>Ga0075424_100002389_pt1 | contig 17161 bp, 11 predicted proteins | sample SoiMethybrSBSTD3_FD_75301 | JGI IMG/M metagenome (GOLD analysis project Ga0075424, IMG submission 75301) | Bulk soil microbial communities from a Populus tree surrounding site in Tennessee, USA - Soil MetaG P. TD hybrid SBSTD3 | ecosystem: Environmental > Terrestrial > Soil > Tree plantation...
CGCGAGCTGCTCGAGCTGCACACGCTCGGCGTGGACGGCGGCTACACGCAGCAGGACGTGATCGCGGTGGCGCGCATCCTCACCGGCTGGAGCATGCAGCCGCCGGCGCAGGGCGGCGGCTTCGTGTTCCGGCCACGCGCGCACGACTTCGGCGAGAAGGTGGTGCTCGGCACGCGATTCCCTGCCGGGCACGGCGAAGAGGAGGGCGTGCGGCTGCTGCGCCTGCTCGCGCGCCATCCCGCCACCATCCGCCACCTGTGCACGAAGCTGTGCGCGCGGTTCGTGAGCGACGATCCGCCCGACGGGTGCGTCGACGCCGCGGTCGCGGCGTGGAAGGCGAGCGACGGCGACGTCCGACAGGTCGTGCGCGCCATCGCGCAGAGCCCCGAGTTCTGGTCCGCAGGAGCGATCGGCAGCAAGGTGAAGACGCCGCTCGAGTTCGTGGCCAGCGCCGTGCGCGCGCTCGACGCCGCGCCGGACTCGGGAGCGAAGCTCGCCGACGTGGTGGGGAGGCTCGGCGAGCCGCTCTACCGCCAGCCCTCGCCCGCGGGCTATCCCGAGCGGCAGGAGGACTGGGCGAACAGCGGCGCGCTGCTCGCGCGCATGAACTTCGCCATCGCGCTCGCATCCGGGCGCGCGCCCGGCGCCGCCGTGGACCTGGACGCGATCCTGCCGGTGACCGCGGATCCCGCGGCCCTCGTGGACGCCGTGAACGCGCGCGTCCTGGGGGGCGCCATGACCGAGCACACGCGCAGCGTGATCGTGAGCGAGCTGGGCGACGTGCGCGATCCCGAGCGCGGCCGCGCGCTCGCCGTGGGCCTGGCGCTCGGAAGCCCGGAGTTCCAGCGACAATGACACGAGCCCCGACCACGCGGCCGCCCCGGAGGTGACATGAAGCTCTCGCGACGTGCGTTCCTCAAGGCCGGCGGCCTGGCGATGGTGAGCTACGGCCTCGACCCGCTGTTCCTCGCGCGCGCCACCTACGCGCAGCCGGGGCCGGCGGCGCGATCGGGCCGCGTGCTGGTGTGCCTGTTCCAGCGCGGCGCCGTCGACGGCCTGAGCATGCTCGTGCCGCACGGGGACGCCCACTACTACAAGGAGCGGCCGAACATCGCCATCCCCGAGTCGGCCGCGATCGACCTCGACGGCCGCTTCGCGCTCCACCCCGCGCTGGCGCCGCTCAAGCCCCTGTGGGATGCGCGCGTGCTCGCGCCCATCCACGCCATCGGCTCGCCCGACCCGACGCGCAGCCACTTCGACGCGCAGGACTACATGGAGAGCGGCACGCCGGGGGTGAAGGCCACGGCCGACGGCTGGCTCAACCGCTACTGCCAGCACCAGCGCGAGCACGACGAGACGCCGTTCCGCGCCGTGTCGTTCGGCCCCGAGCTGCCGCGCATCCTGACCGGGAGCGCGCCCAGCCTGGCGATCGGCGACCTGCGCGCGTTCGGCGTGCGCGCCGCGAACGATGCGACCCGGGACCGGCTCACGCGCGCGTTCGAGCAGCTCTACGAGACCGCGCCCACCGGGCTGCTCGCGTCCTCGGCGCAGGAGGGCTTCGAGGCCGCGAACATGCTCAAGAAGATCGAGCCCGAGCGCTACGTGCCCGAGCACGGCGCCAGCTATCCGAACGGCCGCTTCGGGCAGTCGCTGCTGCAGATCGCCCAGCTCATCAAGGCAGGCGTGGGCCTGGAGATCGCGTTCGCCGACGTCAGCGGCTGGGACACGCACGTGAACCAGGGCAGCGAGCAGGGGCAGCTCGCGGCGCGCCTCGGCGACTTCGCGAATGGACTCGCCGCGTTCGCGCAGGATCTCGGCGACCGCATGAACGACGTCGTCGTCGTCACCTGCTCCGAGTTCGGGCGCACGATCGCCGAGAACGGCAGCTCAGGCACCGACCACGGCCGCGCCACCGCGATGCTGGTGATGGGCGGCCCGGTGAATGGCGGGCGCGTGCTCGGACGCTGGCCGGGCCTGGCGGTGGAGGCGCGCTTCGAGGGACGTGACCTCGCGGTGACCACCGACTTCCGCGACCTGTTCGCGGAGCTGCTCGGCCGGCACCTGGGCGCCGGCTCGCTCGAGGCGGTGTTCCCCGGCCACCCGATCGAGCCGGGCCGGTTCGTGGGCGCGCTGCGGGCCTGAAGCGCGCCCGCTGAGCTGGGCGGGGCCGCCCATCCGCGCCGGTGGCCCGCGCCCTCCGCGGCGGTGGCCGACTTGGCAGTTTTCGTGTGAACAATGTCATTTGCGCCAACCCCGGGATGGGGCAGGCTCCAGGACATGCGCAGAGCGACCCCTCCCGCCCGCCGGCCACGAGCCGCGCGACGCAGGCCGGCCCCCAACGGGGCCGCGCCGCGGCGCGTCAGCATGCTCGCCTATCCGGGGGTGCAGATCCTCGATGTCACGGGTCCGCTCGAGGTGTTCTCGCGCGCGAGCCGCTGGCTCAAGGACCACCGTGGCCGTGCGGACGACGCCTATGTCGTCGAGATCCTGGGGCTGGAGCGCGGTCCGTTCCGCGTCTCCTCCGGGCTCCAGTTGGTCGCCGACCGCGCCTATCACGAGGTCGAGGAAGGAGTCGACACGCTGCTCGTGGCCGGCGGCAAGGGAACGCACCAGCACGACCACGACGCCGCCATCCTCGCCTGGCTCCAGCGCCAGGCCGGGCGCGTGCGGCGGCTGGGCTCGGTGTGCACCGGTGCCTTCTTCCTCGCCGAGGCGGGTCTCCTCGACGGCCGCACCGCGACCACGCACTGGAGCGAGTGTGACGATCTTGCCCGGCGCTTCCCGCGGGTGAAGGTCGAGCCGGACACGATCTACGTCCAGCACGGGCGCGTCTACACCTCCGCCGGCGTCACCGCCGGCATCGACCTCGCGCTGGCGATGGTGGAAGAGGATCACGGCCGCGACCTCACGCTCGCCACCGCGCGCGAGCTGGTGATGTTCCTGCGCCGCCCCGGCGGGCAGGCACAGTTCAGCGCCCAGCTCGCGGTGCAGTTCGCCGAGCACGAGCCGCTGCGCGAGCTGCAGGCGCATATCCTCGAGCATCCCGGCACCGACCTCGAGGTCGCCACGCTGGCCCGCCGCGTCGCCATGAGCCCGCGCAATTTCGCGCGCGTGTTCGCGCGCGAGATCGGCATGACGCCCGCCCGTTTCGTGACCTCGGTGCGCGTGGAGACCGCGCGCCGGCGGCTCGAGGAGTCCTCCGACGACCTCGACGCCATCTGCGAGGGCTGCGGCTTCGGCAGCCTCGAATCCATGCGCCGCGCTTTCATGCGCCTCGTGGGCACGCCGCCCGGCCAGTACCGCGAGCGCTTCAACCGCCATCACCCCAGAGCCGACGGCTTCGTGAACGGACGGCTCGCGACGAGGAGGTCCTCATGAACCGGTTCCTGCGATTCGCGATCCCGATGACGCTGCTGCTGGCGTTCGTGCTCCTGCTCGGAGGCGGCCTGCACGCACCGGCGGCGCAGGCCGACGCCAAGCACTACGTGTGCGTCGCGTGCGGGCTGCCGTGCGACTCGAAAGTCTTCGACAAGGCGGGTACGTGCCCCGACTGCGGCATGGCGCTGGTGGAGCAGGGGAGTGCCGCGGCCGTTCCGGCCAGGGACGACCGCCGCAAGGTGGCGATCCTGATCTTCAATGGCGTGGAGATCATCGACTCCATGGGTCCCTACGAGCTGTTCGGCGCCGCGGGCTACGACGTCTACTCCGTGGCCGAGACCAAGGAGCCGGTGACGAGCGCCATGGGCATGACGATGGTGCCGAAGTACACGTTCGCCGACGCGCCGAAGCCGGACGTGCTCGTGGTCCCCGGCGGCGGCGTTCGCGGCGCACAGAACAATGCGGCACTGCTCAAGTACGTCGTCGACGTCACCGGCACGGCGCGGCACACGATGTCGGTGTGCAACGGCTCGTTCATCCTCGCCAGCTCGGGGCTGCTGGACGGGCTCTCGGCGACATCGACGTACGGGAACGTGATGCGTCTGCACCAGCAGTTCCCGAAGGTGAAGGTGGTGGGCGACCAGCGCTTCGTCGACAACGGCAAGATCATCACCACGGCGGGGCTCTCGGCGGGGATGGACGGGGCGCTGCACGTGATCGCGAAGCTGGACGGCGAGGCGCGCGCGCGCCAAGTGGCGCTCGGCGAGGAGTACCACTGGGATCCGTCGGGCGGCTACGTGCGCCCGGCGATGGCGGACCGGCTGATCCCGAACATCGACGTGGAGAAGGAAGCGGGCGCGACGACGGACTGGAAGGTCGTGAGCTCGACGGGCGACGCGAGCCACTGGGACATCTCGGTGCGCGGGCCTTCGCAGCAGAGCGCGGAGCAGTTGCTCGGGAACTTGGGGCGGGCGCTCGAGGAGCAGGCGCGCTGGACGGGGAATGCGGGCAGCGGCTCGAAGTCACGCTCGTGGTCGTTCCAGGACCTGGAAGGCAGGACCTGGCGCGGGACGCTGACGGTGGAGCCGGTCAGCGGTGCTGCCGGTGAATACACGGCGCGGCTGGTCGTCGCCAAGAGCAGCTGACGCGCAGCCGCTGTGGATGTCAACGCGGAGCCAAGTCTCCGCGGGGCTCGCGACGCCAACGCGTTGCGAACGTGTACGGACGGCTTCGAAGGGGGGTGTCCGGGCAAGTTGAAGACTGCGCGTCCTCCTCAAGCGTGATGCCTGCCCGCCGATAACGCCCGCGACGCCTCGCATGCGCCGGCGCCTTCGTTCGACGTTCGTGCCGGCGATGCAGGGAACGGTGACGGTCCGGTCCGCCGCACCCCAGGGATGTCGCCCCGCCGGATGGCGAAGGGAGGATGCATGTCGTACGAAGCCGAGATCAGCCGGAACAACCCCAGCGCGTTCCTGTTCCTGATCGACATGTCGGGCTCCATGACGGATCCCTATGGCAACGGTAAGCGCAAGGCTGATGGCGTCGCCGATGCCATCAACAAGCTGCTCACGAACCTGTCCATCAAGTGCACGAAGTCCGAGGGCGTGCGCGACTACTACGACGTCGGCGTGATCAGCTACGGCAAGCGGGTCGAGCCCGCGCTCGTCGGCGAGCTCGCCGGCGTGTCGCTCGCCAGCATCAGCTCGGTGGCGAATCACCCCGCGCGCGTCGAGGAGCGCACCAAGAAGGAAGACGACGGCGCCGGCGGCATCGCCGAGGTCAAGGTGAAGTTCCCGATCTGGTTCGACGCCAAGGCCGCGGGCTCCACGCCCATGTGCGAGGCGTTGAAGCTGGCGCACACCACGGTCAGCGAGTGGGTCGGCAGGCACCCGTACAGCTTCCCGCCCATCGTCATCAACATCACCGACGGCGAAGCCACGGACGGCGACCCGATGTCGGACGCCGAGGCGCTGCGGGCGCTGTCGACGCAGGACGGCAACCTGCTGCTCTTCAACTGCCACATCTCGGGAACGTCGGCGGAGAGCATCCTGTTCGCCGATCACGAGGAAGGGCTGCCCGACCAGTTCGCCAAGCTGCTCTTCAACATGTCGAGCCAGCTGCCGGAGGCGATCCGGGAGAGCGCCGCGCGCGAGGGGTTCAAGGTCTCGGAGAAGTCGAAGGGGTTCGCGTTCAATGCGGACCTGGTCGAGCTGATCCGGTTCCTCGACATCGGGACCCGTCCCGCGAACATGCGCTGAGGCGCCCATGAACACGTCGGCGACGGCGTGGTGGGCTCCTAAGTCCGGGAACACCGCCAACGAATACGAAGATGCGTACGCGGTGAAACCGGAAGCCCTCCGGTTCGCCGTGGCAGACGGTGCCAGTGAAACGTCGTTCGCCCGCCAGTGGGCGGAGCTCCTGGTCGAAGGATTCGTCCAGGGTGCTCCGTCCGCGGCGGAGCTGCGCGAGTTCGTGTCGCCGCTCCAGGCGTTGTGGGCCGAAGGCCAGAAGGGCAAGGCCACGGCCTGGTACTCGGAGCGCAAGGCGGCCGACGGCGCGTTCTCGTCGCTGCTCGGCGTGACCATCGAGGGCGACCGCTGGCGCGCGCTCGCCATCGGCGACAGCTGCCTGTTCGTGGTGCGCTCGGGCAAGGTGCTGCGCGCATTCCCGCTCGAGCGTGCCGAGCAGTTCAGCAACCGGCCCTCACTGCTCTCCAGCATCGCGCGCGCGAACGCCGGCGTGTGGAGCGAGGTGGCCACCGTCGAGGGCGAGCTGCAGGCCAGCGACCGGCTGTTGCTCATGACCGACGCGCTCGCCCAGTGGTTCCTGGTCGAGGCGGAGATGGGACGCCGGCCGTGGGCGGCGCTCTCCAAGGTCACCACGCCCGAGCAGTTCGCGGCGTACATCGATTGCCTGCGCGCCGGCGGCGCGCTGCGCAACGACGACGTCACGCTGGTGAGCGTGGAGGTCGCGGCGTGAACTGGCCCACCATGTCGGATTACCAGGAGGCGGTGCAGAACCCCGCCAACTGTTTTTCCGACGCCCAGCTCAAGGCCGGCACGCCGACCTTGAACGCGCTCGGGCTGCCGTCGCCGGTGACCGGCGGCTTCTGCAGCGTCTACCAGGTGACGAGCGGCAAGACGCGCTGGGCGGTGCGCTGTTTCCTGCACAACATCCGCGACGGTCGCGAGCGCTACAAGGAGATCAGCAAGTACCTGCGCGGGCGGAAGCTCAAGGAGACCGTGGGCTTCGAGTACGTGCAGGACGGCATCCGCGTGCGCGGTGAGTGGCACCCGGTGCTCAAGATGGAGTGGGTGGACGGGCTCCAGCTCAACACCTGGGTGGATCGCCACTCGCAGGACCCGAAGGCGCTGCGCCAGCTCGAGGAGCGCTGGGCCGCGCTCATGGACGCGCTCGAGGCGCAGAAGATCGGCCACTGTGACCTGCAGCACGGGAACGTCCTCGTCGACACGCACGACCAGCTCAAGCTGATCGACTACGACGGCATGTACGTGCCGGCGCTGCGCGGCAAGGGCAGCCACGAGAAGGGCCATCCCGCCTACCAGCACCCGCAGCGCGACGGGAGGGACTTCGACGATACGATCGACCGCTTCGCCGCCCTCGTCATCAGCACGTCGCTGATCGCGGTCGCGGAATCCCCCGCGCTGTGGAAGCGCTTCTACGACGACGACAACCTGATCTTCAAGCGCCACGACTTCATGGACCCCGACGGCGCGCCGGTGTTCCAGGAGCTGAAGAAGCTGAAGGGCGTGGTCGCCGACCGAGCCGGTGCGCTGCGCGACGCGTGCAAGAAGCGCCAGACCGAGACGCCGCGGCTGCGCGACGTGCGTGGCGGCAGCAGCCGTGGCGCGGAGAAGAAACAGGCGAAGATCTTCCAGATCCCGTTCGCGGCCAAGAAGCCCGCGCAAGCGCAGGCGGCGGCCCCGATGAAGAAGGTGGCCGGCGGCGGCGCGGTGCCCGCGGGTCCGCCGGCTCTGCCCGCGGCCCGCCAGCAGGCACCGGTCGCGCGCGCGAGCGCCGCGCCCGCCGTGGCTGGGGCGACGCCCGCCACCCAGGCCACGCCCGCGCCGCGGCCAGCGATCATCCAGCTTCCGAAGCGCCCGGCCCCGGCACCGGCCCCGGCCCCGGCCCCGAAGCCACCGGCGAGCCTCAAGGCGAAGCCCGCGAAGCAGGCTCCCGCGGCGGCGAAGTTCCAGGCCGTTCCGCCCCCCAAGCCACAGGCTCCGGGTGCCAAGCCCTCCGGGTCGCAGCCGGCCTGGATCACGGGATCGCAGCCCGCGACGAGCTCCAGCTCCGCTCCCGCGGCGAGCGCTCCCACCACGAGCGCGCCGGCGTCCGCGAAAGCCGTCACCTCCGCGCCGGCGACGCCGCAGAAGACGGTGACCCCCAAAGCCTCGCGCCCGGCGTCGCGGCGCGTCACCTCCGCTGCCGCGACGTGGACCGGCTGGGGCGTCGAATGGGTGCGACCCGGCGAGCTACGCGAACGCCACATCTGGCAGGTGCCCGTGGTGGGCCAGCGGCAGGTACCGCGCACGTTCCTCGGGCTGCCCTTCGGCACCCGCACCGAGAAGTACGCCGAGAGCCACGAGGAGAAGGTCGAGGACGTCGGCTACAAGCTCGGCGGGCACCGCCTGGAGGTGACGTCGCTGGTGTTCACGCTGGATGCGCGGCTGCTGGTGAGCGCTTCGCGCGACGGCTCCGTGCGGGTGTGGAACGTGAAGCGTGGCCGCGAAGCGTGCGCGCCGCTCGTGGCGGATTCGCCGGTGCTCGCCATGGCGCTCGTGCCCGACCACACGATGATCGCGGCCGTGCTCGAGGATCGCGCGGTGGTGCTCTGGGACCACGGTCCCAAGCGGCGCGTCATCCACGTCGAGGCTCCCGACCACACCGCGTTCAAGGCGGTCGCCGTCTCGGCCGACGGCCAGTGGGTGGCTGCGGGCGGCGCCGGCAGGCGGCTCCAGCTGTGGAGCACGGAGCGTGGCATCGCCAGCACCGAGTTCCAGCGCGCGACCGGGCGCATCGAGGCGATCGCGTTCACCCCCGATGGCGCCGGGATCGTGTGCACCACGCACAAGAACCGCGTCGAGTTGTTCGATCGCGGGACGGGCGAGCTGCGCTGGAGCACGCGCACGACGTGCGGCCGCATCGCGGCGCTCTACTCGTCACGGCACTCGCGCGGCGTGATCGGCGGGGCGCGCGACGGCACGGTGGTGCGCTGGAGTCCGCTCGATGGCAGCGAGGCGCAGCGCATGCGCCCCACGCCCGAGCGCATGGTGTCCCTCGCCTCCACACCCGACGCCTCCAACCTGCTGATCGGGCTCCGCTCCGGGAAGGCGAGCGTGTTCGAGACCTCGACGAGCCGCGAGGTGGGCCTGCTCGACGGCCATCCCGGCGCGGTCACCGCGACCGCCATCTCGGCCACCGGGAAGCTCGCGGCGACCGGCTCGACCGACGGCAGCGTCCGGCTCTGGGGCCTGCGCTAGAGCCCGTCGAGGAGCCGCCCCCAGCTCAACGCCTTCGATGCCGGGCACGGGCCAGAGACACCCGTGGGCGCCGGAGCCCCGTCATGCTATTGTCACGCCGGGGTCGGGACGCCACATCGGCATGTCTCCTGCAACGACTTACGGCGGCCATCGGCTCCAGCAACAATCTTCGCACCACAGACAAAATGTCGCGCGGCCGGCCGGGGTCAAACCGGGTATCCCCCGACAACCGGTCCCGATCGGACCGCGCGACCCAAACTATTGAAGCGAGGGGCGGGATCCTGCCGGAGCAGCTCGGGAACCACCCTTCAATTACTGAGAACGTCCGCCGGGCCGGAACCGGTCGCGAGAATTTTCGCGCCGCCCGCCCAGGAGTCCCCGAATGGCTGCCGTCGTTACCCCCGTCGCGCTCGACTCCACGCTGGCGCTGGTCACCCGCGCCCGGGAGGGCGACCGCAGGGCAGTCGAGCACATCGCCGCCCGCTACCAGGCGGCGCTGCTCCGCTTCGCGCACGGCCGCGTGCCCAGCTCGGCGCGCGGGCTCGTGGACACGGTCGACGTCGTGCAGACGGCGCTGATGCGCACCATGGCCCGGCTCGGCTACATCGACACCTCGATCCCGGGATCGCTGCTCGCCTACCTGCGCGCGGCGGTCCTGAACCAGATCCGCGACGAGATCTGGCGGGCGCGGCGGCGCCCTCAGGTCACCGAGCTCACCGACCAGCTGCCGGCGCGCGACAAGGATCCGCTCGAGACCGTGATCAGCCAGCAGCAGCTCGAGCGCTACAACCTCTCCCTGCTGCAGCTCGCCGCCGACCAGCAGGAGGCATTCCTGATGAGGATCGAGATGGGTTGCAGCTACCAGGAGATCGCGGACGCGCTCGGCCGCTCCTCGGCGGAGGCGGCGCGGATGCTCGTGCGGCGGGCCATCCGCGCGGTGACCGCGATGCTTCGCGAACCCCCGCACGCATGAACGAGCGGCCGGAGGACAAATCGCCCGAGCTGGAGCGTATCGTCGAGGCGATCTCCGAGGGTGAGCCGGTCGAGTGGGAGAAGGAAGCGGCGCGATCCGATGTGGACCCGGACACGCTCGAGGCTCTGCGACTGATCGACACGGTGTCGCGCCTGCACGGCAGCGGGGCCGATCGCGAGCGCGCTGCGCACGAACGCGGTGCAGCGGAGGCGTCCGGGCCGGGGGCCGAGCGCACGTGGGGCAACCTCCGCATCCGCGGCCCGCTGGGTGCGGGCGTCTATGGCGAGGTCTATCGCGCCTTCGACCCCGGACTGCGGCGGGAGGTGGCGCTCAAGCTCTGGGATGCCTCGGCGCAGCCGCGCACGATCGAGATGGTGCTCGAGGAAGCGCGCGTGCTCGCGCGCGTGAAGCACCCGAACGTGCTGCTCGTGCTCGGCGCCGACGTGCACGACGGCCGGGCCGGCATGTGGACCGAGCTGCTGGACGGCGCCACGTTCGAGCAGCTGCTCAGCGGGCTCGGGCCCGCGAACTGGCGCGAGATCTCCGCCTACGGCATCGAGCTCTGTCGCGCGCTCGCCGCCGTGCACGCGGTCGGACTCGTGCACCGCGACGTGAAGGCGGCGAACGTGATGCGCGAGCGCGGCGGGCGCATCGTGCTCATGGATTTCGGGAGCGCCGGCGAGTACGAGGCGGGCGCGGCGAGGGGCGCCACGCCCGACGCGAGCCCGGGCGGCATGGAGGGCACGCCGATGGCGATGGCGCCGGAGGTGCTGCGCGGGGGGCGCGCGGGCCCGGCGTCGGATCTCTACAGCCTTGGCGTCCTGCTCTTCCGCCTGGTCGCGGGGGACTATCCCGTCCCGGCCCACACGCTCGACGAGCTGCGCGAGGCGATCGCGCGCGGGCCGCTGCCGTCGTTGCGCAGCGTGCGCCCCGACGTCCCCTTCGAGTTCGCCGACGTGGTCGCCCGCGCACTGGAACGCGATCCGGCGGATCGGTTCAAGAGCGCGGTGGAGATGGAGCGTGCGCTGGTCTCGGCGTTCACATCGGCATGGCTCGCACCCTCGGAGGCGGCGACGGCCGCGACGTCGCCCGCGGTATCGCCGGCGAAAGCTGAAGCCCGGAAGCCGGGCGCTCGCGCCCTGGTCTGGGCTGCGGCGGCACTCGTGGTGGCCGAGGCGGTGGCCGGTCTGTGGTGGGCGAAGCGTCCGGTGACCGATCGCGATGCGATCCCGATGCAGTTCACGCTGGATCTGCCGGTGGGCGAGCACCTCGCCATGTTCGCGAACCTCACGGTGTCGCCGGACGGCGGCAAGGTGGCGTTCGCGAGCATCGACACGTCGGGGACGAGCGCGCTGTGGGTGCGCCGCTTCGACTCGCTCTCGAGCACGCGCCTGCCGGGGACCGAAGGCGCGACCTATCCGTTCTGGTCGCCGGACGGGAAGCAGCTCGCGTTCTACGCCAGCGGCAGGCTCAAGCGCATCGGTCTGGACGGCGACAGCGTGCGCGTCATCTGCCAGGCGGAAGCGGGGCGCGGCGGCAGCTGGGGCACCGATGGCACCGTGCTGCTCGCGCCGTCGCTCGTGGGCCCCCTGCTGCGCGTGCGCGCGAGCGGCGGCGTGCCGGTGCCGGCGACGACGCTGGACTCCGCGGTCTCCGAGACGAGCCATCGCTGGCCGTGCTTCCTGCCGGACGGCGACCACTTCCTCTACGTCACCACGCCCGAGCGCGACGGCACCTACTCGCTGTTCGTGGGCTCGCTGCACTCGGATCGCCGCGTCTACGTCGGGCCGGTGGAGTCGGGCGTGGTGTACTCGTCGGGACTGCTCATCTACCGGGTGAACGAAGGGCTGGAGGCGCGGCCGTTCAACCTCGGCACGCTGCGCTGGAGCGGCGACCCGCGGCCGCTGTCCGCGATCCCCGGCTACGGCGGCTCCGTGGCCGAGCCGCACGCCAGCGTGTCGCGGAACGGCACCGTCGTCTACGCGCTCGAGAGCGTGCGCGAGGGACGGCTGACATGGATCGATGCCACCACGGGCGCGGAGACGGTGGTGGCGCGAGGTCCGTACTTCGATCCCGCGCTGTCGCCGGCCGGTCACCGCGTCGCCGTCGAGCGCGCGGAGGGCTCGGGGCGCAGCAACATCTGGATGCTCGACATGACGAGCGGTGCGGCGGAGCGCTGGACCGACCTGCCGGGGATGAACTGGAAGCCGCTGTGGTCGCCGTCCGGCGATTCGCTGATCTATTCCTCGAACCGCAGCGGCACCGACGGGCTCTACGCGCGGCGGACGGACGGATCGCTCGGGGACCGGGTCGTGATCCCGCCGGGTGAGCAGCCGATGATGTGGGCCACGAGCTGGCCCGGTCGCGGGCCCATCACGGTCACGCGTTTCGACAAGAGCAACGGCTACAACCTCTACTCGCTTCGCGGTGGCGCCCTGACGCCGCTCGTGAGCACGCCGGCACTGGAGGCCCGAGCTGCGGTGTCTCCCGACGGCCACTGGCTCGCCTACGACACCAACCGCTCGGGACAGACTCGGATCCAGATCGAGGACCTCGGCACGCACGAGGAGTTCGTGCTCCCGATTCCCGGCGGCATGGACCCGCGCTGGGCGCGCACCGCGGGCACGCTGTTCTTCCACACGGCGGCGAACGATTTCTTCGAGGCCACTCCGGTAGCGGGGCTGCGGCCCACCGAGTGGCCACTCCGGCGGCTGTTCCGCACCGGCGTCACGGACGGCTACGACGTGAACGCGGACGGCAAGCGTGTGCTCTGCTGCCTCAAGTCCTACGTCGGCCGGCCGGAGGAGGTGGGCGTGCTCGTCAACGTCCGCGCCGCGACGGGGAAGGGGATGTGAAGCCGGCCCTCTCCTACTTCCCGTTCCACACGATCTCGCCGCCGACCATGGTCAGCACGCAGCGCGCCTTGGGGATCTCGCCCGGCGCGACCTTCGTGAGGTCGCGGTCGAACACCGCGAGGTCGGCGCGGTAGCCGGGCTCGGCGAGGCCCAACTCGCGCTCCGCGGATGCGGCGTACGCGGCATCGCTCGTGAACCCGCGCAGTGCCTCCCAGATCGTGAGCTTCTCGCTCGGCCGGTAGCCGCCCGGCGGATGGCCGTTCCGGTCCTGCGTCGTCACCGCTGCGTAGATGCCCCATAGCGGGTTCGGGTCCTCGACCGGAAAGTCCGAGCCGAGTGCGAGCCGCGCGCCCGAGTCGAGCAGCTTCCGCCACGCATAAGCGCCCTCGATGCGCGCGGTGCCGAGCCGCGTTCCCGCCCACGGCATGTCGCTCGTGCAGTGCGTGGGCTGCATCGACGCGATCACGCCGAGCTTGGCGAAGCGCGGCAGGTCCTGTGCCGAGATCACCTGCGCGTGCTCGATGCGGAAGCGGCGCTCGCGCAGCGAGGCCGGGTCTCCGCCTGCCGCCGCGGCGTGCTCCATGGCGTCCAGCACCATCCGGTTCGCGCGATCGCCGATGGCGTGTACGCACAGCGGATAGCCGCGCTCGAGACACAGCTTCGCCAGCAGCTCCAGCGTGTCGGGGGGCGTGCGCACGAGGCCGCGATTCCCGGGGTCATCGGAATACGGCTCGAGCAGCGCCGCACCCCGCGAGCCGAGCGCGCCGTCGGCATAGGCCTTGACGGCGAACAGCCGGAAGCGGCCGTCGCCCGCGCTGGGCTTCTCTCGGGGCAGCGCGTCGGGCGATGCGAGGGCGCTGCCCGCCGCGAGCATCGCGAACACGCGCACCGGCATCGCGCCCTTCTCCGCCAGCTCGCGGTAGATCGACACCGCCTCCTCGTCGATCCCCGCGTCGTGGACCGACGTGAGCCCCAGCTCGGCGCAGCGCTGGAGCGCGAGTGAGATGGCGCGCGTGCGCTGCTCGCGCGTGGCCACGGGGAGCTTCGACTCCACCAACTCCATGGCGTTGTCCACGAGCACGCCGGCGGGCGTGCCATCGCCCGCGCGCTCGATGCGGCCGCCGGGTGGGTCCGGGGTCGCCTTCGTCACCCCGGCAAGCTCGAGGGCTTTCGAGTTCGCCCACGCCGCGTGCCCGTCCACGCGCCGCAGCCACACCGGATGGTCGCCCGACACCTGGTCGAGCACGTCGCGCGTCGGGAACTTCTCCACTGCCCAGTCGTTCTGGTCCCAGCCGCGGCCGAGGATCCACTCGCCGGCGGGCGCCTGCTTGACCCGCTTCGCGACCATGCCCGCGATCTCCGCCGCCGACTTCGTGCCCTCGAGCCGCAGCCGCTGGAGCGCGATCCCCAGTCCCTCGACGTGGCCGTGCGCGTCGGTGAGCGCGGGGACGGCGAATCCACCGTGGAGGTCGACGCGCGTGGGCCAGAGCTGGCGGTCGCGCGCGACCTGGTCGATCGCGGCGAGCGTGCCCACGGCGATGAAACGGCCGTCCTGGACGAGCGCCGCGCCGGCGAACCGGGTCGCCGGCTCGGCCGAGGCGTCCACGAGGATGCGGCCGTTGTAGATGAGCGTCGCCTTTCCGGCGTGTGCCGGTGTGGAGACGGCGACCAGCAGCGACAGCATCGCGAGCGCGCGGCGCATGGGCCGAAGCCTAAGCGCGGCGCGCGGGGACGGCAATGCGACCGCGGTGCGCGAGGCGCCCGCGTGCGTTGCCGAATTACGGGATTCCCCGGAGCCCGGCCGAAGGGGAACCAGCGGCCGAGCGCGGCAGCGTCGGTCGCCGGGCGAGCCGCGGCGACAGGTCGTGGTCAAGACATGCTTCCGGCCCTTGTCCGCGCCACGCGAAGGTTCTAAGAGTCTGCACGCCCCCACGCCTACACAACGAGGCTCACGGCCGCCACCCGAGGGAGTTCACCATGCGCCGATCCACCGTGATCCTGTCCATCGTCAGCGTCGCCCTCATCGTCTTCTGCATCTCGCTCGTGGAGCAGACCCGCCGCGACGTCGCGATGCTGGCCGAGGCACAAGCGCAGACGACGGCGGCGAAGGCCCGCTACGACCGGACCGTGCAGGAGATGGCGACGATCCAGGACAGCCTGAACGCCATCGCGATCGATGCCGCGGGCGTGATGCACATCTCCAGCCTGGGTAACGAGCAGAAGCTCTCGCCCACGGGCGCGAGCATGGCGCTCGCGCGCATCGCCGAGCTGCGCGAGCGCATCCAGTCGCTGGAGACGCAGCTGCAGAAGAGCGACATCCACGCCGCGAGCCTCGACCGCATGGTGAAGCAGCTGAAGGTGGGCCTGGCGGAGAAGGAGCAGATGGTCGAGCGGCTCGCTGGCCGGGTGGATTCGCTGCAGACGCACGTCGCCGATCTCGGCACCAGTATCGACCAGGCGCACGCGCTGATCGCCGCACAGGCGGACACGCTGGAGCAGCGCCGGCGCCAGCTGGGCACCGTCTACTACGCCGCCGGGACGCGGCAGGCGCTGATGAAGGGCGGCATCGTCGTCGCCAAGGGCGGCGTGCTCGGCCTGGGGAAGACGCTCGGGGCGTCGAACACCGCCGACCTCGGCTCGTTCCAGGAGGTGGACACCGACCAGGAGTCCGTCATCCCGCTCTCGGGGACGAAGGCGCAGGTGCTGACGTCGCAGCCGGCGCGGAGCTACTCGATCCAGTCCGTGAACGGGAAGCTCGAGCTGCACATCCTGGACCCGCAGGCGTTCCGGCAGGTGAAGCGACTGGTCATCGTCACCGCGTAGATCACCGAAGCGCCACGGGCGCCGCGCGGAATGAGACCCGCGCGGCGCCCGCCCTGTCAGAAGGGCGCGGGTGGTCCGCTCGTCCCATTCCGCCAAAGAGTGCTGGCGAGGGACCGACCGTTGGTCCTATCTTCCAACGCGGAAGCGCAGCGCGAAGTCCGCAGCGATGAGCTCGAGGTTCATCGTGTTCGGACGGCCGCGCGAATATGAACCACGAGTACAGGGAGACCTCCGAGGGAGCGCGGGCCGGCTGCCTGGGCCACACTCTGCTGGCTGCGAGGAAAGCAGGGACGCACAGCGAGTAGTCCCGACTTGGGGGTCGTGGCGATGGCACGCATGGGGCGCGCCCGGTTGGTCGCGTCGTCGCTGGTCAGGGTGGTGTCCTGCTGCTTCCAGTATGCCCTGCGTTCCGCGCCCGCGGTGACGGCGCCGGTGCCGGCCAGGAGCTTCGTCATCAACGCCGCCTCGACCGCGCCGCTCGCCGGCGGCTCCCACGACGGATACTCCCCGTGTCCGATGCCGTGGAACAAGCGTGCGCCGTGTGGTGCGCAGCCGGACTGAACGCGAACCGAGGGGACCCGGTGAACTCACTCCATGATGCGAGGCGGGCCGATGCCGGCCCGCCACCGAAGCTCGCTGCCTTCCTGTTCCTGCCAGCGTTGCTGGTCGCGGTCACGGGATGCGCGGTGGGCCCGAAGTACGTTCGCCCCTCGACGCCGATCGAGACCGCCTGGAAGGAGGAGGAGAACCACTATCTCTCCACGCAGGCGCCTGCGGACAGCATGTGGTGGACGGCGTTCAACGACACCACGCTCGACGGGCTCGTCGCCTCCGCGTTCCACCAGAACCTGTCGCTCCAGGTCGCGGGCCTCCGCATCCTCGAGGCGCGCGCGCGGCTCGGGGTCGCCGTGGGCAAGCAGTACCCGCAGGTGCAGGCCGCGATCGCCCGCGCCACGAACTTCGGCTTGAGCGATCGTGCCGCGAACATCCCCGGCTTGAACCAGAACTTCTCCGACTTCCAGGTCGGATTCGACGCCGCCTGGGAGCTGGACTTCTGGGGCAAGTACGGCCGCGGCGTGAAGGCCGAGCAGGCGAACGTGCATGCCACCGAGGCCGACTACCAGGACGCCCTCGTCGCGCTCGCCGCCGAGGTGGCGCGCACGTATGCGGCCATCCGCACCTTCGAGACCCTCATCGACCTCACGCGGGACAACGTGCGTGTGCAGGAAGAAGGGCAGCGGATCGCGCAGGCCCGCTTCCGCCACGGCGCCACGAGCGAGTTGGACGTGACGCAGGCGACGACGCTGCTCGAGAGCACGCGCGCCACCGTGCCGCAGCTCCAGAGCGGGCTCGAGCAGGCCGAGAACGCGCTCTCCACCCTGCTCGGTCTGCCGCCGGGCGCGGTCCACGCGCGGCTCGGCACGCACACCGGCATCCCCAGACCGCCCGACCAGGTCGCGGTGAGCGTGCCGGCGGAGATGCTGCGGCGCCGGCCGGACATCCGCAGCCTGGAGATGAGCGCGATGGCGCAGGCCGACCAGGTCGGCGTCGCGAGGTCGGAGCTCTATCCCAGCTTCACGCTCACCGGCATGATCGGCACCCAGACGACACAGAATGCCGGGCCGATC
>Ga0075424_100002390_pt1 | contig 17157 bp, 14 predicted proteins | sample SoiMethybrSBSTD3_FD_75301 | JGI IMG/M metagenome (GOLD analysis project Ga0075424, IMG submission 75301) | Bulk soil microbial communities from a Populus tree surrounding site in Tennessee, USA - Soil MetaG P. TD hybrid SBSTD3 | ecosystem: Environmental > Terrestrial > Soil > Tree plantation...
ACGGCGGAGCTCCCCGCCACAGCCGCGCTACCCACCACGGCGGGGCTGGACGACACCGCGGTGCCGCCGGTCACGCTCCCATCGTCGCCGGCCATCGCGGGCATTGTTGCCGATCGCTAGCGTCCCCCGCGTGCGGCCTCCGCAGCTCGACATCGCGATCCCCGAATTCCCGGCTGACCTCGAGTGGATCAACGCCCGCATCGTGCGCCTCGGCACCTTGCTCGGACACCATGCGGTCCTCGTGTGGTTCTGGGACCACTGCTCGCTGAACTCGCTCCGCGCATTGCCGTACGTCCAGGAATGGGACCGACGCTACCGTGAGCACGGCCTGCGCGTCTTTGGGATTCACTCGCCCCAGTTCGACTTCGGCGCGCGGCGCGAGGTGGTCGAGGCGGCCGTCACCCGGCTGGGGATCGAGTTCGCCGTCGCGCCCGACTCCCGCTACGAGGTCTGGAAGGCCTACGGCAACGAGGTGTGGCCGGCGATCTACCTGTGGGACCGCCGCGGGGTGCTGCGCTACTACCACTTCGCCGAGGGCGCGTACGAGGACACCGAACGTGCGATCCAGGAGCTCCTGCGCGAAATCGACGACCTCGTCCTGCCGGAGCCGATGGCGCCGATCCGCGAGACGGACGCCCCGGAGGCACTCGTGCGCGCACCCACCCCCCACGTCTACCTCGAGGAGGACCGCGGCCCGCGCGCAATCGCCGCGGGCGAGCGGCTGCGCACGCGCTTCGCCGCCGCGTCCGCCGCGGCGGTGCTCGACGGGCAGGGCAAAGTGGACGTTGTGGTCGACGGGGAGTGGGCCCGCACGCTCACGCTCGACGGGCCGCGGCTCTACGAGCTGGTCGACTTCGGCGTGCACGGGGAGCACGATCTGATGCTCGTTTTCCACGACCCTGCGCGCGCGTACGCCTTCAGCTTCGCGCCCGGAGTCGCGGATCAGGCCTAGCGGATCGCGGTGCCGCTCGGCGCCACCACAAGCCAGGTGCCACCGTACTCCGCCACGTTTTGACACGTGACCTGGCCGGGCGCCCGGTCCGTCACGTAGTAGTAGAGCGGGTGGCCGTTGTATGTCACCTGGCGCCGGCCGTCTCGTCGCCCGGTCGTCCCCACCAACCGGGCGTTCGCCCCGCTTCCCGCCCGCACGGGGCCGCGCGAGAAGAACACCGGCCACGCCTTCGCGCAGGCGCCGTAGCAGCGGCTGCGTGCCGTCCCCTCACGCGTGAAGAGATAGAGCGCGCGACCTCTGCCGTCCACGAGGATGCGTCCGTAGCGGGTGCGCATGACCTTGACGGTGGTCGTGGGACCTGCGCGCTTCGCGCTCGGCGAGGATTTGCTGTCGCCGCATCCCGACGCGGCCGCAAGCAGCGGCACGAGCAGGGCGAGGGCGATCGGCTTCCGCATGCCCACACGGTCGGGCGGGGGCGCCCGAACGTTACGCCCGCGCCGTCAGCAGCTCCCGGATGTCCTTCGGGAGCATGAAGCGAACGTCTTCCTCGGTGACCTCGAGCTCGGCGACCTCGTCCGCGCCGCGGTCGCGGAAGTGGTCGACCAGCCGCTGCACGAGCTCCTCGGGCGCGCTGGCGCCCGAGGTGATGCCAAGCGTCTCGACACCGTCGAGCCACTCGTCGCGGACCTCGTGCTCGTTGTCGATCAGGTACGAGCGGGCGCCGTGCTGACGCGCCACCTCGACCAGCCGGTTCGAGTTCGACGAGTTGCGCGAGCCGATCACGAGCACCAGGTCGCAGCGTGGCGCGAGCTGCTTGACCGCGTCCTGGCGGTTCTGAGTCGCGTAGCAAATGTCGTCGGTGCGAGGCCCGATCATGTTCGGAAACCTCTCGTGAAGCTTGCGGATGATGCCCGCGGTCTCGTCCACCGAGAGCGTGGTCTGGGTGATGAAGGCGACGCGGTCCGGATCGGTGACCTCCAGCTGATCGACGTCCTCCTCGGTCTGAACGAGAACGATGTGCTCCGGCGCCTCACCGGTCGTGCCCTCGACCTCCTCGTGACCCTCGTGGCCGACCAGCACGATCGTGTAGCCGTCCGCGGCGAACTTCTTGGCCTCGACGTGCACCTTGGTCACCAGTGGGCAGGTCGCGTCGATTGTCTTCAGACCGCGCGAGGCGGCGTTGGCGTGCACGCTCGGCGCGACGCCATGGGCCGAGAACACGACGGTCTCTCCCTCGGGCACCTCGGTCTCCTCCTCCACGAAGATCGCGCCGCGGCGCTCGAGGCTCTCGACCACGTGCTTGTTGTGGACGATCTCCTTGCGCACGTAGACGGGTGGGCCGTAGAGCGCAAGCGCGTGCTCGACCGTCTGGACGGCCCGGTCGACGCCCGCGCAATAGCCGCGCGGGGCGGCCAGGAGGATCTTCCTGGGGCCTTGGGGCATCGAAAAAAGTCTAGAGCGCGTTGCGCCTATCGGCGGACCCTGATTACGAAGTCCGCCGCGTGCGGCGGCTTCTCGATATTGCCGGCCAGGTCGCGCGCCTGGATATAGAACGAGTACTCGCTGCCGCGCTTTCCGGTGAAGCGGATCGACGCTGAGCTGGTGACCGCCACGAGGTGGTAGCGGCCTCGGCCCTTGCGGGCGTAGACGCGGTAGGACTCGACGCCGGCCGGGGCGACGCCCGGCCCGGCGGTGTCGCGCCCGCGCCAGCGGAGCGTGAAATGCCGGCCCACGCGGCGCTTGCGGCCACCGCGGGGAAACGCCTTCGGAGCGACTGTGTCCTTGGCGAGCGCGAGCGCGCCCTGGACCGCAGCGCCCGCGTTGACGATTCCCCACCCCAGGTCGTTGGTCCATCCGCGCGCCCGCAGCGCGGTGCTCTTCATCAGCCGGATCACCGACAGGTTGTCGAGCTTGGGATTGGCCGCGCGCACGAGCGCGACGGCGCCCGCCACCTGTGGCGCCGCCATCGAGGTCCCGGACAGGTATCCGTACCGGGAGTCGCCGAGCAGCGACGTCCGGCAGCTCGGGCACGGCGGTGACGGAGGGTTCGTGTCCCCGCTCTCGATCTGGGTCGGGTTGGTCGGATACGTCGAAAAGATCCCGGGCGCCCCGCCGGGGCCCGTGTCCCCGAAGGCGGCGATGGAGATCTGCGAGCCGCGGCCGGCGAACGAGGCCCGTGCGCCGGTTGCGTCGGCGGCCGTCACCACGAGGCCGTCGCCCTCCGAGAGAAAGGGCCCGGTGCCCGTTGGCTGCAGGTCCTTGGCGGGATGGCCCTGCTCGACCGAGGGAGAATCGGCCGCCGCGGCAACCAGCACCACGTCGTGGCGAAAGGCGTAGCGCAGTGCGCGCAGCTCCCCGAAGGTGAGCCGCCCACCGCCGAAGCTCATGTTGATCACGGAGGCGCCTTTGTCGGTGGCGTCCACCAGCGAGGCGATCACGCTCGAGCTGGAGAGGTCGCTTCGCTCGGCCACGATCAGGCAGTCCGCGCCCGTACCGGCGACGCCGATGCCGTTGTTGGTGGCGCCGCACGCAAGCCCGGCCACATGGGTCCCGTGGCCTACCTCGTCAGCGGTCCCGCCCGGGCCGGAGTCCTGGTCGCGCGCGGCCGCGATCTTGCCGGCCAGGTCCGGGTGCGTCGAGTCGAGGCCCGAGTCGATGATCCCGACCTTGATGCCCTGGCCGCGGCTCAGGTCCCAGGCGGCCGGAAACCCCTCGCGCGCGAGATACCACTGATACGGCGTACCGCTTCGGGCGAGCGGGTCCTGCAGGGTGACCGCGGGGTCATTCGGGACGAAGCGCAAGCTGTGGCGCGAATCGCGCTCGACCCGCCGCACCGAGGGATCGCGCTCGATCCGCGCGGCGAACCGCCGGAAGCTCATGTGGGAGGGGACGTCGACGGTCATCACCCCCACCTGCGGGGTGTCCGGCCGAGCGCGCCGCAGCCCGTTCCGCGCGAGCACCGCGGTCGCGGACGCACGGGCCACGGCGGCCGAGGGCGGTGAGGGCGCGAGCAGCACGATCGCGCGCCGCGGGGCCGCCGACGCGGCCGACGGCAGCAGCAAGATGGCCGCCAGCGCAGCCACGTGTACCCCCCGTGCGCCTCTCATCTTCCAGATGGTAGGGCCAGCGTCACCCGGCAGCCACCGATAGTTCGTCCACCCCTCCTCCCTCAACGGAAGAAACTCATTCACGCAGCAAGGAGGACCAAAGGCAGAAGTTGGTTGTTCGACCAAAGGCAGAAGTTTGGTTTTAGAGTACGCGGCGATGGCAGGCGAGGCATCCGCTCCTGGCTCGAACGGACGCGACCCGCGGGTGCTTGCGATCGACGCGGGCGGCACGATGACGGACACCTTCATCGTCGATCGCGCCGGCGAATTCGTCGTGGGCAAGGCGCAGACCACCCCCGAGGACGAGTCCGTAGGCTTCATGGCGTCGGCGCGCGACGCGCTCGCCTACTGGGACACCACCCCGGATCAGGCGATGCCGCAGATGGTCTCCGGGATCTACTCGGGCACCGCGATGCTGAACCGCCTGCTCGAGCGGAAGGGGCGCCGGATCGGGCTGATCGTGACGGCAGGGATGGAGGATGGCCTGAGGATCGAGCGCGGGATCCAGACCTATCTCGGCTATCCGTACTCGGACCGCCTCCACGTCGCCACCCACTACCACAACCAGCCGCTCGTCCCGCGCGAGCGGATCCGCGGCGTGCGCGGGCGCATCGACCTCTTCGGTGACGAGGCGATCCCGCTTTACGAAGAGGAAACCCGCCTCGCGGTCGAGGAGCTGGTCGGCCTGGACGTGGAAGGCATCGTCGTCAACCTGCTGTACAGCTATCGCAATTCGCAGCACGAGGACCGGATCAGGGAGATCGGGGCCGAAGTGGCTCCCGAGCTGCCGTTCTTCTGCTCTTCGGAGCTGTACCCCATGCGGCGCGACTTCCCGCGGTTGAACTCGACGCTGATCGAGGCATACGCAGCGGAGCCCTCGCGCGAGCAGCTTGCGCGTGTGCGGGACATCACGCAAGAAGCGGGCGCGCGCTTCGACCTGCGCATCATGGCGGCGCACGGAGGCACGATCTCGATCGAGGCGAAAGAGCTTGCGCGCACGCTGATCTCCGGGCCGATCGGAGGCGTGATCGGGGCGCGCTATCTGACCGACAGGCTCGCGACGCGCGACCGCAACGTGGTCTGCACCGACATCGGCGGCACCAGCTTCGACATCGCGCTCATCACCGACGGCGAGTTCAGCATCAAGCAAACGCCCGACATCGGGCGCTTCATCCTGAACCTGCCGCTCGTGCAGGTGGACTCGATCGGCGCGGGGACGGGGTCGTTCGTCCGCATCAATCCGAACTCCGGGCGGCCCGAGCTGGGCCCCGACTCCGCCGGCGCCCGGATCGGGATCTCGTGGGCGGAGGGCAACCTCGACACGCCCACGGTGACCGACCTCAATCTCGTGCTCGGCAGGGTCAATCCGGACTACTTCCTGGGCGGCGACATCAAGCTCGACACCGAACGCGCTCATGCCGCCATCTCCACGCAGATCGCCGAGCCGCTCGGGCTCGACGTGGAGCACGCGGCGGCCGGGATCGTGGAGCTGTTCGACGAGACCCTCAAATACGAGGCGGTTGCACAGGTGCTCGGGAAGGGCTACTCGCCGGTCGACTACACGCTGCTCTGTTACGGCGGCGGCGGTCCCCTGCACGTGGCCGGGTACACCGATCGCGTCCCCTACCGGGACGTGCTGGTGCCCGCATGGGCGGCCGGCTTCTCGGCCTTCGGCTGCGCCTGCGGCGATTTCGCGTATCGGTTCGACATGACGATCGACATGCCGATCGAGCCGGGTGCGGACGCCGACGAGAAGGCGGGCATCGGAATGTATGTGGAGGGCGGCTGGGAAATGCTGCGCGAGCGCGTGGTGACGGAGTTTGCCAAGTCGGGGGTGGCGGCGGACGACATCGTGTTTCGCCACTACGTCCGCATGCAGTACTACGGGCAGCTCAACGACCTCGAGATCCTCTCGCCCAGCGCGTCCCTCGGAGATGCAGCCCAGGTCGAGGATCTGATCCAGAGGTTCGAGGAGGCGTACGGCAAGCTCTATGCGCGCTCGGCGCGCTCGCCGGAGCTCGGCTACCTGATCACGAACGTGATCGTGACCGGGGCCGCCGAGGTGGAGAAACCGGCCCTTCCCGACGAGCCGGAGTCCCCCGGGTCACCGGCGCCGAAGGACGAGCGACGCGTCTGGTGGCGCGATCGCTGGGTCGAGACGCCGATCTACGAGCAGGACACGGTCCGCGCGGGCAACGAGATCCCCGGGCCGGCGATCATCGAGTCCCCCGCCGACACGTTCGCGATTCCGCCGGGTCGCTGTGCGAGGCTCGACGGACAGCGCATCTTCCATCTCGAGACGATCGCCGAGGCGGAGTTCGCCCAGGCTTCCGGTAGGTGAGAGGAGAGAGGAGCCCACCATGGCAATGGTCGACCGCACCAGAGAGCTCGAGCCCCTCGCGGCCGAGGAGCGCCGCTCGATCGGATGGGAGGGCGGCTCGGCCCTCCAGATGCTGACCGAGTCCGAGCGCCGCTTCGCCGAGACCGGCCGGTACTGCGGGGTCGAGGACCTGGAGATGAAGCGAAACGACCCGATCCGGTTCGAGAAGATCTTCTCGCGCCTGCGCGGCGGGCTCGTCACCGCGCGCGAGACCGCGCTCAACATCTCGGCCTCGCCGATCGTGAAGGAGATCGGAGAGCTGTGCTTCGCGCTCTACACGCCGGAGGGCGACTCCGTCGCCCTGTCCACCGGCATCATCGTGCACGTCCACACGATGTCTGACGCGATCAAGTTCATGATCCGCCAGGGCTACGAGGAGAACCCCGGGATCGAGCCGGGCGACATCTTCACCAACAACGACGCGATGATCGGCGACGTCCACAACGCCGACGTCCAGACGATCGTCCCGATCTTCTGGCAAGAGGAGCTGATCGGCTGGGCCGCGGGTGTCACGCACGAGATCGACATCGGCGCCAAGACCCCGGGCTCCGTTCCGATCGGCCCAATCTCTCGCTACGAGGACGGCATCGACCTGCCCGCGAAGAAGATCGGCTCGAACGACGAGCTTTGGCGCGACCACGTCCTCGCCGGGCTCAAGGGCACGCGCACCCCGATGTACTGGACGCTCGACGAGAAGACTCGCCTGGCCGGATGCCACATGATCCGCGAGGCCGTCGAGCGCGTGATCCTCGAGGAAGGGATCGACACCTATAAGCAGTTCATGCGCGAGGTGATCGAGGACGGGCGGCGGTCCTTCATCAGCCGGCTCCGCGAGCTGACCGTGCCGGGGCGCTACCGGGCGGCGGCCTTCACGGACCTGCCGTTCGCGAAGGAGGAGCAGTTGCCGTCGTACGCGCGCAAGGACACGATGATGCACGCTCCGGTCGAGCTACGCATCACCCGTGACGGGGTGATGGAGCTCGACTACGACGGCGCATCGTCCTGGGGATACCACTCCGCGAACTGCACGCCGTCATCGATGCAGGGCGCCCTGTGGGTGCAGCTGACGCAGACGCTGATCTGCAACGACAAGGTCAACGACGGCGCCTACCTCGGCCTGCGGCAGAACTTCCCGCCGGGCACCTGGGCGAATCATTCGAACCCACAGGCCTCAACGGGCAACGCCTGGTTCTTCCTGATCCCGTCCTACACGGGTTTCATCAAGTCGCTTTCGCGCTCGCTGCAGGCGCGAGGCTTCGTCGAGGAGGTCCTGGCCCCTTACGGGCTCACCGCGAACGCGTTCCAGGGCGGCGGCATCGACCAGTACGGGCGGCAGTCCGCGACCACCAACTTTGGCCTCTCGTGCGTCGGCGGCGGCGCCAAGATGGTGCTCGACGGGCTCGATTACGCGGCGGCCATGTGGAACCCCGAGGGCGACATGGGCGACATGGAGATGTGGGAGCTGATCGAGCCCTTCCTCTACCTCAGCCAGCGGGTCAAGCCGAACACCGCGGGGCCCGGTCGCCATCGCGGCGGCTCCGGCTACGAGTGCCTCCGGCTGGCGTGGAAGACCCCCTTCTACGAGATGCAGAACATCGGGAACGGGCGATGCTTCATCCAGGCCGGTTTGTGGGGCGGCTACCCGGCGGCGACGGGATACCGGCACAACATTCGCAACACGAACCTGCTCGAGCTGGCCGCCGAGCAGACGCCCTTCCCGGTCCGGGAACCCGACCCCGCGGACAGCGCCCTCGCGCGTGAGATCACCGGTGACCACCAGTTCGACATCGAGACCACCACGCTGCCCGAGGTGATGCGCGAGGGCGATCTCTACTTGTGCATGTTCCGGGGCGGTGCCGGCACAGGCGACCCGCTCGAGCGCTCGTACCGGTCGGTGATGGATGACATCGAGGGCGACTACCTGCTGCCGCGTTATGCCGAGTCGGTGTACGGCGTCGTGCCAGGCGACGAACGCCGTACCGAGGAGCGCCGCGCGGAGATCAGGACCCGCCGCGGCGAGCAGGCGGTGCCGGTGCGCGAGTGGATGCAGTCCGAGCGCGAACGAATCCTCGCGCGCGACATGATCGAGCCGGTGCAGCGCATGTACGCCGAGTCGATGCGCCTGTCCGAACGCTGGGCGAAGGAGTTCCGCGACTTCTGGGACCTGCCGGAGGACTTCGAGTTCGACGTGCCGACGCCCGAAGTAGACCTCGCGAAGACGTTGCTGGGCGCCTCATGAAGCTCGACAAGGACACGCTGCGCGACCTCGTCGACGAGAAGCTCCCGCGCGCCCAGGTGCGGGCGATCCAGTCCGGCTACAAGGACACCGACCGGTTCGACAAGTACGTCGAGATCCTCCAGGAGCGCGTCACGTGGGACGACCCGATCGTGCTGCCGTTCGGAGAGCACCTATTTATCGTGAGCAAGGGATCCGGCTCGTACCTCGTCAAGTGCGACTGCGGCCATGAGTTCTGCGACTACCGCGAGAACTGGAAGCTGGAGGCGCTGATCAACGTGCGGGACACGGTCGAGGAGCTTCGTGAGATCTATCCCGACAAGATGCACGGCGACCCGCGGTGGAACGTGTTGCGGGAGTACTTCTGCCCCGGCTGTCGGACGCTGCTCGAGGTCGAGGCCGTGCCGCCGGGATACCCGCCAGTGCACGACTTCGTCCCGGACCTCGAGGGCTTCTACCTCGATTGGCTGGGACGTCCCCTGCCGGCGTGAACCGCGCACCGGCCTCCGCTCCCTCGATCACCGAGCTTCGCGAGCGGTTCGACCGTGACGGATTCGTGGTGCTCGACGAGACCGGCTGCACGGCCCGCGTGCTCGACGGCATCGTCGCCGACCTCGACGGGCTCTACGCGGGAGAGGGCGTCAAGCGAGATCGCGTCTTCTACCACTCGCGCCGCATCCAGGACGCCTGGCGGATCAGCGAGAACGTGCGCGCGCTCGCGCGCTCGCCCGATATCCGGGAGGTCCTGGCCGGGCTCTACGAGCGCAAGCCCCTCCCCTTTCAGACCCTCAACTTCCGGTTCGGCTCCGAGCAGGCGGTCCATTCGGACACGATCCATTTCAACTCGACGCCGCGCGGCTTCATGTGCGGAGCGTGGGTCGCGCTCGAGGACATCGACATGGACAACGGCCCGCTCGTCTACTACCCGGGCAGCCACAAGCTCCCCGAGCTGACGATGCAGGACATCGGCGCCGAGCCGAGCGCCGACGAGTATCCGAAGTACGAGCAGTTCGTCGCCGAGCTGATCGAGCGAGAGGGACTCGAGCCGGCCTACGGCACCATCCGGAAAGGCCAGACGCTGATCTGGGCCGCCAACCTCCTCCATGGCGGCCTTCCGCAGCGCGATCCAAAGCGCACCCGGCACAGCCAGGTGACGCACTTCTACTTCGACCAGTGCCTCTACTTCACACCCATGCTGACCGGCGAGGGACACGTCGAGTGGCGCCGTCCGGAGTGGATCACGGACGAGCCCGCGACGAAGGACGACGAGGAGGAGAGCTACGACGCCCGGCGCATCAGAGCGACGATCGCGGCGAACGTCCCGGAGGGCGAGCGGGTGTTGATCGTGGACGGCGGCGACGAGGAACTGTCGGCCGTCGAGGGCCGCAGGATGCGTCACCTGCCGCGCAATCCGGACGGCAGCGCCGCGTGGCACAACCCGGCCGACGGGGCGGACGCGATCGAGCAGATTGCGCGAGAGCGCGAGGCTGGGGCAGCGTACCTCGCGATCCCGAGCACTGCGCGGTGGTGGCTCGAGCACTACGAAGGCCTGGCAGAGCATCTTCAGCGCGAGGCGAAAATGATCGCCCGGACCCGGGACTGCACCCTCTACGAGCTTTGAGTGCCGGTGCCCGTCGCTCCGCGCCCGGTCCTCCGACTACGATTGGTGCGAACACGATCCGAAGGAGATAGATGCCCGATTCGCCTGAACTCGAGGGCTCGGCCGAGTCCACGGAAGAGTTTCACTACCACCTCGAGCTCACACCGGCTCAGCTGAAGATCACGCATACCGCGCTCAAGGCCCTCCTCGACGACTTCGGGCACGAGGAGCACGACGTCGGGCGGGTGATCCACGAGGTGCTCGACAAGCTCCCCGACGAGCACTCGATCCGGGCGATCACGCTCGACTGAGCGTTGTCACGACCCGCTAGCGGGTGTCGATCAGCCGGATCGTCCGGCTCGCGACGCCCCAGGGGCCGCCGGTCGCGGCCTGTGCCTGGGCGACCACCTTCAGACGCAGCCGCTTGCCGCGCTTGAGGGCCCGCTTCACGGCCCGCAAGGCCGGCTTCGAGAAGCGCAGGCGGATGCGGTTGAGCTTGTGCGCGGGGATGTTCCTGCCGGAGAACTGCTTGCAGTGGAGGATCCGGGAGGCCTTGGCCTTGATCCGGGGCAGGTTGACGGTCGCGGTCACGATCACGTTGGCGTCTCCGTGGACCTGGGAGAGGATGAATGCGCGATCGACGTCCTGGACGGGCGGCCCGAAGAGGGTCTGCGCCGGGGCGCCGCTGGCCGTGACGTGACCGGCGTGCTCGGCGGCGGTGTGACCGGCGTGCTCGGCCGCCGTGTGCCCTTCGTGCGCGCTGTGGTCATTGGTGCCGAGGTCCGGCGGCGCGTCGGGCGGCGGAGGCGTGACCGGGACCTGGCGCGCGAACACGTCCCGCACGGGCACATCGTCGTTGTCGTCGGGCGACAGGTTGGCGGCGTCGGACGAGAAGACGACCACGCGCCCATCGCGGGACAGGACCGGCGCATAGGAGGAGCCATCGGCCGGCGTGCCGGCGGCGCCGCTCATGCGACTCACGAGCGTCGTGGTGGCGGCGTCCATGCTGCGGATGAAGATGTCGGACGCGGCCGTGTCCTCGGTGCTGAGGTTGCCGGCCGAGGTCTGGAACGCGATGAAGCGCCCGTCGCCGGAGATCGACGGTTGCAAGGAGTCGGCGAACGCCGGCGCCCCGTCCGCCCCGGTGGCGCGGCTGACAAGCTCCGTCTTGCTGGCCTGGATGTCGCGCCGGAAGACCTGAGCGATCGTGGGGGTGCTGATCGCCTTGTCCACGAAGTTGCCCGCGTATGAGAGGAACGCGACGTAGCGGCCGTCGCCCGAGATCACACCGCCGAAGGAGTTCCCGTCCGATGGTGTCTGGCTCAGGAATCCGCCCGTGGGCAGACTGACGGCGGACGTGAACTTGGTCAGCAGGTCCGTGACGAACACGTTCGTGACAGCGTTGTTGTCCTTCGAGCTGAGGTTGTCCGCGTCCGAGGTGAACGCGACGCGATTACCGAGGCGATCGATCGTGGGGGCGTAGGAGTTCCCGTCGGCGGGCACGCTCAGCGAGCCGAGTACCACCCTGCTGACGAGCGTGATCTGGCCCGTCACCATGTCGCGGACATAGACGTTGGAGAAGTTGTCGTTGTCGTCGGCGCTGATGTTGTCGGCGGTCGAATCGAATGCAACGGTCGCGCCATTCGCGGAGATCGCCGGATGCGAGGAGTCGCCGTCGGCAGGAGTGCCGTCGCCTGCGCGTGATACGAGCGTGGTCGTGTTCGCAGCCGTATCGCGAACGAAGATATTGCGCACCGGATTCGCGTCCGGGCTCAGGTTCCGCGCGACCGACTCGAATGCGACGTAACGCCCGGCGGGCGAGATCGCCGGGGCCGTCGAGTCGCCGTCGCCGCCCGCCCCGTCTGCGCCGTCGGCGCGGCTGACCAGCACCGTCGTGCCGTTCTTCGTGTCGCGCAGATAGATGTTGGTGACGCCGGGCTGTGCCGCGTCGCTGAGATTCGCCGCCTTCGACTCGAACGCGATGAACCGGCCGCTCGCCGAGACCGCCACGCCCGGGCCGGAGTCGCCGTCGGCGGGCGCGGCGCCCGTGGCGCCGCGGCTCACGAGCGACACGTCGCCGACCGCTGCATGGGCGGTCAGCGGCGTCGCGAGGGCTAACGCGGCGAGCAGCAGCGTCGCCGCAGCGGCGAGCCACACTCGCGCGCCTGCATGGGGCTTGCCGGGCATCGGCCTAGCAGCTCGGCCGAGCCATGCTGACCGCCGTGCGCCTGCCCTTCAGCGTGACGGTCGCATACTTAGTGCACGAGCTCGAGTTGTGCACCATGTGCACGAAGCACTTGCTCTTCCTCGAGCTGAGCGAGTAGCACGCCGGGTGCACGGCGTAGCTCGAGCCCCACCTCTTCTTGACGTAGCTGACCACGGCCCTCTTCGCCTTCGACGAAGTGAGCCTGGCCCCGCTCGCGGGACCCGCGGCCAGTGCGAGCAGCGAGGCGGCGAGCATCAGCGCGGCCAGCAGCATCGCCAACCGCAACCGGGTGTCACGAACCGCTTCTCCCACTGTCTTCCAGGGTAGTACTTCGCCCCCTTAGGGGACGAAGTACCCCTGCGTCAGGTAGCGGGTGTTCGGGGTCGTGCTGGCAACGCCGTCCGAGCCGCCGTCGTACACGTCGACCTTCCCGAGCTGCCAGATCGTGCGCACGCCCGCCTTGATCGCGCCGGGCGCGAGCGTATTCGCGGTCGTGACGACAGAGCAGGTCGAGCCCACGGTCGTGGAAACGGTCGTAGTGCACGGAGACGTGAACGAATACGTCGTGTCCTGCGTCACGCCGGTCAGGTCCGGCCCGCTGTCGCGGTCGATGATCCGCAGCGGGATCTGCGCCTGGAGCTGACCCGTGTAGTCCGTGAGGCCGGACTTGTTGCGCACGTCGGTGACGTTCAGCGCCAGCCGGGCGTCGGAGCTGAGGGTGGTCATGGTGAGGGTCCCCGAGCCGTTCGCGCCGACTCCGTTCGCGTCCGGGCTTCCCATTGTCAGGAAGCTGGACGACTGCACCGGCGGGTTGCACGACCCGTTGCTGAGCGGCGCGCCGTGGGTCCGGTTCGGGCTGGTGCACTGGTTGTACGCGGGCACCAGCGCCACGCGCATCGGCGACGCGCCCTTCGGCCGCACGAAGCCCGGATCCGGTGGCGCGTACCAGGCCATCATGATCCCCATCACGTCCGTCTGCGGTGAGCCGGTGCCGTTCTGGTACTCGCTGTGGAGCCTGATCACGTTCCCGGACTGGATCGGCAGCCCCTGGGTCGGGTAGGCGCCGCCGGCGGGATAGGCCTCGGCTTGAGCGCCGGCGGGAATGTCCGATTGGATGCCGCATTCGCTCATCGTGTCGAGATGGCCCTTCCATTGGGTGCCGCCGAACGTGGTGCCGTAATAGCCCTCGGAGCGGCACAAGGTAGTGCCGGTGAGGCTGGCCGGCGGCGGGTTGTCGGGCGGGACCGGGCCGTAGTAGTTGCTCGCGCCGCCGACCAGCTCGGCCGACACCGCGATGCCGCCGCCCTCGGCGGCACAGTGGATGTCGCACGGGTTCGCGCTGGTGATGTCGACGTCGTGCAGGTGGCCCGAGATCGCCACCATCCGTCCCGCCACGTTCGATGTCCAGTCCACCGTGGTGTCGGAGTAGCCGGTTGGAATCGTGTACTCGGAATCGCCGCAGCCGTCGATGTCGAGCCACAGCGGCTTCGCCTCACGCACGTTCGGCGGGTCAGTCCGGTACCGGTAGAAGACCTGGATGCTCAGCTTCTTCTGCACGGCCGACTTGTTCACGAGGTGGTAGATCAGCGTCCAGGTGCTCTGACCGGCCGGGTTGTAGTAGCCGAACGGGCGCGGCAGGTGCATGTGCGTGCGCTCATTGCCCGACGCGAAGAAGCGCTCGCCGAGCTGGCCCTGCAAGCCGCTGGGACACACCGCATCCTGCTTTGCCGGGTTGATCAACACGAAGTGGTGCATCATCGCGCCGGTGTCGAGATTCGCGGTCGTGCCCGTCGCGAAGTTCGCGTCGCCGTCGTAGATCAGGTTCGGGACGATGTCGGTGATGTAGCAGTTGGTGCAGGGAGCGGGCGCAGAAAAGTCGATCGCGTTGTGGACCGAGCTGTTCGCGTTGACCGTGAAGGGGCCGTAGCGGCCCTCGACCAAGGTGCCTGGTCGGCTCGCCAGATAGTCGTTCCGCGCGTCGGTGAACGACGGGTTGTTGATGATCTGGTCCGCGCTCGCGGCGGACGCCCAGAACATGCCGAGCGCGACCGACACCGCGCCAAGCACCAACGCAAGCAGTCTCTCCCTATTCCCCATGTGAACGCCCCTCGAGTCGGTCGACACGAATGTCAGGCAATGCTAGCCGAGATTCGGGCGTCTTGGTTCACATTTTCGGAGAGGGCCGTCAGAGCCCGGGCCAGTGGCGCGCAACGAACCCGGCGGCGGATCTCTGAGGCGGCTGCCAGCGCGACCCCCGCGGGCCCGCACGCCCGCTCGTGTCGAAGCGAATCCCTCCCACGATCATGAAGACGTGGCCGGGATTGGCGTAGACGGTCATCCATCGGCCGGGGCCCGCCACGCCCCATTTCATGAGCTCGCCGGAGGTCAGCGGCGTGTCCAGGAGCCCGGCCGCCGCGAGCGCATAGCTGACCGACCCGGAGCAGTCGTAGGCGTCATCGACGAACGATCCGTGACCGCCCCCGAGGCGGTACGGGAAGGTGGCGATCGCGTTGCCGCCGGCGACCATGTCCTGCACCGCGGCGGGCGATCCAGCGGGTGCCCGTGCGTGGCCCCGCCGACCGAGCGCGATCGCGCCGCCGGCGCGAGCGCGGCGCTTCCAGTCCTGGAGCTGCTGCAGCTCGCGGCGCACCTCCGCGTCCGAGGGTGCGCCAGGGCTCGGTCCCGTGTCGACCGCCGCGGCGGCCGCCTGGGCCGGGTCCTTGGCGAGCGTGCCCGGACCGCTCGACGCCGGCTCGGGAAAGCTCTGTGCCTCCTCGGAGTCATGGATGCCGCTCGCCTGGGAGTTCGAAGCGGATGTTCGCTCTGCGCGACCGGGGCCGCCGCCGTGCCCGGCCAGCATCACCACGACCGACGCCGCGACCAGCGCCGCGCCACCGAGCAGGCCCACGAGCCGTGCCCGTTTGCCGCGCAATGCCACCGGCGCAGGGTAGCGGGACGCGCGCACGTCGACCGCCGCACGTCTCGCGACCCCGACCGGCGTCGCGCTCCTCAGGCTACGCTTAACCACGTGAATCTGAGAGCCGTTTCGACCAGACCGCCGACCGTGGTCGCGCTGCTCGCGCTCCTGCTCGTGCCGGCCCTGGCGCGGGCGGCCGCCGAGCCGAGCACCAAGAACTACCAGACCAAGCTGAATTCGATCCAGCCCGCGGTCAAGGGGCTCACCGTCACCACCGAGGGCGGCGACAAATACCTCGTCGTCAAGAACGCAACCGGGAAGGTCGTGCTGGTGCCGGGATACGACGACGAGCCGTATCTGCGGTTCCTGCCGACCGGGCAGGTGCAGGCGAACGCGAACTCCCCGGCCAAGTACTTGAACGCGATCCGCTTCGGGACCCCCGACAGCGTCACGATTCCACCCAGCGCGCTCGCGAGCACGAAGCCCAAGTGGGTGACGGTCGCCGGCAACGGCTCCTACAGGTGGTTCGACCACCGCATCCACTGGATGGAGAAGAACCCGCCGCCGAACGTGAAGGACCAGAGCAAGCGCACCAAGATCTTCGACTGGAAGGTGCCGGCCAAGGTCGCCGGCACGCCCGTGACCCTCTCGGGCACGCTCCTGTGGGTGCCGGCCGCGTCGGGATCCTCGGGCGGCATCTCGGGTGGCGCGGTCGCGGCAATCGTGGGCGGCGCGATCATCCTGCTGGCGGGCGCGGTGCTTTTGCTGCGGCGGCGACGTCCCGCGCGGGCCGCCGGGCCCGGTCGCGAGGAAAAGGCGACGGAAGAGGCCTGGTAGGAGAGGATGGAGCCGTGATGACTCGCCTGCGGCGCGGCAAGTTGCTGATTCGCGTGCTGCTGTTCGCGGCGCTGACGGCGGCCTCGGCGCTGGCGTTCCTCGGCGCGGCCGACTCGGGCGCCGTGAAGCATCGCCCGGGCTGGGTCGAGACCGGCAACTCACTCGTGCCGCTGGAGTACTTCCAGGGGGTCACCTCGAACCCGCAGCGCGATCTCTTCTTCGACGGGGTGTTCACGGGGCTGTACCGGACGGATTCGAACCTCGTCGAGCAGGCGCGCAACTTCAATGTGATCCCGGCCGACGTGAACCATCGCGAGGGCTACAACCACATCGGCGACATCACCTGGGACCGGCACGAAGGCGGTCGCATCCTGCTGCCGATGGAGTGCTTCTTCCCGTTCATCGGGAACTTCTGCCGCACAGGCTCGATCGGCGTCGCCGATCCCGACACGCTCCAGTGGCGTTACTACGTGAAGCTCGATCCCGCCTACATCGACAAGGCGATGTTCGCCGAGGTGTCGCCGGACGGAAAGCTGCTGTGGACCTCGAACGGGGGCCTGCACGGCGGTCACGACCTGCTCGCATACGACGTATCCGAGATCACCGCCGCCAACGCCGCGCCCGCCGGCCCGCTGCTGAAGCCTGCGATCGTGCTCCCCGACGCGGTGCCGCCAAATGGGATCACGGGCGCCACCTTCTTCGGCAACCGGTTGCTGGTCGCGAGCCAGAACAAGACGCTGTTCCAGGTCTGGTCGATCGACCTCCGGGACGGCTCACGCCGGCTCGAGATCACCAAGCAGGTGCTCGGCGAATCGGAGGGGCTGGACATCTCGAGCGTGCTCGGAGCCAGGCTCCACTGGCTGATCACGCCGCAGGGCACGGGGAACAACCCGCCGACCTACGGCGACTTCGGACACAGCGC
>Ga0075424_100002391_pt1 | contig 17155 bp, 20 predicted proteins | sample SoiMethybrSBSTD3_FD_75301 | JGI IMG/M metagenome (GOLD analysis project Ga0075424, IMG submission 75301) | Bulk soil microbial communities from a Populus tree surrounding site in Tennessee, USA - Soil MetaG P. TD hybrid SBSTD3 | ecosystem: Environmental > Terrestrial > Soil > Tree plantation...
TCCGACGCGGCCATCGAGAAGAACGGCGCGTTGGCCTCGCCGGCAACTGCCCGGGCCAGCAGTGTCTTGCCGGTGCCTGGTGCACCGGAGAGCAGGACGCCGTGCGGGATACGGCCGCCGAGCTTTCGGTATTTGTCCGGATGACGCAGGAAATCGACTACCTCGCTCAGTTCGGCCTTTGCCTCGTCGATTCCCGCTACATCCGCAAACGTCACACGGTCACCCGATGGCTGATACCGGCGTGCGCGCGAGCGGCCGAACGAGCCAAGAATGTTCTGCATACTTCCGGCCCGCCGCACAAGCCAAAACAGCAACGCCACGAACAAGATCGTCGGCCCGAAGCCCAATAGCAGGTTCTGCCACCATGACCCCCCGGTATCGAGTGGCTGGGCATTGACCACGACTCCCTTGCTCTGGAGCAGCGCTGACAGGGTGGTGTTGTCGGCAAACGTAGGGATCTCGGTCTGAAAAAGGGTGTTCGTCTTGGAGCCCGCATACGACTGGGGCTGGGTGAACGTGCCTTGGACTGCCGTCCCCTTCGACGTTATTTCTTTGACGTGGCCCGCGTTCACTTGATCGAGAAAGAACGGGCTGTACGGAACATGTAGCCGTGACGCCGGCTGCATGGCCCGCGTGCCGGCATATATGTTGATCCCGAGAAGAACAAGGGCTATCAGGATCCAGACAATCCCCACTCGGAAGCGTGGCCGCGGCGGCGGGGCTGCCCCTCGCGGTGTTGGTGACTCTTGTGGCATCGGCGACCCGCCCGCGTCTTAGCGCCGAACGCGCGCGACAGGGCCACAAATTACGGGTCGCGTTCGCGCCGCTGGCTTCTTCATCGGACGGTGCGGAGTCTATGCCCGTGGTGAGACAACCGCGATGCGCCTGGCGGTGCGCTCCCACAGCGAACCCGTCGTCTAATGCGGTCGCTCGATTGCTCGATCGCCGACGTGAGCCCAGATAAGACAGTCGTGCCATGAGTCGTGGTCGGCATCCTCGTGCACCCAGTCGCGGCAGTGCTGGGAGAGACGCTGTTCGAAGTGGTAACCGGCGCGCTGGGCGACCCGGAGAGACGGGCCGTTGCCGGGATGGATCTCCAGCCAGATCCGGGGAACGGCGAGGCTGCGGTGGGCCCACAACGTCGTGGCCGATACGGCCCGCGAGGCGATGCCCCGGCCCCGCTGCTCGGGTCGTATCCAATAGGCCAGTTCGCTACTTCCGGAGTGATCGGGCATTAGCCCGACCGCGCCGAGGAGCTGCTGGCCGCGCAAGATGCCAACCGAAAACTGGCCGCCGGCAGCAGGGTCCCATGCCAACAGCGCCGCCTGCGCGTCGTGCAGCGAATACGGCCCGGCCGGACGAGGACCCCACAAGGCTGCTGCCGATTCCCGGCTGGTGGCGTCTACGAGCATGGCGGCATCCTTGATCGCCAGGGCTCGCACGTGTATGCCGCTGCCGATATCCAGGTCAAGCTGCACACTGTCATCCAACTCTCGATGGCGGCAGCAGCTAGAAAGTTTATGCTGCGATGTCACGCTTGCGTGGGCGGCCGCGTGCGCGTTTTTGAGCGACGATCTCTCCTCGTTCGAAGATCTCGCCACCCCACACGCCCCACGGTTCTCTGCGAGCGATGGCTCCGGCTAAGCAGCCGAGGCGAGCCGGGCAAACCGCACAGAAGGACTTCGCCATTTCCAGCCGGGCCGGATGCTCGGAGAACCAGAGATCCGGGTCTTGCTCTCGGCACGGTAGATCCGTCGGAGCGCGCCGCCCGATCGGGTCAACGAACAAGCCGGTGATGCTGGCCACCGGACCTGGTTGCGCCTGAAAATTGCCGAGGCCAGCTGACGTGGGGTCATACACGTAGCTTGGGCCCGTCGCAGCGGCCGACTGACCGACCATGTAGCCGGTCCCTCCTTGTTCTTCGTGCGTCACCTTCTCGTGACGATTTCCACCGTGCATCCTCAGCAGGTTCAAGACATCGGCCGGGTGGTTCATGTCGGCAATACGACGACGCCTGGGTTCATGCGGATCTCCACGACGCGATTCGGCTTCGGTTGTCGACGCTAAGGCGCGGCGATCCCACCGACGATGGAGGCAACCGCATGGTTCTGCTGTGGCTAACCCCCGCCCGGCCTTTCAGCTGATCGATCGATCAGGCTTTCGATTCCGTCCAGGATTCGTTCCAGGCCGAAGTTGAACTCGGTGTCGAGATCGTCGTCCTGGTCCAGCGAACCAGATTCGATCGCCCGGTGCAGGGCGGGGAACTGATCCGCGGTGGTCAGCCGCCGCAGCAGTGATCCGTACCCAGGCATGACCGGCTGGCCGCCGGAGGCGGCAACGATGTCGGCCGAGAGGGTGGCTTCGTTTCGGACGTGCCCGCTTACGAGCAATACGGTCGACAGCTTCTGATCCTCGGTCAGCGGGGTATTCGCGAGGCATTGCAAGGCGTTGTCGAGCCAGGCCACATTGTTCGGCCCGATCGGTGGGCCGCTGATCGGCACGCGCAACACCCAGGGATGGCGCTGGTAGGAGGCGCGAACTCCGAGGGCCCATCTCGTCAGGCCGGCGCGCCAATCATCTTTGGCTTCGACGGGCGGCGGACTGCCCAGTCCGGTGTCGACCATCAGGGTCAGCAACTCGTCCTTGGCCGATACGTAGCGGTAGAGCGACATCGTCGAGACTCCGAGTTCGTTGGCGACTCGGCCCATCGACAGGGCACCCAGACCTTGGGTGAGAGCGATCTTGATCCCAGCCGCAACGATCCGGTCGATGGTCAATCCGGGTCGTGGGCCTCTGGTCGACTGGTTACGCAGTCCCCAGGCCAGCTCGATGCTGCCCGGCAGTGCCGGTCCGTCTCCACGCGTCATATGCCCTCATACATCTCGGTTGACACGTCCCGCAAAACTGCGTATACCTTACGCAAATCTAGTTGCGTACGTTATACGCAGTAAGGAATTCGATGATGAACGACTTCGCGATCGAGGTGGCGAGGTTCTGCAAGTCCTACGGCCCGCACACCGTCCTCGACCGACTCGACCTGAGCGTTACGCGAGGTAGCGTGTTCGCGTTGCTAGGGCCGAATGGCGCCGGCAAGACGACGATGGTCCGCATCCTCGCCACACTCACCGGCCTCGACAGCGGCAGCGCCCGCGTGGCGGGCTGGGACGTGGTCACCCAACGGCACGAGGTGCGGCGACGGATCAGCCTCACTGGTCAGTGCGCCGCCTTGGACGGCTTGCAGACCGGTGCGGAGAACCTGCGAATGATGGGTCGTTTGCTTCACCTGCCCGCCGGACAGGCTCGCGCTCGCGCGAGCGAACTGCTCGAACGGTTCGACCTGGTGCAAGCGGGGGAGCAACGCGTGAGTGACTACTCCGGCGGGATGCGGCGGCGGCTGGACCTGGCGGCAGGCCTGCTCAGACGTCCCGAGGTGATGTTCCTCGATGAGCCGACGACGGGCCTCGACCTGCGCAGCCGCCAGGCGATGTGGCAGATCGTGTCGGAACTTGCCGCGTCGGGCGTGACCGTCTTCCTGACCACCCAATATCTGGAGGAGGCCGATCAGCTCGCCGACCGCGTCGCCATCCTCGATGGAGGCCGGCTTGTCGCCGATGGAACGCCGGGCGAGCTCAAGCAGCAAATCGCCGGCCAGCGGCTGGATATCGAACTTGCCGACGCCGCCTCTTACGCCGACGTCATCACCTACCTGGGGGAACGAGCTACCCACACCGACGTCGAGCGACTGACCGTTGGCATCGCGATCACTGGCGATGCTCTCGAGGTGCGTTCCCTGCTGGACGAACTTGACCCGCACCGACAGCGGATCAGCCGGTTCGCCCTCCACGCCGCGAGCCTCGACGACGTCTTTTTGTCCTTGACCGGACACCGCGCACCCGAGCGGGAGACGGCCGATGTCTGAGCGAACTCTGGTTCGGGCGATGGCTGACGGCCGGACGATGATCATCCGGTCGTTCCGGCTGTCGCTACGCAACATTGACGGGCTCATCACCGCGCTCGCCTTGCCGATCATGCTCATGTTGATGTTCGTCTACTTGTTCGGCGGAGCGATCCGCACTGACGGCCGCTATGTCGATTTCGTCGTTCCCGGCGTCCTGCTGGTCTGTGTCGGTTTCGGCGCGGCAACCACGGCCATCAGCGTGGCGGCAGATCTCACCAGCGGAGTGATCGACCGCTTCCGGTCGATGGATGTGCCTGGTGAGGCACTGCTTAACGGACACGTCGCGGCCAGCGTCGCCCGTAATCTGCTCTCGTCGCTGCTGGTCATCGCGGTGGCCTTTGCGATCGGCTTCCGCTCCGATGCGAACCTCGCCCACTGGCTCGGAGCATTCGGCATCCTTGCGCTCTTCGTCCTGGCGCTGTCCTGGTTCGCCGCCGCCATCGGGGTCGCCGTACGGTCGGCCGAAGCGGCCAACGGGGTGACGTTCCTGGTGGCCTTTCTGCCCTATGCCAGCAGTGCGTTCGTGCCGATCCACACGATGCCGTCGTGGTTGCAGGGCTTCGCGAGAAACCAGCCCGTGACGGCGGTGGTGGATGCGATCCGGGGCTCTCTGCTCGGCGGCCCAATCGCATCCAAGGTCTGGCCCGCTGTGGCATGGAGCCTCGCCGTCATCGCTGCGTCCGCTGCTCTCGCGCGGGTCCTGTTCGCCCGCCGCACACGCTGATCCAGCTGCAGGAACGTGCCGACGGTTGTTCGAGGTGCGGCATGCTGACGGTGTGGATCTCGATTCGGGCGCCGGGTTGTTGCATCGACTGACGCGGGTGGACGCGGCGCGGGGTTGGGAGGTATTCGCAACCGACGACGAGAGGTTGCGGCGAGATCTCTCGTACGACGCAGATGAGACGCTGGCGCCGCAGGTCAAGGAGTATTCGGCCGGGCTGTCGACCTTGATGTTGCCGCGGGAGCTGCAGACAACTGGAATGAGCGCAACGGCCGCGCTCGCTGGGGTGTCGGTCGCGTCGCAACCGCTCGACGCCTATCAGCTCGGCCGATTGCTGTTTCTCGGCGCGGGTGTCGTGCGCACGTCGCAGCGTCGCGGCCGCACCTGGTTCTTCCGGGCCGCCGGTTCGGCTGGTGGCCGCTTCCCGCTCGAGGTCTACGCGAGCACGAAGGGCGTCGACGGGGTGCCGGACGGGGTGCACTGGTATGACCCAGTCGAACATGCGCTGCGCCAGGTCGGCCCGCCCGGGACCGGGGAGGCGACGACGCTGGTGGCGACCGGGGTGCCATGGCGCACCGGACAGAAGTATGCCGAGCGGGGCTGGCGGCATCTGTACTGGGACGCGGGAACGCTCACCTCGCAGCTGGTGACCACAGCGAACAGCGCTGGACTCGATCCGCGGCTACGCACCCTGTTCCCGGACCGGGAGGTGGGCGAATTGGTCGGCGCGGACGGCGTGCATGAGTTTCCGCTCTTGCTGCTGAGCTTCGGCGACAGGCCACCGGCTGTGGAGCCGTCGGGACCATCGACACGAGGGGTGCTGCCCGAGATCGAGTTCCCGTTGGTCACGGCGGCGCAACACTCCGGCGACCGGGAGGTTCTCGGCGATCCGTGGCCGCCGGGCGCGCCGCTGCCGAGCGTGCCGGACTCGGAGCCGCTCGAGCAGGTGGTGCTGCGGCGTGGGTCGCAGCGCCGCATGATTCGTTCGGCGACGATGCCTCGGGAGAAGCTGGACTGGCCGATGCGCGCGGCGCTGCGTGGTATCGACGTGCCGCACTGGGTCGCGGTCCACGGTGTCGATGGAGTCGCGCCCGGCGTGTATCGCTGGCCGGATCTGGACACGCCGGTCCGCACCGGTGACCTACGAGACCTGCTGATCCACGTGGCAATGGACCAGCCGTTGGCCGGCGAGGCCGCCTATGTCGCCATCTCCGCCATGCATAGCGGAAACCTCGATGACCGCGGCTACCGCGAGGCCCAGCTGGCAGCGGGAATGGTCGAAGGACGGCTGCACCTGGCCGCCTATGCTCTCGGCGTCACCGCGACCGGAATGACCTTCTACGACTCGGAGGTGCCCGGTCTGCTCGGTCAGTCCGACGACTTGATCGGCCTGCTGTTCACCTGCGTCGGCGTGGCCGAATACCGTTCGACCCCGGGCGGGGGCCCAGGCTCACCCGCGTCCGTGCGGGTCATCACTCCCCGCCTGCCGGATGACGAATGACCGTGGCGCCGTCGTCGATGTCTAGGTGACGTCTCGCTCGGCGTGCTTACGGGCTGGCACGGCGTCGGGGACGAGCTCGACGAAGCGGAACCGATCATCGCCAGCGTCGATCGCTCCTTGCACGATGGGCGTCGTGCCCTCCCACCGCGCGGACAGGTGGACGAACGAGCTGGTGACCAGCAACAGCAGGGCGGCCGTGCGCTCGTCCTGTGGCATCGCAACCGTGGGCGTCGTACCCAGGTAAGCCGAGTCCTGCCCGGTTCGGAAACCTGTGACCGGGTCGGTGTCGCCCCAGACCGGCGTCCAGATCGCGACGAACAGCTCGGGAGGCTCGCCCGCCTCGCGTACCAATTCCGTTTCGCAGTCGTACAAGGGCGAGAACGCATCTGTCCGGAGCCGCTTGTTCGCATCGAACGTAACCAGCTCAGACTCGGCGAACAGCTGGGCGAACGCGACGAGTACCGGGTCGTCGCTCGGCTCGAAGACCGGCTCGGGATGGTGTTCGGCGGGAAGGCCAAGCCGCTCGCGCCAGGTCCGGTGCCCGCTCATGCGTCAGTCCTCATGACCAGCTCCCTCGTATCCGATGTGCTTGCCATGCTAGTTCGGCATCAGCGGCCGGATGGTCAGGCGTCTATTGGCGGAAGGTGCCTACGAACCGCTTCGGCGACTCGGGTTTGGGGCTGGAGCCCGTGTGGACGCGCAGTTCCCCGGCGGCCAGTTGACCTTAGCTGTGCCGGCGGCACACATCAGGTGGTCCGGCTGCGCTGCGGTGAGTCTGCCGGGGCTGGCATGCCGGGGTCTGGGCCAGGATCGCCTCCGGGAGCGGCAATCTGGAGCCGGCCTAGATAGTGAATCCAGCCCACGACATGTGCCGGACGGTCCGCGAGCGGGAGATCGCGGTGCTCAAGGTCAACCCGAGTGCCCCCGCGGTCTGCGGTGAAGCGGACCTCGACCGTGGTCGCGCCGGGTGGCAGGTCGTTGGAGCCGGCGTAGCCCCAGCTGATGACCAGCCGGTGTGGCGGTTCGAGATCCAGGTAGTGGCCGCGTACTGACGCGCCTTTGATGTCGAGATGGAACCGGCCACCGGGTTCGGTTTCGAGCAGTGCGTAGTCACCCATCCAGGCGAGCATGGCCTGTGGTTTGACGAAATACTCGTACACCCGCTCGGGTGGCGCATCGATGTGTACGGATGCGAGGACGGGGTCAGCGGTCATGCGTTTCGGCCTCTACGACGTGCTTGAGCCGCTGAAGCTGCGCGGGCCAGAACTCGGCTAGGAAGTCTCGCAGCGCGTCGAGCCCTTCGGGCCGCACCACATATAAGCGCTGCTGGCCGTTTGGGCGGACAGCGACCAGCCCGGCGTCCTTGAGCACCTTCAGATGTTGGGAGATCGCTTGCTGAGTGACGTCGAAGTGCTCGGCGATCTCGTTGACCGGACGTGGCTGGTCGCGCACCAACCGCAGAATCGCGCGTCGGCGTGGCTCGGCGAGGGCCTGGAACGCGGCATCGCTCACGGAGGTCAGGATAGCACAAGAACAAGCATTGACTTGTACAAGTGTAGAGTGATACCTTATACAAGCCTGAGCTTGTATAAGCAGCGAGCATTTGACGCTGATCTCAGCACCAGCCGAAGGGGAGCCCATGAGTCCGCACGACACACTCCCGGTAGCCCGCGCGTATCACGACGCGTGGACCACCAAGGACTTTGCCTCGGCGGCGGCCCTCCTCGCGGACAACCTTGTCGTCGAAGTGCCCATCAACTCCTACCCGACGTCCGAGTCCTTCGCCGCTGCGCTTACGGGCTTTGGATCGACGGTGTCGAAGGTCGACCTGCTGGCGGCGATGAGCGACGGCAACCAGGCAATGCTGCTGTACGACCTGTATGCCGAGGGCCTCGGGTCGTTACGGGTCGCCGAGCACTTCACCGTCGACGACGGCAAGATCACCCGCATCCGCCAGGTCCACGACACCGCCGTCGTGCGCGCCGCCGGATTAGGCGGCTAGCGTCGCGCTTCGCCTGGCGCAGAAGGGACCGCCGCCATGAGATCGAAATCCGACGAGATCAATGACGCTCAAGCCCAGAAATTCGCTGGATTGCTGAGCGATCCGCTGAACCCGAAGATCGGGTTGCTCTTCCTGGCCATCGTGCCCCCGCGCTCGGCTGGCTTACCGTCCTGGTTTGGGCCGCGAGCCGGGCCGGCCGCTGGATCCGTGGTCCACGCGTACGCCGAATTATCGATCGCCTGGTCGGCTCCGTGCTTATCGGGCTCGGTTCGGAGGTCACGGCGGAGACGCTGTCCGCGTGACGGACAACTGACCCCAGATAGCACCTGATGTCCTCGAAGTCAGGACCGGGCTAGGCCGGTCCGACATGGACCAGGTTCGTCTCGTACGCGGCGATCACCAGCTGGGCCCGGTCTCGTACCTGCAGTTTCGCGAGACGACGATCTTTCATTGCCGCGATCGTAAACCTCCGCTAGAACCACGACCGCTCTTTGGCGAGACGTGTGGTGATATCTACGAGACGGGCCACGGCCGGCTGGTGGTTGCCGGTACGCCAGACGGCAGTGATGAGTAGCTTGACCGGAGGCGGCGCCAGGTCGACAAGGCGGACCCCCCGAGGCAGTTGTTCGATCAGCGAACTGACGACCAGCGCGACACCCCGACCGCGGGCGATGTTGCCCCACACAGTCGATCCGGCGGCCTGCTCGTCGCGGTCGTGTTCGAAGCCAGCGCCGCGGCAGGCTGCGGCGACCGCGTCGTAGAACCCGGGTGCCATCGCACGAGGCCACAACTCGAAGCGCTCGTGCTGAAGCGCGCTGAGCGGAATCTGTTCGCGGCTGACCAGTGGATGATCTTCGGCTACTGCCAGGCGAAAGGTCTCCTGACGGATGAGTCGTTGGCGAAGACCACGTGGATAAGACGTCTTCGGAGCAACGGCGAGGTCGAACTGTTCGGCATCGAACAGAGCGACGAGGTCACCACCGAATACCTCGCGAGCATCGATCTTCAACTGCGGCGCCAGGTCGTTGGCCGTTGCGAGCATGGTTGGCACCGTGTCGTAGGCGGTGGCGAGCGTATACGCGAGGCGAACCGTTCCGGCTTCACCGCGCGCCGCGGCTTGCACCCGGCTCACGGCGCGATCGGCACTGGCGAGCAATCGACGCGCGTCGGCGAGAAAGATCACGCCTTCAGGTGTGAGTTGCACTTTCCGGGAGGTGCGCTGCAACAACGTCACGCCGAGAGTTCTTTCCAGCGCCTTGATCTGCTGGCTCACGGCTTGTTGTGCGATGTGTAGTTCCTCGGCCGCCGCCGTGAAGCTAGATCGTTCGGCGACAATGACGAAGCACCGAATTTGGCGGAGCTCCGGAGTCATGACGGAACTCTATCGCATTTATCAACAAGCGCTGCTTGTAGGTAAACAACAAGTTGCGCTTGTTCATGTCGTGGGTCGGCGTCTACAACAGTGGTAAGTAACTGGGAGATTCCTATGAGCGCAGACCTGAACGTCGTCAATCCGAACAGTCCGAAGCGGGTCCTGATGGTGGCATCGAACCCAGCGATTTCCGAGCAGACAGGCTGGCCGATTGGATTCTGGTGGGGAGAACTTTCCCACGCCTACTGGGAGTTTGCCGAGAGTGGATATCAGATCGACCTCATCAGCCCGGACGGAGGTGACCTCGAAGCCGATCCGTGGAGCGACCCGCGGGACGAAAGCGGATACTCCGCAGATGACCTCATCAGCCTCGGGTTCTTGAACTCACCTGACCACTCGGCGCTCCTGCACAAGACAAGGAGCCTGGCCGATGTCAGTCCGGATGTCGGATCCGGCAGCTACGACGCAGTCTTCCTCGTCGGTGGTCAAGGACCGATGTACACGTTCGCCAGCGACGATCGTGTTCACGAGCTCGTTCGCACGTTTTATGAATCGGGCAAGGTCACCGCGGTTGTCTGTCATGCGACGTGCGTCCTGCTCAAGGCCAGGCTGTCAACCGGTGAGCTTCTCGTCACCGGCAAGACCTGGACCGGGTTCGCAAACACCGAAGAGGACTACGCAGATGCCTACGTTGGGCAGCGTATTCAACCGTTCCGGATCGAGGTCGAGGCGAAGAAACTGACGGGCACGAACTTCATTGTCGCCGGTCGCTTCAAGACACACGCAGTGCGCGACGGGCTACTCGTGACCGGCCAGCAGCAATACTCGGCGACGGCGGCGGCGCGGCTGGTGATCGAGGCCATCGGCGTCTGACCCTCGGATCACCTTGGTTCGCCGTCGTCAAAGTCGGCGGCCGTTACCGGCTTGTCGTACGAGTGTGGCTAGCCACAGGCGAATGAGGAGGCTTGCAGCATCGAGTCGTGGCACTCTTCAGGCTTAGTCTCGACCCGTTCGAACCAGCCGAGGGGATGCGAGGCGCAGCAATGAGACCGACCGCGGCCGCGCCTAGCTTCGCGAGTCGGCTGTGGCGTTCGGCTGCTATCTGTGGTTTGCACCTGCCGCTGACCATTGTTTATCCAGTCATCATTCTTGTGTTGTTCGTCCTGTCGATTGCCCTGCTGCCGCTGTTTCTGCTCGGGCTTCCGCTACTTGGCGTGACGTTTGCCGTGATGAGGGCCTTCGCGTCGGCGGAGCGAGGGCGGATGCGCGGGGTGCTCGGTGTCTCGGTTGAGGCGCCGACCCGTCGGCGTACGGGCTGGTGGCGCGGAATTCTCAACGACGTGCGCTCCGCTCAGACCTGGCGGGAACTCGGTTACTTCGTAGTGGTCCTGCCGGTGCTCGGGACGATCGGCTACGTCCTGCCGTTCGCGGTCGCTGGGTCCGGCATTGCGGCAGTCATGGTGCCGTTCCTGCGATCAACGATCCCAACGAATCCGGTGCTGCACCTAGGAATACATCGGCTGGGTTGGTGGTGGCTGCTGTTCGGACTCGCTGCGCTCGTCGCTGCGGGCTGGATCGTGCTGGGCTGTGCGTACGCCTGGTCGTGGGCCGTCCGGACCTTGCTCGGCCGCGGCGTGGAGGAACAGCTGTCCGTTCAAGTCGAAACTCTCACCGAGTCCCGCGATGCCATCGCGGCCGCAGCCGAGGCCGAGCGGGTGCGCATCGAGCGCGACCTGCACGACGGAGCCCAGCAGCGCCTCGTTGCCCTGGCCATGAATCTCGGCCTGGCCCGCGAGAAGCTGCAGACTGACCCGGCTACGGCCAGCGGATACGTGACCCAGGCCCACGAGGACGCCAAGGCGGCGCTGTCTGAGCTACGCAGTATCGCGCGGGGGATCCATCCAGTGATCCTGGCCGATCGTGGCCTCGATGCGGCGCTGTCGGCAGTTGCCGCCCGGCTGCCGATCCCGGTTGAGGTGGACGTGCAGGTCGAGCCGCGCGCCCCGCGCCAAGTTGAAGCAGTGGCGTACTTCGTGGTTGCCGAGGCGCTCACCAATGTTGCCAAGCACGCCGATGCGACAGCGGCGGTGGTCGCCGCACGACGCACCGACAGCCGGCTGTCGCTGACCATCCTGGACAACGGACGTGGCGGCGCCGACCCGGCCCGCGGCACCGGGCTTACCGGGCTTGCCCAGCGTGTTCGAGGGGCCAACGGCACTATGACGGTGATCAGCCCGTCGGGCGGCCCCACAACGATCACCGTGGAGTTGCCATGCGAGTCGTGATTGGCGAAGACCAGGTTCTGCTGCGCGAGGGTCTAGCGCGCTTGCTGGCTGAATACGGGTTCGAGGTCGTGTCCCAAGTTGGCGATGCCGAGCAGCTGCTGCGCGCGGTCGAGACGCATCGGCCCGACGTCGCGATCTGCGATGTGCGAATGCCGCCGACCTTTACGGACGAAGGATTGCAGGCTGCCCTGGTGATCCGTAGCCAGTTGCCGAACACCGCGGTTCTGGTGCTGTCGCAATACGTCGAGGAGCGGTACGCGATCGACCTCATCGCGCACGACACCAGCAAAGTTGGCTACCTGCTCAAGGACCGAGTTGCCGATGTCCGGGACTTCGTCGAGGCGGTACGCCGGGTCGGCGACGGCGGCACGGCGCTTGACCCGGAAGTCGTGTCACAGCTGCTCGTGCGCAGTCGCCGCAGCAACCCGCTTGGCACGTTGACCGACCGCGAGCAGGACGTACTGCGACTAATGGCTGAAGGCCGCTCCAATTCGGCGATCGGGAGTGTCTTGTTCATCAGCGAAAGCGCCGTTGAGAAGCATGTATCCAGCATCTTCACCAAGCTCGGCTTGCTGCCGGCCGATACCGACCACCGTCGAGTGCTCGCCGTGCTCCGGTACCTCGAATCGTAAGTCCGGAGACCATATGACTGCCACCGTGCTGCCACCGCCGCCCCCGTCGGGCGGCCCTCGTCCGCGTCGACGAGCCGGTTTGGTATTGGTCACCGCGATCGGGCTACTGATCGCCCTCGCAACCACTGCCTGGACGGCCTTCGCGGCCATCACCGTGTCGGCGCGCCAGGAGGCGTCGGAGTCGGTCAGCTATAGCGGTGTCCAGAGCGTCATCGTCGACACGGACGATGCGGACGTGGCTATCACGACGGGCTCCGGTGACGCGACCCGGGTGGAACAAAAGGTGCAGTGGTCGTTCCGACGGCCCGCGGTGAGCGTGGCCAACAACGGGAATCAGCTGATTATTCGGTCGCATTGTCCATTTCAGATCGTGTGGAGCTGCTCCGTCCAGCTGACCGTCCAGCTGCCACCTTCGACAGCAGTTGACGTACACACCGGATCCGGCAACGTCGCCGTTGCCGGCCTCACTGCCGGTGCGGCTCTGACAACGAGCGATGGAAGCGTCAAGGCCACCGGCGTCCTCGGTAATCTCACTATGCGGTCCAATAATGGCAACGTGACCGCGACGGACGCGCGGTCCGAACACGTAGACGCGTCGAGCAGTGACGGAAGCGTGCGACTGGACCTGGCATCGAGCCCGACCGAGGTCCGCGCGACAAGCGGCAACGGCAACGTCACCGTCCTCGTACCTGATCAGCCTGGCGTTACGTATCAGGTCACCAGCCATACCGGTAACGGCAGTCAAGCCGTGTCTGTGCGGACCGATCCATCGTCACCAAGGCACATCACGGCCCGTAGCGGCGATGGCGATGTTCAGGTGAAATATCGCTGACGTCGAGGCGGCCGTCAAACGGTCGCCGTCGGCCGACCTACCGGACGAGCGCACCGCGATCGCGTCGTCCGGCATGGCCTGCTGTCATTCGTCGTCGCTCGGCACCAGCGGCCGCGAAATCTCTGGTCGGGCGCCACCTGCCGGTGCATGCTGAGGTACGCCGTGCGCCGGAAGATCGCCGGCGAGGAGGTCTCGACGTGCATCGCATCGATCAGACGACCGAGCAAATGATCCGCGGCGTTCTGGCCTATGCCGAGAACCGGCTTCGGATGGACCCCGTTCCGTTGGACCAGGGAACCTTGACCAGCAGCGAGCTATACGCGCGCCTTGACGGCGTGATCCGGGATCGCAGTCGGCCTCCGGACGAGGTGCTGGGCATATATACGTCGGTCGTTGCGCCTAGCGTGATCTCGGCGGATAGCCCGCGGTTCCTCGGCTTCATCCCGGCGGCGCCGACCAAGGCGAGCCTGCTTTTCGACATGCTCGTGTCATGCGCCTCGATACAAGGCATCTCTTGGCTGGAGGCATCTGGTGCGATCGCGGCCGAGAACACGGTGCTGCGCGTGATCTCCGATGAGGCCGGATTACCCTCCGGGGCCGGAGGGTGCTTCGTGTCGGGGGGATCGGCCGGCAACCTCTCGGCGCTCGCCGTTGCCCGCGAGACCGCGAAGCAGCGGACCGGCCGGTCCGGTCGATTCCGGGTGGTCCTCGGCACGGACGCGCATTCCTCGATCGTCAACACTCTGCGCCTGCTCGAGATGGACGCCTTGGTCGTGCCGACACCCGACCATCAGCTCACCGCGCCCGCGGTGCGCGCCGCGCTAGGCGATGCCGGCGATCTGTCCGACATCGCGGCGGTGATCTGTACCTCCGGTACGACGAACGCCGGGATCGTCGACGACCTTGCTGGTGTTGGTGCCCTGGCCGAGGAGTACGGCTGGTGGTTCCACGTCGACGGCGCCTACGGCGGATCCGCTATCTTCGCCCGCTCCGTCCGAGCGAAGTACAACGGCATCGAACAGGCCGATTCATTCATCCTCGACCCGCATAAGTGGCTGTTCACCCCATTCGACTGCTGCGCGCTCGTGTATCGCGAACCGGCGCTGGCTCGCGCGGTCCACACGCAGGACGCGTCTTACCTCGATGTGATCCATGTATCCAGTGGCGAGTGGAATCCAACTGACTACGCCTACCATCTGACGCGGCGGGCTCGTGGGCTGCCGCTGTGGTTCTCGATGGCGGTCTACGGCTTAGATGCCTACCGCGAAGCGATCGAGGCAGCGCTGTCATTGGCCCGCCAGACCGCTGCGCTCATCAGAGCCACATCGCACCTGGAGCTTATCCGCGAGCCCGATCTCGGCGTGGTTCTCTTCCGTCGCATCGGCTGGAAAGCCGACGACTATGACGCGTGGGCACACGCTCTGCATCGTGACGAGATCGCGTTCGTCCCGCCGAGCAAATGGGAGGGCGAGCCGGTCGGACGTTTCGCCTTCCTCCACCCGCATACCTCGATGGACCTCGTGCGCGAGGTGCTCGCTCGGACCGCTTAGGGGTTCCGCCGGAGATCAGACTCCAGCCCGAGTCTCATCACCATGGCGAATCGCGCCGGCGGTCGGCATGCCGTCGCGTCGCGCGCACGGCTGGTACCAATGGGACAAGTGAGCATCCCAGAAGTGCTCATCCGCACCGTGGATGCGCGGAAGCTGTCGCTTACCGACAGCGCGCCCAGCGATAACATCTTGACATACATTCGGAATGTATGTAACTGTAACGCCAGGTCGGAACGCCAAATTGGCCAGGTCAGCCGGTAGCGCAAGGTCGGAAGGCCAAACTGGCCAGGTCAGCCAGTAGCGCAAGGTCGGAACGCCAAATTGGCCAGGTCAGCCAGTAGCGCAAGGTCGGAACGCCAACTAGGCATCGTCAGCCAACCGCGAAAGTCGAGAAGCCGACGGGCGAGGTCGGGAGTCCGATGGGGGAGGTCGAAGGTCAGGGGTCCGACGGGCGAGGTCGCAGTCGGACAGCCACATCGGGAGTCGGATAGGGAGTCCAAGATAGGAGGCCAACATGGCTCGAAGCGGTTCGCTTGGGCACCCGCGGACGGTGCGTTTGCCGCACGGGGTGATTGGGTATCGGGAGCTCGGTCAGGGGCCCGCCGTCGTGTTCGTCCACGGTCTGCTGGTCAATGCTGATCTGTGGCGAAACGTCGTACCGGTCGTGGCTGCCGCCGGTTACCGGTGCCTCGCCCCGGATTGGCCCTTAGGTTCGCACGCGTATCCGACCGGCCCGGGCGCCGATTTGAGCCCTCCCGGGATAGCCGGGATGATCGAGGATTTCCTGGCCGCACTTGATCTGTCCGATGTCACGTTGGTGGCCAACGACACTGGTGGGGCATTAGTGCAAATCCTCGTCGCTCGTCGCTTCGATCGCATAGGCCGGGTGGTCCTCGTCTCGTGTGACAGTCTGGAGCGGTTCTTTCCGCCGCTGTTCCGGTTTCTGACGGTTGCGGCCCACCTGCCGGGCTCGGTCTGGATGCTGACTCAGGTGCTCAGGTCGCGAGCATTACAGCGCTTGCCCATTGCCTACGGCTGGCTGTCGCACCGACAAATTCCGTCCGACGTCATGGCTTCCTACCTGCTGCCAGCTCGCCGGAGCGCGGGCATCCGCCGCGATCTGCGTGCTTTTCTGCGGCAGGTACATCGCAGGCACACCCTGGCCGCAGCGAAGTCATTCGACTCGTTCGATCGGCCCGTTCTACTGGCATGGGCTGTGGATGACCGGCTGTTCCCGATGTCGTTGGCCCGCCGCCTGGCGCAGCTGTTGCCCGACGCACGGCTCGCTCCAGTGGCCAACTCCCGCACATTCGTCCCGGAGGATCAACCCAGTGCTCTGGCGAAGCTGATCACAGAATTCGCCAGCAATACCGTGCGGCAAGCCGCGTGACGCAACGACGACGCCAGGAAGACCGCACCCAGGCCACCCGGGCGGCCCTTATCACTACTGGCCGCCGATTGTTTGCCCAGCGCGGTTACCACGGTGTCCCGGCGGAGGAGGTCGTCGCGGCCGCCGGACTCACTCGTGGCGCACTACAGCATCACTTCGGCGACAAACAGGCCCTGTTCCGTGCCGTATTTGAACAGCTCGAGACGGAGATCTCGGCTCAGCTCGCAACCGCTGTCGCCCGCGCTCCCGACGGCTGGGCGGCGGCGACCACTGCCCTCAGCGCATTCCTGGACGCGTGCGAAAGGCCTGAGGTGATCCAGATCGCCCTGACCGATGCGCCGGCCGTCCTCGGCTGGGCGACGTGGCGTGCGGTTGAGGCGGAGCACGGGCTGGGCCTGATCACAACTGGGTTGCGGCAGGGGATGGCCGACGGCGTCTTCGTCGAACAGCCGGTGGAGGTATTGGCTCACCTGATCCTTAGCGCCGTCATCGAGGCGGCGCTGCTTATTGCTCACGCACCGAAGCACCGCGCCGCTCGAAAGGATGCAGAGCAAACTCTTCTCGCGTTGTTGGCGGGTTTGCGGACGCCGGCTACGCCGCGACGGGCGAAGACGCAGGGAATGGCTCGGTGATGGCAATGCGGAAGTCAGCTGCCGCAGCTGGGTCGGCGGTCTTTTTCGCTCTCGCGCCGGGAATGGTCGCCGGCGTGGTGCCGTGGTGGCTTACCGGCTGGCGAGCTGGCGCCCGTTATCCGGCCCCGTTGCAAGCAGCTGGAATCGTCATGGTGGCAATCGGTGCGGCTGTGCTCATGCACGCATTCGTGGGATTTGTCCGTGAGGGCGTCGGTACCCCAGCCCCGGCTGCCCCCACCCAGCGACTGGTCGTCGGCGGGCTGTATCGCTACGTCCGCAA
>Ga0075424_100002392_pt1 | contig 17155 bp, 14 predicted proteins | sample SoiMethybrSBSTD3_FD_75301 | JGI IMG/M metagenome (GOLD analysis project Ga0075424, IMG submission 75301) | Bulk soil microbial communities from a Populus tree surrounding site in Tennessee, USA - Soil MetaG P. TD hybrid SBSTD3 | ecosystem: Environmental > Terrestrial > Soil > Tree plantation...
ACCATGGATGCATCGGAAAAGCTGTATGCGGATTTCACGTTGAAGGTCACGAATCCCGGTGGGCACAGTTCCCTGCCCGTGGCTGACAACGCGATCTATCACCTGACTGAAGGTCTCACCCGCTTGGCGCATTATCAATTTCCCGTCGAACTGAACGCCACGACACGAGCCTATTTTGAACGTATGTCGAAGGTGATGACTGGCGAGCGTTCAGCGGACATGAAGGCGGTCTTGAAAAACCCGCCCGATATGGAAGCTGTGGCGCGGCTTTCGCACGATCCGATTGACAATTCAACTTTGCACACCACATGCGTGGCAACACGGCTCAATGCTGGTCACGCCAACAATGCTTTGCCCCAAATGGCATCGGCGAACGTGAACTGCCGAATCGAGCCGGGACACACACCGGAGGAAATTCGAAGGCAGTTAGAAAAGGTTCTCGCAGACCCTAAGATAATTGTCACTTATGTGACCACGAGTGGTGGCAGGGATCCCAATGGCAAAGCATTCTCGCCTTCTGCCCTGCGACCAGATGTGATGAGTACGCTGGAAAAAATCACAGCTGAAGTGTGGCCCGGAGTGCCGGTGATTCCGGACCAGGCGAATGGCGCGTCAGATGGCGTCTATACCAATGCGGCGGGTATGCCGACGTATAGCGTGTCGGGCGAAGCGATTGATCGGGATGATATTCGCGCGCATGGGAAGGATGAACGTGTAAAGCAGGAGTCGTTCTACAAGGCGGTGGAGTTTTATTACCGGTTCCTGAAGTTGCTGACGAGCGTTTCGTAGAGACGTAGCTCGCTACGTCTCTCTTTAGTCCGCCAAAATGCTTGCCACTCCAATGCAGACGTTGCAAGCAACCTCTCTACTGCAGGTCCGTAACCCGATACAGCGCGCTCGCGTGCGGACGCAGTTCGGTCTCAATACCGCTCTTTTTTCCTAGCGTTTTCTTTGCCCATAGGTCGCGGACTTCTGCGGTCCGACCCATGACAAAGAACTTGCTCCAGGGGAGATTCACAACGGCCGTCTCGTCGCCGAGATTGAACACCGCGATGTAGTAATCCCGTGTTGTGGGAGAGATGCTCGCGACCCACGCACGAACATTCCCTTCTTCGACTGCCTGGTGACCAACGCGACCACGCTGGTCCACTTCGAGGACTTCGTCATTCGTGATTAGAGCCATTGTCTCGGAGTCAAGGCTTGGCAAGTCGCCGCCGAAAATCAAAGGCGAGCGAAAGATCGACCAAAGCGTCACGACTGTTTGCTGCTCGTCGCGTGTGAACTTGCTCGGCGAACCGCCACCTTCCGTTGCGGTGACACGAAGTTTGCCCAGCGGCAGCATGTCCGCGTCGGGCCAAGTATTATTCCTGCCGACTTGAATGGCCCAGTCACGTGTGTAGTCAAACTGTTTCTTGAGCAGCTTCCAGTCGTCCCAAAAGTCATCGGAGATACGCCACATTTGCGCGTACTTCTCAAAGAACCTCCATTCAGAAAGTGGCGCGGGGCCAGGAGAGATGCTAAGCACCATTGGGCGGCCGGTTTTTCGAATCGCTAAGGCGAGCGCCTTAATCTCTGCCGGTTGATATAGATGGCTGCCCATATCATCTGCCTTGATGAAGTCCACGCCCCAGGAGGCGTAGAGCTCGGCGACCGAGTCGTAGTACGCCTGTGAGCCGGGCCTGGTTGTGTCCACGCCCCACATATCAGGATTCCACTCGCAAGGATTGCCTCTGTCAGCAATATTCGCCGCGTGATATTGCGTGCCTTTGATCGCCGTGTTCTGTTCCACTGCTTGCCGCGGAATTCCGCGCATAATGTGAATTCCGAACTTGAGGCCCTTGCGGTGGACGTAATCAGCGAGGGGCTTGAAACCCAGACCATTGGTTGACGAGGGAAAACGGTTGACGGCTGGAAGCAAGCGCCCGTATTGGTCCATCGCGAGCTTGGCGCCGGGAGCGTAATCGTGGCCTTGCGCGTTCGGCGCATACCACTGGATGTCAATGACGATGTATTGCCAGCCGTGGCTGGCGAGGTCGCGGGCCATGGCGTCTGCATTGGCTTTCACCTGGGCTTCGGTGACCGTGGTGCCGTAGGAATCCCAGCTGTTCCAGCCCATGGGAGGAGTGGGAGCCGGCGAATTGCTATTTTGCGACCAGGCCGCCTTAACCAGTGTGAGGAGAACACAAAAGAAGTTTGTTCGGGCGAGTGGCTTCATGCAATGCGAGTTGTTCTTGGCGAACTTTGCGGAATTTCTTAGCGAGCTTTGCGGTTAAAAGCTATTTTGTAAACGAAAGCCTTTAACCGCAAAGGACGCGAAGGTCGCGCAAAGAACGCATAGAAAGTCTACGTTGTCTGTGCCGCTTGCGCCTTGTGCCGCGCTTCGGCTATGCGAATCAGCGACGGCAGCACGTCGCCCATTTCCATTCGTTTGTCGCCGAATGCGAAGTACAAACGGCTAAACAACCGATATAGGTCGTCGTACACGCGTTGTTCCGCCGGATCGGGCTCGTAGACGCGGAACGGCGGGCAAATCTTATCCTGCGCTTCTTCGATCGTCTTGAATGTTCCGCCGGCGAGAAATGCAAAAATCGCAGATCCCAGGCTTGTCACACTCTTGGTGGGCACGAGTACCGGCCGCGCCAGAACATTCGCGTAAACACGATTCAGAACTTCGTTCTTCTGTGGAATACCCCCGGCGTTGATTACGCGCTGCACGCGTACACCATTCGTGGACATCCGATCGAATATCACGCGGGTGTGCAGGGCTGTACCCTCAATCGCAGCGAAGAGTTCGTCCTGAACGGTGCTCTGCAGGTTCCAACCCAGAGTTACGCCGCGCAGGTTAGGGTTGACCAGAACGGTGCGATCGCCGTTGTCCCAGGTGAGGCGCAGGAGACCGGTTTGTCCGGCACGGTAATTCTCGAGCCCTTTGCTCAAAGCGGCCACGTCGGTTCCGGCGCGGGAGGCGATTGCATTAAAAATGTCGCCGACGGCGGAAAGTCCGGCTTCGATGCCAGTGCGCAGCGGATGCACACTTCCCTGCACCACGCCGCAGACGCCGGGCACCAGGTTAGGTGAAGGCGTAATGCCGATGATGCAGGTCGAAGTGCCGACCACGTTGACCATGTCGTCGGTACGGCAGCCGGCGCCGATGGCATCCCAGTGAGCGTCGAAAGCACCAACGGGAACGGCGATTCCAGCTCTTAGACCAAGTTTTTCTGCCCAGTGCGGCGAAAGCCTTCCAGCGATAGTTTCGGACGTCGCGTACTCGCCTTGCAGTTTCTCGCGCACTCCGGCAAGCAGCGGGTCAACTCTGACGAGAAATTCGTCGGGGGGCAGACCGCCGAGCTTCGCATTCCAGAGCCACTTGTGGCCCATAGCGCAGATGCTGCGCTTTGCTTTGCTCGGATCCGTAATGCCACAAAGCGTTGCCGCTACCATATCGCAGTGCTCGAAGGCTGAAGCGAACTGCTGGCGCTTTTCGGGATTGTGGCGCAGCCAATGAAGAAGCTTTGAAAATCCCCACTCAGAGGAATAAACGCCACCACACCATTCGATAGCTTCGAGTTTTTGTTTGTGGGCCGCTTCCGTGATTTCAGCAGCCTCGCCTTTGGCGCGATGGTCGCACCAGAGGTAATACTCGCCGAGCGGCTGAAGGTTTTGATCTACAGGAATGACCGAGGAGCCGGTGGTATCGAGGGCTAGGGCCTCGATTTTATCGCCCGAGATGCCCCCTTGCTTGATGGCGGCGCGGGTGGCTTCGGCCAAAGCACGCATGTGGTCGTCATGGGACTGAGTAGCGTATTCGGGATCTTCGCGTTTGCGGTGCAGGGGGTATTCGGCCACAGCCGACGCAAGCACGCCGCGCTCGCTGTCTACGATGGAGACGCGGACGCTGAGAGTGCCGAAATCTACGCCAGCGACGATGGACATGGTTAGCTAGTTTCTTCCCAGCGAGCAGAAAAACTCAACCCCAGAGGGCACAGAGGTCCACAGAGAAAAGGCACAGAGCTTCAACATGCGCCATTTGGGCGCTCGTGCCAGTGCGTCTCCCACCCCAGATAACGTGTTGCGGCTTCGTGGACCGCGCCCGCTACGGACGACAGATTCGCCGCGACGTGGTGCTCAAATCCGTTTTCGCAAATGTAATGGAGCAGCTTCTGCATTTTCGGTATTTCGACCACGCCAGCGCCGCCGAAGGTGTTCAGCGGGTCATCGGTGAACCGGCCTTCGCCAACATAGCCGCGCATCTTCCCTGCTGTGTCGTCGGTTGAGAAACGCGCGAAACTCATCTTCTCGGGCTTGATCAGACCCACGACCGTGCCGAACGTATTGTCTTTCCCGACCGTGCCCGCGATGATTTCCTGGAAGTCCATCTTGAACGAGCGGAAAAAGTGCTTGGGCAGATTGGCGCAGTGGAAGCAAACGGCCTTGTCAGGATTCGTGCCGTAATTGTTGTTCCAGTCGAGCAGAGCGGAAGGAGTCCCTGAAGCAAGCTGCAGAGCGTGCATGCCGATCACACCCGCGATGTCAACTTCGCAGGCGCTGGAAAGAAGCTGGTCGCTCATCATGCTCATGACTGTGCAGGGCACAACACCAAAGTTTTCTTCGAGCGATGTCCAGCATTGAATCGCGCTGATCGAAACTTCTGTCTTCGCCATCCAGCGGTCGATTACCGCGCCTAGTTTCGCCATCTTCAGGAGCGATGGAGCCGGAACATCTTTGGTGTCCACGTATTTCTTGATCGAAACGAGCTTGGATTGGGCTGCGTCGTCGTTGTCTTTCGTACGGTCGATGGCTCCTAGCACTTCTGAAAGATCCAGGGTTTCGATCGAGATGCCATTTGCTTCGAGAATCTTCTCGCTGTAGCGGACCGTGTTGAATGCCGCGGGACGCGCGCCGATCGCGCCAATGCGGAGGTTCTTGAATCCGTTCACGATGCGACAGACAGCGGCGAACCACTGCAGGTCGGCGACGAACTCGGGCGAATCCGGAGCTTCGGTATGAAGAGTAGTAATGGAGTAAGGAATGTCGTACTGCTTAAGGTTGTTGCAGGCGGACATCTTGCCGCAGAAACTGTCGCGGCGGAAGGCGATGGTCATCTTCTTGGGATCATCGGGCGTGGCCTGAATCAGCACAGGGACGCGGAGATCGGCGAGACGAAGGGTGTCGGCGATGGCGCGCTCTTCGCCGAAGTTCGGGAGCGTGACCACGATTCCGTCGATTCGATCGCGGTTCTTCTTGAATAATTCGGCGCAGCGCTTCGTGTCTTCCCGGCTCTCGACTGCACCGTGCTTGCTCTCTTCCGGCGACAGAACCACCGCGTCCATGCCGGCGCGTTCGAGCGCCGCAATCATCTCCTCGCGTCCGGTTTTAGCGAGGTGATCGGGGAAAAAACCGCGGTTCCCCACGATCACGCCCATCGTCATTTTCTTTAACATAATGCCCCTGGTCTAGAAATTGAATCATTGAATCATTGCATAGATCACTTGAATGCTGAATTTCAAAGATTCAATCGCTCAATGATTCAATAATTCAATTCTTTCCCGGCCTGAACATCAGGCAGTACACACCGCCTAAAACTACTAGCAGCGCTCCCCACCACACCGGCGCGTGCAAGTTCGTCAACACGGTATCAGGTGGATGCGAAAATTCCACAAGCCCACTCACAAAAATCAGGACACCATAAATGAACAGCAAAATACCCACAAAGAACCAAACCGGAATGATGTGATGTTTTTCACTCATCGTCTCACCAGAAAATGATTTGCAGAACCACAAAGATCGCCAACGCAACCGCGCCCCAGAAAGCCGGCTTCTGGAAGATGGTCGCGTTCTGTTCCCTCGAAATGTCCGTCAGGGCGTACACGAGGCCACGGAGATTTTCGTCGGGTATGGGCTTTGTGGCCAGAGTTACCAGAACCGACACGCCGACACAGATAACGCCGGACCACAAGGCTTGCCACATCGCCTGGGCGAGTGGCTGAGCAAGCGGCGAGAAGCAGAAAACGCTAACCCAGTGTTGATCCAATTTCATGGCTACGAATATGCCGATCGAAGAAAGGACGCCGGCGAGGAGCCCGATAAAACCGCCCATTCGCGTCACGCGCTTCCAGAGCATGCCGATGACAACCGTTCCAAATAACGGCGCGATGAAGAAACCGAACAGCGCCTGGACATAGTCCATCATGCTCTTGCTTCTGGTTACCAGGTATGCGGTACCAATGCTGACGATCAAACCAATGATCGTGCACCAGCGCCCCATGGAAACGTAGTGCGCATCGGACTCGGTCTTGCGCAGATACGGACGGTAGATGTCATACGTCCATACCGTCGCGAAGGCGCTCACGTTTCCCGCCATGCCCGCCATAAATCCAGCGATCAGCGCTGTTATTCCCAGTCCCATTAGCCCCGGCCCACAATAGCGGGCCAGCATTAGGGGTAAGACATCGTCATATTTGAATTGCCCAGGCTGAGCTTGATTACCTGGAACCAGGTGAAAGGGCAAAACCGCACGCCCAAGCAGTCCGGGGAGAATAACGATCAACGGCACGGCCATCTTGAAGAATGACCCAATTATGGGTGCCAACTTTGCCGAACGCACGTCTTTTGCGGAAAGGACGCGTTGCACAACGAGGAAATCCGTCGTCCAATATCCCATCGATAGCGTCGCTCCCAGGCCGAACACAATGGCAATCCACTGAACACCCATCGGGTTGGCGGTCGGAGAACTCATCGGCCCCCACATATGCGTAAAATCTTGGCCCGGGAAGTTCTGTTGAATGCGGGCAACCATCCCGCTCCAGCCGCCGGTTTCGATCATTCCGAGAATTGGAATGAGCAAGGCACCAAACCAGATCAGAAAAAATTGCAGAACTTCGTTGAAAATTGCGGAGAACAATCCGCCCGCAGCCACGTAGACACCGACGGTCAGCGAGGAGACGATGATACTGAAATGCAGGTTCCAGCCGAGCACGACTTCCATGACCACGGCCATGGCGTACATGTTGACCCCGGACATCAAGATGGTCATGAAGGCGAATGTGATTGCACTGAGTGCGCTGGCTTCAGAACCATAGCGAAGTTTCAGATAGCCTGGGACCGAGTGGGTCTTGGAGATGTAGTAGAACGGCATCATCACCAGCCCCAGGAAAACCATCGCCGGGATCGCGCCTACCCAATACCAGTGCGCGGCCATGATTCCGTATTGGTAAGCGTTTCCCGCCCAGCCCAGCAACTCGAGCGATCCAAGGTTCGCCGAGACAAACGCAAGGCCGGCAACCCATGCCGTCATCTCGCGACCGGCCAGAAAAAAATCCTCGCCGGTTTTGGCAAACCTCTTCAGATAAAAACCAATTCCCAGAACCAGGCCGAAATAGATGACGATGATCGCCAGATCGACCGGGCGAAGGTGTACCAGCCTTTCAGTGGAGGTGCCTGCGAGAAACATCGCGAGCAATGAGCTCATTTCGCGTCTTTCTCCTGTTCTTGTCCGTAATAAGCTTTGCTACCGTGCTTGCGAAGAAAATGCCGGTCGTGAAGGGCCTTGCCGATCGCGTTCGCTTCAGCACTAATTGTGACGGTAAAGAATGCCATACGCGCGATGGATTCGAGGACGACTGCGTTGTGGGCCGCGGCACAGGCGTCTTTGCCCCAGGTGAACGGACCATGATTGGCAACTAAAACAGCTGGAATCGCGTTGGGATTCAGCCCTTGAAATCTGCGGACGATTGCGGAGCCGGTGTTTTTTTCGTACTCGCCTTCAATTTCGTCGCTCGGCATAGGATTGGTTACAGGAACCGGGCCATGGAAATAGTCGGCGTGAGTTGTACCGAAGCATGGGATCTCGCGACGAGCTTGCGCCCAGGCGGTGGCGTATTCGGAGTGTGTGTGAACGACGCCGCCGATCTGCGGAAAAGCATTGTACAAAGCGACGTGCGTCGGAAGGTCAGATGAGGGACGGAGATCGCTTTCGAGAACGTTGCCCTGGAGGTCGGTTAAAACCAAGTGCTCGGGCTTCATGGTCTCGTAGGGAACGCCGCTGGGCTTGATGACGATGAGTCCCTCGTCGCGCAGAATGCCGCTCGCATTCCCGAACGTGTAGAGCACAAGCCCGCGGCGCACCAGCTCGAGGTTGGCTTCGAGGACTTCTTCACGAAGCTGTTGAAGCGCTTTGGTCGGCATTATGGCGGAATCAGTGGGCATTTAGCCGCTGGCTCTGTCGCCCTTGCAGGGCTCAACTCAGGCTGACAAATTGCCAGGGCTTACGCCCTGGGCTGTATTCTTCGGCCGCTACGCGGCTGTACTCTCATCACGATGCGCGCTAGCGAACTGAAAACCTGAATACTGTCACCGTGTGATACCTCTGCCCCGGCTTCAAATCGGTTGATGGAAACTTCGGGTGATTCGGCGAATCCGGAAAGTGCTGCGTCTCAAGACACAGGGCCGCGCGATGCACGTACGTCTTTCCTTCCTTGCCCGTCAACGTGCCATCTAAAAAATTTCCGGTATAAAACTGCACGCCGGGTTCATCGGTCAGAACTTGCAGAACGCGGCCGCTTGAAGGATCGTAAACCTCCGCCGCCTCGGAGAATTTCTTGCCACCACTGTCGAGCACCCAGTTGTGATCGTAGCCGTGGCCTTTCTTTAATTGATCGTGATCGTTGTCAATTCTTGCCCCGACGGCAGTTGGTTTGCGGAAGTCGAAGGGCGTGCCTTCGACTGGTGCCAATTCGCCGGTGGGTATCAGATTGTCGTCCACAGGCGTGTAGCGACCGGCGCTGATTTTTACTTCGTGCTTGAGAATGTCGCCGTTCCCTTGTCCAGCAAGATTGAAATAGGAATGGTTCGTGAGATTTACGACTGTGTCTTTGTCGGTCGTGGCCGAGTAGTCAATCTTCAGGTCCTTGCCTTCGAGCATGTATCGCACGATTGTGGTCAACTTGCCGGGGAAGCCCTGGTCACCGTCTGGGCTGACGTACGTCAGTTCGACTCCGTGCGGGACCTCTTTTCCTTTCCATACAGCCTTGTCGAATCCCTTTGCGCCACCATGAAGCGAGTTCGTCGGCTCGATTTTCGGGATCTCGTAGGTCTTGCCGTCTAGCGTGAACTTGCCGCCGGCTATACGGTTTCCGTAGCGGCCTATGAGCGCCCCGAAGAAGGGGGGATTCGGCTTGGCGCCGCCAGCATACCCATCGATAGAGTCGAAGCCCAGAACGATGTCATCGACTTTCCCGTTTTTGTCCGGCACTTTCAGCGATTGGACAATGCCGCCATAGGTAATGATGTGGGCCTCGATGGAACCGCTCTTTAACGTATAAATCTCGACCGGGGTGCCGTCCGGCGTCTTACCAAACGGCTGCTTCGAAACCTGGGCCGGCAAATTGACAGCAGTAGTCATAAGCGCAAGCACGAGCACGAGAGCCAGAAGCCTCATTCGCGCGAACCTCCGTTTAATTTGTATCGTCATGGCCCGAGCTGGCAAGGGCCGAAACCACGATGTGAGGAACGGTCGCATTATCCCCGATTCGCAAGAATTTGTAAACGCTTACTTGATCTTCTAATCCGTTTTAGGCGAATTCTGCTGCGCGGTTCTAAGGGTCTCGTGATCCAGATCGCGACCGGCGCCGTTCGCGGGCGAACAAATATACGTTGGCGGAGCAATACCGGTTTGAGACTGATATCGTCGTGCAACTTCTCGCGCAAAAGATTCAGCCTGTGGTGACTCGACAAGGTTCACGGTGCAACCGCCAAAGCCACCTCCCGTCATGCGGCCGCCGTAAAACCCTGGCAAGCCCTGGGCAGCTTCAACCATGATGTCCAGTTCCCGGCAACTGACCTCGTAGAGATCTCGCAGGCTGCGGTGCGATTCCTCCATCAGTTTGCCCACGCCGCCAAGGTCTCCGGCTTGGAACAGTTGTGCGGCCTGCTTCGTGCGCTCGTTTTCCTCGACTACATGACGGCAGCGCTTGTAAATCACGGGAGAAAGATCGGTCGCATGCGCCCGAAGTTGTTCGGTCGAGACATCCCTCAGGGCTTTGATGCCAGGGAAAAATCTGGAAAGCATGTTTACGCCCTCTTCGCATTGCTGGCGCCGCACGTTGTACTCTCCACCCGAAAGCTCGTGTTTGACCAGGGTGTTGCAGATGACGAGCTTCACGTTATCGGGGATCGGAACCAAATCGAAGGCCAACGAGCGGCAGTCGAGCAGTAAGGCGTGGCCTTCTTTTCCCAGACACGAGATGAACTGATCCATGATGCCAACCCGGGCTCCGACAAATTCGTTTTCGGCTTTGCGACAAAGCTTTGCCAGGTCGGGAAGTGGTATGCGGGTGCCAGTCAGGCTAACTAAAGCGAATGCGGTCGCAACCTCAATTGCGGCCGAAGAGCTGAGCCCGGCACCGATCGGAACGTCGCCGTGAATGAGCAAGTTCGCTCCGGGCGAGCCATAACCGGCTTCTTCTAGTACCCACGCGACCCCGAGGGGATAGTCGCACCATTGACCGAGCCGCGGCGGCAGGCTGTCCAGTTCGAATTCGAAGGGCTCTTCGAATTGAGTGGATCGAAGCAAGAGCTTGCGATCATTACGAAGCGAAACTGCAATGCTGGTATAAAAGCCAACCGCGCTTGGCAGGACAAAACCGTCGTTATAATCCGTATGCTCGCCGATAAGATTTACGCGTCCGGGTGCGCTGAAGGTTTCCGGCTTGGCTTGAAATTCCTTTTCGAAACGGGATGCGAGTTCGCCGATGTCCATGAACTCACGTATTGTAATGTAGCAACAGTTGCTACCGGCGCAGATGCGACTTTGGAACTAACACAACAATCTCATCGCCGCTTCAATCCGCTCACCAATGAATGGGTGCTGGTTTCGCCTTACCGGACGCAAAGGCCTTGGCAGGGAGCTACTGAAAGCGTTCCCTCACATGATCGCCCACAGTACGATCCGAACTGCTATCTTTGCCCAGGAAATCAGAGGGCCGGTGGGGTTCAGAATCCGCGCTACGATTCGACATTTGTTTTTGAGAATGACTTCGCCGCGCTGCAGAGGAACGCGTCGCCGAGCCACATTGATATCGGCGACAAAGGCCTACTCGTTGCCGAAGGGGAGCCGGGGACCTGCCGCGTGATGTGCTTTTCCCCGCGGCACGATTTGACGCTCTCGAGCATGTCCGTGGCAGAAATCGAGACCGTTGTGCATGTCTGGACGGAGCAGTTTCAGGAACTGTCTCGCGACATTCGACACGTGCAAATCTTTGAGAACCGCGGCGAAATGATGGGAGCGAGCAATCCTCACCCGCATTGTCAGATATGGGCGACGCGTTCGATTCCGCAACTACCGTCACGCGAACTGAGCTGTCAGCAAGAGTATTTTCGTGCACACCATACTTGCTTGTTATGCGATTACGTGAAGATCGAGGAAAATGAGCGGGGGCGAGTGGTCGGCGGCAATGACGGATTTATTACCGTCGTGCCTTTCTGGGCGGTGTGGCCGTTTGAGGTATTGCTTTGCAGCAGGCGGCATTTCGGAATTATGGCGGAGATGAATCGGCCTGAGGCTTCGCAGCTCGCTCAAGCTTTGAAGGAAATTGTTTCCATTTACGATCGCGTTTTCGGAGTCCCTTTCCCTTATTCAATGGGTTTCCACCAGTCGCCGAGCGATCGATCTGAGCATCCGGAGTGGCATTTTCACGCGCACTTCTATCCGCCGCTGTTGCGTTCGGCCACCGTGCGGAAATTCATGGTCGGTTTTGAAATGCTGGGAAATCCGCAGCGCGACATCACGCCGGAGTCAGCCGCGGAAAAACTGCGGTCACTAGCGGGCGGTTAGGGAAGAACTAAACCACAAAGGGCACGAAGGTTCCAAAGATGTGCTGCAGTTGTTTCGTGACTTTTTGTCACGTTTCCTTTCATGGCGTTCAACGAAACTAATTACTGGCTGACAACTGTTTGCATGCCGGCGGGGACCCCGGGCGAATTGCCGTCCAAAGCGGACGTGGCCATCATCGGCGCCGGATTTACTGGACTCTCGGCGGCTCGGGTTCTTGCGAAACGCGGTGCCAATGTCGCTGTGCTCGAGTCGAACACGATCGGCTGGGGAGCGAGTTCACGCAATGGCGGCATGGTGCTGACTGGGCTGAAGCTGGATCCGCGCACGCTGGTGAAACGATATGGGATGGCAGCGGCGCGGCAGATGTATGCGGATTCCCTCGCCTCGATCGATCTGGTCGAAAAGATCGTTCGAGAAGAAAGCATCGAATGCGATTTTGCGCGATGTGGGCATCTCGAGGTCGCGTGTAAGCAGTCTCACTTCGATTCTTATGCACGATCGGCGGAATTCATTGCCAAGGAGTTCAAGCACGAAGTTCGCATAATTCCGCGCGGTGACCTGTCGAACGAAATCGGGTCGTCAATTTATTTCGGCGGACTGATCGATGAAACCAGTGCTGGCCTGAATCCGGCGCGATACGTGGCCGGACTTGCCAGCGCATCGATGCTTGCCGGAGCTACCGTCCACGAGAACACGCGCGCTATGAAGATAGCTAGGGTTGCCAATGGCGAACTTCATATCAGCACAAGTCGCGGCCACCTGATTGCGCGCGACGTACTCATCGCCACCAGTGGTTATACATCAAGTGTTACATCAGGTTTGCAAAGGAGAGTTATTCCAATTGGGTCATTTATTGTGGCGACGGAACGCCTCTCAGATCCGCTTTGCCGCGAGCTCGGCCCCCGGAATCGCATGATCTACGATTCCAAGTACTACCTTCATTATTATCGGCTCACGCCGGATAGTCGCATGCTCTTTGGCGGGAGAGCGGCGTTTTTTCCGGAGACCAAGAGTACGGTTGAGAAAAGTGCCCAGATCCTTCGACGAGATATGGTCGAGGTCTTCCCGCAATTGAAAAACACCGCAATTGAATTCGCCTGGGGAGGCACGCTCGATTTCTGTTTCGACACGATGCCCCATGCCGGCGAAATCGATGGGACTCACTATGCCCTGGGATACGCGGGTCACGGCGTGGCGATGGCAACGTATCTCGGAGCGAAGATAGCAGAGAAAATTGCCGGCGCCTCCAACGAAATTCCTTTCTCTGGCATTCCTTTTCCTGGAGCGCCGCTAGGCCTGTACAACGGTAAGCCTTGGTTCCTGCCGTTCGCCGGCGCGTACTACAAAGTGCTGGACTGGATTTCCTAAGGTTGGCTTTGCTCCCCAAGAAAGAGTACGCCACAGGTCCTCGCGCGTGTTTTGCGACGACTTTCTTCTTGGCGGAAGTCAGGGATCGTGGGGCGGGTTCGGTTACGTCGCTATAGGGACAGTTTGAGAAAAATAGTGTCAGGGAGGCTAGACGCGCTCCAGCACCATCGCGATTCCCTGCCCCACACCAATACACATGGTGCAGAGCGCATAACGTCCGCCGGTGCGCTGCAACTGATTCACGGCAGTCGTAATCAGGCGCGCGCCGCTGGCGCCGAGCGGATGTCCGATGGAAATTGCCCCGCCGTTTGGGTTCACGTGCTCGGCATCATCGGAGATACCAAGATCGCGAAGAACTGCGAGCGCTTGTGCAGCAAAGGCTTCGTTCAGTTCAAGCACATCTATTTGCGAAAGCTCCAGCTTCGCTCGACCGAGGACCTTGTGAGTTGCTGGAACCGGGCCGATGCCCATCACGCGCGGCAGGACTCCGGCGGCCGCTGAAGCAATGACGCGAGCTCTAGGGGTAAGACCAAATTTTGAAACTGCCGACGATGAAGCCATCAGTAATGCGCACGCGCCGTCGTTTACGCCTGAGGCGTTGCCGGCGGTGACGGCGCCGGTGGGCCGCACAATCGGCTTCAGTCTCGCAAGCCCTTCAACTGTGGTCTCCGGACGCGGCTGCTCGTCGCGGGAAACCGCTTGAGACTCACCTTTCTTACCCGCCACTGTCACGGACACAATTTCTTCGGCTAGCGCTCCCGTCTGGGTCGCCTTTGCCGTGCGCTGCTGGCTGCGAAAGGCAAATGCGTCCTGATCTTCGCGAGAAATATGCCACTCTTCGGCGACATTCTCCGCCGTCTCGGGCATGGATTCCGTCCCGTACTGCGCTTTCATCATGGGATTGACGAAGCGCCAGCCAATGGTGGTGTCTTCGATCTTTGCAGTGCGTGAAAAAGCCGAGTCGGATTTTGGCACGACGAATGGAGCACGCGACATGCTCTCCACGCCCCCGGCGATGACTAGCGATGCTTCACCGCACTTGATCGCGCGCGCGGCTTGAGCGACGGCTTCGAGGCTCGATCCGCAAAGCCGGTTCACTGTGGCACCCGGGACATCTTTTGGCAAGCCCGCTAACAACAAGGCCATGCGGGCCACATTTCGGTTGTCTTCTCCTGCCTGGTTGGCGCATCCATAGATCACGTCGTCGAGGGCGCCCCAATCCACGCGCGAATTGTGCTGCATGAGAGCGGTAATCGGGAGGGCGGCCAAATCATCGGCGCGAATGGACGAGAGGGCGCCGCCGTACTTTCCAAATGGCGTACGGATCGCGTCGCAGATGAAGGCATCATTCATGAGATCTTGAACTTTTGTTTGGATTGTACCAACGAGATGGGAATCGGCGTCGGGGCGGGATCGACCGCTGACGGGCAACGTGCGCTTAAGCTGGCAGTACGACTACAAAATGACTGCGCGATTGCGACCCGAGCTCTTGGCTTGACAGAGCGCGGCATCGGCGACCGCCAGGATTTCCCCTGGCGGACGTGTCATCTGACTTGGCTAGCGTTACGCCGATGCTGGCCGTGAATTCAAGCTGTGCGCTACCGGTGTCAACCGGACAAAACGCAATCTCAGAGCGGATCCTCTCGGCGGTGTGCAGCGCTTGAGATGCATCACAGCCGGGCAGCACAATCAGAAATTCTTCGCCACCGTATCGGCCAACACAATCATACGAGCGCACTGCTTGCGTGAGCCGACGAGCAGCCTCTTTCAGCACGGCATCGCCAGCTAGACGGCCGTGAGTGCCGTTAATGCGTTTGAAGTGGTCAAGATCGAGCATCAAGACGGCTAGTGGCACTCGAGTGCGCCTGGATCTTTCCAGTAATCGCGGGCGAACACGTCGAGCACCGTGCCGCGGTTGCAGAGTCCGGTGAGGACGTCGTGCGTGGCTTGAAAGTGAAGCGCGTCTCGAGCTCGAATCAAAATCGCCCTGTAGATTCAAAATGCGTTCACCAACTCGAAGACGTGCTCGCAGTTCGTCGCGGTCGAAGGGCTTAGTCAGGTAATCATCCGCACCTGCTTCGAAGCCGCTTACCAGATCTTGCCGGGCGTCTTTGGCTGTAATCACAAGTATGTATCGGTATGCGCTTTGTTGATCGGCGCGAATTCTGCGGCAGAGCTCCAGGCCGTCAATTTCCGGCATCATCCAGTCCAGGATCAGCAGGTCGGGCGGTTGCTTCTGTTAAAGAACTTTCCACGCGGCTGTGCCATTGTCAACAGCTATGACGTCGTGAGCCCACTGTTGCAGCCACCTCTGAAGAATCGTCCGCACCATGGGATCGTCTTCCGCGACAAGTACGCGGCATTGCGAACCGGCGACGGCTTGGGACAATTCCGGAACACTTGCCGAGTGCGCATTCACATTCGCTCCGAAAAAACCTGGCTATCCAAACAAAGCGCACGCATCACCGAAAAGATTGCTTCGACATTTGTTTCTAACGTGGCAAGCATCGTCCCGGTATGGCTGAGATCTCCGCTGTGGCCGGCGTCTTCAAGTTTGCGAGCGCACGCGGCGGCCTCGAGCGCATTCAAATAGCCAAGATCTCCCTTCAGCCGGTGCGCCCCATGCTCGGCACCCGTGTGATTGTCCGTGCCAACGGCCTCGCGGAGAGCCTGGAGCTGTTTGGGCGCTTCTTCGAGAAATATCCGCATCATGTCGAGGAAAAGTTAAGGGTCTCCGCCAAGCCGTTCCAAGGCGAGATCTGGATTCCTGGAGGCCGTTCGTGCAGGGGTGGACATGTGTGATTCGGGGGCGCTGGGTCAGTACTCTGGATCCGTCTCCAACTGCTGTTATCGGCAAGCTAAATCCTTGACTTCAATCGGACGGATCCAGAAATGGAATAGGAGTCACTTACAGGGTCTGTGAAACGAAAGTGAGTAATTTCCCGACAATAGTCTACTAACTTGATAGACATAATGTGTACACAGCAGCTCTCCCCCAAATGACCCTTGTACTGACCTGGACTTTTGCCGGTTTATTTTTCATTCGCCTTCTGGATGGCGGTGGTTTCGGCCGCGTCACTCGGCTCTTGAAATGAACCTGAAGGTTGCTCCGACGGCAGCTGGGCGAGTCGCCCCCTGCGCCTGGCTGCCGGTTTTTTGTTTGATTTGCTCCACTTCGGACGAGTAGCCAAGTTGGTAAGGCATTGGCCTGCAAAACCGATCACCGTGGGTTCAATTCTCACCTCGTCCTCCACATCCTATGCACACCTCACACAATGACGATGAATCGCACTGTAACGTCGCTATTGTCGGCGGTTTTACTGGTACGGTGCTCGCAACCCAACTGTTGAAGCATAACCGTTCGCTTCCATCACTAGGGGAGGCGGGAGCCAGGCCGAGCGGGGTGGGAATATCGATTTGACTACTGGGTGACGCCGCTGGCAAGAAATCCACCATCTACGGCGAGCACGTGCCCGGTAACGAAACTGGCAGCATCTGAGGCGAGATAGACGGCGGCGCCAACCAGTTCTTCCAAATTGCCGAAACGCCGCATCGGTGTGCGCACAATAAATTCTTTGCCGCGCGCGGTGCCGTCGAGAAGAGAACGATTCAGATCCGTAGGAAATACTCCCGGCGCAATCGCATTCACGCAGACGTTATACGGTGCCCATTCGACAGCCAGAGTCTTCGTAAGCGAGACAACGCCAGCTTTGCTCGCCGCGTATGCTGCGACTTCGAAAAATCCGCGACCGGACGAAACCGACGCAATGTTGATGATGCGGCCTTGCTTGCGCTCGATCATTTTGCCGCCAAAAATCTGGCACGCGCGCAACGTTCCGGTTAGATTGGTTTCCATGATGCGGTTCCACTCATCTTCGCTAACTTCTACTGTGGGCGTGCGACGCGTGGTTCCAGCGGAATTCAGAAGAATGTCGACCTGTCCGAATTCCTTTTCTG
>Ga0075424_100002398_pt1 | contig 17140 bp, 19 predicted proteins | sample SoiMethybrSBSTD3_FD_75301 | JGI IMG/M metagenome (GOLD analysis project Ga0075424, IMG submission 75301) | Bulk soil microbial communities from a Populus tree surrounding site in Tennessee, USA - Soil MetaG P. TD hybrid SBSTD3 | ecosystem: Environmental > Terrestrial > Soil > Tree plantation...
ATGACGCCCGTGTCGTACCCGAACAGGAATCCGCCGAGCGCCGCGATGATCGCGACCACGAACAGTAACGGCTTGCCCTCGCGACGCGCGTCGGTGACGAAGAATGCTGCCACTCGGAATCCCCCCAAGAGTACGGAATGGTTCGTGGTGCGAACTACCCAGCCGGCGGCCACGGTGAAACGCACGTTTGCCTCCGCAGGGGTCGCGGGCACCTGCCGGTCCAAACGAGACGGGAGGGTCGAGATGGCCACGCAGAAGCAGGTGCAGGCAGCGAAGCGGAACGTCGGCAAGGCCCAGCAGGCGGCGCGCAGCAAGCGGACGATCGCAAACCTGCCCCCCGAGACGCGCCGCGACATGGGCCGCCAGGCGGCGAAGGCCCGCAGCCGCGGCGGCCAGGCCGGACACGGCTACGAGGACCGCACCCGCGAGCAGCTCTACGAGATCGCGAAGCAGCGCGGAATCGCCGGGCGCTCGAAGATGGGCAAGTGGCAGCTGATCGATGCGCTGCGGCGGTCGTGACGAGCAGGAGCCCGTGATGCAGATCGGTTACCACCTCTCGAGCGAGGAGCTCACGCCGAGCCAGATGCTGGCGGCCGCGCGGGCCGCCGAGAACGCCGGCTTCGCCTTCATCACGGTCTCCGATCACTACCACCCGTGGACGCACCGGCAGGGGCAGAGCCCGTTCGTCTGGGGTGTCATCGGCGGCATCGCCGCGGTCACCGAGCGAATCGACGTCGGGACGGCGGTCACGTGCCCGACGGTCCGCATCCACCCGGCGGTGATCGCCCAGGCGGCCGCCACCGCCGCGGTGATGCTGCCGGGCCGCTTCTTCCTCGGCGTCGGCACCGGCGAGGCGCTGAACGAGCACATCCTCGGCGACCGGTGGCCGTCGAGCGGCGTACGCCGGGAGATGCTCGAGGAGGCGATCGAGGTGATCCGGCTGCTCTGGCAGGGCGGATCGCAGTCGCATTTCGGGCGCCACTACACCGTCGAGCAGGCCGCGATCTTCACGCTTCCGGCGGCGCCGCCCCCGATCGTCGTGTCCGGCTTCGGCGACCACTCCATCGACCTGGCCGCGCGGGTCGGCGACGGCTACTTCACCACCGCGCCGGACGCCGAGGCGATCGGGCGCTATCGCGCGGGCGGCGGCACGGGCCCGTGCTACAGCAAGCTCGACGTCGCGGTCGCCGAGTCGGCGGGCGCTGCCCGCAGGCTCGCGCTGCGGACATGGCCGAACAGCGCCCTGGGCGGCGAGCTCGCCCAGATCCTGCCGCTGCCCGCCCACTTCGAGCAGGCGACGGAGAACGTGACCGAGGACATGGTTGCGGAGTCGATCCTGTGCGAGCAGGATCCCGGCGCCCACGTCGAGCGCCTGAAGTGGTACGCCGACGCCGGGTACGACCGCGTCACAGTGCAGCAGGTGGGCGTCGACCAGGCCCGGTTCCTGGAGATGTACGAGCGGTCGGTGCTCCCCGCGCTGGCCGGATCGACGGCGGCCGCCTTGATGGTTGAGTCCACGCCGCAGTGAGTCCTGGGCGGCTGCGAACCGAGCAGCGCAAGGACGCAGGGAGCGTTCATACCTGGCTGTATGGGCGCGACCGAGGACACAGCGATGCGACGGTTCGCAGCCGCAGCCCCACCAGCAACCCGAACCCCCGCCAACAGCCTGACGTCCAGGCGGGCTGGGGCGTGGACTCAATCATCTAGTCGAAGCCCATCGCCTCGAGCTCGTCGCGGACGAACGCCTTGGCGTGCGTGAGCAGCCGCGAGACGTGCATCTGGCTCAGGCCGACCCGGTCGGCGATCTGCGACTGGGTGAGGTCGCCGTAGACGCGCAGCGCGAGGATCCGCCGCTCCCGCCGGTAGCGAGCCCATGGCCGCGGCGATCGACTGGCGGTCGATCGCCGTGGCGAATCCGTGCTCCTCGCTCGCGAACTCCTCGTCCGGCCAACCCTCCGGGTGGAGACCCGACCTGGACGAGGTCGTCCAGCGGGAAGCCACGGCCGGCATATCGGCGCGCGATCGACCGCACGAGCCCCGAGAAGCCGAGGATCCTCTCGTCGCGCGTCCGCCGTTCGCCATGCGCCATCTCTCACGCGGGGCCCGGGCACGGGCATCTCAAACATGCCGGATTGGCGGCGCGTTTACGCCGTGCCGGCATCGCGGGTTTCGCCCGTCGCGCCGCCCGGGTAGGAGCCCGAGGTGCAAGACGACACGCCGTACGACGCCGAAGGCCGGGTCGAGGTGCCCGGCGCCCCCGGATGGGCCTACAGCTCGATCCACGGCGCCGGCGGGGACGCGCTCTCCGTCGAGATGGCCGGGCCGGACGACGCCCAGGTCGCCTTCACCGTGCCGGACTTCCTCAGCCGCGGCGACGAGCTCGGCGAGGTGGCCCGGGTCGTGATCCGGGCCTGGGAGCGAACGGTGCGGGCGGCGGGCCTCGGCGCATGACGTCCCAGCCGCCTCCCCGGCAGCCGCCGCCCGCGTCCGGCGAGCCGCTCGACGCCCAGCCCACCCAGGAGAAGGCGGGCGTCGCCCTCGGCGCGATCGTCGACATCGACGGAACGCTGATCGACACGAACTACCAGCACACGGTCGCCTGGGGCCGGGCGTTCGCCGACCACGGGGTCGACGTCCCGCTCTGGCGGATCCACCGCCACAACGGCATGGGCGGCGACCAGCTGGTCGCCGCGGTCGCCGGCGACGACGTCGAGGAGCGGCTCGGCGATGCGATCCGCGAGACCGAGTCACAGCGCTACGCCGAGCTGATCGACGAGGTGCGCCCGCTCCCGGGCGCCCGCGAGCTCCTCACCGCCCTGCGCAGCCGTGGCTGCCCCGTCGTGCTCGCTTCGAGCGCGAAGCCGGGCGAGGCGGAGCGCTACCTCGACCTGCTCGACGCGCGCCAGATCGTCGACGCGTGGACGACGGGCGGCGATGTCGACCGCACCAAGCCGCACCCGGACCTGATCGCAGTTGCCGCCGAGCGGCTGCCCGAGGTGTCCGACTTCGTCGTGATCGGCGACACCGCCTGGGACGCGGTCGCCGCAGGCCGGGCCGGGTTCCCGGCGATCGGCGTGCTCTCGGGCGGCTTCGGCGCCTCCGAGTTGCGCGACGCCGGATGCGTCACCGTCTTCGTCGACGCCGCCGATCTGGCGGCGCACCTCGAATCGGCGCTCGACGCCGCCCGGGCCGCGCCCGCGGCTGTGGCCCGCTAGCGCCCGAGCGCGCGGAGCGCGTCTGCGCGAGACTCGAACGCGGGCAGCCTGTCGTAGATCTCGAACAGACGGAGCACCTTGGCCGGGAACCCGGCGGCCGGGATCACCAGCGCGATCGAGACGTCGTCGCTCGCCGGCCGCAGGCCGTGTTCGACCAGGAGTCCCGCGATCGAGGAGTCGATGAAGGTCGCCTGGGACAGGTCGACCACGATGTCCCCGCCGGCGATCTCGGCGCGCTCGATCTCCTCCCGCAGCCCTTCGACCGTCGCCAGGTCCTGCTCGCCGCCGACCACGACCAGCCAGAGCTCGCGGCCGATGTGGTCGAGCGCGATCCGGCTCGACCAGCCGTCGATCTCGTGCACGTCCATTGCTGGACCCCATCCCCTAGGTGTCGCCTCGGCGGTGGTCGGTCGAGGCCGTCTCCCGCCGCACCCTGGGTTTAGAGTCCGGACGCCACTTCCGGACCGAACGGTATCACCGGCTGGGCGGTGCCAGAGGTCGGGCGTCGAAGGTCACCTGGATCGCGGTGATCCGGCCGTCCTCGACGTGGCTCCAGTTCGCCGTCGGGGCGGGCGGGGCGAGCGAGGTGTGCAGGTCGAACCAGGTGATCGCATCGGCCCCGTCGGCCCAGCGCCGGTGGACGACGATGTCGGTCGTGATCTTCGCCATCCCCTGCAGGCCGGCCAGGCACTCGTCCGCGCCGTCGATGCTCGCCAGCGGCCCGCGGAACGACACGTCGTCGGCGAGCAGGCCGCGCAGCGCCTCCCAGTCGTTCGCCTTCCAGGCCGCGAAGTAGCGCTCGGCGACCTCCCTTGAGTCGTCGCGGCTCATCGCGCCGAGCCTCCCGCGCGACCGGCGAGGGCGGCTCCGCGAGTCGCGCCCGCCTGCTTGCGGCCGAGCCGCTCGGCCAGCCGCGAGGCGAGCACCATGATCGTCAAGGCAGGGTTGGCGGACCCTTGAGTCGGCATCACGCTGCCGTCCGCGACGAACACGTTCTCGGTGCCCCAGACGAGATGGTCGGCATCGACGACGCTCGACTCCGGGGCCGTGCCCATCCTGCAGCCGCCGACGAGGTGCGCGTAGCGGTCGATCGTGAGCACGTCCTGGGCGCCGGCGGACTCCCAGATGTCGTGCAGCGTCTGCTTGGCAAAGGCGATGTTCTCGCGGTCGTTGTCGCACTGGGTGTAGTCGAACCGCGCGAGCGGCATCCCGAACCCGTCGGTCTCGTCCGCGAGCGTGACCCGGTTGCCCGCCAGCGGCAGCAGCTCGGAGAGCGCACCGAGCACCGCCCAGTGGTTGTAGTCGCGCATGTACTCGCGCAGCGCCGGGCCGCGGTGCCCGTCGGCGAGGACGTGCTCCGCCCAGCCGATCGGCAGCGGGCTGATGGTCTGGATCGAGAAGCCGCGGGCAAACCCGCGGTCCGGATCCGTCTCGTAGAACTGCTCGGACGACACCTCCGGCGGCGGGGCCTTGTACATGCGCAAGAGCTCGGGAAAGCGGCCCGCCACCTGCGGCGCCCCCTGCACCATCAGGTAGCGGCCGACCTGGTCCTCGCCGTTCCCGAGGCCGTTCGGCGAGCCGGGGCCGGACGAGTGGAGGAGCAGCCGCGGCGACTCGATCGAGTACCCGCAGACCGCGACCGCCGCGGCCGCCTGGAAGCACTCGCGCCCCGCGTGCACGTACGTGACGCCGGTGGCCCTGCCGGAGCCGTCGGTCTCGATCCGTACGGCCATGCTGTCGGCCCGGACCTCCACGCCGTGGGCGAGGGCGTCGGGGACATGCGTCACGAGCGGGCTCGCCTTCGCGTTCACCTTGCAGCCCTGCAGGCAGAACCCGCGGTAGATGCAGTGCGGGCGGTTGCCGAAGACCCCGTTTGTGATCGCGACCGGGCCGACGCGCATCTCGATCCCGTGTCGCATCGCACCCTCCCAGGCCCGCTCGGCCGCCCCGCAGATCGGGTGCGGCGAGTGCGGATAGCTGTGCGGATCGCCCCACGGCCAGTCCTGGCCGGCCACCGGCAGCTCCCGCTCGACCCGCTCGTAGTGCTCGCGCAGGTCGCGGTAGGCGATCGGCCAGTCGGCGCCGACGCCGTCGCGCGTGAACGTCTCGAAGTCGGAGGGGTGGAACCGGGGCGTGTACCCGGCGTAGTGCACCATCGAGCCGCCGACGCCGTGCCCGGAGTTGTTCTTGCCCATCTGCACCGGGTCCGTGCCGCCGATGATGCGCACGTCGTTCCAGTAGATGTGCTCCGAGCCGGCCTCGTCCGACACCCAGTCGCGCTCCGGATCCCAGAACGGCCCGCGCTCGAGCACACACACGCGCCACCCCGCCCGGGCCAGGCGCTGGGCGAGGACGCCGCCGCCGGCCCCGCAGCCGACGATGAGCATGTCGACCTCCTCGTCGGCGCGGAAGCGGCGCATGCGGTCGACGCCCGGGATGTCGCGCCGGGTGGGATGGAGCAGCCGGGCGGAGTCGTTGTCCCGCGGCAGGATCGAGCCCTTGAGCAGGTGCGCCGTCACTCGTACCCCTTCCGCTTGACGTCCTCCACGGGGTCGGGATGGATCGCCTCCTCGCCCTCCCAGGCCTCGCTCATTCCGACGCCCAGGCGGGCATAGCCGCGCGGGTAGGCGGGGCCGCCGAAGCCGATCTCGTTCCAGGCCCATGGGTGCGCGTAGAACGCCGCCAGGGCATCGCGGGTGACGACGCTCCAGGCGCGGGAGACGTCGAGCTCGGCCCAGACGCCGGCCTCGAGCTCGCCGGACGCGAACGCGTCCACGATCTTCGCGCGGGCATCGGCGTCGATCTCGGCGAACACCCCTGGGCCGCCCCCGGCGGCCTCGTCGAGGCCGCGCGCGACCAGCCGCCACGTCTCGCTGTCAGGCGGCATGCCCGCGTAGCGGTAGCCCTCCGTCTTGCCGGCGGCGTGCTTGGCGTCGACGAACGCGAGCACGGGGATGCGCGGCTCGGAGTCCTGCGCGAGCACGTTGTCGCAGAGTGCGGTCAGCGTGGCCGCCTCGGCGTCGGTGAAGAACTCGCGCTCGGGCACGTCGTCGATCCGGGCGAGCACGACGGCGCGGGTCGGCTCGTCCCAGGCGCCCGCCTCCTCGAGCACGTCGTAGTCGGGGTAGCGGCCGTGCATCTGCGGAGTCGTGCCGCGGCGCTGGCGCGGCAGCTCGTACGGGTCGGCGTGGCCCTTTCCGCCGCGGAGCTTCGGGAGGTGGTGGGGTTTCGTGAAGTCGGGCGCCATGGCGACTAGCGCTCGCGGCCCATGAACGGGGCCAGCAGGCCGAATCCGCCGATCAAGAGGAACGCGCCGGGCGCGAGCAGCGGCGGCCCCATGACCAGGTTGTACGTCGTGTTCTGGAACCCGCCGGGCTTGCGGTGCACCCCGCGCACATGCGTGTACAGCCCCACGAGCCCGTCGGCGAAGTAGACCGCCGAGACCGCCGGGAGCACCGTGCGCGCGGCCCGTTCGGAGAAGATCGCGGCGATGCCGGCCGCGGTGAGCGGCGGCGTGAGCACGACGGGCGTCCACATCCACCGGTCGCCGAACGAGGCCTTGTAGTGCTCGAGATAGGTCTCGAACGCCATCGCCGGAGCGCTGACGGCCGTCGCCGCGGCCAGGGTCTTCTGCATGCGGCCGGCGCGCAGGTTGCGCAGGAGGCTGCCGGCGGTGCGGGATGCGATGGACATTGGCTCCTCCTCAGTGGGCGTAGCGCTCGGCGTCGGCCCGGCGCAGCTCGAGGCCGTTGCCGGGCCGGGACAGGTCGGGGTGCAGCGCGCCGTCGACCGGCTCGGCGACGCCGTCGAACAGGCGCTGCTCGATGCGGACGTGGTCGTGGAAGTACTCGAGGTGGCGCAGCGCCGGGGCGGCGCAGCAGGGGTGCAGGTGGATCGCCGGGCCGCAGTGCGCCGAGAGCTCGAGCGACCGCGCCTGGCAGAGCGCGGCGACCCGCAGGAGGCCGGTGATGCCCTCGCAGCGGGTGACGTCGGCCTGGAGGCAGTCGACCGCGCCGGCGGCGAGCATCGCCTGGAAGTACGGGAGCATGTAGCCGTACTCGCCGGCGGCGACGTCCATCCCCGCGGGCGCGCGGTCGCGGATGAGCCGCAGCCCCTCCAGGTCGTCCGACGACACCGGCTCCTCGAACCAGGTCACGCCGCGCTCGGCGGCGCGGGCGGCGAAGGCGAGCGCCTGCTTGCGCGAGAGGGCGCCGTTCGCATCGACGAAGAGCGCGACGTCCGGGCCGATCGCCTCGCGGGCGACCCGCATCCGCTCGACGTCGCGGCCCGGGTCACGCCCCACCTTCATCTTCACCCGGGGGATGCCCTGGCCGGCCCAGCCGCCGAGCTGCTCGGCCAGCCGGCGGTCGTCGTACGACGTGAAGCCGCCGCTGCCGTACACCGGCACCGCCGTGCGCAGGGGATCGAGCAGGGTGGCGAGGGGCAGCTCGAGCAGGCGCGCCTTGAGGTCCCAGAGCGCCGTGTCGACGGCTGCGATCGCCATCGACGCGATCCCCGGCCGGCCGAGGTTCCGGCAGGCACGGCCCATCGCCTCCCAGGCGGCGCCGACCGCCATCGCGTCGCGCCCGGCCACGACCTCGCGCAGGACCGACTCGATCACCGTGCCCGCCGCGACGTCGCCGTAGGTGTAGCCGAGCCCGGTCTGGCCGCCGGCGTGGGCCTCGACGACCACGATCGTCGTCGCGTGCCACTCGGCCGTCCCGTCCGACTCCGGCGCGTCCGTCGGCACGGTGAACGCGGCCACGTCGATGCCGTCGACGGCGACCTCGTGGGGCCGGCGGCGGACTTCCGTGGCTGCCATCAGCGCCCCGGTACGAGGCCGTGCGCCTTCTGGCGCAGCGACTCGGCGATCATGCGGCCGCGGTTGGGATCACCGTGGACGACAGCCTCGGCGAAGTGCACCGCCTGCTCGAACGTGATGTGCGGCGGCAGCGGCGGCACCTCGGGGTCGGTGTGCGCGTCGAGCACGACCGGACGGTCGGCCCGCAGCGCCTCGTCCCACGCCGCCCCGACCTGGTCGGGGTCGTCGACGTGGATCCCATGGAGCCCGGTCAGGGACGCGTACGCGGCATAGTCGAAGTCGGGCAGGTCCTGCGAGACCTCGAACTTGGGATCGCCCTCCATCACGCGCTGCTCCCAGGTGACCTGGTTCAGGTCGTTGTTGTGCAGCACGAGGAAGATCAGCCGCTGGTCGGGCCACAGGTGGCGGTAGCGCGCCACGGTCAGCATCTCGTTCATGCCGTTCATCTGGAACGCGCCGTCGCCGACGAGCGCGATCACCGGGCGGTCCGGGTAGGCGAACTTGGCCGCGATCGCGTACGGCACGCCGGCGCCCATCGTGGCCAGGTTGCCGCTGAGCGACCCCAGCATGCCCTTGCGCACGCGCAGGTCGCGGGCGTACCAGTTCGCGGCGGAGCCGGAGTCCGACGCGAGGATCACGTTGTCCGGCAGGCGCTTCGAGAGCTCGAAGAAGACGCGTTGCGGGTTGATCGGGTCGGCGCCGTCCATCGCCCGTTGCTCCATCAGCCGCCACCACGAGGCGACGTTTCCCTCGATCTCTTCGCGCCAGCCGCGGTCGGTCTTGCGCCGCAGCAGCGGCTGCAGCGCGGCGAGCGTCGCCCGGGCGTCGCCGACCAGGTGCTCCTCCATCGGGTAGCGGATCCCGATCATGCGCGCGTCGAGGTCGATCTGTACGCCGCGGGCCTTGCCCTCCTCGGGCAGGAACTCCGAGTACGGGAAGCTCGACCCGACCATGAGCAGGGTGTCGCAGCCCATCATCATGTCCCAGCTCGGCTCGGTGCCGAGCAGCCCGATGGCGCCGGTCACGTGCGGCAGATCGTCCGGGATCACGGTCTTGCCGAGCAGCGCCTTGGCGATGCCGGCGCCGAGGATGTCGGCGACCGCGAGCACCTCCTCGGAGGCGTGGATGGCGCCGGCGCCGACGAGCATCGCGACCCGCTCGCCCTCGTTCAGGATCGCCGCGGCCCGGTGCAGCTCCGTCTCGGATGGGACCACGACGGGAGGCGTGTAGCCGATGGACGAGTGCACGGTCCCGTGCGCGTGGGGCGGCGTCTGGACCGCGTCCTCCGACGCGAGGTCGTTCGGGACGATGATGCACGTCACGGTGCGCTGGTCGCGGGCGATGCGCACGGCCCGATCGACCAGATGCCGCATCTGGGCGGGCTCCGTCGCCATCTCGACGAACTCGTGGGCCACGTCCTTGAAGAGCGTCGTCAGGTCGACCTCCTGCTGGTAGCTGCCGCCGAGGGCCGAGCGGGCCTGCTGCCCGACGATGGCGACGACCGGCTGGTGGTCGAGCTTCGCGTCGTAGAGACCGTTCAGGAGGTGGATGGCGCCCGGGCCCGACGTCGCGATGCAGACCCCGACCTCACCCGTGAACTTGGCGTGGGCGCAGGCCATGAACGCGGCCATCTCCTCGTGGCGGACCTGGATCAGCTCGGGGTCGTTCTGCGCCCGCCGGAACGAGCCCATGATCGCGTTGATCCCGTCGCCCGGGTAGCCGTAGACGCGCTTGACACCCCAGTCGCGCAGGCGCTGGAGCATGAAATCGGCGACGTTCTGGGACACGCGGTATCACCTCTCGAGTCGGAGTTGCAGTCGGTCCACCTGCCAGACGGGTCGTACCCGCGTGCCTGCACCGACAAACCGCCCGGCGGCCGCCGCCGGCGTGGTCGGGACGGCCGCGATGACCGCATACCAGATGCTGCGATCGGTTCAGAAGGGGTCCTCGGTCAGGGAGGCGGTCGCCCCGGACCCGCCGGCCGACTGGCAGGACGCGCCCGCGCCGGGCCAGGTCGGCTACCGGGGTGACGACGGCCCTCGCGTTCCGGCTCCTCGAGCCGCGCGGCTCTCATGCCTAGAGCGTCCGGGACGACCAGAGCACCGCCGCCAGGACGACGCTCGCCAGGGAGACGGCGAGGCCGATGATCCAGGCGGCGATGTTCTGCGTCCCCATGATCGCTGCCGCGGCGACGCAGATCCCGACGATCCCGCAGGTCGCGACCAGGCGGACGAACACCGACTCGACGCGGCGGCGGGGCCGTGACCGGCGGTGCAGGAACGGGGCGGCGGGCGGATCGAGCTCGCCGCTCTCCTCGCCCCCCGCAGGCCGCTGCTCTTCGGGCTCGAGCGGCTCGTGCTCGGACATCGTCGCCGCCTAGCCCCGGGGCGGGGCCTGGATCGTGTCGGCGGCCGGCTCCCCCCGCCGCAGCTCGCGGCTGCGCTCGGCCTCGGCGTTGATCTCGGCGCCCAGGAGGAGGGCCAGGGCCGAGAGCCAGAGCCACGTCAGCATCACGATGACGGCGGACAGGCTGCCCCACGTCTTGTTGTACGAGGCAAACCGGCTCGTGTAGAACGCGAACAGGCCGGATGCGACGAGCCAGACGACCACCGCGAAGACGGCGCCGGGCGAGATGAACTGCCACTTCGGGGTCGAGACGTCCGGCGCCAGGAAGAGCACGATCGCGAAGATCGTCAGCAGACCGAGGATGAGGATCGGCCACTGCCCGACCCACCAGGCCCAGGTGACGACGGTCGTGTTGCCGACCGCCGAGCCGACCCACTGGGTCATGTGCGGGCCGAGCACGAGCAGGCAGAACACGAGCGCGAACGCGACGACGCCGGCGATGATCATCACCAGGGCAACGAGCCGTTTCTTCGCGAAGTTGCGCGTCTCGTCCCGCTCGTAGGCCAGGTTGGTGGCCCACATCACGGTCTGCACGGCGCCCGACAGCGACCACAGCGCCAGCACCAGGCCGACGACGATCATGATGAGACCGCCGTTGTGGGCCTGCGTCGTCCGGGTGAGGCTCGAGCCGAGCAGCGCGACCGCGCTCTTCGGCATCACGGACGACAGGTGCTGCATGATCGTGTGCACCGCGCTCGGGCCGGCCAGCAGGCTGAACCCGCCGAGGGCGACGAGCAGCGCGGACGGGATGGCCAGGAACGCGTTGTACGCGACCGCCGAGGCCAGGTTGGTGACGTTGTCGTTGAGCGCCGACTTGACCCCGCGGACGATCACGGCGAAGTAGTCGCGCTTCGAGAGATCCCTCAGGCCCGGATCGGCGAGACGCGGCTCGTGATGCTCGGGCTGCGGAGTGGGGTCTGCGTCCTGCCGGAATTCGGTGCGTCCGTTCGCCATTCGATTCGGGTCGGGTACCCGCAGCCCTCCCGGGCGAAACCGCGAGCCTTGGCAGACTGCCTCCCGTGACGTCTCGCGCCGTCGTGCTGGTCGAGGGGAGAAGCGACGAGATCGCCGTCCGCACGCTGGCACGGCGCCGCGGCCGCGACCTCGCCGCCGAGGGCGTCTCGGTGCTCGCCGTCGGCGGCGCACAGGCCATCGGCCGCTTCCTCGCCACGTACGGCCCGGCCGGTGCGAGGGCGATCGTCGCCGGCCTCTGCGACCAGGGCGAGGAGCCGGATGTGCGGCGCGCTCTCGAGCGGGCCGGGCTCGCCCCGGCGCCGGGACGGGACGGGTTGGAGGCGCTCGGGTTCTTCGTCTGCGAGCGCGACCTCGAGGACGAGCTCGTCCGCGGCCTGGGGGTCGCGGGCACCGAGGCGATCCTCGCCGCGCACGGCAAGCTCGGCGCCTTCCGCACCTACCAGAAGCAGCCTGCCCACAGAGCCCGGCCGGCCGCCGACCAGCTGCGCGGCTTCCTCACCAACTGGAAGGTCGAGCTGGCCGGGCCGCTCGTCGAGGCGCTCGACCCCGGCCGGGTGCCGCGCCCGCTCGACGGCGTGCTCGCGTTCGTCTGACGGCCGTGCGTGCTCCGAATGCGGTTGGCGCGTGTCAATTCGGACGCGGTAGCCTCGCCGCCGGATGCTCGCGACCGGACGGCCACGTCGACCTCGCCGCCGCCCCGGCTTCCGCCGGCTGGGACTCGCCGTGGCGGTCGCCGCGTTGCTGGTGGCGGCCGGCGCCTGGGCCGAGACTCGCGGCGGCGACGATGCCCACACCGCGGCTCGGACGGCCGGCAAGCCGGATCCGCCGAGCACGGCTCCGGCGCAGTCCGCTCCCGCAGCCGGTGGCGGCCCGAGTGTCCGCCGGCGGCTCGCGATCACCTCGATCGGCCATCTCCCGCAGGCGCTCCAGGACCCCGCGGTGACGGTGCTCGGCGGAGTGGTCTACGCCTTCGGCGGCCTCGACGCTTCGCAGACGTCGTCGGCCTCGGTACTCCGGATCGCCGCGGACGGCGTCCGCGCGTTGAGACCGCTGCCGACGCCGTTGCACGACGCCGCGGCCGCTGCCGTCGGGGGCCGCCTCTACGTGCTCGGCGGCGGCCAGGTCACGAGCTACTCGGGCATCGCCCGCTACTCTCCGGGCTCCGGTGCGACGACGCTGGTCGGGTCGCTGCCGTCGCCCCTGTCGGACCTCGCGGCAGCGTCGACGGGTTCGTCTGCCTACATCGTCGGCGGCTACACCGGCCAGACCTTCTCGGATCACGTGCTCGCCTACTCGGGCGGGTCGCGGGCGCGGGTCGCCGGGACGCTCCCGCAGGGGCTGCGCTACGCGGCCGTCGCCCCAATCGCCGGCCAGGTGCTGATCGCCGGCGGCCGCACCGCCACCGGCCCCACCCGCGACATCCTGTCATTCGATCCGGCGACTGGACGCGTCACCCGCATCGGCACGCTGCCGCAGCCGCTGATGCACGCCGAGGCTGGCGCGCTCGACGGAGTGATGTACGTGGTCGGCGGGATCACGGCCGGCGGCAGGCCCACCGACCAGGTGGTCGCCGTCACGTCCTCCGGCCGGGCGCACGTCGTCGCGCGGCTCCCTCACCCGCTGTCGGACGCCGGTGTTGCCGCTACCCGCGCGGGGCTCGTCATCGTCGGCGGGTCAGACGGGGCGCGACCCGTGTCGTCCGTGCTCCGGCTGGGCTGGACGACCGTGCGCACGCCGGCGCACCGCCACCACCGCGCCGCGGCCGCGCCCCTCCCGGCGACGTTCCGCGGGCCGCTCCCGGGCGACCTCCTGATCGCCGACCGCGGCAACAACCGGATGCTGATCGTGACCCCGGCCCATCACGTCATCTGGCAGTTCCCGCGCCCGGGCTCGAAGGTCAGCCTCTACTTCGACGACGACACCTTCTTCGCGCCGTCGGGCCACCAGATCATCTCGAACGAGGAGGAGCACCAGGACATCATCCGCGTCGCGTACCCGAGCGGGAAGCTGGTCTGGCGCTACGGGCACCCGGGCCAGGCGGGGTCCGCCCCCGGTTACATGAACACTCCCGACGACGCCTACGCGCTGCCCGGCGGGCTGGTCATCGTGGCCGACGCCTACAACTGCAGGGTGCTCGAGATCCGCGGCCAGCAGATCGTGCGCATCCTCGGCACCACCGGCGTGTGCGTGCACAACCCGCCGGCGAGCTTCGGCGCCATCAACGGCGACACGCCGCTTCGCGACGGCCACGTCCTGATCAGCGAGATCAACGGCGGCTACATCGACGACATGACGCTGTCCGGGAAGCTCGTCCGCGTCTACAAGGCGCCCGTGAGCTATGCCTCCGACCCGCAGCTCACCCGCAACGGCAACATCATCGTGGCCGACTACGCGCGTCCCGGCGGAGTGGTGATCCTGAACCGCCGTACCGGCGCCGTGATGTGGCGGTACCAGCCGTCGTCCGGGCCGGGGATGCTCGACCACCCCAGCCTCGCCGCGATGCTGCCCAACGGCGACGTGATCGTCGGCGACGACTTCAACGACCGGGTGGTGATCATCGACCCGCACACGAAGAAGATCGTCTGGCAGTACGGCCACACCGCGGTCGGCGGCACGGCACCCGGATACCTGCACATCCCCGACGGGTTCGAGTTCATCCCGGTCCGGCCGGACGGCAGCCCCGACCCGGCGATGATCTGGAAGACGCGGTACTAGGCGACTGCCCGAGGCGGCCGCGTGCGTGGGGTCAGCTGGGTGTCAGGAGGGGGCGGTACCACTGGCCGGACCAGACCTTCCCATTCGCGATGAAGACCTGCGAGTGCATCTCGATGTCCCGTCCGCCCGGGTCGACGAGCCGGACGGGGGCACCGACGCCCGGGATGGCGAACATCCCTTCGGTGTTGCCGATGTCGGTGGTTGCGACGCAGTAATAGATCCCGGTCGAGGGGTCGACCTTGCCGGCGGAGGCGATCCGGTAGTACGCATCGCCGGGCGCTCCGCCCGGCACCGGGATCTTGTAGTGATGCGTCGGGGAGGCCGGCGACGCGGTCATCGTGGCCCGGTCGATGACGACGGCGGTGTCGACATGGTTGTCGGCGGCAAGCCAGATGGTGTCCGCGTCGAACGAGACCTGGCTGGACTGGTACCGGCCCGTCGGCACGACGACCTCCCACGTCCCGGGATCGCCGGCCCTGGTCGAGCGCCACAGGGCGGCTCCTGTCAGGATCCCGAAGTCGCCGGTGGTGAGATAGACGTGGCCGCGGTTGTACGGATCCACCGCGACTGCGTGAATGTGGCGAGCGGTCCTGCCGATCGCCGCCAGCTGATCCCGCTCCGAGAAGACGGTCTCCCATGCCGTCCCGTCGAGCGAGCGATAGAGGTTCGGCCCACGCGGCGGGTTGCCGTACTCGCCGGCGTACAGGTATCGCGCGCTATGGGTGAACTGCGTGCCCGATTTGGCGCTTGTGAAATCCTGCGCCAGGAGCGGCGTCGCCACCCACCGGAACGGCGTGTCGCCGTCCGCCAGCGGAGACGTCCACACCGTCAGCCGTGCCTGCGCCGTATCCCGGCCGGCGCAGAACAGCCTGTTCTTGTGGCGGATGACCCTGGTGACCTCGGCTGCCACCGAATTCTGCGGGAGCGGCTTCGGGACACTCCACGTGGCCGCCCAGTCTCCCGATTGACGCATCGCGTGGTGGTCGAGGTCGCCGGCATACAGCACCGCGTCGATCGCGTCGATCCCGCGCAGAAGGAATGTGAACTCGGGATCGAGACGGGTGGACGTCGGGGTGGCGAGCGCCCCGGGCGCGGCAGCTGCGGCGGTGGCATACGCCGCCATGGACGCGCCGGTGGCACGCAAGAGATCTCGTCGCGAGAGCCGTGGCGTGAGGAACGGACGCCGGCGTGCGGCCACAGGCCGAGCCTCCCCGGTGACGACGTCGGAAACCCCGCCCTCAGGGCAGCGATGCGGCGGCGTCCTGCCCGCTCTGGGTGAGCCGAGCCGTGCGCGGGACATCACCGGTGTACTCCGCGAGTCCGATGTTGACGAGGTGGTCGATATTCTCGGCCACCTCGCGGTGGAGCTCGGACGAGTTTTCGCCGTGCCCAGGAGCGCGGCCCTCGCTCGCGATGCTGTTCGAGACAGAGGCCGCCGTCGCCGCGCCCTTTGCCAGCTCGCGGAGGATGTCGTCCTGGAACTGGAACTGGTTCGAGCCCATCCTGCTCATCGATCCCTCCTTGGGTCGCCCTCGGGAAGACTCTACTCCGGGAATCGCCCGAATTGTCGAGTGGGCCGTGCAGGGATCGAACCTGCGACCTTGGGATTAAAAGTCCCCTGCTCTACCAGCTGAGCTAACGGCCCCGAGGGCCGCGAAGTCTACGTGGTAGCGTCCGCGCCGATGCTGCGGATTGGCCATCGCGGAGCCGCGGCCCTCGCCCCCGAAAACACCGTCGCGGCCGTCGAGGCAGCCGTCGCGACCGGGGTGGACGGGATCGAGTTCGACGTCTGCCCGGGGCTCGTCGTCGCCCACGATCGCGGCCGTGCCGGGCCGCAGCTGGCCGGCTTCCTGGCCGACGTGCGCGAGCTCCTGCCGGCCGACGCGCTGCTCATCGTCGACCTGAAGACCGCCGGATACGAGGCCGAGGTGCTGGCCGCCTGCCGCGCCGCCGGCGTGGCCGACCGGTGCGTCTTCTCGACGTCGGAGTTCGCGGCGCTCGCGCAGCTGAACGACGTGGCCCGGACGAGCGCGACGCTCTCGGCCGGGCGGGCCTGGCTGCTCCCTGGCCGGCGCACCCCGGCGGTCGCGATGTACCACCGCTCGGGCGCGCGCGACGCGACCGTCCGCCACGATACGGTCACGGAGGAGCTTGTCGCAGCAGTCCACGCGCGCGACGGGCGCGTCTATGCGTGGACGGTGAACAACCGCGCGGGGATCGAGCGGATGCGCACACTGGGCGTCGACGGGGTGATCACGGACGATCCGCGGCTCTTCCGCGCGGCATGTTAAGCCCGCGTGTGCATGGCCCAATCGCGCCGCCGCCTGTGCAATAGTGGGGAACCAAACCCGGTTTCCGGGCGTATTATCTTCGTAGAGACGCAATGACTCCGACAGCCGACACAATCACGCAATTCCCGCTCTCGCAGCGGGTGGTCTGGCTGCGCTACCTCGAACGGACGCGCGAGGCGGGCGACGATTACGCCGAGGTCGAGGAGGCCGCGTGGGACGAGCTCCAGCAGGGGCTCGCGCGGATCCCGGGCTCGCCCGAAGACGCGGCGTAACGTCGGTATCCTGCTCGCGCGCCCCCATCGGCTAGTGGCCTAGGCCCCCGCCCTTTCAAGGCGGTAACACGGGTTCGAATCCCGTTGGGGGTACTTGCGCAACGGTGACAGCGGACGCCAAAACCGCTGTCATGGAGGGCGTTTCGCGCCTGTTCAAGCGGGGTGGATCGCGGGACTTACTGCTCGCGCCACTCCTACCGCGCGCGGCGAAGAGCGCCGAGTAGGCCGCCACGGCGACGCCATGCGAACCGCAGCAAGGACAAGGCGAACTTGGTACGAAGCAGTCGTAGAAGCAGCATCTGGGATCAGGTGTTCCCGGGATGCTGCGACGCCAACCACGGTGCGCTTCGCCTCGATCGGATCAGGGTGGGGAGCGCGATCGGCCGGTGGTGCCGTATTGGTGCCGTCCTACAGGAAACGCCTGCACGGAGACGCCACCTGCGT
>Ga0075424_100002399_pt1 | contig 17139 bp, 17 predicted proteins | sample SoiMethybrSBSTD3_FD_75301 | JGI IMG/M metagenome (GOLD analysis project Ga0075424, IMG submission 75301) | Bulk soil microbial communities from a Populus tree surrounding site in Tennessee, USA - Soil MetaG P. TD hybrid SBSTD3 | ecosystem: Environmental > Terrestrial > Soil > Tree plantation...
TCATCGGCGCTTGTCAGCACCGTCGCCTGCGGATCGTCGCGCGACGATCGCGTAACGCTCGTGCGTTGCCACGACACGATCGAACGCAGGATCGACGTGTTCGCGATGCACAGCGAAGCGCGTAGGCACCTCTCGGAGTCCTTCGTACTCTTCGGACGTAAGCGCGACGTAGTCGCTGCAGTCCGGTGCGCCGCACTCGCAGATGAACTCCTCGATCAGGATCACGCCGTCGATCTCGTCGTGGAGTGCGCGCACGCCGTCGCCAATGTCTAGAAACAGCGCCTGATTCTGCGAGGCGCGCCTTTCGCTCAGATCGGACTCGGCCATCGGATCCTTCCCCTCGGGTATATGCGGACCGGGGGAAAGACCGCTGGGGAACCCGCCGGCGCGATGGCTTGCGGGGAAGGAGCCAGAGAGGAATCCCTCGGCGATCTCACAGTAGCAGCGGGCCGAAGCCGCCGGGATACCGCGTCAGGGTTCGGAGCGTGCCCTCGTGCCCCAGCGCGGAAGGCGGGTTCCAGCCCGCCCTCGGGCGCGGGCGTGCGTCGGCAATGCGAGAATTCAGCTAGAGCGCCGAGCACTCTCGCCGCGTGTGCGAGGGGACCGATCTGGATTGCGAACTCGCGCCGGCCCAGCGGCTCAACTTCGGTAGTCCTGGATCTCGGGCAGCAGCGCGAGACGGCGGAGCGACTGCTCCTGGATCTGGCGCACGCGCTCCCTTGTCAGACCGATGTGCTTGCTGATCTGTTCGAGCGTCCTCGGCTCTCCGTCGTCGAGCCCGAAACGAAGTGCGATGACCTCTTGTTCGCGCTCTGGTAGCTGCTTCAGGATCGCGCGAACGGTCTGGCGGCGATCCGCCACGTCGAGCGCGCCGTCGGTGGTTGGCCCGTCGACTGCGACGTGGGCCGCCAGGACCGCATCCCGCTCTTCGCCGACCGACTGATCGAGGCTGGCCGAGACCAGCGCGACGTCGCGGGCCTGCACGGCCTGGTCGAGCGGGAGCTGGGCTTGCTCGGCGACCTCGGCGAAGGTTGGCTCGCGTCCCAACTGCGAGTGCAGCGTCCGCTCGGCTCGCTGTAGCTGCACGCGGCGCTCGACGATGTGGACGGGAATGCGGATCGTCGGACCCTTGTCGGCGAGCCCTCGGGCGACCGCCTGCCGGATCCACCAAGTCGCGTACGTCGAGAACTTGAAGCCCTTGCGGTAGTCGAACTTCTCTGCCGCCCGCACAAGGCCGATCGTCCCCTCCTGGATCAGATCGAGGAACGGCAGGCCCTGGCTGCGGTACTTCTTCGCGATCGAGACGACGAGACGGAGGTTCGCCTCGACCATCTCCTGCTTCGCGCCGTGGTCGCCTCGCTCGATCCGCTTCGCCAGCTGCACCTCCTGCGCCACGGTAAGCAGATCGACCTTGCCCATCCGGTTGAGGAAGAGCTGGAGGGCGCTGGCCGGCTCGCCAGATTCGAGCGAAGGATCGGCGTTGGCAACGGCGTGCGCCTCACCGTTCAGGCCGGGTCGCTCGAGTATCGGCTCCGTGCTGCCCATTGTTCTCCTTGCCTGTGCCGGTGGGCGCATGCGCCCGGTCAGGCCCGGGCGCATGCGGAGACTTGTTGCCCTACGCGTTGATGACGACGTTCGTCGCCTCGGGGCCCTTCTCGCCCTCGCGGGGCTCGAACGTGACCTTCGCGCCTTCGGCGAGCGTCTTGAAGCCCTCGCCGGCAATACTCGTGTGATGCACGAAGAGGTCCTTCTCACCGTCCTGCGGGGCGATGAATCCGTACCCCTTCGCGTCGTTGAACCACTTCACGGTTCCGGTAGCCATGGAAAAAACACCTCCCTTACCGAGTCTTGAACGTGTAAGGAAGGCGTGGGCCGCCCGAACTCGCTCCAGGTACTTCATTCAGGGTAGCACCGGCCTCGTGAGGCCGGTGTCCAGCTGCTCAACAACTCACTGCATGGTCACAGTAACCCGTTTCCCAAGTGGAGCTGGGCGGACGATGGCCCGCGCGTTTCCCAAGTTCATGCAAGGCGTGTGGCCGACGTACCAGACCCAGACGCGAGCACGGACTTGCGCTTGGATACTCGCCAGTGCCAGCCTGGCAATGATCTTCCGTCGCGAGACCCGCCGCAAGGCCGCGCAGGACCGCGCCGACGCGAGTCACCGACCACGCGATGTCGACCCGCAGACCGGCGAGGAGCCGCCCGCCGACCCCGAGTCCTAGCGGCTCGCAGCGTCCTCTCAAGCTCCCCTCGATCGGGCTTTCTCCCTCACAGATCGACTCGGGACGAGCACGTGGTCCCCGGACGGCGGGTGGTTCTCCGCTAACGGCGTCGCTGTCTGGCTGCCGACAGCTCGGCCGGCTACAGCTCGCCCCCCGGGCATGGAGCCGAGCCGGCGGCAGCCGTGGGTGAACGCCTCGGACGTGAGCAGCGCTCTGCTGCGCTTCGCTTCGCCGACCTTCTTCCGCCCGAGCAGACCACCGAGCTTCCTCGGCCGTAGGGGCCGCTCCGGCCTCTCAGACGACGCCGACGAGAAGAGATTTCGGGCGTCGACGTCTAGTCTCGGGCCGTCGCCGCCGGCAAGCAATCGGCGGCGCAATCGGCTACGATGTACGGACTGGCCCCACTCTGAGAATTCGGCTTAAGGCCCGCACCCCACCGACGCGCCGCTGGCGCTCGAGGCGAGGAGCCTTCGGCTAACGAGTTTTTGACCGTGGGGCCACTTTTTCTGGACGCGGTTCGGAGTCTTGCGGCGTCCTGTGTCAGCGACCCTCTTCGTCGCGGCGCTCGAGTTCGGTGACGTATGCCGCGAGGCCCTTGCGGTGGTCCGCAAGCCCAGGCGACAGTACGTCCTCTTCGGGATTGGGGCGTACGGTTGGCGACTCGCTTGGGCGCCGACGATCGGTCGCGCAACCGCAGCTCACCCTCCTCAAAGCGAACGACCCACTTGCGCGCACACCGCACGATCACACCGGCAGCCGCAGCCGCGCACCGAGCGGTCCACCCCTCCCCGACGACGCGAGCCGCCAACCGGCCACGCCCCCGCGAACTGAGCGCCGCGTTACGGTGAAGCCTCATCCGGTGTCTTGGACTGGGTTGCTTGGCAGCTCCCAGCCTCCAAGGAGACCCGGATGAACCAGCGTCCTTAGGAACTACATCTAGCTGTCCCAGTGGCCGGCCGTGGCGCCGCTTCGGCGTGGCAGCAAGGTGGCAACCGAAGCCACAGGAATCCACGACACAGCAAGGACCGCGACTTCACGAAATCTGTCGCTTTGCAGGCAAGAAGCCGAACCAGGCGACAACCGACCCGAATCCACTAACCGTTGGTCGGGGGGAATCCCTCCAGGGCGCAAAGTGAAGGCTTGGAATGACGTTCGCCGGCCGTCACGAGGTCGTCGATGCGTCGTCCGCCCGGGGCCCAGCGCGGTTTGTGGTCTACGGCTGGCCACAATGCGATCCCGAGCGGGCTTTGCGACGATTGGCAGATGGGGACGACCGTGCTGATCGTCGACGACCATGAGGCGTTCCGGAGGTTCGCCCGCGCGCTGCTCCAGGCCGAAGGTTTTGACGTCGTTGGCGAGGCCGAGGATGCGGCGTCCGCCGTCGAGACAGCTGCGCGGCTGCGACCCCAGCTCGTCCTACTCGATATCCAACTTCCCGACGAGGACGGTTTCGCCGTGGCCGGGCGCGGTGGCGTCGTGGGCGATGACCGCATCGGTCTGGGCCAGAAACGCGTCCACCGGCTGGGCGGGGCGGCCGGGCACGAACTCCGCAAGCGTGTCGACGAACTCCGGCCGCTCCACGTACATCTCGGGCGTAAAGCACCACGGGAAGATTCCCTGGACGACGACGTCCGCAACGGTCGGCAGCGTGGACGCGAGCGAGCGCCACTGCTCGAGGACGATCTTCAGTTAGTCGTCGCTGGCGTGCCAGCCGCTGTGCAAGGAGAGCGAGCGCACGCGGCTCGGATGGCGGGCGGCTAAGTGGATGCCGATGGCGGCGCCGAACGACACCGCCGCCACGTGCGCCCGCTCGGTCGCGCAGATCGTGCAGGCGCCTCGAGTCCCAGTCTGCGGCGGAGCTCAGGTTACGAGCAGGCGAAGGCCAAGCTCCGCTGCGTCGAGAGCGACGAGGTCGCGGTTGCGTTCGGCCCACCGGCCCGAGACAAGGTCATCACGGAGGCTGCGCACTACCCGGTGCTCGACCTCCGGCCCGACTTTGGCCCACACCGATACTCCGCGGCGTACATGATCGTCCAGGTATGCCTCGGGCCGGCGCCAGTAGGCCTCGAAGAAGCCATCAGCGCAGTCCCACGGAATGAGCACCGGCTCCGTTCGGCCTCCGATCGCGCGGGCCTGCTCGGTCAGCGAAGGCCGGCCTACGAGAAGGTCAGCGACCTCAGGCAAGTAGTCGCGAATGAGCCAGAACCGACGACGCCACCCGGGTTCACTGTCGTCGAACGTGAACACGACCACGCGACGAGCCACTCGCCGCATCTCGCGCAGCCCGGCGATCGGGTCCTGCCAGTGGTGAACGGTGGAAACAGCCATCGCGGCGTCGAAGGACTGGTCCTCGAACGGAAGGCTCTCGGCGACGGCAGCCACGCACGGCGCTGCGCCTGCGGGACGCTGCGCACGCATGACCGCCGATGGTTCCACCGCGATTACGTCACGGCCCGGGGGTTCGTAGGAGCCGGTGCCGGCCCCGACATTCAATACCGTCCGCGCATCGCCGAGCGCAGCCCAGATCCTTGCGGCGATCCGCGGCTCGGTACGCCGCGTCGCCGTGTAAGTGCCTCCGATGGTGTCATACAACAGCCCGCTGGACATGTCGCTTCCTCCCTGGTTGTCGCGACCCCCACGAACGGAGGATGTCTCGCTCGCCGCGGAACCTCGCGGCGACGGTCCCGGTGTGATGATCACGCGCTAACGACGATAGCGGCCTCCGAGAACCACAGCGACGCGGAGCGTCTAGCCGTGAGGCGGTCATCATCGCCGAGGGAACGGACGAGTTCGACGCTCACCTCGCGGCGTTTTGATCCAAAGTACGCCAAAGTGCTCGCTCGCTAAGCGAAAGGTGGTTGGAGATGACGACGACGACGGGCACCGCGACCGACCTCGACAGTAAGTGCATCGCGACGATTCGGACGCTGTGCATCGACGCAATCCAGGCAGCAAACTCGGGGCATCCGGGTACGCCGCTCGGGATCGCCCCGGTCACGTACACGCTCTGGCAGCGCTTTCTGCGCTTCGATCCGAGCGACCCGATCTGGCCGAACCGGGATCGCTTCGTGCTGTCCTCGGGGCACGCGTCCGCGTTGCTCTGGTCGATGTTGCATCTCACGCAGGTCCAGGCAGTTGACCCCGACTACGAGGTGCTGGGGCAGCCGGCAGTCTCGCTCGACGACCTTCGGCGCTTTCGCCAGCTCGACTCGAAGGCCCCGGGGCACCCGGAGTATCGGTGGACGAGCGGGGTCGAGGCGACGACGGGGCCGCTCGGGACCGGCGCGGCGACGTCGGTGGGGATGGCGGTCGCGAGCGAGTGGCTCGCGGCGAGGTACAACCGCGACGCCTTCACGCTGTTTGACTTCGACGTGTACGTGCAGGCGGGCGACGGCGACATGATGGAGGGGGTCGCGTCCGAGGCGGCGTCGTTTGCCGCGCATCAGCGGCTCGCCAACCTGTGCTGGATCTATGACTCCAACCGGGTCACGATCGAGGGGCACACGGGCATCACGTTCACCGAGGACGTGGCCGCGCGGTTCATCGCGTACGGCTGGAACGTGACGACCGTCGCCGACGCGAACGACCTCACGCAGGCAGAGCAGGCCCTGCACGACTTCAAGTCCGAGCACGAACGCCCGACGTTGATCGTCGTCCATAGCCACATCGGCTACGGCGCACCGGTCGAGGACACGCCGAAGGCCCATGGATCGCCACTCGGAGCGGAGGGAGTGAAGGAGACAAAACGGTTCCTGGGGTGGCCCGAGGATGCCCAGTTCCTCGTGCCGGACGGCGTCTATGAGCATTTCGCGGACGGCGTCGGCGCCCGCGGGCGTCAGGCGAGGGAGGCGTGGGAGGCGACGCTCGAGGCATACCGGGCGGCCAATCCCGAGCTCGCCGACGAGCTCGACAGGATCCAACGCCGTGAGCTTCCGGACAGTTGGGACGCGGACATCCCGACCTTCGCGGCCGACGCGAAGGGCATCGCGAGCCGGGAGTCGTCGGGACAGGTGCTGAACACGGTGGCCGAGCGGATCCCGTGGCTGCTAGGCGGGGCGGCCGACCTCGCCCCCTCGACGAAGACGCGACTCGAGTTCGAGGGCGCGGGTGACTTCGAGCCAGATAGCCACGGCGGTCGCAACTTCCACTTCGGGATTCGCGAGGCCGCGTCGGCCGCGATCGCCAACGGCCTGGCGCTCTCGAAGCTGCGTCCCTTCTGGTCGGGGTTCTTGATCTTCTCCGACTTCGCCCGAGGCCTGATCCGGCTCTCGTCGTTGATGGAGATTCCGGTGATCCACATCTTCACGCACGACTCGATCGGCGTCGGCGAGGATGGACCGACGCATCAGCCGGTCGAGCAGCTCGTCTCGCTACGGGCGATTCCCGGTCTGCTTGTATTCCGGCCGGCCGACGCCAACGAGGTCGCCGAGGCGTGGCGGTACGTGATGCAGGTGCAACGCGAGCCGGCGGTGCTCGTCCTTTCGCGGCAAGCGCTGCCAACGATCGACCGGTCGGGCGCCGCTCCGGCCTCCGATCTGGCCAGGGGTGCGTACGTGCTGGTTGACGCCGAGGGAGGCGACCCGGATGTGATCCTGATCGCGACCGGGTCGGAGGTCGGCCTCGCGCTCTCGGCTCGCGAGGAACTCGCCGCGGAGGGGATCGGCGTGCGCGTCGTGAGCATGCCGTGCTCGGAGCTGTTCGACCGCCAGCCGCAGGCGTATCGCGACGAGGTACTGCCGCCGGCCGTCAAGGCGCGAGTGGCGATCGAGCAGGCATCGACGCTCGGCTGGCATCGCTACGTCGGCGACGGCGGAGCGATCGTGGGCATGCACACGTTCGGCGCGTCGGCGCCGCTGAAGCAGCTGGTCGGGAAGTTCGGATTCACGCCGGACGCGGTGACCACGATCGCACGTGAGCGGATCGCCGCCGCGCGCGGCTAGTGGCAGCAGACGAGAGAGAGGAGCGAAGGGATGAAAGCAACCGGGAAGCTCCACGAGCTGGGTCAGAGCATCTGGCTGGACAACATCACGCGAGAGATGCTCGATTCGGGGCAGCTCCAGACCTACATCGACGACTACTCCGTGACGGGATTGACGTCGAACCCGTCGATCTTCGACAAGGCGATCGCGTCCGGGGGGTACGACGACGCGATCCGCGAGAAGGCGGCCAGCGGCGGCGATCGGGAGGCGCTGTTCTTCGAGCTCGCGATCGAGGATCTGCGGCGTGCGGCCGACGCCTTCGGCCCGATTCACGAGCGCACCGACGGCCTCGACGGGTGGGTGTCGCTCGAGGTCTCGCCGCTGTTGGCCTACGACACCGCGAAGACCGTCGCGGTCGCCAGGCAGCTACACGAGCGGGCCGCGCGGCCGAACCTGCTGATCAAGATTCCGGGAACGAGGGAGGGACTCCCGGCGATCGAGGAGGCGATCGCGTCCGGCATCCCGGTCAACGTGACGCTGCTTTTCTCCGTCGATCAGTACCGTGCGGCAGCGGACGCGTTCATGCGCGGTGTCGAGCGGCGAATCGGCTCGAACCAGAATCCGGTCGTCGGCTCGGTCGCCTCGGTGTTCATGTCGCGCTGGGACGTCGCCGTCCAGGACCAGGTGCCCGAGAACCTGAAAGACCGCCTTGCGCTGGCGGTCGGACTCCAGATCTACCGCGCCTACCGGGAGCTGATGGATTCAGAGCGCTGGCAGCGGCTCGAGAACTCGGGCGCACGGATGCAGCGGCTCTTGTGGGCGAGCACGAGCACGAAGGATCCGAAGGCGCCAGACGATCTCTACCTCCACTCGCTCGGAGCCCCGTTCACCGTCAACACCGTCCCGGAGGCGACTTTGCGCGCCTTCTACGACCACGGTCACGCCGCAAAGGCCATGCCTGCCGACGGCGGCGACTCCGAGACCACGTTGGCCCAGTTCAAGGCGTCCGGCGTGGACGTCGATGCCCTCGCGGCCAAGCTCCAGAGCGACGGAGCGGAAAGCTTCGTCGACGCCTGGAACGACCTGATGGCCCACATCGACCAGCAGAGCTCGGCGCTCACCGGTGCGACGGGGGGCTCTCGATGAGCGGAATTCGAGCGTAAGGCCCAAGTAGGAGGACGGAGCCGCACGGTGAGCTGCCCTCAGCCGCCGCGAGAGCGCCGCGGCTTCCGCTTGTCGGCATCGGGATCATGCTTGAAGCGTTCCCGTCCGACCGCGAGCGTCAGCACGAACCGTCGATGGAACGGCGGGATCGGGTCATGGACGAATGCCTCTCCTGTGCGGAGCCTCTCGCCTGCCTCGGCGTATGCGACCGAGCTGCCGTCGCTCTCTACATCGACCTCGAACCGGTACATCCCCGGCCGCTTCGTGTTCCTGAATACGGTGCTGTAGAGACCGTCCAGCGGCACGGCATCTCCGAGCGCATCGTCGCCGTCGTCGACGAAGTGAAGCGGTACCTGCGCTCCGCCAGGGAGGTGCGCCACACCCGTGACGTCGACCTTCGTAATTGGCTGACGGAAGTACGTCCGTAGGAAGAGCGTGATCCGGGCACCGACGGGATACCGTGACCGCGGCGAGACGAGCCCGCCGTCGATCCCCCGGTTCTCACTGAACACGAACAGCCGGAACGGATCGGGGCTGGAGACCCGATCCGTAAGCAGCGTCACCGACCAGAACCCCGGCTCCGGCTGCTCGACCTGGAAACCGAGGTACGGGCGCTTGCTGTAGATCTCGCGGACGCCGGCCGGGATCGATGACCGAGTCACGCGCGTCCCGTCAGGCGCCTCGAGCTCGAGTTCGATGAAGTCCTTCGGTCCGGGCCAACTAACTGCGAAGGTGGCCCGCTCGCTGCCGGGCTCGATCAAGACCTTGTGCACGCGCGTGCGTCTGTCATCGCCACGCTCCGCGATTGTCCTCACGATGCCGCCGTTATCGCGCGCGATCCCGGAGATCTCCTGGAGCGCGTAGCGGATCTGCGTTTCCTGGCGCTCACAGAGCCGGAGGGATCGATACGGTAGAACGTGCCTCCGGTCGCGTGCGCGATGTTCTGTAGCAGCGCGGCGTCGATGTCGGTGCCAACACCGATCGTGTAGACGCGCACACCATTCGCAATCAGATCCGGCAGGACGGCGCTGGGACTCTCGCCGCTGTTGTGCAGTCCGTCGGTGAGTACGACGACGACCTGTGTCGCAGCCCGGGCGCCGGCGTCCGTGATCTGATTCAGAGCCGTACGGAGACCGCCGCCGATCGAGGTCTGACCGCCTGCAGCGATCCCACCGATCGCCGTCTGCGCGTTTGCTCGGTCAGGATCGCCCGCGATCGCATGCAGCGCGTACGCGACGCTTGCGCTCGTCGCGAACGAGACGATGCCGAGCTTGTCGCCGACGACCGCATTGTCGGCCCACCAATCGGCGCCGTATTTCGCCTCGGTCAGCTTGTCCCCCGTCATGCTGCCCGAGCGATCGACGACAACGACGAATCGCTGCTCGGGAGCGAGGACGACCGTGGTTGGACGCGACACAGAACTCGCTAACCCGACCGGTGACGAGTGCGCCACCGGTCGCGTTGTTTCCGAAGCGGTCCCCGTCCCACCAGCCGGCCTCCATCACGCACGCGTCCGATGTCGTGCCGCCGATGCACTCCGCCCCGTCACCGGCCGGGCCGCTGTACTCGTCCCCGTTTCCGTAGCCGTAATGGCCGAACTCATGCACGAGGATGAACGGCTTGAACCGCTCGTCGCCGTAGATCGTCATGTGGATCGTTTCGTTTCCGATTACGTGGAAGCCACCGGCGCTCGAGCGCCCGTCCTCCTCGAGCAGCCAGGCGTCGGCGTTGTGCCCGCCGCTCGAGTTGTTGCAGACGTAGATGTCGCCGAACTGGTGCTGTCCGTCGGTCGCGTCAAAGAGGAGCCGAGACGCGCGTTCCCACGACGCCCGCCACTCGTTCAGCCGCGCCGCGGTCGCGTTGTGCCGGATCGAAAGCACGAGATTGAACCTGCCGCCGACTAGCCGTCCGATTCCCACTGAAATCCATCCTCAAATGAGCTCGGGAATCCGTCTGGCCGAGCCGGGTGAAGGTACTCCTCGATGGGCGTGGAATCAAGGCGTCCGTCGCGGACAAACAAGGCCCGAAGTCCACTTCACAAGCGGGCTTCTCCGCAGGACGAGCTAATCGGCCGAGACCGCGAGCGCACGTCGCAACGCTGTGAGCGCACGCGCGCGCGCTTCTCGCTCGGCCTCCGGGCTGTACCAGGCAGCGTGCGGCGTGACGATCAGGCCCGGCGCCTCGGGCCGACGCTCTGGCGGCTCCGCGGGCAGAACGTCGAGCGCGGCGCCCGACAGGTGACCGCGGTTCAAAGCAGCGACCAGCGCTTCGACGACCACGAGCCCTCCGCGGGCGGTGTTCACCAGTACGGCGCCCGGTGGCATCAGCTCGAGCTCACGGGCGCCGATCAACTCTTCCGTCTCGGGCGTCAGCGGGAGATGGAGCGTCACTGCGTCGCAGGCCGCAAGCAGCTCCTCGAGTCTGGCGGGGCGGACGGAGGCGGCCGAGACTTCCGCTGCCGCCACGGTCGGATCCGCAGCCCACACCTCGAACCCAAGCGCAAGCGCGCGCCGCGCCACTGCCCTCCCGATGCGTCCGAAGCCCACGATGCCCAGCCGCGTTCCGGCGACTCGCCTGAGCGGCCCGGCCGCGGCGTGATCCCAGCCGCCTGCCCGGACGCTTTGGTCGAGCGCGACCACCCCGCGCACCAGGGCGAGCAGGAGCGCGACCGTCGAGTCGGCCATCTCCTCGATGCAGTAGTCCGGGACGTTGACGACGGCGACGCCGCGCCGCTCCGCAGCCTCCACCGCCACGTGGTCGAGTCCAACCGTCGCGCTCGCGATGACCCGCAACCCCGGTAGCCGGTCCAGGTCCGGTTCCCGGACCGCCTGCCTGTCGGTGACGAGCAGACCGACGACATCGGCGCCGTTCCACGGATATTCGCCGCGCTCCACCGTGAAGCCATCCAGGTCGGCGCGCGCGTCCTCGACAAGGAAGTCCGGATCGCACACGAACACCCGCCTCACGTGCGGGACTTGAGCGGCACGAGGCCCGCCGGCGCGAGCTGCGCAATCCTGAGAGCGACTCGGCTAGGTGAGCGGCCCGCGTCCTCAGCCCGCTCCTTGGCCGTAATCGCCCGACGTACCAGCACGCCGCCGAAGAAGCGCAAAGGCTCCGGGGGAAACGAACCGGGCGGAGCGCCGACGAGGCCCGCACGGGCCCACTCGTCGTCGAGACCGAGCACGAGCGAGGAGAGGATCCTTCCTCCGAGATACGACGGTCCGACACCGTTCCCGGAGTAGCCCGCACCCACCACGACGTCCTCGCGCATCCGCCAGAAAAACGGCAGGCCATACAGCGAGCGGTCGATCGGGCCGGTCCAACTGGCCGTCACAGGGACGGACGCCAGTCGTGGATACGTCGCGCGGAGCGCCGCCTCGACCTCGGCGGCACGCGGTGACGCACCGTGGAAGGAGCGGCCGATTCGCCCGCCGAGGGCGATCGTCCCGCCACCCTTCCCGAAGGCGAGCCGACCGTCGCGAGTCAAGCGGTAGTAGTGGACTCGCAGCCTCGAATCGGAGATCCCGACCCCGCCGAGATCGAGGTCCGTGGGCGCCGTCGCGACGATGTCGCTCGAGACCGCGACGAGTGCCCGCCGCAACCCCCGCGCCTGGACGAGCCAGGGACCGGTGGCGACGACCACGCGCTCGGCAACGACGCTCCCACGCCCGGAGCGAACGCGTAGCCACCGGTCGCGCTCGAGTCGCCCCACGGGCGAGCGCTCGAAGATTCGCACCCCGCGCTCGAGCGCAATCCGGCGGAGCCCGCGTGCGAGCAGAGCCGGCTGTACGGTCGCCGCCGTCGCCTCGAAGACGCCCGCGAGATGGCGGTCGGAGCCTGCCCGTCGAGCCACCTCCTCGGCCGAGAGCGGTTCGAACGGGCGCTCATCGTGCCGCCCCAGGTCCGCGACGACCTCGTCCCAGGCGCCGGTCTGCGCCGGGCTCGTCGCCGTCCAGAGCCACCCGTCGTCACGGAAGTCGGCGTCGACCGCGTGCTCGCTGCAGAACGCGCCGATCCCGCCGACCGCCTCGGCCGACGCGCGGCCGAGCCGGAGCGCCTCGTCCGCTCCGTACAGCTTTTGCAGCGTCCCGAACTTCGCCCACAAGGAGAGGACGAAACCGCCGTTCCGCCCGCTCGGCCCGCCGCCGCACACGTCCGCCTCGACGAGCACGACGTCGAGGGAAGGGTCGTGCTCCTTCAGGCGCAGTGCGGTCCACAGCCCGGTGTAGCCGCCGCCGATGACGCAGACGTCGGCGCGCTCCTCTCCCTCCAGCCGAGGCGAGTCCTCCTCACCTGCCAGAGCTTCCTCGAGCCAGAGCGACCTCACTCCACGACCGCCAGGAACCGCTGCGTCCGCTCCTCCTTCGGCGCCGTGAAGAACTCCTCCGGCGGCGCCTCTTCGACGATCCGCCCGCCGTCCATCATCAGCATCGAGTCCGCCACCCTGCGCGCGAAGCCGAGCTCGTGCGAGACGACCACCATCGTCATGCCATCTGCCGCGAGGCCGGCCATCACGTCGAGCACCTCCCGGACGAGCTCAGCGTCGAGGGCCGACGTGGGCTCGTCGAACAGCATCGCCTTCGGCTGCATGACAAGCGCGCGCGCAATCGCCACCCGCTGCTGCTGCCCGCCGGACAGCTCGTCCGGGTAGGCGTTCGTACGCTCAGTCAGCCCGACGCGCGCGAGGAAGGCCCGCGCCTGTGACCGCGCCTCCGCCTTGCGGAGCCTTCGCACCTGGGTGAGGCCGAGCATCACGTTCTCCAACGCGGTCATGTTGTGAAAGAGGTTGAAGCGCTGGAAGACCATGCCGATCTCGCTCCGGTGCGCCGCCAGCTCGCGCTCCCGCTCGCGGACCTGCCGGCCGCCGCGCTCCTTCCAGCCGAGGCGACGGTTCTCGAGGTAGACGTCGCCGGTGTCGACCGGCTCGAGGAGCGCCAGGCAGCGGAGCAGCGTCGACTTCCCCGAGCCGGACGGGCCGATGATGACCTTGACCTGCCCGCGACGGACCTCGAAGGAGACGCCATGGAGTACCTCGACGCCGTCGTAGCGCTTGTGGAGATCCTCCGCGCGAAGGAGGGCATCGCTCTCCACCGTCAGTGCTCCGCGGGAACGAGCGGCGTCGCGGCCCGGAATCGCCGCCGCGCCGAGCTCCAGGTGAAGTGCCGCTCGAGCTCCCACTGTAGGGCCATCATCGCGCTCACCATCACGAGGTAGTAGACGAGCGCCGCGCCGTAGAACTCGGCGAAGCGAAACTGCACCGCCGTGTCCTGCTGGGCAACGGTCAGCAGCTCGCGCAGCGAGATGACCGACGCGAGGCTCGTCAGCTTGAGCAGCGTGATGAACTCGTTGCCGGTCGGCGGGATGATGATCCGGACGGCCTGGGGAATGACCACCTTCCGCAGGATCCGAGGAGGAGTCATGCCGAGGGCGCGGGCGGCAAGGCGCTGGCCCGGATCGACGGCAAGCAGCCCACCGCGGACGATCTCGGCCATGTACGCGGCCTCGTTCAGAGAGAGCGCGACGAACGCCGCGATGAACGGGGTGAACCAGGTCGCGTTCAGCGACGGGATCAGCTGCGGTAACGCGTACCACACGAAGAGCAGCTGGAGCAGCGTCGGCGTGGCACGGAAGAACCAGACATAGACCCAGACCGCCCAGCGCAGGACCCGGAACCGGCTCGCGCGGCCGATCGCCAGAAGGAAGCCGAGGACGATCGCGGCACCGAGCGAGCTGACGGTGAGGCCGAGGGCGAGCAGGGCGCCCTTCGCGTACGTGCCGGACGAGAGCGCCTCCCAGAAGAGGTGGGCGTCGAAGTCCACCCGGCGGCGCGAGCCTTACTTCAGCCCGAAGTCTTTCGGAGGCAAGTGGTACTTCTTCGCGAGCCGCTTGATCGTGCCGTTCTTCTTCAGCGCCGCGATCTCGCGCTTCAACGCCGTGCCCACGCCCGAGTCGCTGCCCCGGTAGTAGACGCCGAAGGTGTCGAACTGGGGATAGAGGTACGCGATCTGGAACTTCCCCTTGTTCTGCGTGATCCGGAACGCGGCCTCGGTGTCCTGCGTCAGATCGGCGTCCGCGCGCCCCACGAGCACGGCGGCCGAGGCGTCGGAGGCCTTCGGGTACGTCTGGATCCTGATGCCCTTCTTTCCCTGCGCCTTGAGTTTCCTGTCGAGCGCCTTGAGCGCGTCGACGTACTTCGTCCCCGCCTCCGTGGCCACCGTCTTGCCGGACAGGTCGTTCGGCTTCCGGATGTGCTTCGGGTTGCCCTTCCTGACGAGGAGGGCTCGGTGCGTCTTCATGTAGCCCACGGCCGGGAACTGTTGCGTCCGCTCTGGCGTGACGAAGATGCCGCTCCAGACCAGGTCACACTTGTTGGCCGCGAGCGCAGGGAGGAGGCCCGTGAACGCCGTCGCGACGGAGCTCACCTTGATCTTCCAGCGGCGAGCCACGGCCTTCGCCAGGTCGACGTCGAAGCCGGTTGGCGTCGTCGAGCCGACCTTGGCGTAGTACTCCATCGGCGGGAACGAGGGGTCGACGCAGACGGCGAAGGAACCTTTGGATGCGAAGGGCGGCGGCGGCTTCCCTGCGCGGGCGACGGCGACGACTGCGACCGCCAGGGCGAGAATCAGCACCGCAGCTATGCGCTTCACGATCCCTTTTTCACATTAAGGTCACCATCGTGTCAAGAGAAATTGCTGATGCGTTCGGCCGCGCGGGCGAGGCGGCACGCCGCGCGCCCTGGCGTGTCGAGCGGCGCGTCGAGTCGCTGCTTGCGCGCGAGACGCCGACGTTCCTCGAATGTCCACGAGTCGACCTCGACGGTGACCTCTCCGGATACGACGCGATCGTCGTGGGGCTCCCGTTCGAGAGTGTGATCGTCAAGGACCCGCGTACCTTCTATCCACAGGGAACGGCACCGCCGCCGGGCACGGACATCTACTCGCGCCAGGGCTCGTACGACGCGCCGGCCGCGATCCGGCGAGCCTCGATCTTCTTCTCGCTCGACCACTCCGGCGGCTGGCTGCCCGAGCACCAGCTCGTCCTGGCCGAGCACCTGCGCCTGGGCGACGCGGGCGATCTGCCCCTGCGGGAGCTCACACCTGAGCAGGCGCTCGAGCAGGGCGCAGCAGCGGTCGAGAAGATCGTTCGCGCCGGCGCGGTGCCGCTCGCGATCGGCGGCGACCACCTGATCGCGCTGTTCGTGCTCGCCGGAATCCACCGAGCCACCGGGAAGCGCATCGGCGTAATCGCATACGACGCCCATCTCGACCTCTCGTGGGAGCCCCGGTACTGGGCCGGCTCGCAGTGGGCTCGAGCCATGGAGCTCGGGGCGCTCGCGCCGCAGAACCTCGTGCAGATCGGCGTCCGCGGCACGCGCAACTCGATCCTCTGGCAACGCGTCACGGAGGAGCTCGGCGTGACGTTCTTCTCCATGCGCGACGTCGACCGCCTGGGGCTCGAGGAGGTGAACCGGCGCGCGCTCGAGCGGGCCTGGGACGCGGCGGACGCGGTCTACCTGACGCTCGATGTGGACGCCTTCGATCCGGCGGCGCTTCCGGCCCAGAAGTACCCGGAGCCGGGCGGCTTCGGCGGGCGCGAGATCATCCGCTCGCTAGAGCAGGTGCTCGGCCACGGCGGCGGGATCTGCGGCTTCGACTTCAATGAGCTCGGGCCCGCCTACGACCACCAGCACCACGGGGCTGCGCTGGCCGCCCGGTGCCTGGTCGAGGTCCTGGCCGGCCTGGCGCGGCGCAAGGCTTGAGGCCGCTCTCACCGCAGTTCCGAAGCTTTCCATGGGCCATCTCGACGGCCGAGGCGGCGCGCATCGCAGGGATCGAGCCGCGCGACGTCCTCCGCTTCGACGGGAACACGATGCCGACGCCTCCCGCCTCGGCAAGGCCTGAGACGATCGCCGCGGCACTGGGCTCGATCCAGTCGTACGCGCACGGCGGACACCCCGAACTGCTGCATGCGATCGCCGACTACGTCGGCGTCGGGCCGGAGCACGTGGTGCTCGGCGCAGGTGCGGACGACCTGATCATGCTGTGTGGACGCTCCTTCGCGGGGCCGGGCGACCGCGTCGCGATCGCGGACGAGCCCACGTACCCGATGTATCGGATCGCCGCGTGGGTCGCCGGCGCCGAAGTGTCGGACGAGAGCCCGGTGCTGACGTTCTGCTGCCGGCCGCACAACCCAACCGGCGCGCTGGTCGACCTGCCGACCGGGCGCCCGCTGGTGGTCGACGAGGCGTACTTCGAGTTCTGCCGCGACAGCGCCGCCTCACTGCTCGACGACGGCGTCATCGTGATCCGCACGTTCTCGAAGGCGTTCGGCCTCGCGAGCGCGCGAATCGGCTACGCAATCGCCGCCGGCGAAACGGCCGCCGAACTGAACGCCCGTCAGTCCCCGGCTCCCGTCTCGACACTCGCGGTCTCGCTTGCGCTGGCCGGGCTCGAGTCACCACCTGACGTCGGCCCGACGCTCGAGGAGCGCGAGCGGCTCGCCGCCCGGTTGCGTGAGCTCGGCCTCGAGCCTTTGCCGTCCGTGACGAACTTCCTGTTCGTGCCGCTTCCCGAGGCTCGTGCCGTCGAGCAGGCGCTCCTCCGGCGCGGCCTGCTCGTCCGTGGGTACGACAGCGGCATCCGGATCACCGTGCGAGATGTCCGGGACGACGATCGGCTGGTCGATGAGGTCGCTGCGATCCTCGTCTAGTGTCGCCGGCGTGGAGGGGGAGCGGCTCCGGCTGGCGGAACTGAGGCGGCGCTCTCGCTCGCGACCGATCTCGGGATGGGGCAGCCGCTGGAGCACGGGCTCCGGACGGCGGTCATCGCCGTCCG
>Ga0075424_100002401_pt1 | contig 17129 bp, 20 predicted proteins | sample SoiMethybrSBSTD3_FD_75301 | JGI IMG/M metagenome (GOLD analysis project Ga0075424, IMG submission 75301) | Bulk soil microbial communities from a Populus tree surrounding site in Tennessee, USA - Soil MetaG P. TD hybrid SBSTD3 | ecosystem: Environmental > Terrestrial > Soil > Tree plantation...
CACTACCCCGAGTACGGGCTCTGGCTGGCCGAGGACGGTGGGGAGACGGTCGGCGCCGCACTCAGGACGCCGCCACACAACCTCGTGGTGGCCAGGCCGCGAGAGAACTCGGTGCTCGACGCGCTTGCCGAAGGGATCGACGACGACCCGCCCGGCCTGGTCGCAGCACAGCCGGAGGCGGAAGTGTTCGCGGCGGTCTGGGCCGCGAAAACCGGCGCGACGTCGCGCACGAACCGCGCTCAGGGGGTCTTCTCGCTGGACCGCGTTGAGCGGCCGGCTCCGGTCTCCGGGCGGATGCGCGACGCCGTAAGCGGGGATCGACCGCTGCTGCTCGACTGGTTTCGCGCCTTCATGGAGGAGGCGATCGGCGAGTCGCCCGGCGCAGCGTCGACGGAGCACGTCGTCGACCATCGGCTCGAGGCCGACTCAGCCGGCGTCGTGCTCTGGGAAGACGGCCCCACGGTCTCGCTCGCGGCCTTCGGAAACCCGACTCCGAACGGAAACCGCATCGGTCCCGTCTACACGCCGCCCGAGCACAGGCGTCGCGGCTATGCCTCGGCCCTGGTCGCCGAGCTCTCAGAACGCTTGCTCGAGAAGAAACGTTTCTGCTTCCTCTTCACCGATCTTGCGAACCCGACGGCGAACCGAATCTACGAGCAGATCGGCTATCGCCGAGTCTGCGAAGCGGCCGAGATCGTCTTCGAGCGTTAGCTCTCGCGCATGAAGCCCTGGCGGGCAGCACTGACGAGCGCCACCGCCTCGGGAAAGAGCACGCGCATCGCGTCGCGGAGCGCGATCGCCTGCTCGTCGGCCCCGCCCTGTGCGGACACCTGCGCGAGCGCAGCCGCTGTCAGCTCGACGGCGGTGTTCAGCGTCAAGGTCGCGAACTGCTCCCGCTGGGCTTCCTGCACCGTTTCGGCCTGCTGCTCTGCGAACTCGCGCAGGCTGCGCATCAAGTCCTCAGGATCGCCGCCGAAGGGAAAACCAGGATTGCTGCCTTCCATGACGGCCACTGTAGCCAGCGTGGCTCAGTCGAGCGCAACCTTGTATGCACCCTCGACGTCACGCGTCAGCTCGTCGACGGTCGGCGTCGCCTGCCTCATCGCGACCGTGAATGGCGATCCGGAGTCGCCGAGCGCACGTTCGAGCCTGAGCGTCGCGGCGCCGACCGCGTCGAGCCGTTCGGGCGTCGCGACGCGCGGGGCCGCGCCGATCGCCTCCTCGAGCGCGAGCGCGGCTTCCTCGGCCTCTTCGATGCCGGACGGATTCTCGGTCAGGCGCAACGCGACGAGCTGAGAACGGAGCTCCTCTAGATCGCCGCCGCCCGCAGTTTCCTCCGCGAGCTCGACGAGCGCGGCGATCGAAACGACCTCGCGAATCCGGGCGCGATCCGTAACGGGTTTCGCACCCTCGTCGAGCACGAGCCAGCTCGTCGCTCCGTCATCGCCACGGTACGCGCAAAGGTACGAGCGAGCGCCAGAGGACGGCTCTGCCGGGACGATGCCCACGACTTCCTCGCCCGGAGCCGCGAAGCGCGCCGCTGCTTCCGCGATCCGCCGCAAATCCTGGGTTAGAGCCACGGAGCGAGCATAGACTCGCGCCGTGGCCGCCTCTGCCCGGACGCGCCAGGCGCTCGAGCTCTTCGCGCCGCTCGGCTCCACCTATGACCGTTATGCACGCCTGCTTTCGCTCGGGCAGGACCCGCGCTGGCGCGAGTTCCTCGTCTCGCAGGTCGAGGCAAGCCAGGGCGACGAGGTCCTCGACGTCGCGACCGGCACCGGCGCGGTCGCGCGGGAGCTCCTCCGGCAGAAGGGCTGCACAGTCGTCGGCGTCGACCAGAGCCCCGAGATGCTGGCCGTCGCACGCGAGCACTTGCCGGCCTCGGTGAGGCTCGTAGAGGCAAGTGCCGAGCAGCTGCCGTTCGACGACGCCGCGTTCGACGCGCTGACCGTCACCTACCTGCTCCGCTACGTCGAAGACCCTGGCGCAACTCTCGCGGAGCTCGCGCGCGTCGTGCGCCCGGGTGGCACGATCGCCAGCCTCGAGTTCGGCGTGCCCGCCGGGGTGTGGCAGCCGCTCTGGCGGGCGTATGTTGGCGCCGTGCTGCCGGCGGCGGGTCGGCTTGTCTCGCCGGGTTGGCTCCACGTGGGCCGGTTCCTTGGCGGCAGCATCCGCGAGTTCTGGCGCCGCTACCCGCTCGAGCGCCAGCTCGAGCTCTGGCGTGCCGCCCGCATCGAGGACATTCGCTACCGGCGCCTCAGTCTCGGAGGCGGAATCGTGATCTGGGGCCGGCGAGCGTGAGCGCCGAAGCGCGACCCGCCTTCTACGCGCTGGCCCCTGGCGGTTGGCGCGACTACGTGACCCTCCTCCACCTGCCGTACACGACCTGGCACCTGAGTTACGTCGTCATCGGCGCCTGCCTTGCGCCGCACGTCTCGGGTTGGCGGTTCGTGCTCACCGTCGCCGCCTTCTTTCTCGGCCTCGGGGTCGGCGCGCACGCCCTCGACGAGCTCAACGGGCGCCCGCTGCAGACCCGGATTCCAACCGCAGTCCTGATCGCGCTCGCGGCCTGCTCGCTCGTCGGCGCGTCCGCGATCGGCATCGCCGTCGCGATCGAGCACAACCTGTGGCTGCTGCCCTTCGTCGGGTTCGGTGCTTTCATCGCGGTGGCGTACAACCTGGAGCTCTTCGGAGGCCTCTTCCACAACGGCTTCTGGCTGGCGACGGCGTGGGGCGCCTTCCCGGTACTGACCGCCTACTTCGCGATGGCAGACCGGATCACCGGCGAAGCCGTCTTCACGGCCCTGTTCGCCGCGTTGCTGATCCGCGCGCAGCAGGTGCTGTCGACCGTCGTCCGTGACGTCAGGCGGAGAACGGTATCCGTGACGGGCACGATCGAGCGAAAGGACGGGTCCCGGATTCCGATCGGCCCGGAGACATTGACGGTCGCACCCGAGACGGCGCTCCGCTTCATGGCGGCCGCGAGCACATCGCTGGCGGTAGCGCTGCTCGTCTTGCGGTTTTTCTGATCTACGATCCAGCGTTGTGAGCGCCGAGACCGCCGTGCAGATCGCGTTCGCCGCGGCGGTCGTCCTGGTCGCTGCCGCGATCGGAGCGGCGTTGTCGGGACGAGGCTCACGTCGCTTTCTAATCGCAGTCGCGACTCTCCTCGGACTGGCGGCGACCGCTGGTTGGGTCGTGTTCGCGCTGGACGTCGATCGAGGCACGGCCGTGGCGGCGGGCGGCGTGACCGTGTGCTGCGCAGCCGCCTTGCTCACGCTCCCGCTGCAGGCCGGACTGGCGCGGACCCGGCGAATCGATGCTGAGCTGGAGAACGCCGAGACCGCGCTGCGGGAGCTGGTCGAACGCGAGACGGTGCTGCGGGGCGAGGAGCTCGAACGCACGCTCGCACGGGCGCGGGCCGAGACGAGCTCGCGCCTGGCCGAGGACGAGCGAAAGCTCGCGGAGGCTCGGCGCAACGAGCTGGCTCAGCAAGAACGTCGGCTTGCCGGCGAGCTCGGCGAGGCCCTCGCGCTCGTGGAGCGTCGCATTGAGCAGCGGTTGACGGATTGGTCAGGCGACCTCGACCGGATCCAACAGGGATTGACGACCCGGCTTGCCGAGCTCGCTCAGCGCCAACGCGAGGCGGTCTCGGAGGCGCAGTCGAGGCTCGAAACCGAGATGGAGCAGCTGAAGGCCGCCAGCGAAGATCAGCGCGCCATCCTCGCGAAACTCCGGGAGGAATTCGAGCGCGCGGCCGGCGAGGCCGGTACGGCCGCACGCCGCGAGGTCGAGGTACACGAGAGCGAGCGCCGGCGGGCTCTACACGAGGTTTCAGAGCGGCTGCGCCAGCGCGAGCGCGAGCTTCGCGAGCGCATTGCCGCCGAGGAGACGGACGCAGTGCGCCGGATCCAGTCAGGCTTCGCCGACGTCGAGCGCCGCCAGATCGACCAGCTGAGTCGAATCGTCGACCGGACGGCGAACCGGCTCTCCGAGGCGGCCGTCGAGCAGTTCTCAGCCACGGTCAAATCCGCACGGGACGACGCGGCCAAGCGGCTTTCCCGAGAGCTCGACCGTGCGGTCGCCCAGTTCGCGCATGACGCGCAAACCGTCCTCGCCGACCGCCTCGCCCAGGTCTCGGATTCAGGCGCATCGCGCGTCGACCGCAAGCTGACCGAGATCGTCACGCGGATCGAGCAGCGCCGCGACGAGTTCGTCGCCGACTTCCAACGTAGGTTCGCGGATGTCGAGGCTGAGCTGCGATCGCAGATCCGGGCGATCGGCGCCGACGCCGAGGCCGAGCGCGAGGTGCTCGAGGCGCGGGTCCTGGATTTGACCCGCCGTCTGGAAACCGCGGTCGCGGCGGCCGAGTCGAGCCTCGAAGGCGCGTTTCGGGGTACGTAGTCAAGGACAAACTTCGGGGGGCAGGGTTCGTCTAGGAAAAGGCGAAGCAGATTGAGCCAATGGCCCAGATAGCCGAGACACCACAGGACGAGCGAGCGAAAGTCGAGAGCTGGCGGCTCCACGTGCTGATGGAGGCCGGCTTTTCGCTCCAGCTCGCCGAGAAGCTGGCGCACAGCGAGGCAGACCTGCATCGGGCGGTCGAGATGGTCAGCAGCGGCTGCGACCACGAGACCGCGGCGCGGATCCTGCTGTAAGGCATCACCCGAGCGAAGCGAAGGGTCAAACCAGGCCCGCGGAAAATGCGCCAGCATTTTTCGCGGAGACTACGATCGCTTCGTGAAGGTCGAAGCGACGGCGTACGGCGACCGGAAGGTCTTTTCCGTCTCCGCGTTCAATCGCGGGATTGCAACTTGGCTGCAGCGCCTGCCGACCGTGTGGGTGGAGGGCGAGGTGACCGAGCTGAAGCGGCACCCGCGCTGGCAGAGCGTCTTCTTCACCTTGAAGGACCCCGCGGACGGGGCCTGCCTCGGCGTCTCGATGCCGCGCGGGCAGTTCGACGGGCTGCGGCTGGACCTCGCCGACGGTGACCGGGTGCACGCCTACGGCCGGCCCGAGCTCTACGCCGCGCGCGGCGAGTTCAGGCTGCGTGCGCTCTCGCTCGAGCGGTTCGGGCTCGGTGACCACCTTGCCGCACTGGAGCGCCTGAAGCGAAAGCTCGCATCGGAGGGGCTCTTCTCGCCCGAGAGGAAGCGAGCGCTCCCTCTCTGGCCCCGCAAGGTCGGGCTCGTGACGGGCAACGACGCGGCCGCGAAGCGAGACGTGCTGACCGGGATCCAGACCCGCTTCCCGCCGGCGCACGTCGTCGTGGCTGAGACTTACGTGCAGGGGCCGCGTGCTGCCGGCGCGGTCGTCGAGTCACTGCGCCGCCTCTGCGAGGTGCCCGAGCTCGACGTCGTCGTCGTCGCCCGCGGGGGCGGCAGCTTCGAGGATCTCCTGCCCTTCAGCGACGAGCGGCTCGTCCGGGCGATCGCGACGTGCCCGGTCCCGGTCGTGTCCGCAGTCGGTCATGAGCAGGACACGCCGCTCTGCGATCTCGCCGCGGACGTTCGAGCATCGACGCCGACCGCGGCGGCCCGCCTCGTCGTCCCCGATCTCAGCGAGCTTCATGAACGTCTCGAGCGCGCCCGCGGCGGCCTCGGTCGCGGTGCCCGCCGTTCGCTCGAGCTGAAGACGACCCGTCTCGCGCAGGCGCACGAGCGGCTACAACGCGCGCCGGCGCTGCTGCTCGAGCGCCGCCGGGCCGGACTCGAGCAGGCCGCTGGTCGCCTGCGGGCGCTCTCCCCGAAGGCGACGCTCAACCGCGGGTATGCGATCGTCCGCGCCCGCGAGACGATCGTCCGTTCGGTGGCTGACGCCGAGACCGGCACACACATCGACGTCGAGGTCAGCGACGGGAGATTCGGCGCCCGTGTCGAGTGAGCAGACGTTCGAATCGGCCCAGCGCGAGCTCGAGCAGATCGTCCAGCGGCTCGAAAGCGGCGAGACCGGGCTCGACGAGGCGATCGCGCTGTGGGAGCGAGGCGAAGAGCTTTACCGTTTTTGCCTCGGCAAGCTGGACTCTGCGCACGGCAAGATCGAGGAGCTCGCGACTCGGGTCGAGGCTGCCAAGCCCTAGTGCCTTCCGGATTTCCCGCATAGAATCGAGCGATGGCCGCGGCGCCGCTCGAGCTGCTCGAAAACGTCCCGCTCTTCGAGGACCTTCCGAAGGCAGAGCTGGCGCAGATCGCGGGCTCCTTCAAGGAGCGCCGTTTTAGCGCCGGCGACTCGGTTGCCGTTGAAGGAGAGAGCGGCATCGGCTTTTTTGTAATCAGCGAGGGAACCGCGAGCGTCGACGTCCACGGCGAGCAGCGTGGAAAGCTCGGTCCCGGCAACTATTTCGGGGAGGTCGCCCTGATCGACGAGCAGGCCCGGCGCACCGCGACGATCACGGCCGATTCCGACCTCACGTGCTATGGGATCACGGCATGGGAGTTCCGGCCCTTCGTCGAGACAAACGCCCGAATCGCCTGGAAGCTGCTGCAGGTGATGGCCAAACGGCTCCGCGAATCAGAGCAGCAGCAGATCTCGATCTAGGCGCCGCACCTTGGCTGAGACGGTCCCGGCTGCGCAGCTCGTCGCCCGTTGCCGCAACGGCGACCAAGACGCGTGGGCCTCGCTGGTCGAGCGGTTCTCGCGCTACGTCTACGCGATCGCCACGCAGGGGTTCAGGATGCGCGAGCACGACGCCGAGGACGTTTTCCAGGAGGTCTTCGCGAAGGTCTACGAGCGGCTCGACTCGCTCCGCAGCGACGAAGCGATTCAGCCCTGGATCGCCCAGCTGACCCGCCGCGTGTGCGTCGACCGCCTGCGGTCGGGCGCACGCGAGGAGGCGACGGACGACACGGAGCTGGAGGCTGACCCCGACGAGGATGCGCTGGCGCGTGTCGACGACGCCATGGATGTCCACGACGCCATGGCGGGCCTGCCCGAGAATTGCCGCGAGATCCTCGACCGCTTCTTTGCACGCGACGAGACCTACCGCACGATCGGGGAGGCTCTCGACCTACCTGCCGGCACGATTGCGAGCCGGATTTCCCGCTGTTTGGTGAAGCTTCGCGACGAGCTCGAGGGAAGAAAACCGGTCCCAGCTCAGTCTGGTGGGCAGGTGAGCGTATGAGCGCATTCAATGAGGACAGGCTTGCTGAGCTGATTGCGGCCCTTCCGCCGGCGCCGGAGGCGTGGGTCCGGGCCGCGCAGGAGCTCCCGCTCGCCCGCAGCGAGTTCGACGGGATCGTTGCTCGTGCAGAGGCGGACGCCGAGTTCCGGCAGGCGCTCATCGCCGACCTCGAGGCGACGCTCGCGCGGGAAGGCTACGAGCCCGAGCGCCCGGTCGTCGAGGCGCTCCGCAGGCGCTTCGCCACGTAGGCGAGCGAGTCCGAGACCACTCCGGCCGCCGAACGATTGTCACACTTTCGGCGCAATCTGCCCTTGACAAAAACCGGCGTCGGACACCGCCGTTCGGTCGCGCCCGTTTGGGCCCCGGCCTTGCGCGACGGCATCGTCCACCCGGCCGCTGTTTAGGATCGCCGCATGGCGCAGCCCGAGCAGCAGCCTCAGTCCGAGCAGCAACCTCAACCCGAGCGGTACACGGGCGAAACGCTCCCGGCCTGGAGTCTCCCCGCAGCCGCGTCGGAAGAGATCGGGATCGGCGTCGAATGGCCGGAGCGCGTCACACGCGAGTGGGCCCTCGGGGACTCGACCGGCGCCGGGATCCGCGTCTGCATCCTGGACAGCGGCGTCCAGGCCGATCATCCGCTCGTCGGCGCACTCGAGGGCGCGGTGGCGCTGCGCAAGACCGAGGACGGCGAGATTGTCGTCGAGGACGATGCCGAGGGCGACCTCTGCGGCCACGGCACCGCATGCGCGGGGATCGTCCGCTCGCTGGCGCCGGACTGCAGGCTGTTCAGCGTCCGGGTGCTCGGCGCCGGCTTCAAGGGCAGCGGAGCGGTCCTGCTGGAGGGGCTGCGCTGGGCGATCGGTCAGGGTTTCGACGTGATCAACATGAGCCTGTCGACCACGAAGAAGCAGTTCTCGGGGCTCCTCCACGAGCTTGCCGACAGCGCGTACTTCCGCCGCACGGTCCTGGTGGCCTCGGCCCACAACATGCCGGTCGAGAGCTACCCCTGGCGGTTCTCCTCGGTGATCTCGGTCGGCAGCCACGAGGAGGCCGACCCGCTGACGTTCTTCTACAACCCCTCGCCCCCGGTCGAGTTCTTCGCCCGCGGGGTCAACGTCGAAGTCGCCTGGATCGGCGGGGCAAGAATCCGCTCGTCCGGCAACAGCTTCGCGACCCCCCACATGAGCGGGATCTGCACGCTGATCCTCGCCAAGCACCCGGAGCTCACCCCGTTCCAGCTCAAGAGCGTTCTCTACCTGACCGCTTCGAATGTCGGAGGCGCCAATGACTGACCAGAACCTCCAAGCAGCCGTCTCGGCGGGCGTCATGTCCGCGGAGAGCGAGCACCGTGCGTTGCTGCAGTCGATCGTCGAGGTCGCGCGGGCGATCTTCTCGGCGAAGGCTGCGTCCATCTTCCTCCACGACGAGGACGCCGACGAGCTGGTCTTCGAGGCGGTCGCCGGCGAAGGCTCTGACACCCTCGTCGGTACGCGCTTTCCCTCGAGTACGGGCGTCGCGGGCTGGGTGCTCGTCACCCGCCAGCCACTGATCATCGACGACCTCGAGCAGGATCCCCGTCACTCCCGTGAGACCGCCCAGAGCACCGGCTACGTACCCAAGGCGATGATGACGGTGCCGCTCTTGCACAACGAGCGAGCCTTGGGGGTGCTCAACGTGCTCGACCGCTCCAAGGAGGTCGAGTTCTCGCTTGGGCAGATGGAGCTGCTCGGCCTGTTCGCGAACCAGGCTGCGATCGCCCTCGACCTTCTCCAGAGAGCTCGCCACGCGCGCGCCGTCCTGACCGAGAGCGGCAGCGACGCCGGCGTCATCGCGCAAATCGCCTCGGCGCTCGAGGATCTGGACGAGGAGCAGCGCGAGCCGGTACTGCGTCTGCTCGGTGCGCTCGACGACGTCCTGCGCGCCGACGTGTCCTTCTAACCCCAGAAACACGTCGGGCCGGGAAACCCGGCCCGACCTACTGCGAACTTTGGCTCTTAGCCGATCGGAGGCTCGCCGATGGGCGGGAGGCCGACCGGGGGGCTGTGCGCCTCGACGTCCTCGTCATCGTCGCTGCGATGGGCCTCGCCAACCGGGGGAAGACCAACCGGGGGGCTGTGCGCCTCGACGTCATCAGGATCGTCGCTGCGATGGGCCTCGCCGACCGGGGGCAGACCGACCGGAGGGCTGTGCGCTTCCACTTCGTCCTCTGGCTGAGTCTCCTCGCGTGGCTCGTCCGTCATAACTCCTCCTTCCGAAACTTTGCTGTCGGTTCACTAGACGTTGTTTCTGGGCTGAATCTTCCCTCCTCCGCTTCAAAAACACAATCGGCCCTGCGATCCTTGGCGCATGCAGGCTCTGCGGCGCCAACTGGTCGACTCCGCTCGCGCCTTCGCAAGCATCTACCGGAACCCGCGCCTGCGCCGCCTCCAGCTCGCATGGATCGGATCCTCGGTCGGCACCTGGGGGTACGTCGTCGCGCTGATGGTCTACGCGTACCGGCAAGGGGGGCCGGCCGCGGTTGGGCTCGTCGGGCTGATTCGCTGGTTCCCCGCAGCGGTGGCGGCGCCGTTCGGCGGGATGCTCGGCGACCGCTTCCCGCGGTTGCGGGTGATGGTCCTGTCCGACCTCGTTCGCGCAGCAGCATTGGGGGCGGCAGCCGCGGCGATCGTCGTCGACGCGCCGGCAGTAGTCGTCTACCTGCTCGCGATCCTGGTCACGCTGGTGTCGCAGGCCTTCGGCCCGGCGGAGTCGGCTCTGCTCCCGACCCTCGCCGAGTCGCCGGAGGAACTGGCTTCCGCGAACGTCGCGAACAGCACGATCGAGGCCGCGGGCTACTTCGTCGGCCCCGCGCTCGGCGGCGTCATTCTCGCGGTCTCGAACGTCCAGACGGTGTTCGTCGTGACGGCCGTTGCGTTCCTCTGGTCGGCGGCGATGCTGGCGCTGATCCGGCTGCCCGTGGCCGAGCCGACGACCGAGGCGGCCAGAGGGAGTTGGCAGCACGAGGCGCTCGCCGGGTTCCGCACGATCTGGCACGACTCGCGTCTGCGCCTCATCATCGGGCTCTTCGCCGCCCAGACGCTCGTCTACGGCGGCCTCGTCGTCCTGATCGCCGTTGCGTCGATCCGGCTGCTCGGGCTCGGCTCGCCGGGGATCGGCTACCTGAACGCGGCCCTCGGCGTCGGCGGGCTGATCGGTGGACTCGTCGCGGTCGGGCTCGTCGGCTTTCGCCGGCTGGCCCTGGTCTTTGGTCTCGCGCTGATCCTCTGGGGCACGCCGATCCTCTTGATCGGGGTCTGGGCGAAGGCGGCGCCGGCATTCGTGCTGATCGGCGTCGCCGGCCTCGGGCTCACGCTCGTCGACGTCTCCGGCTTCACGTTGCTGCAACGAGCGGTTCCCGAAGAGGTGCTTGCGCGGGTGTTCGGGGTGCTTCACAGCGCCTTCTTCGCCACCGGCGGGATCGGCGCGATCCTCGCACCGCCGTTGATCAGCTGGCTCGGCATCCGCGGCGCGCTGATCGCCGCGGGAGCAGTGCTGCCCGTGGTCACGATTCCCACGTTCGGAATGCTCGCCAACATCGATCGCACGCTCACCGTGCCGACGGCCCAGCTCGAAGCCCTGCTGAAGATCGAGATGTTCGCGCCTCTGCCTGCGCCCACGCTTGAGGCACTTGCCGAGAGCCTGCAACTGGTTCCGGTCACGGCGGGCGAGACGGTCTTCCGCCAGGGCGACCACGGCGACCGCTTCTACATGGTCGAAACCGGCGAGATCGAGATCGAGATCGACGGCCGGGCGACGAACGTGCTCGGCCCCGGCGACCATTTCGGCGAGATCGCGCTTCTGCGCGACATTCCGCGCACGGCGACCGCCCGGGCAAGAAAAGAGACACAGCTCTACGCGCTCGAGCGCGACGCCTTCCTGGGCGCCGTCACCGGCCACGCAGGCAGCAGCGAGGCCGCGGAGACCGTCGTCGCCGCACGGCTAGGCCTGGTCGGCTAGGCGCTCGCCGAGCGCGACGAGGTCGTCAGCCGCCCGATCCGGGTCGCCGCTGAGCGCGACCGTCTCGGCACCTGGGAGCGCGAGGATGACGCGGCCTCCGAAGACGACACAGCGCGTGCTTTCGTCCATGCAGATCCGCAGCGCCTCGCCGGGCGCCTTACCGGTGGTGGTCGTGGAATCGATCGTGCCCTCGCCGGTGACCACGACGCCTGCCTCCCGAACGCGTTCGCGGAAGTGCAGGCGCTCGAGGACCTCCTGCGCGCCGGGCACCAGCTCCGCGCCGAGCAAAGCGAGAGCTGCGCCGAGGCCGCCCGCGGCGCCGGCACCCGGCAGCTCCGCGTAGGGCGCGAGCTCGCTTATCCCCGCGAGCCGCTCCTCCAGCAGCTCGACCTGCTCCGGCGTGGCTCCTTTCTGCGGCGCAAACCGTAGAGCTGCGTCGCGAAGCGGCACGAGCGCATCGCAGAGGACGGTCGTCGGCGCCGGCAGCTCGTCCAAAACCTCGAGTAGGCCGGCACCGCCGTCCACGTTCGCCGTGCCGCCGAGGCAGACGAGCAGCTGCTCGGCCTCCACCTGGGAGATCAGCTCGCCGAGACCGCGACTGGACGCCGCCAGTGGGTCGAGCCACTCGGGGTCGAGCGGGATCGCGTCCGCGGACTCGACGACGGCGGTCCCATCCGGCAGCGCACGGATCGGCGCCTCCCGCTGTCGCCCGAATGCATCGTTGACGCCGACGCGTGCAAGAACGCGCGCGCCCAGCACCTCCGCCGTCCCCTCGCCACCGTCGGCGATCGGCAGCTCCTCCGCTTCGGCCCCGCGGCTGCGAAAGCCCTCGGCCAGGAACGCGGCCGCAGCTCGAGCGGAGAGAACCCCTTTGAGGCTAGCCGGAGATACGAGCGCGCTCACGCGATTCCGCCGCCGGCTGCTCCTTCTCCGGTAACTCGACGGCCTCAGCGCCGGGCATCACGCGCAGCATCGCGAACGAAAGACCCTCGTGTGCGAGGAAGAGCATCCCCACCCCCACGCCGACCGACGCCTCGATCGCCTGCAGACCGAAGCCGAACGCGACCCCTCGCGCCTTCGCGACGCCGTAGGCGATCAGCGGCAACGCGACCGCCGCCTGGACGAGCCCGACGTTCCCCGGCCACAGGGGGAAGATCGTCGCCACGTTCACGAGTACGAGCACGAGTGCGGCTGCCGGCAAGCCGGCGTAGATGTGAAAGGCCCGCATCGCGAAGAACACGGCCAGCAGCTGGCAGAACCACCCGAGGCACTGAAAGAACGCCGCACCGATCGCGGGCAGCGGCGAGTGGAGCACTCCGAGCCCTTGGCGCGCCATAGCGAGCAGGCGCTTGACCCGCCCGAGCTCGTCCAGCACCGGACGGCTGTGCCGCCGAGCGCTTGCAAGCCCGAACGCGAAGAGCGCAAAGCCCACGCCGAGGACGATCGCGAGGCTCGTGAAGGCCCAGTGGGGAACCTTCGCCGTGAAGAGCGCGTAGGTGACGAGCAGGAGCGAAGGGATGAGGTCGAAGAGCCGGTGGGCGAACACCGTCCCGATCAGCGCAGCCCAGGCGCCGTTTCGGCCGGGCAACTTCCGGGTCAGCACGCCCACTCGGGCGAGCTCACCGATCCGGCCGGGCAGCACCGCATTCGCGAACAGTCCAACCGAGAACGCCGAGAAGACGAGCGTGAACCGTGGATGCGGCGGCGGCAGCGCTTGGTCGATCACGATCTTCCACGCAACCGCACGGACGAGGACCGAGAGCAAGTTGAGGCCGATCGCCACCACGACCCATTCCCACCTGACGATCGTGAACGCATCTCCGACCTGACCCCAGTCCGGGCCCCGCCACCAGACCAGAACCCCGGCCACGGCGGCCACGGCAAGCACGAGGACGACCCGCAGCCAGCGGCTCCGGGTGAGCGCCGCCAGGCTCACCCTGCTGCTGCGAGTGTCGCTGAGGACTTCCCCGTGACGAGCTCGTAGATCGCGAGCAGTCGGCGGCCGATGTCGTCCCACGAATACACACGGGCACGGCGCCGTGCGCCCGCGGCAAGCTCGAGCCGGCGCGGCTCCTCCGCAAGCAGGCCTGTAATTGCCTGCGTCAGCGCGCGCCGATCGTCGGGAGGCACCAGCACGCCCGTCTCCGCAGTCATCACGTCACGATATCCCGGAATGTCGGATGCGACGACGGGGGTCGCGCATGCGAACGCCTCGGTCAACACCATGCCGAAGCTCTCGCCCCCGAGGGAGGGCGCGACGAAGGCCTTCGCCCTCAGCAGCTCCTCCGTGCGCTCCTGCTCCGAGACGAAGCCGAGCGCGTCGATGCCCTCGTCCGAGATCCGGTGGCGCGTCAACAACAGGCGAACCTGCAGCGGATCGGCGCCGAGCACACGCAGGCGCGCGCCGGTTTGGCGCCTGATCTCGGGCCAGGCGCGCAGGAGGACCTGCAACCCCTTGCGCGGTTCGTGCCGGCCGATGAAGACGATTCTGTTCTCGCGGTGGCCAGGCTCGGCGACCTCGGGCATCGCGACCCCGTTCGGGATCACCTCGTACTCACCAGGCAGGTACTTCTGCGCTGCTGTCACGGCGTCGGGCGAGACCGCGATCCGGTGGTCGAGCCGTTCGGCGAGGAAGCCCCAGACCGGATTCGCCAGCTTCATCCAGGCGAGCTCGCCCGAGGCGTGAAAGGTCGCGACGAGCGGCACTCGTGCGAACGAGAGCGCGGCGACGCCGATTGCGGGCGTCATCGGCTCGTGAACGTGCAGCACGTCGAAGCGTTCCTGCTCGAGCACCCTCCTGATCCTGAAGATTGCATTCGGGCTGAGGACGATGTTGGGCAGAGCGCCGTTGGCGGGCACGATCACCGAGCGGCCGACTGCGATCACGCCTTCCGGCGGGCGTTCGTGCCGTCCGGCACGCGGATGGAGGAACTTCGTCAGCCGTCCCGGCGGGTCGTGTCCGATCACGATCCGCGCTTCGACACCGAGCTTCTCCAGAGCCCGGGCCTGGTGCTCGGCGTGCTCCGGGACACCGCCCCAGAACGACCACGAGTACGGGACGACGATCCCGACCTTCATCGGGGGATGATGCCCGAGTCAGCGGGCCCGCTGTGCGGGCTCGGTGGGCTTCGCACCTTCGTCCGCCTCGGCGGGTGAACGCCGCTCGTCGACGGTGGCACGCGCCAGGGTCTCCTTGTCGACGTTCAGCGGGTGGTGGCAGGCGGCCAGGTGCCCGTTGCCATAGTCCACGAGCGGCGGCTCGAGGTTGGTGCAGATGTCGGTCGCATAGCGGCAGCGGGGATGGAAACGGCAACCGGACGGCGGGTTGATCGGCGACGGCACGTCGCCCTCGAGCACGATCCGCTCCCGAGCCTCAGACTCACGCGGGTCCGGAATCGGAACCGCAGAGAGCAACGCCTCCGTGTACGGCATGATCGGTCGCTCGTAGAGCTCCTCGGCCGGGGAGAGCTCGACGATCTTGCCGAGGTACATGACCGCGATCCGGTCCGAGACATGACGGACGACGCCGAGGTCGTGGGCGATGAAGACATACGTCAGATCGAACTCGTCCTGCAGGTCGGCGAGCAGGTTGATCACCTGGGCCTGGATCGAGACGTCGAGCGCCGAGACCGGCTCGTCGGCAATCACGAGCTTCGGCCGCAGCGCCAGCGCCCGCGCGACCCCGATCCGCTGTCGCTGGCCGCCGGAGAACTCGTGCGGGTAGCGGTTGTAGTGCTCCGGTGAAAGCCCGACCTTCTCGAGAAGCTCCTGCACCTGCCGCTTTCGCTCATTCCGATCGCCGATGCCGTGGATCGCAAGCGGCGCACCGACGATCTGCCCTACCCGTTTGCGGGGGTTCAGGGAGGCGTAGGGATCCTGGAAGATGATCTGGAGCTCTCGCCTAACGGGGCGCAAATCACGCCGGGAGAGCTTCGAGATGTCCTGCCCGTCGAAGATGATCCGCCCGTCCGTGAGCGGGAACAGCCGCACGATCGAGCGTCCAAAGGTCGACTTGCCGCAGCCGGACTCGCCAACGAGCCCGATCGTCTCGCCCCGCTGAACCTCGAGAGACACGTCGTCCACCGCGTGGACCCGCGCCACCTCACGCTGAATCAGGATCCCGCGCTTGATCGGAAAGTACTTGACGACATGCTCTGCCTGAAGCAAAGCCCCACCGTTCTGCGAATTCATCCCGTCTCCGCGAGCTCGGGGTTGATCGTCGCGTCCCGTCGCGTCTGCTTGTCCTCGACCGAGAGGTGGCAGGCGTCCAGATGCCCGTCACCAACCTTTTCAGTCAGGTTCGGATCGTCGACCCGACAGCGGTCAAAGGCCTGTGGGCACCGCGGCCGAAAGCTGCAGCCTTGCGGCCGGTTGATCAGCGACGGCGGCTGGCCGGCTATTGCCGTGAGGCGGCGCGCCTTAGGCCGGTCGAGCCGCGCGATCGACCCGAGCAGCCCCCAGGTGTACGGGTGCTGCGGATCGTAAAAGATCTGCTCCTTGTTGCCCTCCTCGACAATGCGGCCTGCGTACATGACCAGGATCCGGTCGGCGATGTCCGCGACGACGCCGAGGTCGTGCGTGATCATGACGACGGCCGAACCGAAGTCTCGCTTCAGGTTCTTGATCAGTTCGAGGATCTGAGCCTGGATCGTCACGTCGAGGGCAGTCGTCGGCTCGTCGGCGATCAGCAGGTCGGGGTTGCAGGAGAGGGCAAGCGCGATCATCACACGCTGCCGCATCCCGCCGGAGAACTGATGTGGGTAGTCATCGATCCGTTCCTCAGGCCTGGGAATCCCAACCTGAGCCAGCAGCTCGATCGCGCGGCGCCGTGACCGGCCTTTGCCCAGTTCGTAATGCTCGTTCAGTTGCTCCTCGATCTGCCAACCAACGTTGTAGACCGGGTTCAGCGACGTCATCGGATCCTGGAAGATCATCGAGATCTCCTCGCCACGGACCTCCCGCATCGCATCCTTCGAGAGGGCCATCAGGTTCCGGCCCTTGTAGAGGATCTCGCCGGAATAAATGACATTTGGGTCGGCGATCAGCCGCATCACCGACAGCATGGTCACGCTCTTTCCCGACCCGGACTCGCCGACGATCCCTACGACTTCGCCTTCGCCGACGGTGAACGAGACCCCGTCGACCGCGCGCACGATTCCGTCCTCGGTGCGAAATGAGGCCCGCAGGTCCTTCACCTCGAGCAGTGGGCCTGCCATCAGGTCGGCCTCACTCGCGGGTCGAGCCAAGCGTAGAGGAGGTCGACGAGCGCGCTCGCGAGTGTGATGAAGAAAGCCCCGTAGATCACCGTCGCCATGATCACGGGTAGATCAAGGCTTTGGAACGAGTTGTAGGTCAGCAGGCCGACACCCGGTAGGCCGAAGACAACCTCGGTGAGAAGCGCGCCGCCGGCCACGAGGATTCCGAAGTCGAGTCCGAACAGGCTGACGAAGGCGATCATCGACGTCCGCAGGTTGTGCTTGATCAGCACCCGCCGCTCCGAGATTCCCTTCGACCGCGCCGTGCGGATGTAGTCCTCGTTCTCGGTCTCGATCAGGTTCGCGCGTAGCACTCGCGCGTAGAAGCCGACGTAGAGGACTGACAGCGTCAGCCAGGGGAAAACGAGCCCCTCGAACCACTTAAGCGGGTCCTGCGTCAGCGGCGTGTAGCCGAGTGGCGGAACCCAGCTGAACAGAAAGAAGTTGTGCCAGCGGCTCTGTGTGAACAGGTTGACGATCTCCCCGAGCCAGAAGACCGGCATCGAGATTCCGATCAGTGCCAGGACCATCAGGAGTGGGTCCCAGATCGTTCCGCGGAGGACGGCTGCCGCCAGCCCGAACAGGATCGAGAAGACGACCCAGATCACAGCCGCGCCGATAACGAGCGAGAGCGTCACCGGCGTTGCGCTGAGAACCTCCGGGATCACCTTCGTATGGCTGCCGTACGAGATCAGGTCGCGGGTGATGAACATTCGTTTCATCATCAGCGCGTAGCGCACCGGCAGCGGCCGGTCGAG
>Ga0075424_100002402_pt1 | contig 17121 bp, 10 predicted proteins | sample SoiMethybrSBSTD3_FD_75301 | JGI IMG/M metagenome (GOLD analysis project Ga0075424, IMG submission 75301) | Bulk soil microbial communities from a Populus tree surrounding site in Tennessee, USA - Soil MetaG P. TD hybrid SBSTD3 | ecosystem: Environmental > Terrestrial > Soil > Tree plantation...
ACGTGAAGATGCTCTGGCGCCGCTTGTAGCCTTCGAACGAGCCGAAGAAGAACACCTTGTTGCGCTTGATCGGGCCGCCGAGCGTCGCGCCGTAGTTGTTCGTCGTCACCGGCAGGTTCTCCGGCGCTGCCGATTGCGGGCCGTTGAAGTAGTACGGCTTCGCGTTCAGCTTGTCGCTGTTGAAGTACTCCAGCGCCGAGCCCCTGAAGCTGTTCGTGCCCGACTTCGTGATGACGGTGACCGCGCCGCCGCCCGCCATGCCCTGCTCGGCGTCGAAGCTGCTCGTCGACACGTCGACGGTGTCGATCGTCTCGGCCGGCGACACGTACATCACGTGGTTGGGCAGCCAGATGTTCATGTTCGTCGCGCCGTCGGTGCGCGTCGAGTTGTTCGTGTTCGCCTGGCCGTTCACGTTGGTCGCGAGCGAACGCGCCGGCGTGTCGGTCTCCGCGTTGCCGAACGCCAGCGGCGTCGTGCCCGGCGCGAGGTTGAGCAGCGCCTGGAAGTTGCGGTACCGGTTCAGCGGCATGTTCGTGAGATCTTCCGCCTTCAGGCTCGTATGCACGTCCGCCTTGTCGGTCTGCAGCAGCGGCGACTCGCCGACCACCAGCACCGTCTCGCTCACCGTCCCCACTTCCAGCGCGACGTCGACGCGTGAGATCTCGCCGATCGTCACCGGCACGTTGTTGCGCGCCACGTCGCGGAATCCCGACAGCGTGAAGGTGACCTTGTAGGGCCCCGGCAGCAGGTTGATGACGCTGTACGCGCCGTCGGTATTCGTCGTCGCTTCGCGCGTGAGGTTCGTGTCGGTGTTGACGATGGTCACCGTGGCGCCGGGGATGACCGCGCCCGACGTGTCCCTGACGATACCGACGATGGTGCCGTAGAGGATCTGGGCGGTCGCAGCCGGCGCGGCTGCGAGAAGGCTGGCGACGACGACAACGCCGAGGATCGCCGGGTGGCGCAGGCACCGCCACCGTCGAGACATCTGTGGCACGGGTTCCTCCTCACTCGAACGAACACACCCGTAGGAATCGCGGAGACTCTAAACGCGCGCTAGGCGACGGTCAAGCACCAACTGCGCGCGGCGGCATATGGAAGGACACGAAGTCACACAGCCCGACCGTAGCGACAGGCGCGCGGCATTAGGGGGAGTGACTGATCATCACGAAGACACGAAAACCCACGAAGGACACGAACGTTGTTTTGTACAAAAGGTCTTCGTGTTTTTTCGTGGATCTTCGTGTCTTCGGGAAAAGACGTCGCGCCCGCGGGTCGAGGTCAGTGCGCCGGCGCCGGGGCCGCCACGGCGCCTTCGACCGGCTGCCGGGTGCGCAGCGGCTCGCGCTTCAGCAGCAGGTGCACGAGGATCGAGGCGGTCATGATGACGGCGCTCCAGAGAAAAATCTCCTGGAGGCCGTGGAGCAGCGCCGCCTTGACGCCGACGAGCAGCCGCTGCAGCAAGGCCGCGCCGCCGGGCACGCGGCCGAACGCCGCTTCGAGCTGCGGCCGCACCTGCATCAGCAGCAACGGATTCTCGAAGTAGGGCCGCGCGATCTTCGGCACGACCGCCGGAATGGTACGGGTGAACTCGGTGTGATAGCGCGTCAGCATCACCGTGCCGAACGCCGCGACGCCGACCGTGCTGCCGATCGATCGAAAGAAGATCGTCGACGAGGTGGCCGCGCCCATGCGCTCCCGCGGCGCGACGTTCTGCACCGCCAGCGTGTAGACCGGCTGCAGCAGCCCCATGCCGAAGCCGGCGATCACCATCGCGGTCGCGACGTACAGGCGCGAGGTCGCCGCGTCCATGCGCGCGAACAGGATCATCCCGATCGCGACCAGCACCGATCCGACGACGCCGAGCATCTTGTACTCGCCCGTCCGCGAGATCGCCTGCCCGCCGACGATGCTCGCGAGCACGACGCCCATGAGCAGCGGCGTCAGCAGATTGCCCGACTGCGTCGCCGACACGTCGAGGACGCCCTGCATGAACAGCGGCAGGTAGATGATCGTGCCGAACATGCCGACGCCGAGCACGAACGCCGCGACGGAGCAGACCGCGATCACCGGCTGCGTGAAGAACGTCAGCGGGATGATCGGCTCCGCCGCGCGGGCCTCCGCGTAGATCAGCCCGCCGAGCATCGCCGTCGACACGACGAGCAGCGAGACGACGCGCGGCGCGCCCCAGCCGTACTCGGTCGCCCACGTCAGCGCGAGCAGCAGCGGCACGATCCAGCCGATGAGCGTCGCGAACCCCGCCCAGTCGAGCCGATGTGCCACGCGGCGCGCCCGGATGTTCGGGAACTCGAAGTGCATCGCGAGCAGCGCGACGACGCCGACCGGCAGGTTGACGTAGAAGCAGGCGCGCCACGACCAGTGATCCGTGAGCCAGCCGCCGGCGGTCGGCCCGAAGATCGACGCGATGCCCCAGAGCGCGGCGAACAGTCCCTGGTAGCGGCCGCGCTCGATCGGCGAGAAGATGTCGCCGACGATCGTGAACAGGATCCCGATCACCATGCCGCCGCCGACGCCCTGCAGGCCGCGGAAGACGATCAGCTGCCCCATGCCGTCCAGCGGGCCGAGCGAGAACTCGCCGGCGGCGCCGCAGAGCGCCGACGCGGCGACGAACAGCGTCGCGCCGATCATGAAGAACGTCTTGCGGCCGTAGCGATCCGAGAGGCTCGCGAAGATCGGCACCGACACAGTGGACGTCAGCAGATAGATCGTCGCCACCCACGGATAGCGGTCGAATCCCTGCAGCGACGCGATGATGCGCGGCTCCGCGGTGCCGACGATCGTTTGATCGATTGCCGTCAGGAGCGCGGCGAGCAGCAGGCCGGTCAGCGTGCCGACGAGCTGAGGCTTCGTCAGGCGAACGAGACCCGACGTGACATAGACCGGCTCCGATGTCGACATGGAAGCCGTTAGCCTAGCATGCTGGCGGATGACCCCGGGGAAAGCGAGATCGGGTAATCGGGAAATCGAGTCATCGGGTAATTGCCATTGGCAATCAGTTACCCAATCACTCAATTATCCAATTACCCGATTCCCCATCAGTAGCCGCACGAGCCCTGCGGAAGGACGCGCACGCCGCTGTCGGTCGCGACCGCGCTGACGTTCCCGGCGTCGTCGTGAATCTTCAGCGTGACCGTCATCGTCAACGGCGTGCCGTCGGCCGGCAGCGGCGGAGGCGGCAGCATGCCGCAGCTGAACGCCGGCCGCGTGAGGACCGGGCCCGTCGTGGTCTGCGCGCGCATCGACGAACGGCCGTACGTCCAGTCCCACGCGACGATCGTGCCGGGCGCCGACGACGTGCTGCCGTTGAACGTGCAGTCGATCGCGTTCCCGTTGTCGACGACGACGCACGTTTCGGTTTCGTGCGGTCCGCTGACGCCGAAGCTCGCCGTGGCCGTCGTCGGGCGCGTCACCGAGAGCGAGGCCGACGCCGACGCTCCGCCGTACGAGCCGCTGATCGTGGCGGCAATCGTCCCGCCGACGGCGCGCGTGAGGATCGTGAACGTGGTCGTCGTCGCGCCGGCCGGCACCGTCACCGATGGCGGAACCGTCACCGGATCGGCGCTCGACAGCGAGATCACCGCGCCGCCGTCGGGAGCGGCGGCGGTGAGCGCCGCGGTCGCGTTGACGGTGTTGCCGCCGACCACGGTCGCGGCGCTGAGCGTGATCGACGCCAGCGCCGCGCCGCGCGTGACGGTCAGCGCCGGCGATTGACCGCTGCCGCCGTTGAAGCTCGCCGTGATCGTGGCGCTGCCTGCCGCGACGGCGGTGACCGTGAACGCGCCGCTCGTCGATCCCGCCGCGATCGCGATCGACGACGGGACCGTCGCGATTGCCGGATTGCTGCTCGCCAGCGCGACGTTCGCGCCGCCGGCAGGCGCCGCGGCCGCGAGGGTCACCGTGCCCTGCGTCGTCGCACCGGCGGCCAGCGTCGATGCCGCAAGCGTGACGCTCGCGACGGTGCCGGGCGCGGCGGGAGATCCCGATCCCGAGCACTGGATCGTGAGGAACGCGAGAACGAGCGTCGCGGCGAACGAAGCGAGCCGCGCGCCGCGGTTGATTGCATGAGCCAAAGCAGTTCTCATGAACGGCTCAGGCATCAACAGTTGTGCCAGCGTTTCGGGTGCAGGGGCATGCAGGAGGACGCTGCGGATGCCATGATCCGGGAACCAGCCGGACCATTGTGGGTAACGGAACGGGTACTCCACGCGTCGGACTGGGGGGCCGGCGGGGCGAGGCCGAACGCCTCGCCCGGCGGGTTTTGACGCGGCCGTTCAGCGCTGCGCGTTCGCCAGATCGGTGACGGCCTGCGCGAGCAGACCGACTTTCGCCTGGTCGCGCGCCCCGGACGCGCCGGTGAGCCGCGTCGCCAGATCGGTCAGCGCCGTCTTGCGCTGAGCTCCGGAGCGCTTCTCGGCGCCGTCGAGCGCCGTCCGCGCCGCGGCGATCGTGTCGGCGCCGAGGCCGTTCGATCGCGCGAGCTGATCGAGGTACGCGCGCGCGAGCGCGAAGCTCGGCGCCCAGACCAGCTTCTGCTGATCCTGCGTGTTCCAGTACGCCATCTTCACGCTCTTGGCGGCCGCCAGCTCGTTCTCGGTGATGAGGCCGCTCGGCACGAGCTCGTAGATGTCGAGCCCCCGCGCGATCTCGGAGCTGACGATGACGCCGTTGTACCAGTACGCCGACCACGAGCCGCCCATCGCCATGCGCGTCGCGTCGACCGGGCCGCGATCGTAGAACGCGATCTCCTGCGGATGATCGATGTCGGTCCAGTCGAAGACCGAGAGCCCGCCCTGATACCACGCCTGCACCATCACGTCGCGGCCGGGAATCGGAATCAGCGATCCGTTGTGCGCGACGCAGTTCTCGAGCGGCGTCTGCGGCGCCGGCAGCTTGTAGTAGCTGTGGAAGGTCAGCTTGTTGTTCTGGATCGTGAAGAGCGCGTCGGCGCCCCACTCCTTCTTGTCCGTCACGCGGCACCGCGGCTGGCCGCCGCCGCCCCATTCGTCGCTGAAGAGCAGCTTGGTGCCGTCGTTGTTGAAGGTCGCCGAGTGCCAGAACGACATGTTCGCGTCGGAGGCCGCGTCGAGACGGACCGGGTGCTCCGGATCGTGGATGTCGAGCAGCAGGCCGAGGCCTGCGCACGCGCCGCCCGCGAGGCCGATCTCGGGATACACCGTGATGTCGTGGCACTGGTTCGGACCGGTCGGCGGGCCCGCCGGCTGATTGCCGCGGCCCTGTCCCGGCGCGCCGCCGCGGCCGCGTTCGCCGCGCGCCGCCGCCGCAGCCGCCGCCGCCTGGCGATCGCGCTCGTCCTGCGCGGCGCGCTCTTCGTTGCGCGGCGCCACGGGCAGGCCCTGGAAGATGCGCGGCGAGCTGACGATCGCGGCGTGATCCGGCGTGCGGAGCGGGACCTTGATCACCTCGAGCCGGAAGCGCGCGGTGTTCGGATCGTCGATGCCGCCGTCCATGCACCCCGGCACCTCGTCGGCCGATCGCACGGCGGCGGTGCCCGACACGTAGATGAACACGTTCGCGTCGTCGCCCTGCTTGGTGACGACCGTGTGCGTGTGCGATCCGCGGCACGTCTGCACCGTCGTCACGAGCTTGGGACGCTTGACGTCGGAGATGTCGAACACGCGGATGCCGCGCACGCGCAGCTTGCTGACCGGCTCGGGCACGCCCTCGAAGCCGCAGTCGGCGCGGCTGTTGGTGGCCTCCGACGACATGAACAGCAGGTTGCGGTAGACCGACACGTCGTTCTGCGACGCCGGGCACAAGTAGGTCTGCATCAGCACCGGCTTCGACGGATTCGAGATGTCGTAGATGTCGAAGCCGTTGTAGTTGCCCTGGATGACGAGGTTGCCCGAGAAGGCGAGATCGGAATGCGTCGAGCCGAGCGTCTTCCCCTTCGGCGGCGTCGTCGAGAGCATCCGCATGTTCCACGCGGCCTGCGCGGCGTCCCAGCGGCCGGCCCGCAGGCCGATGCGCGGATCGGGCGACGGCGCCGTTGCGGAGACGATCGGCGTGACCGGCGTCGGCGGGTAGTTCGACGGCGGCGGCGGTGGCGGCGGCGGCGGGGTGCCGCGGCCCGCGGGCGCGGGCGGCGCCATCGTCTCGGGCGCCGCTGACGGCGCGGCGGCTGCCGGCGCGGCGGCCGGCGCGGCTGCCGCCGGGGGCGCCGCTGCCGGCGGCGCAGGCGCCGGTGCCGGAGCGGGCGCCGGCGCGGCGCTCGGCGGCGCGGCGGGCGCCGCAGCCGGCGGGGACGCCTTCGTCCCCGAACTCGCGCACGCGGGCACGGCGGCGGCGGCGGCCGCGACGCACGCGGCCACGAGCAGCCCGTCGATCAACCACGATCTCATCGTTCTCATTGGCGGCTCCCCAGCATCTCCTGCATCCGATCGATCTCGATCGATTGATCGGCGTACACGTCCGACGCGAATTTATAGATGGTTTCGTCCTGCGCGGCGCCGTACACCTTGAACAGCTTGTCGACCATGTCGATCGCGCCCTGGTGATGCTTGATCATCCCTTTGAGGAAGAGGCGATCGAACTCCGGCCCGCGCGCGTGATCGAGCTCCGCCATCTCCTCGTCGGTCAACATGCCCGGCATCAGCATCTCGTGCGTCGTGCCGTTCATCGTCATCTTGTGGCGCGTCGAGGTCGCGTCGGGCACTTCGAGGCCGCGATCGCGCAGCCACGTCTGCATCATCGCAATCTCGTCGCGCTGCGCGACGACGATGCGCTCGCAGAGCACCGCGACGTCGGGCCGCGCGCTGTGCGACGGCGCCCAGCCGGCCATGATGACCGCCTGCGCGTGGTGAGGGATCATCCCCGACATGAAGTCGACGTCGGCGTCGCTGTACGGCAGCCGCCCGAGGCCGGGCGGCGTCGGGTGCAGCGACGCGGGCGCGCGCGCGCAGCCGCCGCCGGCCGCCGCTGCGAACAGGGACACCGCGATCGCAAGCCGCCATCTCTTCCGCATGACCACCGTATCCTATTCGATTCGGCGTAAAGAAGAATCAAGGATGGCGGCGCCGGCGGCCAAAGTGCAATACTCGCGCGACTCGAGGAGGCAGCGATGAGGATGACGCATGTGATCGTTTCGGCCGGCGTGTTTGCGCTCGCGTGCGCGGTCGTCACGTTGCCGGGCGGCGCCGGCGCCGCCGGACCCGAACAGGCCGGCGCTCAGACGCCGGCCGCGCGCGGCGGCGGCGGTCAGCGCGGCGGCGGTCGCGCCGACGCGCCGATGCTCGGCGAGGGGACGCTCATCGCCGGCGTGTGGGGCAAGGATGCGGCGGCGGCCGATTCGCGCGGCTGGGGCTGGATGTCGAAGGCGTACGTCAGCGCCGCGTACAAGCGTCCCTTCTACAACAAGGCGAAGGAGATGCTGTTCAGCGACAAGCAGGTCACCAGCTACACGATCAGCACCTTCGACCCGGAGTTCTACTGCGAGGTGCGCAAGCACTACGGGTTCGTGTGGTTCGAGATGCAGCACAGCACGATGTCGTGGGACAACGTCGCGAAGATGATCGCGGCGTGCCCCGGCCCCGACGGCGCCGCGCCCATGATCCGCATGCCGGATCAGCTCGAGTCGAGCATTCAGAAGGCGACCGACCTGGGCGCGATCGGCCTGATCTTTCCGACGATGCGCGACGGCAACCAGGCGCTCGAAGCGGCGAGGTACTCGCGGTTCCCGCCGTTCGGCCGCCGCAGCTCCGGCGCGGGCCAGGCGGGATCGATCTGGCGCGACGTGCCGGGCGGCTATCAGAACACGTTCAACGACAACATGCTCGTCGTCGTGATGCTCGAGACGCTCGACGGCATCATCAACGCGGACGAGATCGCGAACACGTTCGGCATCGACGTCGTGATTCAGGGCAACAACGATCTCTCGCGGTTCTCCGGGTGGGCGCAGAGCGATCCGCGCTACCAGTCGCTGCTGACGGTGAGCCGCAACGCGACGCTGCACGCGGGCAAGTACTGGGGCAACGCGGGCGCGCAGTATCTCACCGGCAACCCGCTCAGCGCGGACGTGCGGTTCGTGCAGAACGGGCCGTCGCTCGACGGCTGGACGCCGCCCGCGCGCGGGCGCGGCACCGAAGAGCCGACGATCGGCGGAGCCGATGGCCGCGGCCGCGGCCGGCGCGGCGGCGGGGGCCGCTGAACGGAGACGAGCGTATGCATGATCACCGTATCGCGACGATGATCGCAGTGGTGGCCGCGGCGCTCGCGGCGGCGTACGGATCCACACGGCTTCCGCTGCACGGCCAATCGACGCCGCTCTCGTTCCAGCCCGCGGCGTCCGCGCCCGCGGCGCGATCGACGTTCCAGAGCAGCGATCTGTACCGGCTGAAATCGGTCGGCGACGTGCAGATGTCTCCAGACGGCAGACGGATCGCGTACAGCGTCCAGAACAACGATCGCCCGGGGCGTCCGTACTCGCAGGTCTGGATCCTCGACGTCGCCAGCGGCAAGGCGGTGCGGCTCGGATCGGATCAGGAAGGAGCGTCAGGCCCGCGATGGTCGCGCGACGGACAACAGATCGCCTACTTCGGCCGCGAGGAATCGGGCGCCGGCGTGGTCGTGTCGCGCGCGGACGGCTCGGGCGCCGTGCTGCTCGCGCCCGTATCAGGGACTAACCATCCGCTGCCGTCGAACGGCGAGCGGCTCGCGTGGTCGCCCGACGGCAGGCAGGTCGCGTTCATCTCCGCGACGCCCGGGCCCGAAACCGAGAACGCCAACGGCGATCCGATGGTGATCACGCGGTATCTCTACAAGCCGACGGCCTCCGAAGGCCTCACGCGCTTCAACGACAACCGCCGCCTCCACATCTTCGTCGTCGACGTCGCGAGCAAGCAGGTGCGGCAGCTGACGCGCGGCGACTACTACGAGCACTCGATCGAGTGGTCGCCGGAAGGCGGCGAGATCCTCTTCGTGTCGAACCGCGAGGCGGACCCCGATCGCGTCTTCAACTACGACGTCTTCGCGGCGAACGCCGGCAGCGGCGACGTGCGGCGCCTGACGAACACGGCCAACGCCGAGTACCGTCCGATCTGGTCGCCGAACGGCAAGATGGTCGCGTATCTCGGCACGCGCCGCAGCCTCACCTCCTCCGAGACGACGATGGAGGACACGCACGTGTGGGTGATGGACGGCATCGGCGGCAGCCGCCGCGAGCTGGTGTCGATGGACAACCGTCAGGGTCAGCCGCAGTGGTCGCCCGCCGGCGACAGCGTGTACTTCACGGTGCAGGAGCGCGGGAACGTGCGCTTGTATCGGATGCCGATCGCCGGCGGCACGCCGGCGCTCGTCGCGCCGGCGCCGGGCGAGCGCGGCAGCGTCGGGTCATGGTCGATCGCGAAGGGCGCGAGCGCCGACGCGATCGCGTACGCGCTCACGACGCCGGATACGCCCTCGGAGCTGTTCGTGAAGCAGGGCGACGGCGCGGCAAAGGCCGTCACGTCGCTGAACCGCGAGCCGCTCGCGGGCAAGACGATCGCCGATACCGAGTCGCTGACGTTCAAGAGCGCCGACGGATTGAGCGTCGAAGCCTTTCTCACCAGGCCGCTCGACGTGAAGCCCGGCGCGAAGTATCCGTTGATCCTGATGATTCACGGCGGGCCGCACGGACAGCAGGGGCCGGCGTTCACCATGAAGGCGCAGGTGTACGCCGCAAAAGGATACGCATCGCTGATGGTGAACTACCGCGGGTCGACCGGCTACGGCCAGAAGTTCGCCGACGCGATCTTCAACGATCAGGACGGCGGCGAAGGCCGCGACGTGCTGGCGGGTGTGGACGCCGCGCTCGCGAAGTATCCGTGGCTGGACGCGAACCGCCTCGGCATCGAGGGCGGCAGCTACGGCGGCCAGCTCACCGACTGGCTGATCACGCAGACGCCGCGGTTCAAGGCCGCGGTTCCGGCCGCGGGCATCGCGAACCTGGTGAGCTTCAACTACATGTCGTACTACCACGACTATCTCGCGGTGGAGTTCGGCGTGCTGCCGCACCAGCAGTGGAAGCCGAACGACAGAACGGCGCCGAAGCGGCTCGCCGATTTCCTGTGGGAGCGATCGGCGCTGCGCTACGTCGACAAGGTGAAGACGCCGGTGATGTTCGTGCACGGCGAGAACGACAACGACGTGCCGATTGCCGAGGCCGAGCAGTATTTCATTGCGCTGAAGGACGCCGGCGTCGAGACGATCATGGTCCGCTATCCGCGCGAGGGGCACGGCGTCCGCGAGACGAAGCACCAGGTCGACGTGATCGATCGCTCGATCGCGTGGTACGAGAGACATTTCCGTTCCGGCATCGCGCCGAGCCAAGGCGAGGTCGCCGCGAAGCTCGTGCGGTAGGCGCGCGGAGCGCGATCCGTCACGGGACGACGGCAAACGCAGAACACGCGGAGCTCGCAGAACCTTTTGTACTTTCTTGTACAAGAAATTCTGCGTGTTCTGCGGGTTCCGCGTTGATCGTCGTCCGTCCGAGATCGCGCTTCGTCCGCGGGCGAGCTGTGCCAACGCGTAGGTCACCTTCGGGTGATTCCCGGGTGCCGGCGCCGACATCGCCATCGTTCGACGGCCGACGAGCTCGCCGGCGAAGGAGACCGCGCGACGCGCGAGCTCATCGACGGGCAGCTCGAGGAGCTGCACGATGCGCTGCGCGGCGTGCGTCTGCTCGGCCATTGCCCGCCGGCCGCGCTCGACCTGATCGCGAGCTTCGGCGAGCGCCTCTCGGCGATCGTCGTCGCGGCCTACCTGAACGGATTCTGCCCGTCGCGATTCGTCGACGCGCGCGACTTCGTGACGACCGACGAGCAGTTCACCCGGGCCAATGTGATCTTCGCGAAGACGAACCCGGCGGCGCAGGAGTACTTCTCGTCGCTGTGGCGCCGCGCGGGGCACACGCTGGCGGTCGTCACCGGATTCATCGGCCGCACCGAGGACGGCCGCACGACGACGTCGGCCGGAACGGATCGGATTACTCGGCCGCAATCATCGGGGCGGCGCTCGACGCCTCGGCCATCGAAATCTGGACGGATGTCGACGGCGTCCTGAGCGCGGATCCGCGCGCGGTGCCGTCGGCGTTCGCGCTGCCGCAGATCACCTACGACGAAGCGCTCGAGCTGTCGTATTTCGGCGCCAAGGTGCTGCATCCGCGCACGATCGGGCCGGCGGTCGACGGCTCGATCCCGATCCTCATCAAGAACACCCTCAACCCGTCCGCGCCCGGCACGCTCATCGCGGCCCGGCCGGCGAGCGGCGAGCGGCTGCCCAAGGGCATCAGCACGATCGGCGACCTGACGCTCCTCACGCTGCGGACGCGCGGCATGAACGGCGTCCGCGGCGCCGCCGAACGGTTGTTCCGCGCGCTCGATCTGCGCGGCGTCAGCGTGATTCTCGGCTCGCACGCCTGCGCGGAGCGGACGATGTGCCTGGCGGTGAAGAACGCCGATGCGCCGGCGGCCGTGGACGCCGTGGCGCACGAGTTCCGATTCGAGTTCGAGCACGATCTGGTCGCGCTCGAGGAGACGCGCGATCAGGCGGTCGTCGCCGTGGTCGGAAGCGGCATGCATCGCCGGCCGGAGATCGCCGCCAAGGTGTTCGGCGCGCTGGGGCGGCACGGGATCGCGATCAGCGCGATCGCGCAGGGCGCGTCCGAGCACCACATCTCGTGCGTGGTCGACGCGGCGCAGCAGTCGCGCGCGCTGAAGGTGATCCATCGGGAGTGTTTCGACACGCGGAAGAGGCTTGCGCTCGTCGCCGCGGGCGTGGGCAAGGTCGGCGGCGCGCTGCTCAACTGCCTTCGCGATCGCCAGACGGCGCTCGGCGGGCAGGGCATCGATCTGCTCTCACGATCTTGAATGGTCGATTGCGAAATAGACATGCCGCGCGGCGCCGCGGCGGCCGCCGCTCCCGCTAACCGCCGCGCGGACGCGATCTTGCGGGGAATCCCGAAGTGGTAAGGATGTTGATATTCCACCGGGAGGTGCACACGCTGACAACGCGCGTGTGAAGGGCATTCGACCCCGCTTCATGGCACATCAGGCGCACACATCTCAGATACCCACGACGCCGGCAGCGCCCTTGGGCGCATGCCACCGCGTGCTGCACGCTCTTTCACTGTCGCGCGTACAGGCCATCGTCGGCACGATCGCCGGCCTCGCGTCGATCACCGGCGCCGCGTTCTCGCTGGTGCAATCCACGCGGGCCGCGGACACCGGCGAGCTCGTGGCAATCGTCCAGGACGCGGGCTCACGCCGAAGCGTCGCCGGCGCGACGATCGAAGTGCTGACCACGCAGGACGCCGTCGTCGCGACGCTGACGCCCGACGCGACGGGCCGCGCGACGCAGGAGCTGAAGGAGGGCGTCTACATCGTGCGCGTCAGCCACCCGCGCTACGCGGCCGAGGCGCGCCGCATTCAGGTGCAGCCGCGGCAGACGACCGAGATCAGAGCGAACCTGCGCGCCGGTTCGTCCTCGCCCATCGAGCGCGCGGTGAACAACGGCGTGGGCGCGGTGCGCAAGGCGCTTCGCTTCTGACGCGCGACCCGCAAGAGAAAAGCAACCGCAGAGCACGCAGAGCATTTCTCTCTGCTGACACGCCGCATTCGTGTCTTCGCTGCCACGCTGCATCCGCGTCTTCGCTGCAACATCGGCGAACCGACGCCTACATCAAATAACAAACAACGCTCTGTGTTCTCTGTGTGCTCTGTGGTTGCTTTCCGTTTCGCAATGCAGCGTGACGCGAAAGTTCTCTACCCGATGAAGGCGCGAGACGCGGTCACGATCGCGCTTTCTCCTGTGCGCTGAGGCGCTCGAAGATCTCGAGCTCTTTCGCCGACAGATCCTTCTGGCCGGTGCGCTGGTACGCCTGCGCGAGGCGGTAGTGCGCCTGCGCCAGATCGGGCTCGAGCCGCGCGGCCGTGCGCAGCTGCGGGATCGCCTCCTGGTACCGCTGCTGGTCCGCGAGCAGGATGCCGAGCTCGAGAAATCCCTTCACGAGCGTCCGATCGAGCGCGACGGCGCGCCGCAGCAGCGCCTCCACCTGCCGCAGATCCGCCGGCGCCGACGCCTCGCCTTTCCAGAGGCTCATCGCGTAGTGGAATTGCGCGAGCCCGTTGCGCGGGTGCGCCGTCGCGAAGCGCGCCAGGCGCTCGGTGATGTCTTTGCCGAGCGCCGGCGCCACGCCGTACATCTCGCCCAGAAATTGATAGGGCCGCGGATCCGACGGCGCGAGATCGGACGCCTGGCAGAACGACTTGACGGCGTCCTCGAGCTGCCCGCTCGAGTACTGCGCGATGCCGAGGCCGACGTGCAGCCTCGCCGACTCGGGATGGCGCGCGAGCGCCGCCGTGAACACCTCGGTCGCCTCTTTGTAGGCGTGAAGCTGCAGGAGGTTGTCGCCCCAGTCGAACAGGTGCGCCTCGGTGGGATCCATGTGCGCCGCGCGCTGGTATTCCTCGGCCGCGCCGAGGAGATTGCCGCCGCGCTCGTTGACGTCGGCGAGCAGGTTGTGCAGCTCCGCGGTGTCGGCGGCGGCCATCATCTGGAGAATCAGCGCACGCGCCTCTTCGAGCTTGTCGGTCTCTAGCCAGGCGAGCGCAAGGTCGTGCCCACAGCCGTAGTCGGACGGATTGATTGCGTGCGCGCGCTCGAGGTGCGGCAGCGCCGCACGCAGCTTCTTGTGCTGCACGTAGAACGACGCGAGCTGATACTGCGCGTCGAAGCTGTCGGGGTGTTGTCGCACGGCGTCGAGCAGCCGCCGCTCGGCGGCCGCGGACTCCGCCGCGCGAGGCTTCTTGGCGGCGGCGGCCTGCGCGGCGGTGGGTGGCGGTGTGGATGGTTGCGCCGCCGCGCCCGCCCGTGCCGCGGCGAGCAGCACGAGCGGGAGCAGCAGCCGGGAGCCGGCTACCAATAGAGCTTCGCGCCGAGCTGCACCTGCCGCGGCGCGTTGCGCATGGTCGTGATGCTCGCGAAGTTCTTCGCGTCGAGGAAGTTCAGCGATCCCGGGAGATTGAACGCCGCCGTGTTGGTGACGTTGAAGATCTCCACGCGGATCTCGAACTGCCGCTCGCCCTGGATCCGGAACTGCCGCGCGACGCCCATATCGAGCTGCCGCATCGGCGGACCGGTCACCTGGCTGCGCTGGCCGCCGAGCGGGCTGAAGTCGGTCTGGCCGATCGTCGTCACCGGCTTCGGGTCGGCGAAGGCCGCCGGGTTGTAGAACTGGTCCACGTTGTGCGCGCCCGCATAAGGATCGCCGACGACGAGCGCGTAGCAGCCGGTTCCAGACGTGGGGGCCACCTGGCAGTTGATCGTCTGCGCCTGGCCGCTGTACATCGACAGCACCCAGTTCGTGCGCCAGCCGCCGAGCAGCGCGCCGCGCCCCGGCAAATCGTAGTTGCCGCTGAACACGAAGGCGTGCTTGGTGTAGAACCCCGAGTAGCCGATATCGTTCGCGAGATCCCAGCCCACCACGTCCGGCGCGCGCAAGCCGCCGACGCCGCCACCCGCCAGCGAGTCACCGGCGTTGGTCTTCGAGTCACTGAGCGTGTAGCTCGCCAGGAACTGCAGCCCCGCATGATAGCGGCGCTGGAATTTCAGCTGGAGCGAATCGTACATGCTGACGCCGACCGTGCGCACGAGCAGCGAACCGCGCGCGAAATCGGGCCACGTGACGAAGGGCTGCGGGTTCGTGCCCGGCGGCAGCAGCTCCGTCACGTTGTTCATGCCGGTGAAGGTCTCCAGGTGGCGCCCGCGCGTGCCGACGTAGCCGACCTCGAGCGAGTGCTGCGGGAACACTTCGGTCTGCAGCGTCACGTTGTAGCTGTGGTAGCGCGGCGTCTTGTAGTCGTACTCGACGCCCCGCAGCGTCAGGCCGTTGGCGTTGACGTTCAGCGGATCGACGGACACGCGGTCGCGGGCGTCGAGGCCGACGAGCGATCCGTCCGGCAGACGGTTCGGCGTCGTGTCGTTCGGCGCCTGATACACGAGCGTGTACTGGAACGGGTAGTTGTAGCCAAGGCTCGGGTTGCCGCCGCGGTTCTCGAACGCGCCGTAGAACAACCCGTACCCCGATCGCAGGACCATCTTCGGCGACAGCTCGTAGGCGGCGTCGAGCCGTGGCGCGAAGTTGTTCTTCGGCATCGGGCCGAGGCCGCTGCCGAACTGGCTCGTATAGACGAGGCCGATCCCGTCCTTGGCGAGATTGCTCGTGAAGCTGGGCGACAGCGGCTTGTTCTGCCACTCGGCCGGAATGAGGTATTGCGCGGGCGGGCCCGGCACCATGTTCGCCTGCTCGGACTGCAGCTCCTGCTCGCGGCTGAACCAGTCCCACCGCAGGCCGTAGTTCACCGTCAGCTTCGAGCCGACGCGCCAGTTGTCCTGCGCGTACGCGCCGTGGTAGGTCTTGAACGCGTCGACCGATCCGAACGGCGACGCGCGCAGGATGTTGAGGCCGCCGAGGAAATCCACGCCGCCCGGCACGGTGGACGGAATCTGATTGAGGAGCAGCGAGGCGCGCGCCGTGCTCGTGTCGGTCTGGTTGACCAGCGACGTGTAGCGGCCGTCCGAGATGTACTCGCCGCGCGCGTAGGGCGGCTGCGTCGACCCGAAGTAGATGTACTGGTACATGTAGCCGCCCTTGAACGCGTGCGACTTGTACACTTTCGTCAGGTTGTCGCTGAACTGGGCGGTGTTGCTGAACCGCTCGCTCACCACCCAGCTCGCGTGGCCGAGATCGCTGAGCGTGCCGAGCTGGATGAGCGGCAGCCCGCCGTTGCCCGTCAACTGCGGGATGCCGAGGATGCCGTACTTCGCCGGCACGTTGCTCGTATCGTCGCCGTTCGGCTGCAGGCGGAAGGTGTGCTCGCGGCCGACGCCGAAGCGCGCTTCGTTGATCAGCGTCGAGGAGAACATGTGCGTGTGGCTCGCCGCGAAGCCGTTGACGCGCACCTTCTCGTCGCCTTCGCTGAACCCGCCGCCGTCGCCGTCGCCGTCGAAGGGCGACGGCCGGATCTTGTGGTTGTTCGAGAAGCTGTAGCGGACGAAGAGCCGATCGTCGGTGCGGAAGTTGTGATCGACGCGCACGTCGAACGCGTGCGTGTCGTCGGTGTTGGTCCGATTGGCGACGTAGTTGTTGTTCAACCCGCCCTGATTCGGCGCCGGGAAGAGGTTCAGCAGCTTCAGCGCCGCCGCGTTGATGCGGCCGGCAGGGATTTGATTGCCGGGGAACGCGTCGCGGACGTACCCGGTACGCTGCACGACCAGCCCGGTGAGCGGATCGATCTGTCCCGCCTGGAGCAGCCGCGTCGTCGCCGGATCGAAGAGCGTGCCGCGCGGGAACGTCCGGCCGAGCACGTCGGCGCCCACGGTACCGCTCTGCAGCCCGATCAGATCCGAGAAGTTCGTGAACCCGCTGTCGCGCTCGAGAGCGGTCGGCACCGTTCGCACCCAGGTGCGCGCCTGCTTGGTCGGGGTCCCTTCGTAGTCGAAGAACCAGAACGTCTTGGAGGCAATCACCGGCCCGCCCGCCGTCACGCCGAACTGGTTCGAGAGGAACTCGCCTTTCGGCACGCCGGCGCGCTTCGCGAAGTAGTCGTTGGCGTTGAGCGCGTCGTTCCGGTTGAACTCCCACACCGTGCCGCGCAGCTTGTTCGTCCCCGACTTGAGCGTCGTGTTCAGCACGGCGCCGCCGGCGCGGCCGTACTCGGCGTTGAACGAGCTCGTGAGGATCTTGATCTCGTCCACCGCGTCGATCGGCGGCTTGACGACGTAGGCGACGCCGCTCAGGAAGTCCACGTTGCTCGTGTTGTTGTCGATCCCGTCGAGCAGGTAGTTGTTCTGCGCCGGCCGCACGCCGTTGGCGGCGAACATCAGCGGCGCGCGCGCGCCCGGCTGCGGCGGCACGACGCCGGTCGTCAGCCGCGCGAGCACGGTATAGTCGCGGCCGTTCACCGGCAGGTTCTCGATCGTGTCGGACTTCAGCGTCTGGCCCACGCTCCCCGATCCGGTCTGCAGGACCGGCGACTCGGCCGTAACGAGGACCTGCTCGCTGATCGCGCCCGGCTGCAGGACGAAGTCGATCCGCACCTGCTCCTG
>Ga0075424_100002403_pt1 | contig 17120 bp, 11 predicted proteins | sample SoiMethybrSBSTD3_FD_75301 | JGI IMG/M metagenome (GOLD analysis project Ga0075424, IMG submission 75301) | Bulk soil microbial communities from a Populus tree surrounding site in Tennessee, USA - Soil MetaG P. TD hybrid SBSTD3 | ecosystem: Environmental > Terrestrial > Soil > Tree plantation...
TGATTCCCCCGGCCGGCAGCCCGGAGATCGTTCTTGCACCTGCGCTACCCCATCGCCGCCGCGCTCTCGAGTCTGTTGCTCCTCGCCCCGCGGGCGGATGCCGAGGTGCTGCTCCCGACGGGCTTCGTGAACGACACGCTGCTCTTAGGGCTCACCGAGCCCACCAGCATGGCGTTCCTGCCGGATGGCCGGCTGCTCATCACCGAGCAGCGCACCGGGAAGGTGCGTCTGTTCGTGAAGGGGCACGTTGCCGCGACCGACCCGATCAAGGTGGTTCCCGATCTCGTCGCCGATCACTACGAGCGGGGCCTGCAGGGGATCGCGGTGGACCCGCGCTGGCCGACGCACCCGTACGTGTACCTCTACTACGACCGCGCCGGCGGCTTCTGCCGCCTCGTGCGCTACCGCGCGAGTGGCGACATTTCCGAGCCGGCCGGAGAGGGGATCGCCCTCGGCGATTCGCTGCTCTTGCTCGACGACATCCCCGACGCGAACGGCGGCCACAACGCCGGCTGCCTGCGCTTCGGACCGGGGAACTACCTGTTCGTGAGCCTGGGCGACGACGAGGTCAAGTGTGGCGCCGCGGACTCGACGTCGCTGCGCGGCGCGATCCTGCGGCTCGACGTGAGCCGGCTGCCCGACGCTGCGGGCGGCCAGGTGCCGCGCGCGCTCATCACGCCGGACGTGAATCCGCTCTCGACCGCCGACAGCAACGCTCGGCTGGTGTGGGCCTACGGATTGCGCAATCCCTGGCGCTACGTGATCGACCCCCCGACCGGTGCGCTGTACACCGCCGAGGTCGGACTCGAAACCTACGACGAGCTGGACGAGATCCTGCCGGGCGATTACCTGGGCTGGCCGTTCCGCGAGGGCCCGCAGGTCAGCTTCGTGCCCGGCTGCACCGAGAACGGCGGCGCCGGCGCCAACCAGTACAAGGCGCCGGTCGTCGCCCTGTTCCACGAGGGCGGACCGCAGGCGGTGAACACCGCCGGGATGTACCGTGCGGTGCCCGGCGCCGACAGCAACTGGCCGCAGGCGTACGCGGGATTCTGGGGCGATGTTCTCTACGGCGAGTACTACAGCGGCTACCTCAGGCGGCTGAAGCGACTCTCGGGCATCTGGATCACGCCGCCTCCCGCGCCCGGGCAGCCCAACGAGACGGATTGGGCGGCCGGGCTCATGACCGCCGTGGAGTTCCTGGTGGGGCCGGACGGAAGCCTGTGGTGGCTGCAGCAGTTCAACGAGTCGTACGAGCCGGGCTCGGGCATGCTCGAGCGCATTCGCTGGACCAACGTGACGCTGAGCGTCGGGCCCGCCGGCTCGCGCCCCCCCGCGAAGCTCCTCGTCGCGCCCAATCCCTCCCGCGGCGCCACGCTGTTCGCGCTCCACCTGCCCGCCAAGAAAATCGTGACGCTCGGGCTCTACGACGTGTCCGGTCGCCGCGTGCGCGCGCTCTTCCGCGGCGAAGCGCCCGCGGGGGAGAGCGACTACGAGTGGGACGGCCGCGACGACCGCGGGCGGCCCGCCGCCGCCGGGCTCTACTTCGCGCGCGTTCAGGCCGCGGGCGAGGCGCCGCGCACCGCGGCGCTGCTGCGGCTGAGGTAGAATCGCCGCTCCAACGGAGGACGGACTTGGCCCCGCACGAACACTGGCGTGTCGCGCTTCGGCGAGCAACTGGCGTCCTCGTGTTGTGCGCCGCTCCCTGCCTGCACGTCGGCGCTGCGCGCGCCCAGGTCGTTCGCCCCGACTTCGCCGTGACCGACAACGCGGGGAACAACCCGGTGAGCGCCGCGGCGCTGTCCGGCAATACGCTCTACATCGGCGGCTCGTTCCAGAAGGTGGGCCAGGCTTCGGGCGGCGGCGTGCTTCTGGACGCCGTCACCGCATCGCCGACCGGGACGTTTCCGGTGGTCACCGGCCAGGTTCTCGCCGCCGTGCCGGACGGAAGCGGCGGCTGGTACATCGGCGGAGACTTCTCGGCGGTCGGTGGGACTCCGCGAAGCAACATCGCCCACATCGCCGCCGACGGCTCACTTTCGGCCTGGAACCCAGGGGCCGACCGCTACCTCACCGCGATGTCGCTGAGCGGTGGATCGCTCTACATCGCCGGGGGCTTCACCAGCGTCGCCGGACAGGGACGCACGCGACTCGCCGCAGTCGACGCGGTGACGGGACAGCTTTCCGCCTGGAACCCGGGAGCGAGCGGAGGCGTCAGCTCCATCGTGGTCACCGGCGGGATCGTGTACGTCGCGGGAAGTTTCACGAGCGTGGCGGGAGTCGCGAGAAACCGCATCGCGGCCATCGACGCCGGTACCGGAGCCGCTACCGCGTGGAACCCGAATGCGAACGGCATCGTGTCGGCGTTGCTCGTGGACGGCGGAATTGTCTATGCGGGGGGACGCTTCAGCCAGATCGGTGGACAGTCCCGCAGCTGCATCGCGGCGCTGGACGCCGGAACGGGGCAGGCGACGGCCTGGGATCCCAACGCGGCCGGCGCGGGAGCCCCGTGGGTGCTCGCGCTGGGGCTGAGGGGGACGTCCGTGATCGCCGGCGGATCCTTCGCCACCATCGGGGGCCAGACGCGAGGGAACGTCGCAGAGCTGAGTGCCGCCACGGGCCAGGCGACGCCGTGGAATCCGAATTCGGACGCACCGTTGAACTCGCTCTCGGTGAGCGGCTCGACGATCTATGTCGGTGGCGGGTTCTTCCAGATCGGCGGGGTGGCGAGGCACGGCGCTGCCGCGCTGGACGCTTCCTCGGGCGCGGTCCTGGACTGGAACCCGAACCCGGACGACCAGGTGAGCGTCGTGGTAGCGAACGCAGGAGGCGTTCTCGTCGGCGGGTTGTTCAACATGCTCGACTGGGTCGATCGAAAGTACATCGCGGCGATCGACGTGATCACCGGCAAGGTCACGCCATGGAATCCCGGTGCGAACACCAACGTGAACGCCCTGGCGGTCAGCGGCAACACGGTCTACGCGGGCGGAGCCTTCGAGAGCATCGGCGGGCAGCCGCGCAAGGGACTCGCGGCGCTGGATGCCGGCACCGGCCTCGCCACCTCTTGGAATCCCAACGTGGCGGGCACGGTCCTTCAGATCGTGGTGCGCGGGACCACGATCTACGCCGCGGGCTCGTTCCTGAGCGTCGGCGGGCAAACCAGGAACAACATCGCCGCGGTCGACGCCGCGAGCGCGCTGCCCACAGCTTGGAATCCGGACGCGAACGACATCGTCTACGCTCTCGCGCTGAATGGGTCGACGGCGTATGCGGGCGGACATTTCACCGGCATCGGCGGTGAGGCGCGGAGTCACCTGGCCGCGATCGACGTGGGGAGCGGGCTCGCCACGGCTTGGGACCCGAGCCCGGACGGCACCGTTGCTGCGCTCGCGACCACCGGCTCGACCGTCTATGCCGGCGGGCTGTTCGCGGCGATCGGCGGCGGGTCGCGCAGCAATCTCGCGGCGCTCGACAGCATCAGCGGCCAGGCCACGGACTGGAACCCGGCGCCGGACGCGGAGTGCTACGCCATTGCGCTGCAGGGCGCCAACGTCTACGTGGGCGGCGCGTTCCTCGGGATCGGCGGCAAGGCGCGGCGCTACCTTGCCGCGGTGGACGCGACCACCGGGATGAGCGCGGCCTGGGATCCCAGGGCGGACAATGGCGGTCCGTTCGCGCTGCTCGTCGCCGGCACATCGGTCTACGTGGGGGGCAGGTTCTACTCGATCGGCGGGCTGCCGCAGATGGGCCTCTCCGTGATGGGGGACGTGAGCACGCCCGCGCTCGTCTCGCTGCTGAGCGCAGACGCCCGGCCCGATCGCGTGCGCATCCAGTGGTGCTGCGCGCTCGACGCTCAAGAGGCGATGCTGTACCGCCACGCCGAAGAGAGCGGGTGGACCGCCCGCGGCGCGCTCGTGCCGGACGGATCGGGAAGGTTCTCGTACGAGGACACGGAGGTCGCTCCCGGAGCGCGCTATGGCTACCGGCTCGGCGTCCGGCAGAGCGGGACGGAGCAGCTCCTCGGCGAAACCTGGGTGGACGTGCCGGCCGGCGGGTCGCTGGCGCTCGCGGGTGTGCGGCCCAACCCCACGAGCGCCGGACTCGTCGTCGCCTTCTCCCTCCCGGACGCCGCCCCCGCGCGGCTCGAGCTGTTCGATGTCGCGGGACGCAGGATCGCCTTGCGCGACGTGGGCGCACTCGGTCCGGGGAACCACGTCGTAAATCTGGCGCCGGAGTCGGCGCCCGCGCCCGGCATCTATCAGGTGCGACTGTCGCAGGGCGGACGCTCGCTCACCTCGCGGGCGGTCGTCGTCCGCTGATCCCGGGCCGTCTGCGGCCCGCTGCGCCTACCCCGCGCGCAGGCTGGTCGCGATGGTCTGGCGCGCGGCGCGCATCGCCGGCAGGATGCCGCCGACCAGACCCATCGCGGCGGCGAAGATCATGCCCGCCAGCAGCGCCTGCGGCGTGATGCGGAAGGCGAACGCCACCTCGCTGAACGACTGGAAGTTGGTGGTGCTGGTCGTGATCCCGTTGAGCGGGAGCGCGATCGCGCAGCCGATCGCACCGCCGATCAGCGCGAGGAACACCGACTCGAACATGAACGAGACCAGGATCGCGAAGGGGCTGAAGCCCAGCACCAGCAGCGTCGCGATCTCGCGCGTGCGCGAGCCGACCGCCGCGTACATGGTGTTCATGGCGCCGAACACGGCGCCGACCGCCATGATGATGGTGATGAAGACGCCGAGCGGCAGCACCAGGCGCGAGAGCATGCCGGACTGCTCGTCGTAGAACTCGCTCTCGCGCTTGAGCTGGATCCCGAGCCGCGGGTCGGCTTCGAGCTCCTTCTTGAGCGCCGCGAAGCGTGACGTATCGCGCATGCGGAAGGTCAGGCTCTGGAACACGTCGTCGCGCTGGAGCGCCGGCATCAGCACCGGGTTGTCGCCCCAGATCTCGGACTCGAACGCCGATCCCCCGGCGGTGAACTTTCCGACCACGGCGAAGTCGCGCTGGCCGAAGCGCAGGTGGTCGCCGACCGAGCAGTTGGCGAAGCGCGGCGCGATGCGCGCGCCGACGATCACCTCGTCGGTGCCGGGCGTGAACATCCGGCCCTCCACGATCTTGACCCGGTCGCGCAGCGCGATCGCGCCGGCGTCGACGCCGCGCACCGTCACGTTGGAGGAGCCGGTCTGGCCCAGGCGCTCTTTGTTGGTCACCACCACCAGCTCGGCGCTGGCGAGCGCGCGGCCATCGGTCCCGGCGGCCACGTCGGGCAGCGCGCGCAGGATGTTCGCGCCGTCGCGCATGATGCCGCTCGAGATCTCGCTGTCTGCGCCCTTGCGCAGCGCGATCGCGTTCGCGGGCGAGCCGGTGGTGAGCATGGCGGCGCGGAAGCCCGAGACCAACGCGAGCGCGCCGATGAAGATCGCGACGGTGAGCCCCACGCCGATCGCGGTGGTGAGCGTGGACACCGGCCGGTTCAACACGTTTCGCACGTTGTAGGAGAGCGGGATCGCCATGGGCCTTCCTCTACTCGGCCGGGCGCAGGGCCTGGACGATGCGCAGCCGCGAGGCCTGCCACGCCGGGATCAGGCCGCTCACCGCGCCGATCAGCACCGCGATCGCGATCCCCGCGCCCACCGTGGACCAGCGCACGGTCATCGGCGGGAGGAATCCCATCGCATTGAAATGAGAGCCTTCGATCAGGAGCTTGGCCGCGAGCGCCCCGAGTGCCCCGCCACCCAGCGTGATCACGGCGGCCTCGGTCAGCACCAGGCGGAAGATCGTGCCGTCGGTGAAGCCCAGGGTCTTCAGCACGCCGAACTCGCCGGTGCGCTCGCGGATCGCCATCGCCATGGTGTTGGCCGCCACCAGCAGGATCGCGAACACCACCGCCAGCCCGATCACCCGCAGCACGAACGGCACGTTGCCGTACATGCTCACGAAGCCGGCCTGGAACGCGCGCTCGGTCTCGGTGCGGGTCGCGGCGGAGGAGTTCTCGAACATGGCATCCACCTCGCGCGCGATGTCGCTGGCGCGCGACGGATCGGAGAGCTCGAGCACGTAGATGCCCACCATCGAGCGCCCGCCCATGCCGTGCTGGTCCAAGTACTTCCAGTGGAACAGCATGTTCTCCTCGCCGAACGCCTTGTTCTTGGCGCGGTACACGGCGCGGATCGTGAACTCCCACGAGCCGGGGTAGATGGTGCCGTCGACCTTCACGGTCTGGCCGAGATGCCACTTCATGCGCTTGAACAGGGTTTCGCCCACCACGCACGCGGTCTGCTCCTCCATGAAGGCGGCGAGCTTGGGGTCGACGTCGGGCGGGAGCGGGGCCTCGGCCTGGGGCGCCGAGGCCTCGATGATGTCGACGTCGCTGGCGTACGCCGGCATGTAGTTCGCGGCGTCCACGCCGAACTGCGCGTAGAAGTTGTGGGGATCGCTGGGGTCGCGCCCCCCGAACCAGTTCGATACCGCCACCCGCTTCACGCCCGGGACCGCTGCGATGCGGTCGCGGTAGGCGAGCGGCAGCGGGAAGACCAGCGAGATCTTGTTGCGGGTGACGAGCCGCGTCTCGCTGCCCACCTTGATCGATTCGGCGAGCGTGTCGAGCACGCCGCCCAGCGCGCAGAACAGGAAGAGCGCGAACGTCACCGACAGCAGCGTGAGGATGGTGCGGCGCTTGTTGCGCCCCAGGTTCACCAGCACCAGCGAGAGGAAGTTCACGACAGCACGCCCTTGTCGAGCTGCACCGTGCGGTGCGCGCGCTCGGCGGCGTGGGGGTCGTGCGTGACCATGACGATGGTCTTCTTGAACTCCCGGTTCAGCCGCTCGAGCAGCTGGAGGATCTCCTCCGCCGACTTGCGGTCGAGATCGCCGGTCGGCTCGTCGGCGAGCAGCACCGCCGGATCGCTCACCAGCGCGCGCGCGATCGCGACGCGCTGCTCCTGCCCGCCCGAGAGCTGGCGCGGGAAGTGGCCGGTACGATCGCTCAGGCCCACCAGCTCGAGCGCGGTCTGCGCGCGCTTCTTGCGCTCGGCGCCGCTCATGCGGTGGAGCAGCAGCGGCAGCTCGACGTTCTGGAGCGCGTTGAGCACCGGGATCAGGTTGTAGAGCTGGAAGATGAAGCCGATGTTGCGCGAGCGCCACTGCGCCAGCGCCCGGCCGTCGAGCTGCGCGATGTCGGTGCCATGCACCATCACCTGGCCGCGGCTCGGCTGATCGATGCCGCCGACCAGGTTGAGCAGCGTGGTCTTGCCGCTGCCCGAGGGGCCCATCAGCGCCACGTAGTCGCCTTCCGCGACCGAGAGCGTGAGTCCCGACAGCACCGGGATGCGCTGGCTGTCGCGCTGATACTCCTTGTAAACGTCGCGAAGCTCGATTGCCGCCATGGTTACCTCATGAGCCGATGGCGCGTACGCGCGCGCCGTTTCGCATTCCCGCCGGTGGGGCCACCACCACGCTCTCGCCGCCCGCAAGCCCCTTTCGGATCTCCACCTGATCGCCGTGCGCCGGTCCCACTTCGACCTCGCGCGCCGACACCCTGCCGTCTTCCAGCACCCACACTCGCGAGCCGTCGCCGCCGCTCACCACCGCCGCCGCCGGCACCGTGACCCGGCGCGGAGCTGCCGCCACCTTGGCGTCACCGCCGGTGCGCAGGAATACCACTTTCGCGCCCATCTCCGGGAGGATGCGCGGATCGCGGTCCAGAATCGAGACCTTGACCTGGACCGTGGCCTTCTGGCGGTCCGCGGTCGGCACCACCTGGCGCACGCGGCCCAGGAACGAGGTGTCGGGGTAGGCGTCGAGCGTGATGCGCGCCGCCTGCTCGTTCCGGATCTGGGCGATGTAGGCCTCGTTCACGTCGACCTCGACCTCGAGCGTGCTGAGGTCCGCCATGGTGACGATCGCGGTGCGCGTCAGTCCGCCGCCCGCGGAGGCGGGCGCCACGATCTCGCCGACCTCTGCGTCCTTGCGCAACACGGTGCCGTCGAACGGCGCGCGCACCCGCGTGTTCTCCAGGTTCACGCTCGCCAGCTCGACCTGCGCGTGCGCGGCGTTGACCTGCGCCTCGAGCACGGTCACCCGGGTCTCGGCGTTCTCGAGGTCGGCATCGGAGTTGAGCCCCTGGGCGCGCAGCTTCTTCGCGCGCTCGAAGTCGCGCCGGGCCTGGACGAGCTGCGCCTCGGTCTCGGCCGCGTTGGCACGCGCGCTCGCGAGCTGGGCCGCGTAGTCGCCGCCCTCGATGCGCGCGATCACCTCGCCGGTCTTGACCCGGCTGCCCTCCGAGACGCCCAGGTACTCGAGCCGCCCCGGGATCTTGGCGGAGACCGAAGCCTTGGTGCGCGCCACCACGTAGCCGTTGGCGCTGATGCCCTCGCTCGACAGCGTGCCGCCGCCGGTCGCGCTCGCGAGCGCCACCCGCACCAGCTGCGCACGCGGCACCATGAAGTACCACGCGGCGGCCGCGCCGATCACGAGCAGCGGCAGCGCCCACAGCGCGGCCCGCATGGCGCCCGGCGGGCGCCGGGGCGGGGCCTCGCGATCGATGCGGAGGCTGGCGAGATTGGGAGGTGACGAGGACATGAGGGAATCGGCGTGGGCCGATCCCGGACACTACGCGGCGCGAACGCGCAGGGTCAAGATGCTCCCGCGCGTCAGCCCGCTATTGCCACTTCACCATGCGCGCGCTTTCGACCATGCCTTCGGCCTGCAGACGCACGAGGTAGATGCCCGGCGGGGCGTGACGACCCGCGTCGTCCACGCCGTGCCAGTCCAGCGAGTGGGCGCCGGCCGGGAGCGATCCGCGGTGGAGGCTCGCCACCTTGCGGCCGCCGAGGTCGAAGATCGCGAGGTCCGCTTCGCCGTCCCGATCGAGCGCGAAGCGGATCGTGGTCAGGCTGCCGAACGGGTTCGGCGCGTTGCCGATCAAGTGCGTTCGCGCCGCGACCGGATCGCCGACCGCGACCAGCCCGCGGAACCATCCGGTGTCGGCGAGCAGCCAGCGCGTCAGGTCGGTCTCACCCGCGGCGAGCGGGGTCGCGATCGGCTCCATCAGCAGATCGGGGTCGGCGGTGACGTCGAAGTGAGAGACCGAGGATCCGCTCGCGAAGGTGGACGGCGTGTACATCTTCACGCGCCCCGAGGCATCCGCGCCCGCGAGCCGCGTGGGGTCGCGTGTCAGCGTGGCATTCACGCCCGGCAGGTTCGCCTTGAGCGTGTTGCCGTCGGCGAGCGTGATGCGCACCGACGGGATCGTGATCGTGGGATCCACGCCGCCCAGCCCCGAGGGCGGGCAGCCCGCCACGTTGTCGGCGATGATCACGCCGATCGCGCCGGCGTTCTGCGCGTTCTTCACCTTCTGCGCGAAGCCGCAGGTGCCGCGATCGATGAGCGCGATCTTGCCGTTCACCGAAGCACCGTTGATCAGCGCTTCACAGCCGTCCGACGCCGTCCCGACGCCGTCGTTCACCAGCACGACCGCCTGAGTCACGCCTGGGGACGTCAGCTTCGGCCCGAAGGTCGCGGTCCCCGCCTCGTAATCGCCGTCGATCGCGGCCGGCGAGTTCACGCGCAGCACCGGCTTGGCGCCGAGGAAGGCGGAGGCCTGCTGTTCGACGTATCCCCCGCTCCACACCAGGTGCGTGCACGCGATGGCCGACGCCTGGCGCTGGGCGGTGGACATCTGATCCCAGACCAGGCCGTTCGTGTTGTCGAGCAGGAAGTGGTCCCACACGTGCGGGAAGCCGCTGAGAATGGCGCCGGTCAAGCCGTTGGTGGTGGTGCTGAAGCCGAGCCCATGTCCCAGCTCGTGGAGCACCGTGCTGAGCAGGTCGATCTTGCTGCCGGCGTTGCCGTCGACGCCGTAGTACCAGCTCGTGGTTTCGAGGCAACCGGTCTGACCGACGCTCGAGTTGAACTGGGCGCTGATGTCGTTGGATCCGGGTACGAGGTCGCTGTTCGCGAGCTTGTTGCCGAGCGCGACGTGGTACCAGTGATCCGCGAGCGGCGCGGTGGGGAAATTCCGAACCACGTTCACGGCGCCGGCGCTGCCGAGCACGCCGCTGGTCGCGGTGCAGGACAGGGGATTGAACGCGGCCTGCACCCGGATCTCGATGTTGCTGGGCAGGATCGCCTCCCAGATGTCGGCGGCGTGCTGGAACACGAAGAGGCGCTGCGCGCCGACCGTCGTGCCGGGATTGCCGCCCACCGGGGCCGCGGGCGTGGGATCGTTGAAGCCCTCGTTCACGCCGTCCTGGTTCACGATCGTGATGGTGGTCGCATGCGACACGCCGCCGGTGAGGAGCGTGAGCAGCAATGCCGCATGCAGAGCGGTGCGAAGCTTCGCCCGCACGATCACCGTTCCTCGAGTGACGTCTCGGCCGAGTCGGGCGTCACCTTCACGGGCTTGCCATCGTCGTGGATGCAGTCGTATATCAGCCTGCCGTTGCGGTCGAGGCGCGCGACGATGTGATCCTGGAACCGGCCGCCCAGATCGAGGATCACGGTTCCATCGGTGAGGCGGGTCTCGACCAGGCCTTCTTCGCTGCGGCTCACGGATGCAATCCCCGCCGCGGTGCGCAGCGCGCGCAACTGCTCGGGCGATGGCTCGCCGAGCTGACCGGTCTCGGGATCGAGCGCGACGATTCTTCCGCCCGCGCCCAGCGCCGCCGCCGGCGCCGGCAGGGCGGAGGAGACGCGCGCCTTCGGAGCCCCAAGTGTCGCCCGCGGCTGCGCGCGATCGGGCGCGCGGGCCGTGACGGGCGCCTGCGCGCCGGGAGCGGGCGCGTGAGTCGAGACCGCCGGCGCGGCGGGCTGCGGATGCGCGGGAGCGAGCTCGGCGTCGCCGCGGGGCAGCGGCGCGTCGCACAGCAGCAGCGCCGCCACGGTGGCGGCGCCGACCAGGAGCGTCCAGGTCCGTGCGCGGGTTGGGAACGGCTTCACGATGGGGGCCCTCGGTTCACGCGGCTCGAGCTCCTGCCGCTGTCGAGAAACTTTGCAAGAACGATACCAATCGGTCTCGAGGCCGCGGTCGCGGAACGCACGGCCCCGATCGGCGGAACCCGTTGTGCCGGACGAGGCGAGGGCGGGTTTGCACGGCCTGCGGCCCATGGACCCGTTTGCAGAATGGGGGAAGTTGCAACCCCCCGGGCATGCTCCTGCCGTGTCGCGCGACTTCTACTCTGCCCCGGGCCGGTAGAGGTAGTAGCCGTCGACCACGCCTGCCGCACGGTAGTGCGCCTTCAGGGCTTCGACGAAGGGCTCGCCCAGGTAGACGACGCGATACCAGCGCGCGCTCGCGCGCAGGTCGTCGTCGAGCACGATCAGCGTGAAGCGCCGGCGTTCGAGATCCGCCACGACGCGCAGCGCCCGCGGATCGCTCATGGAGGAGAGCGGGTTCAGCGGCGCTGCATCCGAGACCGCCGGACGACGTCCGGCGGCGAGCGAGATCAGCGCGTCCTCGGTGAGCACGGGTCCCGGCTCGCTCCGCACCGCATCGATCACACCGGCGCGCACGTTCCCCGGGGCGCCGGCGTGGCGCACCGCAGGCAGGAGATCGCGCCACGATGCGCCGAGCACCGCGATCGCGAGCGCGAGCGGTGGCAGGAGCGCGGGTCGCGCCAGTCGCGGCGCGGCCCACGCCGCAGCGCCGATCGCCGCGACCGCGCCGAGCTCGTCCAGGTGGTTGGGACCCGATCCGACGTTGGTCATCACGCCGAGCGTGATCAGGAGCGACGCAGCGGCGAAAGCGGCCACCGGCGCGCCGCGCATCCGCCGGCCCAGGAGCAGCGCGAGCGCGAGTGTGACGAACAGCGCCAGCTCGCCGCACGCGCCGAGGTAGCGGACCAGCTCCGCCGGCGCGCGCAACAGGTTCGATTCGCCGGGCGGCGCGGCCACGAGCGTCTCGAGCACGTCCATGTACCACTCCGGGCCGTGCGCGGGCAGCGTGAGCAGGAGCCCTAAGAGCGCGCACGCGGCGCAGCGCCAGGCGAAGCGCGCGAGCGTGCCGATGTCGCGCCGGAACAGCGCAGAAGCCGCGAGCGCGAGCGGCACCGAGACCGACGTTGCCTTGGTGAGGAGCGAGGCCGCGGCGAGCGCCGGCAGCGCCCAGCCGCGCGCCTTCGGGTCGCGCGTCCAGGCCGCGAGCGCTCCGAGCGAGAACGCGACCGCCAGCAGGTCGGCGCGGCCGTCGATGGCCGAGGCCTTGAAGGAGTAGGTGGCAGCGACCAGCGCCGGCGCGAGCCAGGCGCCGCGGCGCCCGGCGCCGAGCGCGTGCGCGACCCACGCCGCCGACGCCAGCACCAGCGCTCCGCACAGCAGCGAGCTGGCGCGCAGCGCCTGCAGCCACTCGAGCCCCGACCGGTGCGCGGCCGCGACCAGGATCGGGAAGGGCGGGAAGTAGTAGGAGACCAGGAACGCCGTGCCGTCTTCGTGGCCCGGCGCCTGCCCGCGCAGCACGGCGTCCGCCAGCGCAGCGACCACACCGGTGGCGGGGAACATGCCGAAGTAGCTGCGCCACAGCGCGGCGACGGCCGCGAGCCAGCCGGCGAGCGACACCAGCAGCAGCGCCGAGACGAAGACGGGGACTGCGGCTCGCCGCGTCACGGCGTGCATACTAGCGGCGTTCGCCGGCCCTCTCCACCGCCGCGCCGGGAGCGCCGCCAGCGGCGGTCCGTTCCTTGCCTTTCGACGGATGTCCGCCCTAAACTCGCGCAGCTCGTGCTCACGAGGGCGGCGGGGCATCCGCCCCCGCGCTCCATCCCACGCTGACGGAGGAACGGAATGCCGTTCGTCATCGCCGAGCCCTGCATCGGGGTGAAGGACAAATCGTGCGTCGAGGTGTGCCCGGTGAACTGCATCTACGAGGGCGGGGACCAGTACTACATCCATCCCGACGAGTGCATCGACTGTCAGGCGTGCGAAGCCGCCTGCCCGGTGCAGGCAATCTTCCCGGACAACGGTGTTCCCGAGAAGTGGAAAGACTTCATCGGGAAGAACCGCGACCACTTCGCGAACAAGTGACGGTCCAGACGCTCCCCACGCGTGAGCAGGCGCTCGCGCTGCTCCACGAGTGGGTCGAGAACCCGAACCTGCGCAAGCACTGCTACGCGGTCGAGGCCGCGATGCGCGCATACGCGAAGCAGCTCGGCGGCGACGAAGAGCGCTGGGGTCTGGTCGGGCTGATCCACGACTACGACTGGGAGAAGCACCCGGACCGCGAGCGCCATCCCGTGAAGGGCGTCGAGCTGCTGCGCGCCAAGGGCTGGCCCGAGGACGTCTGCCGCGCGGTCCTGGGGCACGCGACCTACACCGGCGTGCCGCGCGACACGCCCATGGCGCAGGCGCTGTTCGCGTGCGACGAGCTGTGCGGGTTCCTGGTGGCGTGCGCGCTGGTCACGCCCGGCAAGACGCTCGATCAGGTCGAGGTCGCGTCGGTGAGGAAGAAGATGAAGCGCGCCGATTTCGCCCGCAACGTGAGCCGCGAGGACATCGTGCAGGGCGCCGCCGAGTTCGGCGTGGAGATGGACGCGCACATTGCGTTCACGCTCGAGGCGATGCGCGGCGCGAAGGACGCGATCGGGCTGTAGCGCTGCCGCGCGTCGGGCCGTGCGCCGCGTTCCGCGCGCAAAATGCCGACGCCAGATCGAGTCATCTCCTCTGTGGATCGATGTCCCAGAGCAGACGCCCCATCCGGCGTCAGCGACCTGCATCTTTTGGCCGGCGGTCCCCCTTAGAGGTTCCGCACTCGACCGTGCCCATTGTTTCAATGGGCTGTTTTGCGCCGGGGTCTGTCTGCACCCTCGACGTCGCCCGCATATCACTCCCGCGCGGGCGCCGCGTCAATGAAAAAAATCGTGAGGTCGCGGGCGGAGGCGCTAGCATCGGACGTGCCGCGCGACGGGGTGGTCATCGTCGTCGCGCACATGGTCCGAAAGGCGTGGAGTTGCCGCCGCGACCTCGCTGGCCCCGGTCACCGTAACGGTCAGCGCTCCCAGCGTTTCCTCGACCCGGCCCTCGGCGCGCACCACCTGCCCGCGCACCACGCGCGCGAGCGCCCGGTAGGCGTCCGGAAACAGGACGCACTCCGCGAGCCCGCTGTGGTCGGCCAGGGTGAGGAAAAGCATGACGCCGCCCTGCTTCGTCTCGACGCGGCGCGTGGCGCACGGGAGCCCCACGATCGCGACGCGGCGCCCGACGTTTTGGGCGAGTGAGGCCGCGGGCGTCGCGCCGCGGAACGCGGCCGGGTCGGCGAGCACGTCGAGCGGATGCGCGCTGAACCACAGGCCGGTCGCGCTGCACTCGCCGCGCACGCGCTCGGCGAGGCCGAACTCCGGCAGCTCGGGCACGGCGAGCGGCGCGACCGCGCGCGGCAGGAGCGACGCATCGGCGGCGCGCGCGGGCGGACGGACGCCGCGCTGGCGCGCGTCGGTGACGCGCGCCTCGAGCAGCAGCGAGGGACGGGTGCGGCCGGTCCCGTCGAGGGCGCCGGCCAGGATCAATGACTCGCTCTCGGGCAGGGCGGGGCGCGCGCGGTCGATGAAGTCCGCGAGGCTCTCGAAGCGCCGTTCCGCGCGTGCCGCGACGATGCGCCGCGCGGTCGCCTCCGCGAGCCCGAACACGCACGAGAGGCCGAGGCGCACGGCGCCCTGCTCGAGGTGCGCGTCCCAGTCGGAGCGCATCACGCACGGCGCGCGGAACGCGACGCCGTGGCGGCGCAGGTCCTCGACGTGCACCCAGGTGGCGTACATGCCGGCGTGATGGTTGAGGATGCCGACGGCCCACGCGGCGGGGAAGTGGGTCTTGAGATATGCGCTGTGCCAGCCGAGCGTGCCGTAGCCCGCGGCGTGCGCCTTGCAGAACGCGTACCCGGCGAAGCGCGTGAGGTCGCGCCACACGGCGCGCGCGGAGGCCTCGTCGACTCCGGCGCGCGTCGCCTGGCCGACGAACCCGCCCTCGAGGGCGCGGAACTCCTGGTCGCGGCGCGCGGCGCCGATCGCGCGCCGCAAATCGTCGCCCTCGGCGAGCGTGAGCCCGGCGACCGCGGCGGCCACGCCCATGACGTCCTCCTCGTAGAGCATGACGCCGTACGCGGGGCCGAGCACGGGCTCGAGCCGCGGGTGGGCGAACGCGGGCGGCTCGAGCCCGCGGCGCCTGCGGCAGTAGGCCTCCTTCATCCCGGACTCGGCGGCCCCGGGTCGCACCAGCGCAACGGCGGCGATGGTGTCTTCGAGCGTGCGCGCATCGAGCATGCGCAGCAGGTGGCGCATCGCGGGCGACTCGAGCTGGAAGCAGTTGAGCGTGTCGCCGGCGGCGACGCGAGCTGCGGTGGCGGCGTCGTCCTCGGGGATGCGCTCGAGGTCGAGCATGGCCCGGGGGCGAGGTGCGGGGAGGCGAGGGGCGAGCGGCGGCGGAACAGAGCCGCCTGAGCAGGCGGGGAGGCGAGGGGCGAGAGTCGCGTCTCGTGGCGCCCGCTCGCTCCGCCTAGGGCTCCGCTCGCTCCTCGCGAGGGCGCGCAGGGACCCGCCCTGCGCGCCCCGCGAGAGCGCCGCGCGACGCGACTCTCGCCCCTCGCCTCCCCGCGCCTCGCTCTCCGCCCCGTCCGCGGCAGGCGCGTCTGCGCACGCGAGCGCGATGCACTCGCCGATGGTCGAGAGCGCGCGGTTGCCGAGCAGGTCCATCTTCACGAGCCCGATCGCCTCGATCGCGCGCATCTCGAACTGGGTCACGACCACGTCCTTGGCGGCGCGCTCGAGCGGGACGTAGTCGGTGAGCGCGCGGTCGGCGATCACGATCCCGCCGCAGTGCACGGAGAGGTGCCGGGGCGCGCCGCTCAGGCGCTCGGCGAGCGTCAGCGCCTGCGCGAGCGGCGGCTCGCTCCAGTCCACGTGCGATGCGCCGGGGAACGAGGCCAGCTGCTCGCGGTAGGGCGGATCCATCTCGCGCGGCACCATGCGCGCGAGCGCGTTCACGCGCGCGTTCGAGACGCCGAGCGCCTTCGCGGTCTCGCGAAACGCCGAGCGCGCGCCGAGCGTGGCGTGGGTCGCGATCATCGCCACGCGGTCGTGCCCGTAGGTCTCGTAGACGTGCGCGATGACCTCGTCGCGCCGCCGCCAGCACAGGTCGATGTCGAGATCGGGGCAGTCGCGGCGCGCGGGGTGGAGGAAGCGCTCGAACGTGAGGCCGTGGCGCAGCGGGTCGACGTTCGTGATGCCGAGCGAATAGGCCACGATCGAGCTGGCGCCCGAGCCGCGCCCCACGGTCGGGATGCCGCGCGTGCGCGCGAAGCCGACGATCTCGGCGACCAGCAGGAAGTAATCGGTGAAGCCCATGCGCTCGATGATGCCGAGCTCCCAGGAGAGGCGGCGCTCCGCCGCGCCGTGGCACGGGCCGTAGCGCCGCTCGAGCCCCGCGCGGCACTGCGCGAGCAAATGTGCGGGCCCGGGGACGCCGTCCGGCAGCGGCGCGCGCGGGAAAATCGGCACGCCCAGCTCGATCTCGAGCCGGCAGCGCGCGACCAGCGCAGCGTTGTGCTCGAGCGCCTCGGAAGCAGCGCCGGGCTCGCCGGCCGCCGCGCACACCGCGCGCACGCGCCGCACCCACTCCGCCGGGCCGGCGAGCAGGGCCTCGCGCGCGCAGAACGCAGCCGCCGGCATGCGCTCGAGCAGCTCGCCGGCGGCGGCGGTCACGGCCGCGCGGTGGGTGTCGAAGTCGCGCGCATCGAGCAGCACGCAGTCGCCGGTCGCGACCAGCGGAATGCCGAAGCCGCGCGCAGCGGCGACCCGGGCGCGGAGCTCGCGGCGCTCGCCCGGCAGACCGCGCACGCCCATCCACATGCCGCCGGCGCGCCCGCCCTCCGCGCGCGCGCCGGCGCCGGCGACCGCAGCGGCTGCGGGCACGCCGGCCGCGAGCAGCGCGGCGGCGAGGCCGGGAGACTCGACGATCACGTGGAGCCCGGCGTGGAGCTCGGCGAGCGCGACCACGAGATCGAACCGCGCATCCAGATGCCGGCGCGTGAGCAGCGCGCACAGGTGCGACCAGCCGCGGCGGTCGAGCGGGATCAGCAGCGCCGCGTGCGCGCCGTGGGTGAGCTCCGCGCCCAGGAGCGGGCGCAGGCCGTCGGCGCG
>Ga0075424_100002404_pt1 | contig 17118 bp, 20 predicted proteins | sample SoiMethybrSBSTD3_FD_75301 | JGI IMG/M metagenome (GOLD analysis project Ga0075424, IMG submission 75301) | Bulk soil microbial communities from a Populus tree surrounding site in Tennessee, USA - Soil MetaG P. TD hybrid SBSTD3 | ecosystem: Environmental > Terrestrial > Soil > Tree plantation...
CGCCACATTGAAACTCGCGAATAAGGAAACGAGGGTTACAAGTCATGATAAAGCTTGATGCTGACGCGCGCGAACTCGTCTCGACCAAGGACTTGCAGGACACGGTCACCTACCTATGCGGGCTCGGCGAGAAAGTGTCGGGCAGCGAAGAGGAGCGCAAGGCTTGCGATTACCTGACGAGCCGCCTCAAAGCCTATGGCTACACGCCGGTCGTGCACGAGTTCGACAGCTATATCTCCTACCCGCGCGGCGCCAGCCTCGCCATTTCTGCAGCAGGTAAGCGCTTTGATATTCCGGCCGTGGGCGTTGCATTCGGCCAACCGACCGCGGTTGACGGCATCATCGAAGATGTCGTGCTTGTAGGTGCAGGCAGCGCCGCCGATTACGTCGGCAAGGATGTCCGGGGCAAGGTGGTGTTGGTCACGAGACTGCCGTCCCCCGCAATTGCCCTCGCCGCGGCCAACCACGGCGCTCGCGGCATGATCTGCATGTCGGCCGGCAAGCAGCGACACAAGATGATCATCACGCCGGTCTGGGGAACACCCGAGTTCGACCAGGTCAATACCATTCCCCGTGTGCATGTGGTCTCCATCGCCAAGACCGACGGCGACCGCATTATGGCGGCCCTGAAGGAAGGCCCCGTCCGCGCCACGCTCGTCACCGACGTGTTCGAGGGCTGGCGCAAGGTCCGCCTGCCCACGGCCGAGCTCAAAGGACGCGAGCCAGAATTCGCGCTCGTCGGCGCGCACTACTGCTCCTGGTTTGACGGCTCCACCGACAACGTCTCGGGAGACGCCTGCGTGCTCGAGCTCGCGCGCGTCCTCAAAGCGTTCGATGGCAAGCTGCGCTATGGTATCCGCTTCGCCTGGTGGCCAGGCCACAGCCACGGCCGCTACTCGGGTTCGACCTGGTATGCCGACACGCACTGGCGCGAGCTTCGCGATAACGCCATCGTCTACTTCAACATCGACAGTCCGGGCGTGAAAGGTGCGACGGTCTACGTGCCGCGCCACCAGATGGCCGAGATCGCCGCCTTCAACGAGGCGATGACGACCGACGTCACGGGTTGGACAACAATGACCAGTGCCAAGGCGCAGCTCGCGCTCGGGAGGCGCAGCGATAAATATGTGAGCCCAACACGGCCCTCCCGTGCGGCCGACCAGTCGTTCTGGGGCATCGGTGTCTCGTCAATGTCGGTTTACAGCATGCTGACGCCGGATGATGCCAATCGCGATCCCAACGTCGGCGGATCGGGTGGGGCCTGGTGGTGGCACTCGGAGTACGAGACCATCGACAAATTCGATGCTGGTATCCTCGTAAAGGACACCCGCCTCTATGCGTCGATCCTTTTGAACCTTGCCACGGCCGATATCCTGCCATTCAAGGTCGCTGCTATCGCCGAGGATTTTCAGGATAGCCTCAAGGAATACGTCGAGGAGGCAGGCCCGTTCCTGCCCCTGAGGCAACTCGTCGCCGATGTCGAAGCACTCAAGGTGCGCCTGGAGGTATTGCAGGCCGAGTGCGCCGCGTTTGCAGACGAGGACACCACTGCCGCCGCGAACCGATTGTTCCTCCGTCTCACTCGCACGCTCAATCCGGTGCTCTACCAAACAGGCTCGCCATTCGAGCACGATCCCGCACTCGGATCACGCGCGCTGCCCTCGCTGGCACCCGCGCTCAGTCTGAAGACCATGAACGCCGAGAGCGATGCCTTCAAATTCACGGTGGTAGGGCTGCGACGCCGCATAAATCGAATTGGCCACCAGGTGCGCGAGGCGATGCGAGAGATCGACATCTTTGAGGGGAAAGTCCCGATCTCTGTCCGAAAGTGATTGGAGCCGCAATCTTGCGCTTACCCTGACGCCATTGGCAGGCAGCGACTTGGAAGGGCAAGCTCGGATAGGCATGGCCTGTCACGCACTCTCTTGCTGGCTGGCTCCTGGGAGGCCCTTTAGGGCGCGCTGCACGGTCTTGGGATCGCGCAGCCAAGCTGCCGGGCGATCGCCCGCCTGGGTAAATCCACTACTGTGCTGCCAGCTCGCGGATCTTGGCTGGCTCGAAGCGGATGACGCCACCGGTCTACTTGCCGGCCTTCTTGGCGCGCTCTCAATGCCGCATCCTCGACGAGCAACGCCGACCATCGCCGGTGGGGAGGTCGGCGAAATCTTCACGCGCTCTAGCTGCGCACCGGCGAATTACAGCTACCTCGGTGCCAAGCCGATCGAGACGGTGGATGGCGACTTTGCCAGCGTCGGCGACCTCGGCTACGTCGATGCGGACGGTTACCTGTTCCTGGCCGACCGGCGCGTGGACCAGGTCATCACCGGCGGCGCCAACGTGGTGCCGGCGGAGGTGGAGGCGGTCCTGACCCAGCATCCTGGCGTGCGCGATCCGGCGGTGATCGGGCTCAAGGACGATGACCTGGGCCGGCGCGTACATGCGCTGATCGAGCCGGCCAACGCGGACGCGCCGCCTGCGCTGGAGGAGCTGGACGCGCATCTGCGCGTGCACCTGGCGAGCTACAAGCTGCCGCGCGGCTACGAGATCGTGGCGATGCTGCGCGCGATGAGGCGGGGAAGATTCGGCGGAGCAAGCTGCGGGCTGAGCGTGGAGGATAGCGCCTCCGTTTTGAGGGGGTCATGGGGACGCATCGCGCTTGTGCAGCGCTGTCGCGTAGGCGTTCCCTTTTGGCTTTGTCGCGCCGCTCTGCTGCTGGAGCCAGCGTTTCAATCAGGGCGTCCGCCTCCTGTTGCTTTTTCCGCTCGGTGTCTGCGGCGAGCGCCTTTTCCGCTTCGCTGAGATCATTGAGGAAGCGAAAGCCCTCAACGACGCGCTTCATCATGGCCTCAAGATCAGGCTTCTGATCATTGCGAAGAAGGTTCGCTAGATCGGCGATATCATAGTCGCCCGCGCCTTTGACCCTTTCAGCGAAGCGTGCGTAATCAAGACCCGGCCCGCCGCTGTTCCAAAGCTTGAGGACGGCGAGCGATCGTATCAGCCCGCGGTTGAGATCGCGGGCCGCGATCTCCGAAAGATCGTGGAGGTCGCGTATCTTTGAGCGCTGGCTGGCGGCGCGGATTTTTTCAGCGACCGCCTCCTCGAAGGCGAGCGAGGGGATGGCGGCCGGATCGAACCCCAGATTCTCGAAGTAGTCCTGCTTGATCTGCGCTACCGCAACGACAGGCAGAATGGGCCTCTCGCGCATGCTGAACTGGAGCTTGATATTGACGCCCTTCTCGTTGTGTTCGTGGGAGCAAACCGGATTGACGGCACAGCCTTCGTCGGTCTGATACCAGTCCTTGTCCGCGATCTTGAACCTCAGCCCCCGGTAAGGCTCGCCAAGGACCCCCAGCACCTCCATCATCAGATCGTCGTTGCTGATATCGGTCCGGCACGTAAAATCAAGATCGGTCGAGAGTCTTCCGCGCGGACCGAACACCATCTTGCGCAGCATGGTGCCGCCCTTAAAGGCGGCATGAGTTGTGATCTTCTTCTCATCGAATAATTGAAGAAGGTGAGTGAGGATAACGTCGATCTCGATATTACCGATATCGCGCGCGCCGGATCGCTGTGCTGCCTTGCGCAGTTCATTGAGGCCCAGCATCAATGCGACTCCCGGCGCTTGATGCGCGGAACTTCCGTGAGTAGGTCCTCGCGGCGCGCGTTCACCAACAGGCCCCACGCAGCGACGTAGCCGATATCGCCTTCCCGCCGCTCCGCTCTTCCGAATTTGGAACGGTAAGATTTCGGAATCGCGTCCTTGAGGCTCTGCCGCGCATCGTCGGGTAGGGGCCTGTCAACGAGGTCGGCCAGGAACCCGAGGCGCTGCAGGGCCGCCTTGGATTTCATGGCGGTTGCCGCCGCGAGCAAATCGTGCGGGCTTACTTCGGCAAGGGCGCTGTGCGCAATGCGCGCGAGTTCAGCCGGACCGCCCGCGAGTTCTGGGCGGTCAAGGCAATCAATGAGCGTCTTGGCCGGCGATGAGATCGAAACCTGTCTGCCATAAACGTCATACGTCTCGTGACCGAAGAACTTGCGCGGCGTGACCTTGATGAAGCGGACATCGCTGCCTTCGATGGTTCGGGACGGCACCTGCTTCAGCGTGGCGACGAACACCGTCATCGGCTTTTGTGTCGTGTAGCCGTGCCATGCTGCGGCCGACCACCAGCCGATGTAGGAGGGCTCGACCGCCGCCGCCGCAAGCGCCAGTATGTTGTTCTCGCCAAGATTCTCCGGGCCGTGCTCCGCAGGAAGCAGCATGTAGCGCCCGCCGACGATCCGCGAGAGCCAGCCCTTCCGGATCAGGTTCCGGATGACCTTCCGCGCCGACGTCTCCGATCCCAGGAGCTTGAGGACATCAGCGGCGCGCACGACGGTACGGCCCTGCTCCTGGAAGGAGAGGACCACCCGGGATTCGGCAGGGCCCAGCGTGCGAAGATTGGAATCCATGGTACTTTGGCCCTCCTTGGGCCATATTCATATATAAATCAATCTTGGGTCGATTGTCAGGAAATTGATAGGTTTGTACGTTGATTCGGCCCTTGAAGGGCTAAATACATATACATATCAATCACGCTTAGAGGCAGCGGAACGACGCGCTAACCACAGCTGGCGCGCGCAAGGGGACAAGACTGGCGACCCCGCGCTAGTTGCGACCGCAAGGTGCTGCGGCAGCGCCACCTGCCCTCGCGTCCATCAAAGCCCGGAGCAAAGCACCTGGCCAGCGTGTGACCAGGACGCGCGAGAGCTGCGCGCCCACATTCACGCCAACTGAAAACAGGCCGCTGGCCCAAAATGGATCGCCCCAATGTCCCGACTAATCATCCTCATTCCAGTGCCGCCCAAACGTCCGCGCAAACTGCCTCGTCTTTACTGGATCATCTTTGCCCTTGTTGTCATCCTGGGCGCGCTGGACCTCATTCGGGTCGTCGGCTGAGCCGACTGAAGCGCGCATCACGCAGGTCGAGCATCATCAGGGTGGATACCCCGCCCCGCCAACTGAAGCAGGCCCCACCCGGCCCACGTCCGGCAATCCACTGGGCTTCTCCTTTCAATCGGGTCCATCCGCTTGCGCAACCCGATTGAAAAGGAGAAGTCCAATGACAAATGCTCAAGCCTTGCCCAAAAAACCCGTCCTCACCCTGTCTGCCCTCGACCAGTTCACCGGCAGCGAGCACTGGTATCGCCAAGCCCTGGTCCGCGACATTCTGTTCACCGACGGTGCCAAATACGTCGCCGACACCGCGGGCGCCTGCTGGCTGTTAGATGAGATCGCCTTCGCGCAGCGCTTCAACAAACCCGTCGCAGCCGAAGGCTTTCAGCTTTGGAAGCTCCAGGTCGATCTGGACAAACACAGCGCAGTCCTGATCTGCGAAGACGGCAACTACAATGCCGTCTTCACCAAGTCGATCGAATTCACCGACTTCCCGCTCGCTGAAATCTCTTTCTACTTCACCGACAACGTCATCTTGCTCCCCGGCGAGTATTGACGCCGCCTCTGTCCCGTTCGGGTTCCCATCCTTGGATGAGGAAACCCGAACGAAGGAGCATTTACATCGCTCTTGCCGCTGTCGTCCTTCCGCAAACCAGATCAAGCCAAATGCCCGCGTGTTCTTCACGCACGCTCTCAAACAACATCCATCCTGCCGATCCGCAACGTCCGTGGCCGCCAGGGTTGCAAACCGACCGCGCGAGCTAGTAAATGAAGATCAAATCCAGCCCCCGCAACCATCGGTACCGAATCCGTGTTCTGGCTTGGTTCGCGCATTAGGGCAGCCAATCACGAACGTTTCGAACACCTAGTGCGCAGCCGCGTTACACCGTGTAGGAGTTCGAATAGTCCGGCTACGTGAAAGAATATCGCGCGTCGCTTGGCACAGCCTTGATCGGCATCAAATCACACATGCCAGAAGCAAACTGGTAGTACCTTCGAAGAGCAGCATCGACCAGCGCTCGTCTCCTCCCGCCGCGCGTCCGGCAAGGATCGCCAACGCACCGTCGGCGGCAATGTAGACTGCCAGCATCACCGCGAGTCCCGCCACGGAGGGCCGCGGAAACACGGCAATCGAGAGGGCGAAAACAGCTGCAGACAGGGCACGGATTCCGACCGCCCACCAGTTGCGCGCGAGAGCCGCGCTCATCGGGCTAGATCGGCCGCGCCCAGCCCTCGATTGATTGAGGTATCGAGACCCATCACACAATGCCTGCGAACTCCGGCTCAGGCTTTTGCTTCTGGCAAGTGTTCCCGTGTCCAGGCGACGAGCTGGCCCAGGGGCATTGCGCCCGAGGTTCGGGCCAACTCGCGGCCGCGCCGGATCAGCAGTAGCGTAGGGATTGCGCGCACTGCAAAACGCGCCGAGAGGAGAGGCGCTGCATCGCTGTCGACCTTGACCAGCCGCACCTCCGGCTCGAGCTGCCCAGCCGCCTTCTCAAAGACCGGTGCCATGGCGCGACAGGGGCCACACCATGCGGCCCAGAAATCGACCAGCAGAGGAATGTCGCTGTGTGCTGAATGCCTGGCGAAGCGCGTCTCGTCGAGCGCAGCCGGCTTCCCTTCGAACAGTGATCGACGACAGGCGCCGCATTTACCGCGGTCGCGAAGCCGCGCCCGCGGCACCCGATTTATAGCGTCGCAGTGCGGGCAGACGACTTGCAGGGTCTCTGACAGACGCTCCTCCGGCCGGCTTGCCGAGCTCATGCGCCGTAGCGCAACCAGAAGCCCACTGCCCTTCCGCTGGCCGGCGTAAGCGTGAGCTTCGGCGTCGCCGCGGCTTGGTAGGAACCTCCCGGCGGGATCAGGCCGACCGGAGAGCCGGCCCCCTCTGCCGATACCGTCAACACGGCGGTTCCAGCATTGAAGACGGCGACCACCGAATTGGCCCCGGACCAAAGCGCCGGAACAACCTCGGTTTCACCGTTGAAGGCGTGCCATTCGAATACAGCGAGATGAGACATGATCGCATTCCCAGTGATCAGCTAAGCACAACAATATTGAGAATTTCTCCGGTCGCGTTGACAGGCGTCAAGACTCTCCAGCTGCTGTCTTTTCGCATGACTCAAGCGCGGGACACGCGCAGCGCCGGGTTGCGAGTAGAGCGTGCCGCCCCGCGCCTAACATGGCGCCCCGGGGGAAGGTGCAGAGCGCCATCGCCCACGCTGAGATGCTGAGATGCTGAGCGCCACAGCAATCGAACCGTGATCCTTCCGTTCAACTTGCCGTTCCTGCCTGCTCCAACTCCATGTCGATGGCCGCGACGAGATGCGCGAAGTCGTAGGAGGCGTCGTGCCGCCGGCCGTTGATGAAAAACGTTGGAGTGCCGTTGACACCGCTGCGCACCCCGCCCATGAAGTCCGCGCGAACCTTGGGGTGGAAGATGCGGTTCTCGAGGGCGACGCTCAGCTCCACTTCGGGCAGCTGCAAGGCATTTGCCAGCGCCAGATAGAGCGGGAGCCCTAGCATCGTCTGGTTCTCGTAGAGGGCATCATGCATCTCCCAGAACCGGCGATGCGATGCTGCCCACTCCGCCGTCTCGGCAGCGCTCTCGGCATTGGGATGCGCCTGAGCCAAGGGAAAATAGCGGAAAATGAACCGGAGATTCCTGCCGAAGTGCTTCTGGACGGCCTTGACGATCGGGTACGCCAGTCCGCAGGCTGGGCACTCGTAGTCGCCGTATTCAACGAGCGTTATTGGAGCCTTGGGATTCCCCTGGATGTGGTCGTCCGGACCCACGGGGACTTTCAGAATAGCCATGCTCATTTCTCCTTTTTCAGCGTTCGTCGGCCTTTGCTCCATTCTGCAAGGAGGCCCTCACGCGGCGGAGACCCCCTCCTTCTGTTGCAGCCCTTCGAGAGCATCGAGAATGCCATCGGCGCCGGGGTTGACGGCAATCGGCGACAAGTAGCTCCAGACAACCACTCCATCCTTGTCGATCACGAACAGAGCCCGCTCGCAGACGCCTTCCGTGTACCGGTAGGCGCCGTAGCTCTTGGCAACTTCGCCTTTCGGCTCGAAATCGGAGAGCAAGGGAAAGCGAATGTTGCGGTGCTCCGCGAAGGCCTTGTGACACCACGCCCCATCGACCGAGATCCCGAGCACCTCGGCCCCGTATTTTTGAAATTCCGGGCGCACCTCGTTGTAGATGGCCATTTGATCGCCGCAGACTGGGCTCCAGTCGGCGGGGTAAAAGGCGACAATCACGGGTCGCCCACGAAGCTCACTGAGTGAAAGATCCTGGTCTGGGGTGACGCGCAGCCTGAAGTCGGGAGCTTCGGCGCCGGGCGGCAGGATCTTCGACGGGGCGCGCATGCGGCTGTAGGACCCACCCTCGCTCGTTGTTTGCGGTTGATTCATTGCTTGCTGTTGTCCGCGTTTAGCCGTCGCCATTGCTCGCACTCCACGCTATTGCTCACACTCCGCTCGATCGCATATCGACTGAAAGCACGGCTTCGATATCTCACGTATCGAATGCCTTTGAGCATCGGCGCCATGATGACCGTCAATTTTGATCTGCTTCGGCTCGAACCGCTCCATGGAGCAATGGGGCGGTTTTGTTTTCGTTAAGTCCGCAACAATCACGCACACGAACCCGCCTGAGACACTATCGAAAATGGCAGGTTAGCCGTCGCCCGAATCTCGGCTGGCAGCTTCAGCCGCAAGATCAGCCCACGTCGGTAAGGGCACCGCAAGAGGCGTCTCCCGCTGCTGAAACCGGCCATTCCTGGAAGGAGCATTCCTGACAGAAATTGATCGCCGTCAAGGTAGCGATGCGGCCACTGAGATTTCTGACTACTGCTGCCACGGCGGAGGAGTCGGCCGACCGGTGCGCGAGCTTTGGAAGGATCGAGAAAGGAATTTGTCCGTGGTCCCATTTCGCGGACGCGCTAACGAAATCGTTGCGCCGCCATTCGGTTCTGCCCATTGGCTTTGAGCGCAGTCCGCCATGTGCGCGCCTTGTTTGCAGTCGCGGTCGCGGTGGCGGCGAAGATGAGGTGAAGGAACGCATTGAGCTCACTGTCGAATTGGCGCGCCGGTTGCGGTCCCGCTCCGCAAGATCGCAGGATCGACGTCGCGGTTGAATTGGACGGACGAACTTCGAAATGGCTCTTCCCAGGATCCCAGCACTGGTCACAGACTGGCGCGACCCGCGGGGGCACATATGCTCCGTAGCATTTCTGACCCGCATCCGGGCCGTTGCCGCGAAAGCCGGTGATGATTCTCAACGATGACTGTCCACTGTACCGTTAATGCTCCGCCCACCGATGTTCTCCACTGTCGGAAGCGCGGCTTTGTCATTCGCTCCTGGTTGCTCGATCTCATGGAGCGAACATATCGCGAGGTCGGCGGTCTCTCGAAGGTCCCGCCTTACGTCGAGGACACCGGCGAGGTGAATTGGCTCGTCGAGGACGCCCTGCGCATGGAAGTACCCATCCCCGTCATAACGCAGTCCGTGGTGCAACTGGTCGCTTCGCGCGACGACAGGCGCAACTGGGCCCGCGCCATAGCCATGATGCGTCATGCCTTCGGTGGGCATCCCTACGGGCCCAGTCCAGATATTGCCCGTGAGCGCCGCTGTGGGCGCGTTGGTGGCTTCATCGATAAGGTGAAGGATTGAGGAGAACCGTCCTCGGCGCGGACAACCACCATGCGGCGAGCCGGTCCAGAAGCCCTGAGGGCAGGCAGTAAGCTAGCCTGAGTTGAGCGCGCCCCATCTACGTTCCTGGCCTCGACGTTGACGCCAATCCGGCGTTCGTGTTCCAATGTGGAGGACGGAATTTACGGGCGGTCACCCTTGACGGGTCGGGTGCTAGCCTTCCGAGGGATGCCTGTCATGATGGCTGGCGCGTCGCCCGAAAATTCCCGCTCGGCGTTCGTGAACCGGTACCGATCATTGCCGTCAACGCCGAAACTGTCCTGCAGGGCATTCGCGCTGAGGGCTACTACCTGTGGCGTCCGCGTGCGGGTTGCACCGCACATCAGCCGGCACGTTGAAGGGCGGCCAACCGCCTTCATCCCAAATGTTTGCGCCCCAGGCGCGGGGGTCTTGCTCCGCGGCTCCGAAGCCGGGCGGTCGTCTCCGTGAGCCCCTCACTTGTGATGCCGAAGAAGATCGGCAAGGCGAGGTAGATGAGCAATGCAAGCATGGGCGCATACACCCAACCGAGCACGCCTGCCACACCGTAGAGCACGATGCCCAGCGAAGCGCGCAGTCGCTCCTTGGGAAAGAATCCTGGATCGATGTTGTCTTCCAGAAGATATGCGCGGGTGCTCAAGACGTGGAACAGAAGCAGCCAAGCCAGGCACATCGCAGCGCCAATGACAGCATATAAGGCAACGGCCACCGACGCATCGAAGGACGTTGCATGCTGCAGCGCGCTGGAGAGAACGGCGGTCGGAAACGGGATCAGCGCGGATGTGAGGAGAAGGAACAGATTTGCCAGGTGCACGCTGCGGTCGCAATAGCGCACTCGAGCGAACACGGCGCGATGGTTCAGCCATATGACCCCCACGTAGGTGAATGAGGCGAGGAAAGCCACATAGTTGGCCCACTGGGCGAACAGCTTTGAGAGAAGGTTCCCAGGCTCATAGTCCGGCCGCACAATCTCGAACACCAGCAGCGTGATCGTGATCGAGAGAACACCGTCGCTGAAGGCTTCAAGTCGGTCCGTGCTGGACAATCGCACATGCGGCAGAGCTGGACGACGATCCCCTCGCACGTGCGGCAGAGCGGGTCGCTCCTCTCGGCCAGCGCCCCTCATGATTGTTGGCTGAACGGTCATTGAAGAACCAAGACCTTGCCAGCTGCTAGCTCAGTTTCGCGCCATTGCGACCGATGTCCGATAGCTGCGCCATGATAAGCGTCAATAAATAGCCATCACGGCGCCAGCGCGACCAACGATCGCGCGCAGAGTTGACCTGGAAGGGGACTCGATCCCATCTCAACGCATGTTACGGATAGCTTTTTGCGTTGCTGACGCGTCTTCTCGCGCTGGCAATGCAGCTTCACCATTCATGCTGCGCATGTTCGCCAGATCCCGCGGCAGCCCGTACCGTGGCGAGGAGGCAATCGGTAAGACGGCCCGGCCCTTCTGCTAGGTGTTCCGCTTGCGGCAACGTTTGCGCTCCTGCAGCCACTGATCGGCACACGCGACTTCAACTCAATATGAAATACCTTGTGAACGGTTCTCGTCTTGTGCTCCTGCACGGTGCACTGCGAGTACGCAAAGATATGGCCATCCTCACTGAGGCATCTGACCTGGCGCCCAGTGCCTGCTATGACAAAGCCGACCGCGGGTGGATGGGGCCTGCCGATTATGCAGCAGCGCGCAAATGATTGATATCTTTTCTCCATCCCGCCACCAGCGGATCGCGCTCTGGATCGTTGCCTTCCTCCCTCACTCGACGCTTTCGGAACGCCAGCTCGTGCTGCGCGTTGACGAGCGCTGCGGACTTGTTCGGTCGCGCCGCGTCTATGCGACGTGTCCGAAGCATACGGTCATGGAGGACATCCTGGTACTCGTCGCCCGTTACTGTTTGGCCGACTTCTTTTGCCAGCTCCTCACGTATCACGCGCCGTTCCCACACCCCGCTGCGCCAGATCACCAGTCCGGCTAACCCGACGAACGGGAGAAAGATCGTCAGCTGCACAAGGCTGCCGGCCAAGAAGGCTTCCAGGAACCCTATATCGGGTGCCACCTGCCACTCTGGCGGCGGTTCGCCTGCGGCTGCGCTCGCAAGCGCGTCTATCAACGGGAGCGCATTATTGAGCATGTGCGCCGCAATCGCCAACGCGAGACCGCCAATTGGCGCCAGGAAGCGCAGCCACCTCCGTCGCGTCTGGATGGCCAGCCCAAGGGACGCACCGAAAATTGCTGTAAACATGGCATGGCCACCGAGGCCGAAAAGCGCATAACGGCCACCGAGGTGCAGTCAGAAACCATCCACGACTGCTCGAGAGAGGCCGGGCCTTCTTCGAGCGGTGGGCACATGGGCGATCGTGCTGGCGCGCTTCTCCGGCCCGCTGCGCGCGACCGTGCCCCTGGTCGCGGGCATCGCGGAGATGCCTCCGTTGCGGTTCCAGATTGCAAACTGGACATCGGCGTTCTTGTGGGCGTTCGTTCTCCTGTCGCCCGGCAGCTGGGGAGTGAGGTGGCTCTTGGAATACCTGCGGTGATGGGGGGCAGCGACAACGTAGAGCCCTCGCGTCTCAGCGACTACGAGCCTGCGACAGAGCTGCATCAGAATGGGAGATTTGATGGCCGTCAGCGCCCGCATTGATGGAGCGCATACAAGCTTGACCCGTAGAAGCTGTGGTAGGAAGCATCCGTATGACTTCGCGGTGGGAGCAGGGCAGCGTCGTGACCGTGTTCGGCGGGTCCGGCTTTCTCGGCCGTTACGCGGTGAAGGCACTAGCGCTGGACGGCTGGCGCGTATGCGCGGCCGTGCGGCGGCCCGAGCTTGCAGGACATCTGCAACCGCTGGGCGACGTGGGTCAGATCTATGCGGTCCAGGCCAACGTGCGCTACCCAGACTCGGTGGCACGCGCCGTGACAAACGCGGAAGCGGTCGTGAATCTGGCGGGCATCCTCACCGAGCAGGGTCGCCAGAAGTTTGAAGCAGTACACGTCGCCGGTGCTCAAGCGATCGCCAGGGCGGCGCGCGAGGCGGGCGTCAGGTCTCTCGTCCACGTCTCCGCGATTGGCGCGAACCCAAAATCCTCCTCTCGTTATGCCCGCACCAAAGCGGCTGGCGAGGAGGCCCTGTTGCATGAGTTCCCGCTGGGCGTGATCCTGCGGACGGCCGTCGCTTTCGGGCCGGAGGATCGACTGTTCAATCGATTTGCAGCGCTGGGGCGGCTATCGCCGGTGGTACCCCTCATAGGCGGAGGCCGCATCGGATGGCAGCCTGTCTACGCTGGCGACGTCGGCGCAGCAATTGCCGCAGCCTGCTCCGGCAAAGGCCACCCGCACACCATTTACGAGCTTGGCGGCCCCGAAACGATCACCTTCCGGCAAGTGCTGGACCGAACGCTGCAGTGGTCGGGGCGCCGCCGGCTCTATCTGCCTATGCCATTTTGGCTCTCCAAGCTCGCTGCGCTCACGATGCTGCCTTTGCCCGCGCGGTTACGACCATTCACCGCCGATGAGATCCGCCTGCTGGAGGCTGATAACATGGTGGGCGAGCTTGCCCAAGCTGAGGGCCGCACGCTGGCCGGGCTCGGTATTGAGCACCCACACGCAATGGCCTCGATTGTGCCTGCATATCTTGAGCGATTTCACCCGCGTGGGCAGTTTGCGCACTACCGCTCGCTTCCAGTTGACTTTGGGGGAGGCCCTGAGCATCGGGAGGGAAAGATGGCGAAAGAGAATAAGCCGGTGGACAGAAGTACTGCGACCGAAGCCGCACCGCGATGGCCACGAGATCGGACCTGCGAGTCGATCCGATTTCTCTCAACCAGCTCCAAGTCGCGTGCGGCTGCCCCGGCGGCTCTCGTGCTACGTCACTGGTCCTCCTCATGAGGGGAGGTCAACCCGCCTAACTGTCCAGCTTGGCGGATCGCTGCAGGGGAATAATTCCTCGAGCGCCTCCTGCACCTTGTCCACTACATCCACGCTGGCTTGGCTGCCATTGGCCAAGTGACTACGCGGCGTCCGTCTCGCGACCGTTCGCGGAGAGAGCGTGCATCGGGTCCAGGAAATGGAAGCGCCGGCCGCCGGGAAAGGAGAACGCCGGTTTGACTCCTTGCGCCAGCATCCTCGAGACGCCGCTGCGTATCGGCCAGATTGTGCCAAGGGCGATGGGCTGCGCTGGAGCTCATGACCTCCGGAGGATTCTGGCGCCAAATCTCAAACGACTGCGCAAGGAACGTGGGCTCACGCAAGAGGAGCTCGCCGACCTGGCCCGGCTCAATCGCAACTATGTCGGCATGATCGAGCGTCAGGAGAACGCCGCCAGCGCTGATACGCTCGAAGCTTTGGCCAAATCCCTTCAAGTTGACCCCATTCGGTTGATCGAGCAGTAGGCAATCCTCGCGCGGCCCGGCGGCGCCGGTGATGGGCTTCGGTGTCTGGCTGCACCTGATCGAGCAGCATGAGCACGAACACATCCACGAGCCCATGGAGCACAGCCATCCCGATGTGCACGATGCTCACCATCAGCACGCGCACGCCCGAGAAGATCCGCCTGGCGAACCCAATACGCATTGGCATCGCCATGCGCGGCTCGTGCACACCCACCCGCATGTGCCGAACATGCACCACACGCACGACCAGGCAGCTGCACCGACCAGCGACAACGCCGAAGCAGGGGATCGCTGAGCCGTGCTGCCGTTCACGACAGAAGAGTTCTTTGAAGTCTTCGCTCGCTCCAACGCCGCCCTCTGGCCGGCGCAGATCGGCGCTACAGGACTGGGCCTAAGGCGGCCGGCCTCGACCCACGCCCTTGCGGCGGCTTGATCGGCCTTGCGACGGGCGGCGCCGAAAACCATGGCAAATTCTTGTGCCGCTGTTCCCGCAAAATCAGAAACGTCAATCAAGTGCATGGAGACCAGCTCGTCTTGTTGATCGCTCGGTCCCTCCTCGGCGCTCGAGCCTTTTTTCAGGCAACAGCAACTCTAGCCAAAACCTTCCGCCGGGGCAATTCCGGGAGCCAACAAGGATATGCCTCCGCTCCCAGCAGGCGGCGAACCCAATTGCGACGGCAGAACCTCATCAAGCAATTCGCCGACGTCAAAGGAAGAGTTCCGGCCGACATGACTCAGGCTCGTACGCAGCCAAGTCTCGGCCGCCGCTCGGCCGTGGTCACGCAGTTCCCTAAGAAAAAGCAGACTGGGATTAGCTTTCGACACGTAACCGAGCATACGCATGTAACCATCGTCACTGATGCGATGGAAAAGGATTTCCCTGAGCGGTCTGTTGTCGTGTGCGCGCAATGGTGGTTGCTCCGCACATTGTCGGAGTAAATTGTTGACCGTGTAAATCCCATTGATCTCAAGGACCAACGATGAATTGAAGATGATCTCGTTGAGGCGATCCTGGATGTCCGACGCCGATTGCGGCGGCATCAAATCAGTCCGCCGGAAGGGATTGACCGTGACCATCAGGATATCGCGGGCGCCTTCATTATCTCGCGCTAGGCGGACAAGCGGCGCCAAGGCGGGATTGCCCATATAGCCACCATCCCAATAAAGGCCCCGGCCAATCCGTATGGCTCTGGAGCTTGTAGGCAGGCAGGCGGATGCGAGAAGCGAAGGAATGGTAATGTTGGGCTGCGTCACGATTTCGCGGCGACCATTCACGACATCGACAAGGTCGAAGAAGACTGCCGGCTCTGGGTGCTTTAGTTTCTCCGGATCCTTCATAACAGCCCGCGCCACAGGTTCGAGGGAATTGGCGAGAAAGGGCAAATTGTACGGCGATATGATCGGCGCGAGTTGCTCAATCCAAATCGACAGCGGGTGATTGTCGATATTGCGAAATACGCCAAAAAAAGACGCGCCGATGAACGGATTACCCGACCACAGCGCTTGCTTTGCAACATTAGTCCAAAACTCCTCCAAGGCTTCGCGAGCCCCTTTCGCGCCGCCGGAGGCGAGCCCGTAAAGGTAGACTGCTGCGTTGAAAGCTCCAGAGCTGGCCCCACTTATCGCTGCTATCTTGAGTTGGCGCTCCTGGCATAGACGGTCAAGCACGCCCCAGACAAACGCTCCGTGAGCGCCGCCACCCTGCAGCGCAAGTGCAACTGTCTTCATAGCTGTTCTCCAGTCGCAGACCTTGCAACTCGCGTTAGTGCGTCGACCAAGCAGTCAAGGAGGGTCACGCTCGAGCGGCGTGGCGTGATGCTGGTTCATACCCGCACCGCGCATCGATCTTCCGTCACCTCTTTCAATCGGGCCTCCGTCGCACGCAACGCGCTCCGCGAGCCAAGCTTTTCTCAGGTACGCGGCATCTCTGGGCCGCACTGCGGTGCAACCGGTGTGTCCACCAGGAAGGAGTGCAGTTCCGGCACAACGGCCGCGCCTTCGCCGATCGCTCCGCCAACCCGCTTGACTGAACCGCAGCGCACGTCGCCTACCGCAAACACCCCAAATATGTTGGACTCGAGCAACATCGGCAGCCGGGCATTCATTGCGAGTTCGTCCGGCGCAAGCGAGGGCCCCGTGCGCACGAAACCGTTTCTGTCAAGCAAGACGCCGCAGTCCTTCAGCCAATGCGTCGCCGGGTCTGCGCCGATGAAGACAAACACGTTGCGGATCGGCTTCTCGGTTTCCTGTCCGGTTGGGTTGTGCCGCCAGCGCACCCGATCAAGCCTGCCGTGCGGCGAGCCCAACAGGGCGACGAGCTCCGTCCGCGTTAGTATTTCGATGTTAGGTGTGGCCCCGATCCGGTCGATCAGATAGCGCGACATGCTCTCACCGAGTCCGTCGCCGCGCAGCAGCATCCAGACCTTGAAAGCAAAACCCGACAGGAATACCGCCGCCTGGCCGGCCGAATTGCCGCCCCCGACCAGCACGATCTCCTCCTGCCGGCACAGGCGCGCTTCGATCGGCGACGCCCAGTACCACACGCCGCGACCTTCGAACTGCTCCAGCCCTGGAACCGCTGGCCGGCGATAGCGGGCGCCCGCCGCCACCACAGCCATCTTGGCCTTGACGCGGCGGCCGTCGCTGAGATCGAGCGTGAGCGGAGCCTCGACACAAACGAGCCGCTTGACCTCGACGGGTATCACCATCTCGGCCCCAAACTTCTGCGCCTGCACGAAGGCGCGGCCGGCCAACGCCTGGCCTGATATGCCGGTCGGGAATCCCAGATAGTTCTCGATCCGGGCGCTTGCCGCCGCCTGCCCGCCAAACGCGTGCGCATCGAACACGATGACAGAGAGACCCTCCGATGCGGCATAGACCGCGGTGGAAAGACCAGCCGGTCCCGCACCGACGATGGCAACGTCGTAGGTCCGGTCCGGCGCATCGACGCGCACCAAGCCGAGGGAGCGGGCTAGCTCCTCCTCGCTTGGGTTCTTGAGCACGGTCCCGTCCGGGCACACGGCAAGCGGCAGGTGGGCGGGTTCTGGTGCGTAACGCTCGATCAACGCCTTCGCTTCTGCGTCCTCCGCCGGGTCGAGCA
>Ga0075424_100002405_pt1 | contig 17117 bp, 17 predicted proteins | sample SoiMethybrSBSTD3_FD_75301 | JGI IMG/M metagenome (GOLD analysis project Ga0075424, IMG submission 75301) | Bulk soil microbial communities from a Populus tree surrounding site in Tennessee, USA - Soil MetaG P. TD hybrid SBSTD3 | ecosystem: Environmental > Terrestrial > Soil > Tree plantation...
ACCGACTGGTGGCGTTACCCCTCCTCGTGATCCTCTTCGGCGCGGTCGCGCTCGCGGCTCGCGGGGCGGGAGCGCAGGGCGAGCCGTACGACCTGGTGCTCGTGGACGGGCGCGTGCTCGACCCCGAGACCGCCCTGGACGCTCGGCGCAACGTGGGCATCCGCGACGGCCGGATTGCGGCCGTCACCGTCGAGCCGCTCGCGGCGCGCGAGACACTCGCCGTCTCCGGTCTCGTCGTCGCGCCCGGATTCATCGATCTGCACGCCCACGGCCAGGACTCCCTGAGCTACCGCTATTATGCGCAGGATGGCGTGACGACCGCGCTGGAGCTGGAGATTGGGACCTACCCGGTCGCGCCGTGGTACGCCGAGCGCGCCGGCCGTGCCCTCATCAATTACGGTGTCAGCACCGGCCATGTGGGCGCGCGCCGGGCGCTCATCACGCACGACGAGTCGCTCTCGGGGCTTGCCGCGATCGCGGGCGACACGAGCCGGAGCTGGACCCACGGTGCGCTGCCCGACGCCGACCTGCCCCGACTCGATTCTGTGGTGGAGCGGGGGCTCGCCGACGGGGCGCTGGGCGTCGGGTTCGGCATCGCGTATACACCCGGCGCGAGTCGCGCAGAAATCCTCCGCCTGTTCCGGGTCGCGGCGCGTCACGGCGTGCCCTGCTTCGTGCACCTACGCCACGGCGGTCGCGACCCGGTGACCGGCGGTGGCGTCGCGGCGTTGCAGGAAGTGATCGCCGACGCGGCGGCGACCGGTGCCTCGTTGCACGTGGTCCACGTGACGAGCATGGGCCAGCGAGACACCCCGCTGCTCCTCCAGCTCATTCGCGGCGCGCGCGCACATGGCCTCGATGTCACCACGGAGGCCTACCCGTACACCGCGGGATCTACCGCACTGCAGTCAGCTGTGTTCGATCCCGGCTGGCAGCAGCGCATGGGGATCACTTATCACGATATCCTGTATCCTCCGACCGGCCGGCGCCTGACCCGCACGAGCTTCGCGCGCCTGCGCCGGCAGGGGGCCATCGTCGTCATCTTCCAGATTCCCGATAGCACGGTCCGACAGGCGCTTGCCGACTCGCTCGTGATGGTCGCCAGCGATGGCATCTCGCCCAACGGCCACCCGCGACTCGCGGGGACACACGCACGGGTCTTGGGGCGCTATGTGCGCGACTCGGCCGCGCTGAGCCTCCAGGATGCGGTACGCAAGATGACGCTCATGCCGGCACAGCGACTCGAGCGCGTGGCGCCGGCGCTGCGCGCGAAGGGCCGGGTCCAGGTCGGAGCCGACGCCGACCTCACCGTGTTCGACCCCGCGCGCGTCGTCGATCGGGCCACGTACGAGCGCCCGGCGCAGTTCTCAGACGGCATCGTCCATGTCCTGGTGAACGGCGTGTTCGTGGTGCGCAACGGCGCCTCGGTGGCAGCCCTTCCCGGGCGGCCCATCCGGCGCTCGAGCCCCTAGCGCAGCACCAGAGCGTACAACCCGACGACTCCGTCCCGGTCGGAGCGGAATACGATCCGGCGGCCGTCCGGCGACCACGTCGGATACCCGTCGGTCGCGGGATGATCGGTCAAACGCCGCACGTTCGATCCGTCGGCGTTCATGAGGTAGAGGTCACGATTGCCGCTGCGGCTCGACGCGAAGACGAGCTCCCGTCCGTCGGGCGACCAGTCGGCATAACTATCATCGCCCGGGTCATCCGTGAGCCGCCGCTCATTCGACCCATCGGCGTCGATCACGAACAAGTCGTAGTTCTCCCCGGCCACCTTGCGATGGAACACGATGCGACGCCCGTCCGGAGAGAAGCGCGCGCCCGCCTCGTACCGCGGGTCGGTCGTGAGGCGTGTGACCGCCGAGCCGTCGCTCGCCATCACGTAGATGTCGGATCCGCCCGTGCGGTAGGAGTTGAACAGGACCTTCGCCCCGTCGGGTGACCACGTGGCCAGCCAGTCGCTCGCCGGATCCGTGGTCAGCCGGCGCTCCCCGGTGCCGTCACGGCTGATCACGTACACTTCGGCGTTTCCGTCGCGCAGCGAGACAAACAGCAGTCGCTCGCCGTCGGGCGACCAGTTGCCCCAGGCGAAATCGTCGGCCGGATCGGTGGTGAGCCTCGTCCGCGACGAGCCGTCGGCGCGCATGGTCCACACGTCGCCCTTGCCGCTCGTGGTCGACGTGTAGGAGATCCACGCGCCGTCCGGTGACCACCCGCCGCTGAACGTCGGCGTCGAGTCGCGCGTCAGCCGTGTCACCCGGGTCCCGCCGGCCGCACCTTGGGCGCGGCATCCCGGCGCGGGCGCGAGCAGCAGCCAGAGGCACACCGTCGCACGTAGTGAAAAATGCACACGTCGAATAGCTCTCCCACCGTGCCGCCCGTCAAGGAGCCCGCCGCCTGGACGTGTCGCCGCTCGGCGCGATACTTTCACGCCATGCCGCACCCCAAGTTCCCGAACCTCACCGTGCTCGATCACCCCCTGATCCAGCACAAGCTCTCGATCCTGCGCGACAAGAACACCACGACCAAGGACTTCAAGCAGCTCGTGAACGAGATCGCCATGCTCATGGCGTACGAGGTCACGAAGGACCTGCCACTCGAGACCGCCGATGTGGACACGCCGCTCGAGCGTATGCGGGGGGTGCGGGTCGCCGGGAAGAAGCTTGCCCTCGTCCCGATCTTGCGCGCCGGGCTCGGCATGGTGGAAGGCATCGCGCAGCTCATCCCCTCGGCGCGCGTCGGCCACATCGGGATCTACCGCGAGCACGACACGCTCGAGCCCGTCGACTACTACTTCAAGATCCCCTCCGGCGAAGACGCGCGCGACTTCTTCGTGCTCGATCCCATGCTCGCCACCGGCGGCTCGGCCGTGGATGCCGTGAGCGCCCTGAAGCACGCCGGCGCCCAGCGGATCCGCTTCCTTTGTCTCGTCGCGGCGCCCGAGGGCGTCCGTCGTATGCTCGAGACCCACCCCGACGTGCCCGTGTTCGCCGCCGCGCTGGACCGCGAGCTGAACGACCACGGCTACATCCTGCCGGGGCTGGGAGACGCGGGCGATCGGTTGTTCGGCACCCGTTAGGCGCAGTTTTGGCTGATTGACATTTAACGTCACATCGATATATTGTGACGTAATTCGTCATATCAGCTAGATGTGACATAAAATGCCAAAGACCTACATCGCCCTCATCGCCGATGCGATCGCCTCGCGCGAGCTCCCCCCGGCGGCCCGTGCCCGGCTTCAGGCCGACGCCCGCGCCGCCGCGCAGGACTTGAACCACCGTTACCGCCGCGTCCTCGCCGCCCGCTTCGCGATCACCCTGGGCGACGAGCTGCAGTGCCTGCTCGCGACGCCCCAGCCTGTCTGGAACCTCGCCCACGACCTGCGGGGCCGCCTCCCCGGGGTCGATTGGGTCGTGGCCTGCGGCCGGGGGCCGATCACGACGCCGCTCGCGCCCACGGCGCCCGAGATGGACGGCCCCTGCTTTCACGAGGCCCGGGCTGCGATGGACCGCGCCAAGCCGCGGCGCCAGGTGTTCGCGTTCGGCGGGTTCGCTCCCGCGCTCGAGCCGCTCGCCAGCTACTACTCGGCGCTGTACTGGAGCTGGACGCCCCGCCAGCGCCGGGCCGCCACCCTGCTGCGGCTGGGCGACCAGGCGGCCGCGGCGGCCCGGCTCGACGTCGATCGCAGCGCCGTGTCCCACCTCGCCCGCCGCATGGCCTGGCCTCTCGTGGCCGCGGGGGATAACATGTTTCGGGCTCTCGTGGAGACCGGATGAACCCGCTGTTCATCGTTCCGCTCCTCGCCTATACGCTGGCGGCCACGCTCTGGCCCGGCCAGGTGGACGGCCGCCGCCGCGGCCGCGCGCTGCTCGTCGGGGAAGCGCTGTTCCTGATCGCAGCTCTCGTGCTCGGCACGCTCCTCGCCCCCCTCGCGCGACCGAGCTTCGACGGGCTCTGGTGGGGGCGGGTCGGGCTGCTGGCCACGGCTTATCTGTATGTCTCGGGTCGGGGGATCGTCCTGGTGCGCAGCGTGCTCGAGCTGCCGACGCTGCAGATGCGGCGCGACGAGGACCGCACGGCCGGCGCGATCGACGTGGCCCGCGGCCGCGCGGTCGGATCGCTGGAGCGCGCCCTCGCCCTCACCATGGTCCTGCTGGGCGACTACGCCGCGGTGGGGTGGATCATCGCGGCCAAGTCGCTGGCCCGCTTCAAACAGCTCGAAGACCGCGAGTTCGCCGAGTACTTCCTGGTCGGCACCCTGGCCTCGTTCCTGCTCGCCGTGCTCGTCGGCGTGGGGATACGGATCCTCCTGAAGCAGGCGTAACCCCCGCGCAACCCTCCCACGCTGCGCCGTGTCACAGAGTTAACCGACGCTGCCTCCTGCCCCCCCGCTCGGAGCCCGGTGGACGAACGCGAACTGATTACCAGAGTCCGGGCCGGGGACGGCGCTGCGGAACGCGCGCTGTACGACGCCCACGTGGACCGCGTCTACCGCCTCGCCTACCGGCTCGCGGGCGACGACGAGTTGGCACGGGAGTTCACCCAGGACACGTTCGTCCGCGCGTTCGAGCGGCTGGCCGGGTTTCGGGGCGAGGCGAAGCTGTCCACCTGGCTGCACGCCATCGCCACGTCGGTGGTGTTGAATGGGCTGCGCAAGGTGAAGCGCTTCCGGCAGCGGGAGACGAGTCTGGACGAGGCCGCGGGGACGTCCACCGCCGGACGCCTGGCCGAGCCGGACCTGAAGCGACGCTTGGCCCAGGCGATCGACGGTCTCCCCGACGGCTATCGCATGGTGTTCGTGATGCACGACGTCGAGGGGTACACGCACGAAGAGATCGGCGCGACCCTCGGCATCGAGACGGGAACGTCGAAGGCGCAACTGTCGCGGGCGCGCGCCAAGCTGCGTGATGCGCTCGCGGATTTCGCGGGGGAGTGGGTGTCATGACGGACGATCGGTTGGACGAGCGGCTGCGGCACGCGGCGCAGGACTATCACCGTCCGCCCGCGACGCCGCGCGAGGAGCTGTGGCAGCGCATCGCGGCGGCGCGCGCGACGCGGAGACGCAAGGTCATCGTGGTGCGTGCTGCGCTGCGCTGGGGTGTGGGCATCGCCGCCGTGCTCACGCTGGGCATCGCGATCGGGCGCTGGACTGCGCGCGGCGGCGATTCTTCCGGCGCACCCGCGGTGGCGACCGGCACCGACCAGACGCCGACGCTCGCCTACCGCGTCGCCGCCGCCCAATACCTCACGAGCACCGAGGCGCTGCTCACCGGCTTCCGCGCCGAGGCGCGATCGCCGAGTGTGCCGGCCGCCCAGTTCTCGAGCCAGGCTCGCGACCTGCTCGCGACCACCCGCCTCATGCTCGACTCGCCCGCGGCCCAAGACGCCCGGTTGAAGGGCCTGCTTGAAGACCTCGAGCTGGTGCTCGCGCAGATCGCCCAGCTGCCCCCGGGGGGGAGCGGCGATCGCGAAGACGTACAATCGATCAACCAAGGATTGGACCAACGCAGCGTGCTGCTGCGGCTGCGGACCGCGAACCCCGCCGGCCCCGGCCCCGTGCGCACGCAAGGAGCATTGTGATGCAGGCGATGTATCTGGTGGTAGCGGCCGTCGTCGGAATGCAGCAACCCATCGTGCCACGTATGGTCGCACCCGCGCTGGCGAACGCGCAGGCGGCGCTCCAGGGATTGGACGCGCTCGCTGCTTTGGACGCGCTCGACGCGCTGGATGCCTTGGACGCGCTCGATGTCCTGGACGGCCTCGACGCCCTCAATGCGCTGGACGCGCTCGATGTGTTGGACATGCAGGGCCCCGGCGCGCTCCAGGACGAGCAAGACCCCACCGACTCGTTGTGGCGTGCGGCGCGGCGTGCTTTCAACCGCGGTGACTACGCGAGCGCCGCGAAGCTGTACGGCGAGCTCACGCGCCGCTACCCGGACGCCACCCGTGCCGGCGACGCCCTCTACTGGGCGGCGTTTGCACTCTATAAGAACGACGATCTGGTTCGCGCCCGCAGCCTGTTGACCACGCAGCAAGAGCGCTACGCCAAAGCGGCGACGCTGCGTGACGGCTACGCGCTACTCGCCCGGATTCAGACGGCGCTCGCGAGGCAGGGTGACGGCGAGGCGGCCGCCTGGCTCACCCGGTACGCGCAACCGGCGCAGCCGGCGCAACCGGCGCAGCCCGCGCAACCGGCGCAGCCCGCCCAACCGGTGGTCGCGCGCGGCTGTCCCGATGAAGACGATGAGGACGACATGCGCATCGCGGCGCTCAACGGCCTCCTGCAGATGGACGCGACCAACGCGCTCCCCATTCTCAAGAAAGTCCTCGCGAAGCGCGACGCCTGCTCCGCCGGATTGCGCCGCAAGGCGGTCTTCATCGTTTCGCAAAAGAGCGGTGGCGAGACAGAGAACATCCTGCTCGACGTCGCCCGCAACGACCCCGATTCCGACGTGCGCCAGCAAGCGGTGTTCTGGCTGTCGCAGGTGGGCAGCGACCGCGCCGTGACCGCCCTCGACTCGATCCTGCGTAGCACTACGGACCCCGAGCTCCGGGAGAAGGCACTCTTCTCGCTGTCGCAAATCAACAACGCCCGCGCCGGACAGATACTGCGCGACTACGCCGCCAACGAGCGCGCCCCGGGCGAGGCGCGCGAAAAGGCGATCTTTTGGCTCGGCCAGCAGGGATCCCCCGAGAACGCCGCCTTCCTGCGAGGCATGTACGCCAGGCTCACAGAGGAAGACCTGAAGGAGAAAGTGATCTTCTCGCTCTCCCAGATGGGCGGCGCGGACAACGGGCGCTGGCTGATGGATATCGCGCTCAACGAGCGTGAGCCGGTGGAGATGCGCAAGAAGGCCCTCTTCTGGGCGGGTCAGGCCGGCGGAAACCTGGACCAGCTGGCCGGGCTGTACGACCGGATGCAGAACCAGGAAATGAAGGAGCAGCTGATCTTCGTATACTCGCAGCGGCACGAGGCCGGCGCGCTCGATCAGCTGATTCGCATCGCCAAGACGGAGCAGAACAAAGAGCTCCGCAAGAAGGCGATCTTCTGGCTGGGCCAGTCGGACGACCCGCGCGCCGCGCAGGTCCTGCTGGAGATCATCAACCCGTGACCGGCCAGCTGCTGCTCGTGTGCGCGCTCGTGGCGGGGCCCGCGGCTGCGCAGCGCCTCGGTGCCCGAGTCGCCGCCGCACCCGATGGCACCGTCCGGCTGAGCTTCGCCGCCCGTCCCGGCGTGTGCGGCAACGGACACAACGTCATCGCCCTGGAGTGCGCCGGCGGGAAATGCGGGCGCGGGAGATGGGGGCGCACGATCACGCTCGACCACGGCGTCGACGACGATGAGGTCGAATACGATTGCGAGCCGGGACCGGTGCGCGTCTCGCTCAGGGTTCGGGCCGCGCGCGTGCAATCGCTCCGCACCTACGTGGGAGGACGCTGGGTTACGCCGCCGCGAGACGCCACCGTCACCGATCTTGGCACGGCAGCGGCGCGCGACGCCGTGGATTTCCTGCTCGGCCTGGCCACCCACGCGGACTCTCGCGCCGGCGAAGAGGCCATACTCCCCGCGACCCTGGCGGATTCGGTCACCGTCTGGCCGATGCTTTTGAAGCTCGCCCGCGACGACCGCGTCCCCGGGCGCGCCCGCAGTCAGGCGGTGTTCTGGCTGGGACAGGCCGCGAGCGACGCCGCGACACGCGGCCTGACCGACCTGGTCGACGACGCCGACATGGACCAGGACGTGAAGGAGCAGGCGGTCTTCGCCCTGTCGCAGCAGCCCCGCGAGCTCGGTGTCCCCGCCCTCATTCGGATCGCCCGCACGCACCCCGAGCCGGGGGTCCGGCGCAAGGCGCTGTTCTGGCTCGGCCAATCCGAGGACCCGCGCGCCCTATCCCTCTTCGAGGAGCTCTTGACCAAGCCCTGAAGCAGTCCCGTATCGCGCTGTCCCCCTTCCCTCTACCCCCTTCCCTTGTTGTCTTTCCCCCATGCCTTTCTGGACCCTGCGCCGCAAACTCACCGCGACGGTGATCGTCGTGGTTGCGCTCACGTTCGGCTGGGCGGCGGTGGTCGTCGCGGTCGCGCTGGCTGGCGCCCACGACCAGGCGACCACCGCCGACGCCATCGCCGTCCTCGGCGCGGCGCAGTACAACGGCCGCCCGTCGCCCGTGTTCCGCGCGCGACTGGACCACGCGGCGGCGCTGTACCAGCGCGGGCTCGCACCCGTGGTCCTGGTGACCGGCGGCGTGGGTTCGGGCGACACGGTGAGCGAATCGGAGGTGGGCCGACGGTACCTGCTCAAGGCCGGACTGCCCGACGGCGCGGTCGTCGGACTACCGGCGGCGGCGAGCACGTCAGCCTCGCTCGCAGGCGTCGCCCAGTGGTTCGCGGGGAAGGACAACCGCCGCGTCCTGCTCGTGTCGGACGGCTTTCACATGTTGCGGCTCCGGATCATCGCCACCCGCCTGGGGCTCCTGCCGTTCACGTCGCCCGCCCCCAACTCCCCGATCCGGTCGAATCCGCGGCGTAACGCCGCGTACTTCTTCGCTGAAGGGTTCAAAGTCCCGATCACCTGGGTCTTCAACCGCTGAGGTACCCATGCAGCTCGAGAGCCGCCGGGTCTATACCGGCCGGGTCGTGCGGGTCGACGTGGACACGGTGCGATTCCCCGACGGCTCCACGGGGGAGCTGGAGATCATCCGCCACCCGGGCGCTGCCGCCATTGTGCCCTGCGCTTCCGATCCAGCAGGCGATCCCGATCCGACGATCCTCCTGATCCGCCAGTACCGGTACGCCGCAGGCGGTCCGTTGTGGGAGATCCCCGCCGGCACGCTCAACCCGGGCGAGGATCCCGAGGCGTGCGCCCGCCGGGAGCTGCTCGAAGAGGCGGGGGTCACCGCCGGGCGGCTGCAACGGCTGACCTCAATCTGGACCACGCCAGGCTTCACCGACGAGGTCATCCACCTCTACCTGGCGAGCGGGCTCACGGCGGGGACACCGTCGCGCGAGCGCGACGAGTTCATCGAGGTCGTGCCACAGCCGCTGTCGCAGGTCCTGGCGCGCATCCGGGACGGCGAGGTCCGGGACGCAAAGACCGTGGTGGCTATCCTTTATATGGCAGGGTTCGTCCTCGGGATGTAGCAACCCGTTGTCCCCCGACGAGGACGGACGTGTCGGCCCGACTCGACGCTGCGTTGGTGAAGGTGCGGCCGCATCGAGGTTTACGTCGGCGATGCGACGGGTACGGTTCGTGCCGTATCTTTATATGGAAGCACCGGGTCTTGAAAACATGGAGCGGTCCATGCGAGCCACCCTCAAGCGGATTGATCAGGCAGTCGCGACGCCGCGCGCGCTCGAGCGACAGGCGCTGCACGAGTTCGACGACGGTCGGCTCGTGCTCGAGCACCTCTCGGGCGATCCGCAAGCCTTCGGCACCCTGGTGGACCGCTACCAGACCCGGCTGCTCAACTTCATCAATCGGACCATTGGAGACCGGGAGCGGGCGGAGGACCTCGTCCAGGAGGTGTTCATCCGCGTGTTCCGGCACCTCCACCGTTTCGACCAGACCAAGAAGTTCTCGACCTGGATCTACACCATCGCGTCGAATCTGGCGAAGAATGAGCTCCGGAACCGCAGCCGTAACCCGCTCGTGCTGTTCCAGACGATCAAGAAGCACTGGGAGGCGGACCACCGGCCGCTCCAGTTCGAGGACACGACGGCCCGCCCGGACGACCTGTACCGCAAGCGCTTCCTCAAGGAAGCTGTGGATCAGTGCGTGGATCAACTGCCCACCCACCACCGGGCCGTTTTCGTGCTGCGCGAACTGGAAGGGAAGAGCTACGCCGAGATCGCCGATATCACGGGCTGCAATCTGGGCACGGTGAAGAGCCGCCTCAATCGGGCCCGGAACAGCTTCGCCCAGCTCATCGGTCCCCTGCTGGAATAGGCCCACTCAAGCTCCACCCCGGGGGGGCCGGGAACCCCGTCATGGCCCGACGGTAGTAGATTCTCGCCATGACGTGCGCCGAATTCTTCGAACGGTATACGGATTTTCGTGACGGCCTGATCACGGCTCCGCGCGAGCTACGCCGCTTCGAGCGTCATCTCGTACGCTGTGCCGGTTGCCGGCGCTATGACGCCGCCGTGCGGCGTGGCGTGCTCGCGTTGCAGGCCGCGGAAACGATCGAGCCCTCCCGCGACTTCCGACGCCGGCTCGATGCCCGACTCGAGCGCGAACGCCGCGCTGCCCGAGACGTACCGGCGAGTGCGGGCGTATCGGCGGCGCTCGTGATTGCGGCAGCGCTCGCGATGCTGGCACTGGAAGGCGTGCGACGCCCCGAGGTGGCGCGGGCCCCGGTGCTCCCCCCCGTTCCCTTCCCGAATCCGGTCGTACAGGCCGGTGTGCCGTTCGTCTCCTTCCAGGACCCGCGCGCAGGCGTGTTTGTGGGGCCCCAGCCTGCGGACGGCGCCGTGCTCGTCGAGCCTGCATCCGCGGGGCGGTAGGCTTTCTCTCGCCTCGAGCCCACGGTAACTTCCGCCCCGTATGGGGGCTCTCACCTTTGACGCGCTGCTCCGGAGCCTGAAGCAGGGCGCGCCGGATCCTGTCTACTATCTCCATGGTGAGGAGGACGTGCTGAAGGACGAGGCGGTCCGCGCGCTGCTGGAGCGCGCGGTCGATCCTGCCGCCCGCGACTTCAACGTCGACCAGCGCACGGCTGCCGATCTCGACCCCGAGGCGTTCAACGCCCTGGTGAACACGCCTCCCATCCTGACCGCTACCCGGGCCGTGGTTGTCCGAGGGATGGACCAGCTCCGCAAGACGGCCAAGGTGCGCCAGGAGCTGCTGCGCTACCTCGATTCACCCAACCCCACCACGGTGCTGGTGCTGGTTCACGGCACCGCGGAGCCACCCGACGCCGAGCTCGTCCGCCGGACGACCGCGGTGGAGGTCGCGGCACTGCCCCCGGAGCGGGTCGCGCGCTGGATGACCCATCGCGCGAAACAGCTGGGTTTCACGCTCACGCCCGAGGCCGGGGAGCTGCTCCTCGCCAGCGTCGGGAACGACTTGAGCGGGCTCACCCGTGAGCTCGAGAAACTCGCACCGCTGTGCGTGGAGCGGCCGGCCACCCGAGACGAAGTGGCGGCGCTCGTGGGCGTGCGTCGCGGAGAGACGCTCCAGGATTTCGTCGACGCGGCCCTCGAGCGGCGCGCGGCGGACGCCGCTCGACTGGTCGAGCCAGTGCTCGAGCAGGCGGGCATGAGCGGTGTCCGCATGCTCAGCGCGCTCGGCACCGCCCTCGTCGGCACCGCGCTCGCCCGTGCCGAAATCGATCGCGACGCGCGGCGGCGCGATCGCCTGGAGGGTGCCCTGCTGTCCCACCTCCGGGCGGCGCGACCGTACGGCCTGGGGAGTTGGGAGCAGACTGCCCTGCGCTGGGCTCGGTGGGCGGGGCTCTGGACCGCGGGCGAGCTGCGCAACGCCTTGCGGCTGGCCCTCGACGCCGACCGCGCCCTCAAGTCGAGCACGCTGACCGACGAAGTCGGCATCCTCGAGCAGATGGTGCTGTCGTGGGGCGTGCGCGCGAGGGAGGCGGCATGACGGTCGGACGGATACTCGTTGTCGCAGCCGCGCTGCTCACCGCCGGTCCGCCCGCCCCACTGTTCGCCCAACGCGACACCGTCCGCGTGGCGGCGCTCCGCGTCGCGCAGACCCGTCCCGACTCGGCGCGCGCCATGGTTCGCCGGCTGCTGGCGAGCGTGTCCCCGCAGGATTCCATCTACCCGGGCGTCCTCTTCACGGCGGGCCGCATCGCGTCCGATGCGACGACCGCCGCGACGAACCTGCAACGCGTCGTGCTCGAATACGGGCGGTCGGTGTGGGCCGACTCGGCGCTGGTGCTGCTCACCCAGCTCTACTTCGCCCAGGGCGATCCCGCGGCCACCGTGCAGGCGGCGGAGCGACTCCGGCTCGACTATCCCGATTCGCCGTTGCGGGCCCGGGCGGGCTTCTGGGGGGCCCGCGCCTACTTCGACCTCAAAGATGACGCCCACGGCTGCGCACTGATCCGCGAGGCGCTGGACGGCGCCGGTGCCGACGTGGAGTTCAGGAATCAGGTGAGCTTCTACGCCTCCCGCTGTGTCTCCGCTACGCTCGCCCCGCCGACCGCTCCCCCCACTCCGGCGGGCGGCGACACCCAGGCCAGGCCCACACCCCCGGCCGTGACCTATTCCGTCCAGGTGCTGGCCGTCAAAAGCGCGGCGCAGGTGGATGAGATGCTCACCCGCCTGAAGGTGATGGGCTTCGATGCCCGGGTGGTGCGGGACACGAGCGGCCTCTTCAAGGTGCGGGTCGGGCGGTACGCCTCGCACGACGATGCCGCGCAGGCCCAGCGCCGTCTCAAGACCCGGCTCGGAGGCCAGCCGTTCGTGGTGGAGGAGCCGTGACGCCGCGGCTCGAGGTGGACACTCCGCTGATGCAGCAGTACCGCGAGATCAAGGCGCGACACCCCGAGACCATCCTGTTCTTCCGGATGGGTGACTTCTACGAAATGTTCGAGGATGACGCGCGGCTCGCGGCCCGGGAACTGGGCCTCACGCTCACCTCGCGCAACAACGGGGGCGCGGCTGAGGTGCCCCTCGCCGGCGTTCCCGTCAAGGCAGCCACCGAGTACCTGCGGCGGTTGATCGGCCTCGGCCATCGCGTGGCGATCTGCGAGCAGGTGGAGGATCCCAAGGTCGCCAAGGGTCTCGTGCGGCGCGCGGTGGTGGAGACCGTCACTCCCGGCACCGTGCTCGCCGACGACTGGTTGGAGCGCAGCCGGAACAATTTCCTGGTGGCGGTCGACGCTCGAACCGCACCGGCCGGCATGGCGGCGCTGGACTTGACGACCGGCGAGCTGCTGCTCGAGACCGTGGCGCCGGAAGACCTCGCAGCGGCGCTCGCGCGCTACGAACCCCGGGAACTCGTGGCTCCCGGCGGCACACCCACCGCATTCCCGCTTCCTGGCGCCGTGCGCACGGAGCGTGAGGCTTGGGAGTTCGATCCCGAGCTCGCCCGCGAGGACGTCGCACGCACCTTCCGGGTGGCGTCCCTGGACGGGCTGGGCGTCGAGCCGGGCGATCGTCCGGCCCTGGGCGCGGTGGGGGCGCTGCTCCGCTACGCACGCGAGCTCAAACCAGGGGGGCTGCCGCACCTCGCCCGCCCCCGCGTGCTGCGGCGCGGCGACCTGCTGCCGCTCGACGAGATGACCCGGCGCAACCTCGAGCTGGTGGAGCCGCTCCGCGCCGCCCTCCCGGGCACGCCCGCCGCAGGGGGAGGGACGACGCTGCTCGAGGTCCTCGACCGCACCCTGACGCCGATGGGCGCCCGGCTGCTCCGCGGATGGCTGCTCGCGCCGCTCGTCGACCCCGCGGCCATCACCGCCCGGCTCGACGCGGTGGAGGTCCTGGTCGGCGACGTGCGGGGGCGGGACCGGCTGCGCGAAGCGCTCGACGGGGTTCGCGACGTCGAGCGTCTGGCCGGCCGCGCCGCCCTCGGGCGCGCGACCGCGCGCGAGCTCGGGGCGTTGCGGGACTCGATCCTCCGTCTGCCCGATGTCCGGGCGGCGCTCGACGGTCTGGAAGCGCGGGGGCGGGCAGCGCTGCTCGAGGAGGCCGCGGATCGCTTCGAACTGCTCCAGGACCTGGGCGACGAGCTCGCCCGGGCCCTGGTGGAGCGTCCACCGGCTCAGGCGTACGACGGCGACGCGATCCGGAGCGGGTACGATCGTGAGCTCGACGAGCTCAAGGACGCTCGCGACGGCGGGAAGCAGTACATCGCGGGGCTCCAGGCACGCGAGCGCGAGCGCACCGGCATCTCGTCACTCAAGGTCGGATTCAACAAGGTCTTCGGTTACTACCTGGAGATCACGAATCCCCACCGGGACCGCGTGCCGGCGGACTACGAGCGGCGGCAGACGCTCTCCGGCGCCGAGCGCTTCGTCACGCCCGAGCTCAAGGCATACGAGGCCAAGGTGCTGGGTGCCGAGGAGCGCATCAACGTGCGCGAGGCGGAGCTGGTGGAGGGCTTGCGCGTGCGGGTGGCCGGAGCGATCGCCCGCGTGCAAACCACGGCCGGCGTGCTGGCCCGACTCGATGTCTGGGGCGCCCTCGCCGACGTCGCCCACCGCGAGGGATACGTCCGCCCCGAGGTCAACGACGGCTTCACCATCGAGCTCGAGGGAAGCCGCCATCCGGTGGTAGAGCGGATGATGGCGCGCGAGGCGTTCATCCCGAACGACGTGCTGCTCGACGAGGCCGGTCGCGTGATCGTGCTCACGGGGCCGAACATGGCCGGGAAGTCTACCTTGCTGCGGCAGGTCGGGTTGTGCGTCCTGTTGGCCCAGATGGGGGCCTTCGTCCCCGCGCGACGGGCCGTCATAGGGGCGGTGGACCGGTTGTTCACGCGGGTCGGAGCGTCGGACAACCTGGTGCGCGGCCAGTCGACCTTCATGGTGGAGATGAGCGAGACCAGCGCCATCCTCCACGGCGCGACCGCACGGAGCCTCGTGCTGCTCGACGAGATCGGGCGGGGCACATCGACCTACGACGGCGTCGCGATCGCCTGGGCCGTGACCGAGTTCCTGCACAACACGATCGGGTGCAAGACGATCTTCGCGACCCACTATCACGAGCTCACGCAACTCACCGAGGAGCTGGCCCACGCGCGCAACTTCAACGTGGCCGTGCGCGAAGCGGGGGACGAAATCGTGTTTCTGCACCGCCTCGAGCCGGGTGGCGCCGACCGGTCGTACGGCATCCACGTGGGGCGACTGGCTGGCCTTCCGGCGCCCGTGGTCGGCCGGGCGTGGCAGGTGCTTGCCCTCCTCGAAGCGGGACACCATGTCGCGCATCAGACTCCTCCCGCGCGACCGGACGCGGCTCAGCTCGCCCTGTTCGGCGCGGCGGGCAGCCCACATCCGCTGCTCGACGAGCTGGGCCGTCTCGACGTCAACGCGCTGTCGCCACTCGAGGCGTTGAATCGGCTCGCGGAGTGGAAGAAGCAACTCGCGGAGGGACCATGAGCGTTCGGGCCGTCGCGCTGGCGGGCCTCTTGACCCTGGCCGCCGCCGGATGCGGCCAAACGCCCCCGGCCGAGCAGTCCGGGAGCGGGGCGCCCGGTGCTCCGCCCGATCAGGAGCCGCCGGTAGCCCTGAACGCCGACTCCCCGATCCAGTACCCGCCCCGCCTGTACGACCAAAAGGTCGAGGGCGACGTGATGCTGCGCCTGTTCGTCGATTCCGTGGGGCGCCTGCTGCCCGAATCGAGCCGGGTGGCCGAATCGAGCGGTTATCCGGCGCTCGATTCGGCGGCGCTCACGGGCGCGCGCAGGCTGCGTTTTGCGCCAGCCCGGCGACACGGCCTGGCCATCGCCACCGCGTTCCTCCAGCCGATCGAGTTCCGACACCCGCAAGCGAGTGGTGCCGTTTCGAAGGGGGCGCCAGACACCACGCGCCCCCGACCGACTCCGGTCCGCCCGCCCGCGGCAGTCGCTCCCACTCCCCCTCCCGTGCGCCCCGTGCCGCGCGACACGACGCCGGCGAGGCGGGACACCTTCCCGCGGCTCTTGGACACGACGCGCGCGGTCCCGGACAGCGCCGCGAAGCCGGATTCGAATGCCGGCCCACACTAAGCCCTACGGCAACATCCTCGAAACGATCGGCTGGACGCCGCTGGTCCGGCTGAACCGCGTGGCGCAGGGGATCCGGACTCCCGTCTACGCCAAGGCCGAGTTCTTCAACCCGGGCGGCTCCGTGAAGGACCGCATCGGCATCGCGATGATCGAGGCGGCCGAACGCGAGGGCCGTCTCAAGCCCGGGGGCCTGATCGTGGAGGCCACGTCCGGTAACACAGGGGTGGGGTTGGCGCTGGCCGCGGCGGTGAAGGGGTACCGCTGCGTCTTCACCATGCCTGACAAGATGTCTCAGGAGAAGGCCCGGCTGCTGCGCGCGCTCGGCGCCGAGGTGATCATTACGCCGACGGCGGTGCCCCCTGACCATCCCGAGAACTACATCATGAAGGGTCGGGCGATCGCCGCGGCGCACCCCAACGCGATCTTCGCGGACCAGCACTACAACCCGGTGAATCCCGAGGTCCACTACCGCACGACCGGTCCCGAGCTGTGGGAGCAAACGGCGGGGAAGATCACGCACTTCGTTTGCGCGCCCGGGACGGGTGGCACCGTCAGCGGCGCGGGGCGGTTCCTCAAGGAGCAGAACCCCCGCGTCCGCGTGATCGCGGGTGACCCGGTCGGCTCGATCTACACCGAGTACGCACGCACCCAACGGAAGACCGAGGGTCACCCCTACAAGGTGGAGGGAATCGGCGGCGACAAGCTGCCGACCTCGCTGCACTGGGACGTGATCGACGAGTGGGTCACGGTGTCCGACAAGGACGCCATGCTGATGACCCGACGCCTGGCCAAGGAAGAGGGCCTGTTCGCCGGAGGCTCGACCGGCGTCAACGTCGTAGCGGCGCTCGACGTGGCGCGCCGGGTGAACGACCCGCAGGCCCTCGTGGTGACGGTGCTCGCCGACACCGGAGAGCGCTACCTGTCGAAGGTCTTCAACGACGAGTGGCTGCGGGAGAATCAGATCCTGGAAGCGGAGCGCGTGTCCGTGGGCGAGCTGCTCGAGGCGCGGAACTCGGGCGCGCCCCCGTTGATCTCGGTCGCGCCGACGGCGACGGTGCGCCAGGCGTTGAACCTGATGAGCACCTACAACGTGTCGCAGCTCCCGGTGCTCGACGTCGGCGACGGGGTGGGCGCGGTCTCCGAGCAGGGGCTCATGGCCCGGGCGCTCGAGGAGCCGGCCACGCTGGACCAGCCGGTCCAGGATGTGATGGATGCGCCGTTCCCGGTGGTCGATGCGGACCTTCCGGTCGAGCGGCTCACCAGCCTGCTGTCGCGCGAGACGCCGGCGGCGCTGGTGCGACGCGAGGGCAAGATCACCGGGATCGTCACCCGCTACGACGTGCTCCACCAGCTCGCCGGAATTCACTGATGCGGATTGGGGTGATCACCGGCGGCGCAACGGCGGAGCGCGCGGTGGCGTTTGCCGGCGCTGCCCAGATCGTGGAGG
>Ga0075424_100002408_pt1 | contig 17112 bp, 13 predicted proteins | sample SoiMethybrSBSTD3_FD_75301 | JGI IMG/M metagenome (GOLD analysis project Ga0075424, IMG submission 75301) | Bulk soil microbial communities from a Populus tree surrounding site in Tennessee, USA - Soil MetaG P. TD hybrid SBSTD3 | ecosystem: Environmental > Terrestrial > Soil > Tree plantation...
CCCGCCGTGATTCTCGACGGCGGTTTTGATCTGGGCTTTGGCCCATGGCCCTTGGCAAATTTCCAAGTCCCATTGGCTCCAGCCCTGATCCATCGCGATGAGATATTTACGCGGCAGCAGAAATTCCATCACGGCATGCAGCAGACTTTCCTTTTCCTGTCCACGCTCATTCCAGTAGGACAGATAGAACGCCGCTTCATGCCATAGGATGCGTACTTCTTGCCGGGAGCCGTTGAATTCGAACGGCTTTACCTCGCGGAAGCGGCGCAGACGCCAGCGATAACGCTCCAACGTACGAATCAGCGGCCCGATATAAATTAACAATGCGATGAGAAGCGTTGCGCGCCATCCCTGGAAAGGCGGCATCACTCGAGCATGCAGCGCGCTTGTCACGCAACGGCTGAGCGTCAGTCCGAACGGCGCAAGCCCGAGCCAGAACCAGTCGCCTAATACCAGTGCGCAAGCCACGAGCGCGAGCGAAAGCACATTCCATTCGAGGGTCAGCGGCAGGCACGCGACCACCGAAGGCGGAGGCTGGTACAGAGTCTGGAAAAGACCGCGCCCGAAAACTCCGGAGTAAATGCGTTGCTGACGGCTCGCCAGAAAAGATGATAAATCGCCGTAGATTCTACCGAACCAGCGCGATTGGCCCAGCACGTTAAAACGACTGGGATGTTTGAAGAACAGCAGAGTCTCTGCCTTACCGTAACCTCGTTGCTGCTTCAGATAATCGCGCACGGTATTACGGCGAAAATGCCAGACCACCGCCGCCGGAGAGAAACCGATCTTGTAACCTTTGTTCTGCAGACGCCAGCACAGATCCACATCATCGCCCGCCGCACGGAAAATCGGATCAAATCCGGAGATCGCTTTAAGCGCGTCGTGGCGAAACGCCATGTTGCAACCCGGAATGTGCTCGGCGACTTCGTCATCCAGCAAGACGTGGGCTGGCGCGCCGGGTGAAACCGCGACACAAGAGGCCACGAATGAGTCGTCCGGCGGCGCTAAATTAGGCCCGCCCACGGCGGCAAAGTCGGATGATTGAAAACGCGCCACCAAGTAAGTGAGCCAATCCGCATCCACCATGCAGTCGGCATCGGTAAAAGCGATGATATCGCCCTCGGCTGCTCTGATTCCGACATTGCGGGCCTCGCTGAGCCCTTTGTTGTCCTGATTGATGAGCCGAATGTAAGAATAACCTTCGGCGATTTGCCGCGTCCCATCCGTCGAGCCATCGTTCACAACGACAACTTCGTAGTTCGGATAGTTAAGTTTTTTCAGCGACGCGAGACACGCATCGAGGGTTCGCTCGCCATTGTAAACGCACACAATCACCGAGACTTTAGGATATGCGGGAAGCGGCGGCGGCAGCGTCCCGCTATAGTATTGTTGGACTGCCCCGAATGCAGGTTTTTTGTCGCGGTGGCGATCGACCAATCCAAAGGCCCAATCCTCGACCTGAAATCCCTCTGGACCGGAATAAGCGTGCCAATCGTCGGTCCAGGAAAAGACCACTGTTCCCGCCACTCCCGATTCAAAGCTGGCGCGCAATTGCCAGGATAGAGCGTCGGCCTGAAACTGGCGGCCCTGTCCAATCGAATCAATGCCGATTTCTGTTAAGACCAGCGGTCGGTCTCCGGCAAGATTATGGAGGTGAGATAAATAACGGCGAAAATCTTCTTCACGATGAAGGTATACATTGAAAGCCACGAAGTCCAAGAAGTCGGTTTCGAGATATTCAGTCGAAGGAAAATTTGCGTAACTGACCAGCGTGCCCGCATCACCGCTCTTTGCCGTATCCACGAGAGTAGCGAGAAACTTGCGTATCTTTTCGGCGCCGTACCAGCGCACGATTTCCGGAGGAATCTCGTTGCCGACGAGATAAGCGAAGACCGCAGGATGGGAGCTGCAGGCGGCTACTCCATGGGCAATGGTTTCGCGAATTTCTGACCGTGTCCGCTTGGAATCAAGAAACGAAATGTGCTGCGGCCAGGGAATACCGACGATCACGCGAAGGCCGTGCGCCGCCGCTTTGTCGAGAATCGATTTAGACGGAACGGTAAAAGTACGAAAGCAATTGACTCCGAGCGCTGCCATGAGTGCAAAGTCCAAGTCTACGTTCGCAAGCTCCGGAAAGGGCACGCCGCCAGCGCTCGGGGCAAACGGACCGTACGTCACCCCTTTGACGAAGAACTTTTGGCCTTTATGGAAAAAGAATCGTCCACGCTGATCGATCTTTTCGAGGGTCATGGCTTTGCTCGAGCGGCGAACTTCGATCAGCGGCAAGCTCGGTATGCTTATGTCAGGCGTACCGTGTAGCTCGAGCAACGAGGGCATCGACATGTGTAGGTTGAATCGCTCCTTCTCTGTGCAGGCCTAAACCCGGAAAGTGCTTTCAGAACGGATACTGAAACGGTGCACTAGGTGGCAACAATGATGCCAGCAAACGACACGAAGGATTTTCCTGTTTTTACACACGCTTGCTTCATTCTTGGGACTGACACCTGCAGGGTTTAGCAGTCACGAATTGGAAAGGCTTCTTTCCCGATTACTGATTGTACCGACATGACTGTTAGACGCGTCTCAAGCAATTCAATTCGAAAATTTCCGCAACTCCGCCTGATTATCGCGATTCGGGAAGCGAAAAAATTAGCGCCGACGTTTGGTAGCTAATTCCCCGCTGGTATTACTGTCATTGATTGACTTTGGTTGCGTTTGATAGGGAACAATACGCAGATCATCCAATGTCAGCGGGAGTCGTAAGCGACTCATTAGGGTACTGTGTGTAATGCGGTTTCCTCGTTTGATGATGGATTTTAGTCGTACTCCGATAAAATAAAATTTATCGCAAAGGCGAGGGCAGTTCCTGCACACGAAAAGCTCTTTGCGCAGCGCCGAACTCCCAAAATTTGCGGAATTCGGCAGCGGTGCAATCGGTCCCAGTAGCTAAAAGCCCACGCATACCCAATTCGAGCGGAAATCTAGGGACTGAGCGGTGCATCAGAAACAAAAATTTGCGGATCGGATCAAAATCAGCCTCTGGCACCGTTTGATCGCTTTATCCAAAGTAGTTGAGCACCAGCAACTCGAGCTATACCACGGGCTAAGCATGAAGGATGAAGTTTAGTTATCTCATCGCGATCGTAATCGTGGCAAATCTCGCCTGCGTGTTGGGCAGCGCTGCGAGCAAATCTACAAAGCAGCCCGCTCGCACCGTCGCGCGGCCAATTTCGCCGTAGGCTTCAAAAAAATTGCAGGCTACGCGGCGCATGTTCATCGAGCGAATGAAAGAGTCTCGAGAGTCTCTGCGGGAATCGCTGCTGCTCTATGAACAGCGTTTGGCAGCGCAGGGTCCGAGGTCGAAACGAAAAAAAAAGCTTTACGAGGAGGATCTGATTTCCCCGCTCGAGCTTGAAAATAGCCAGCAGGCGATGACCAACATGCAACTCGAGGCTGAGCGAATCCACCATTGGATCGCTGAAGGTGACGTAGCGTTGTCACTCGCCGATGAGAACGCCAGAGCCGGGATCGGCGCGCTGCGCGGACTAGCGCCGGGCGGTTACCAAGAAACTCGGACCATCATTCGTTACCACGGCGTGATGCCGTGGTCGCCGGCGGTGATCGCCAAAGTGCAGAAATTTTTTCAAGCGCGATTCGGTCCACAACTGCCAGTCAGTGTCGCCGGTCAGTCTTTAACCCATGATCGTTTGGGTTATGACCACCGTGAAGCTGTGGATGTGGCCGTTTCACCGGATAGCCGCGAGGGCCGGGGTTTGATGAAGTATTTACGCCAAGCGCGGATTCCATTTCTTGCCTTTCGCGGCAAGGTGCCGGGCGTCTCCACCGGCCCGCACATTCACATCGGTCTGCCATCGCCGCGACTTCATTTGCTTGAACCAATCAGCGCAGCGTTGTCGCCGTCGAGCCGCCAGGCGACGACGACGGCTGAACTTCTGAATTTACAGTTCAGATCGAGCGCGCATTTTTCTGTGACGTAACGCCTCGCGCGGGGTGTACCGTCCCAGGATTCGAAGTTGCGTGACCCTCTGACAGTCGTTAAACTTATTCAATACTCCGGAGTCAAATTAGAGAGATGAACTGGAGACTCTATGCGTAAATGGCTGATTGCCGGCGCCGTTTTGCTGATACTGATCGTCGTGGGAGTGGTGGGACTGCTCAATATCAATGCACTCATTGCGCGTAACAAAGACTATTTGATCGGACAGGCCGAAGCCGCCTTGGGACGGAAAGTTTCCGTGGACAAAGTTGAGGCGACACTTTTCAGCGGCATCGGCGCCCGGCTGACAGATTTCACCATGGCCGATGATCCTGCCTATGCGAGCGGCGATTTTGTCCGGGCCAAGGATCTTCAGGTGATCGTGAAGTTTTGGCCATTGTTGAGAAAGAGCGTGCAGGTGAAACGCGTGATTCTGCACGATCCCGTGATCCAGATCGTGCGCAACCGGGACGGGAACTTCAATTTCTCGACCATCGGAAAGAGCGTCAAAGAAAAGAAGGAGGAGCGCGAAAAACGCGACAAGCAGGAACGTTCAGTGAAGGATGAATCGGCTCTGCTGATTTCATTGGTCGATATTTCCAATGGCAATATCCGCTATCTCGACAAAAAAAACGGCACGGATATGCAGGCGAAACAAATCGATCTCAAGATCGAGGATTTCGATTTTTCTAAGCCGTTTTCAGTGAAACTCAAAGCGGCGATTTATGCCGACAAGCAAAATTTCGCACTGACGAGCAGAGTCGGACCACTACCCGCGAGTTTTGATATCAACCAAGTTCCCCTGGATGGGGAGATCGACATTGATCCGCTGAACATGACGCAGTTGAGGACAGGGTTAACAATTATTCAGTCGGCTTTACCAAAGGAAATTGATCTCTCCGGGGTATACCGGATCAAAGATCTCAAGTTTAAAGGCACACTGAACGATCTCGCGCTTAATGGCCAGCTTGAGGGTACCAACGGTTCGCTGCGCTATGGCAACACTTTTCAAAAACCCGCGGGAGACCCACTGGCGCTTAATTTAGATGTGAGATTCTCGGGTAATAAATTGACGATCCGTAGGGGGAATCTGAAACTACACTCGCTGGAGTTGGCTGCGGCGGGAGATGTTCAGACGGGCGATACTTCGGTTCTAAATCTCTCGTTGGATTCCAAGCCTGCTTCCCTCGAGGGTTGGGACAGAATAATTCCGGCTCTCGCGAGCTACCAATTGTCCGGCACGATGGACATGAAGGCGACGGTCCGTGGCCGAATAGGCAAAGGAGCTGCGCCGCAAATTGAGGGCACTCTCGGCCTAAAAAAGGTAAGCGCGAAGCCTCCAACGTTTCCCAAACCGATAGAGAACCTCAACACCACCGTTCGTTTCACTGGGCAAAAAGCCGATATCGGCGACATGACGCTGACGCTCGGAAAATCACGCATCCGGCTAGCGGCGGCCATCGAGAAATTTGCACCGCTGACGCTGACCTACAAAATGTCGACGCCGGAGCTTTGGCCTGCCGATTACAGTGCGGCGCTGGGTGAAGACCGCAAAGCCGACGTGATCCGAAATCTCCAGAGCGCGGGGCAGTTCAGCATGACTAGCGGTGATATGGTCTATCAAGGAAGACTGAGTTCGGCGGACGGCACACTGTATAATGTGTCATATAAGGCTCTCGACGCGACGCTTTCGCTGGCAGATAAGGTTGCGAACATCAAAAGTTTGCGCGTGAATGCGCTCAGTGGCGCGTTACAGCTGGACGGCCAGTATTCGTTCAAAGAAGCCGTGCCGCAATTTTCGATGGCATCGAAGGTTCAAAACATCGATGTGAAAGAGCTCTACACACTTCTCGATGCCAAGGCAGAACGCGACATACGCGGCAGGATGAACGCGGATATGAAGCTTGCCGGAAGCGGCAACAGTTGGGAAACGATCAAACCGACACTGCATGGCCAGGGTGATGCCGAAGTCGTGCGAGGCGCTCTGCTCAATTTCAATATTGCCGACAACGTGCTCACGGGAATTACCGGCATACCTGGACTGACCAACGCGATCAATCCGTCGTTGAAAGCAAAATATCCCGAGACTTTTACGGCCAAAGACACCGAGTTCAAAGAGCTCAAAGCGAACTTCGACCTGGCGGACGGTCGAATGAATGTCAAAAATATGCGCATGGCCGCGGCGGAGTTCGTGGTTCAAGGAACTGGCTGGGCGGATTTCGAGCGCAAGGTCGATTTTCGAGCGACCCTGACCTTCTCCCAACGATTATCGGCCGATCTCAGCCAGTCGGCTCGGGAGATGAAATATCTTTTGAACAACCAGGGACAGCTCGAGGTGCCTTTTGTTCTAACCGGCAAAATGCCAAATGTGAAACCCAGACCGGACACCCGTTACCTTGGCCAAATGGTGCAGCGCGGTTTCTTACGGAAAGGAACCGAAGAGTTGCAGAACCGCTTTTTGGGAGGGAGCAAAGATTCCGCGCCTCAGAATGACCAAACGCAAAGCGATCCTAGCAAAAAGAAAAAGACCTCAACCGAAGACATGATCCGGCGCGGCCTCGAAGGTCTGTTCAAACGTTGAGCAGCATCCGCGGTGACCGCCCCCCAATTTTGAGTCGCAAGTACGCTTACACAGATTTGTAAGCTAGCCGTTTCATTTTTTGGGTGTTCTTGCCCTCAATCCGCAGCAGACCCGTGGCGGCGACCCGTTTCGGCGAGTGCACATCGCCTTCGTTATAAACATGCGCCATGCCCGGCTTGAGTGAATAGACGCGGGCGCGGCGAACTTTTCCGGGTTGGCCATCTGAAGCCGGCTCAAGGATTTCCCAATCGCTCATTTCCGTTTCGCCAAAAGCCTGACCGTAAATCGCCCAGGAGCTCCCATGATCATGCGGATTGGCTTCTCGAGCATCACGATTGACATGAGCACAGACGCAGAAACCTAGCTCCGGATCTTCATAGATGACCTGCCGATCCGGTGTATTGTCATTGATGTACGTGCCAATGAATTTGTTATCCTTTAGCGCCTCCTGGACAAGATGACGAACTCTCTCGCGCCCTGCCGGGCTGGGATCTTGTTTGAGCGCTTCCTTGACATCGGCGGCAAACGATTCCAGCGTAAAACCCATGACGAGGACTCCTTTCTTGCTGATTCTTTAATCGTGTTTACAAAATCACCGGATGTGCGTCAACCGTAAAGCAGCGCAGGCTGCCGTTATGATTTGTTGCCCCGCCATATCTCGGTGATCTCACCTGCGGTGGAGATGTCGAAATGAGTTTGGTCCATTAGCTTTAGGGCAAGCTCATGCAACTCGCGATTGCGCGAGCCGACGCAGTCTTTCAACACGACGATGTCGTAGCCGAGATTCCGGGCGGTTCTGGCCGTGCCTTCGATGCCGCCTTCGGTGGCGACGCCGCCTATCAGGATCGTGCGCACGCCATTGCTCCGCAGGATGAGATCCAGATCCGTACCGATGAAGCCATCCGGGCGTCGTTTCTGGAAGACGATATCCTTCGGCTCGGGCTTCAACTCGTCGACAATTTCGCGATCGTGCGGGTCTTCCTTTTCCTTCAAGAGTTGGCTCGGATCGGATGCCTTGGCGCGCTTCATTCGGACGCGGACCCAAACCGGAGCCTCCTCTTTTATCAGATCGAAGCCGGTTTGCACTGAATAGAGTACAGGAACGCCGAACTCACGGGCTCGGGCGGACAAGCTTTTCAGGTTGGCAAGTATTTCTTTGTAGTTGAAAGCGTTTGGTCCGATGGCGTATTCCATGTCCCAGATCAGCAGCGCCGAGTGCTTTGGCGCGACGATTTCTGCCAAGCTTACAGGAATTTGTTTTCCACCGATTTCAAACATGATTCACCTCCGCGGACGCTGGATTTGCCCGGAGCATACTCGCCTGTACGCGCAGGCGTCAACGGATTGATTTCAATGGAGGACAATCGGTGGAAGCGCGCCAATGGATGTAGTAGGTATCTGTCTTTACCGAGCGGGAGAGAAGTCATGATTCACACAAGCTTTCAGCGCGCTCTGGTGATGAGCGTTGTCTTTGCGATCACTCTCAGTGTGCAGGCGCGTGCGCAGGATTTTTTCAAAGACAAGACATTGACTTTTATCGTCGGGTATTCGCCAGGTGGCACCTATGATCAATATACGCGACTGCTTGCCCGGCATATTGGGAAACACCTGAGGGGCAACCCAACGCGCGTTGTCGAGAACATGCCTGGGGCCGGCGGGATTATCGCGGCTAATCATCTTTACAATCGGGTGAAAGCTGACGGCCTGACGGTCGGAGCATGGGCTTCGCCGCTCATCCTACAGCAGATTATGGGAAACGAGGCGACCAAGTTTGACGCGCGCAAAGTCGGCTGGCTCGGCATTCCTGGTCCTTACGACACGGCATGCCACTTCAACCAAGAGAGTGGAATCAAAACTGTAGATGACTGGTTTGCAGCCAAGCGGCCTCTCAAGATTGCTTCGATCGGGCCGGGCACAAGCCTCTCCGACGTTCCAAAACTGCTGAAAGCGGCGCTCAATCTGCCGCTCGAAATGGTCGAAGGTTACAAGGGCGGAGCTGAAGCACGCCTGGCGGTCGAGAGCGGCGAGGTGGATGGCCTTTGCGCGTCATGGCAGGCGACGAAGGTCTCCTGGCGCAACCAGATCGAAACGGGCAAGATTCACGTCGTCCTGCAGGCGACGTTAAAATCTCATCCCGACCTCAAGAAGGTGCCGCTGGCAATCAACTACGCAAAGTCAGAAGAAGCACGTACTCTGCTTCGCGTCGCGGACAATGTGCATGTTTATCAATTTCCTTTCTCTACCGCGCCCGGCACGCCGCCTGAGCGTTTGCAAGTTTTGCAGCAGGCTTTTGTTAAAACCCTGGGCGATGCGGAGCTGATCAGCGAAGCTAAGAAAGCCGATCTCGAGATCGCGCCGATTGACGGTCCGACCACGGCGAAGACGTTCAACAGTCTATATGAGCTACCTCCTGCCCTGATCGCAAGGCTCAAGGAGCTGCTCATACCGAAGCGTTAGATAAGAAAACAGTTCAAACGGTTCAAGCCGTTCGAGCCGTTCAAACCGTCAGGGAGGACCGGGCGAGTGAAAAAAGTGGTGGTGACTGGAGGCAGCGGGAGGTTGGGGCAGTTTGTGATTCGCGATTTGCTCGCCCACGGTTGCCAGGTGCTGAGTTTGGATCGCGTTCCGCCCCGGGAAAAGTTATGCCCGACATGGCTTGCGGACTTGCGCCACTCGGGTGATTTGTTCGAGGCCATGGAAGGCGCTTACGGCGTGATTCATCTGGGCGCGTACCAAGCGCCAAACCTCGCGCCGGATAGCGAGACACTGAGCAACAACGTTTCGGCAACTTACAACGTGCTGCGCGCCGCGGCGGACACCAAAACCAAGAAAGTTGTCATTGCCTCGAGCACGGCGGCATTCGGTTTCATTTATGCAAAACAACTTTGGGCGCCGGAGTATCTGCCGGTAGACGAAAAGCATCCTTCGTTGCCTCAAGACTCTTATGGTCTATCGAAAGTGCTCGGTGAGCAGATCGCCGACTCGATTGTTTCTGTGCATCGAGAGATGACGATCAGCAGCCTTCGTTTTCCCGGAGTCAATTTTGATCTATCGTACGAGAGCTTCAGGGAGCGGTGGCGCAATCCGCAAATGCGCGCTAGCGGATTTTGGACTTATATCGATGCCCGAGATGCCGCAATGACTTGCCGGTTAGCGTTGGAGGCGAAGTTCACCGGCCATCAGGTACTTATCGCTGCGGCGCCAAACAATTGCATGATTCAGCCGACGCTTGAGCTGATCAGAAAATACCTGCCGCGCGGTGCGCGAATCAAAAAAACTGCCGGCTCACACTGGAGCTGTGTGGATTCGGCCAAAGCTCGGCGCGTTCTCGGATTCAAGCCGGCACATGTCTGGCAAAAATATTACAAAGGCGATCCGGGCGCAGTCGCCGCAGGCGCACTAGCTTTACGTTCGGTGCGATAACTCTGATGGAACATAAATCGCCCGTTGTTCGGTGATATTTACGATGGTGGCGCGCGCGCCGATAAAATTTGGCATCTTCGATTGGATCGATCGCAATCGAATGGCGACCGATGAACTGTATGAGCAGCGCTTGAGGCTCATCGAAGCTGCCGATCAAAGCAGCTTTTATTGTTATCACATCGCTGAGCATCATGGCTCGCCCCTCAACCTGACGCCTTCGCCGAATCTGTTTCTAGCTGCCGCGGCGCAGCGCACGAAAAATATTCGACTTGGCACGCTCGTGTACGTCTTGCCGGCTTATAATCCACTGCGCCTGGCTGAAGAGATTTGCATGCTCGATCATCTGAGTCGGGGAAGATTGGATGTCGGAGTGGGGCGCGGCATCTCGCCCATCGAGCTCTCATTCTTCAATATCGAAGCCGCGCAGTCGCGCGAGATGTTTCGCGAGTCCCTCGAGGCGGTCGTGCGGGCATTATCGACAGGCAAACTGTCCTACGCTGGGCGTTATTTTTCGTTCCACGATGTCGAGCTTCAGATCGAGCCCTTTCAGCGTCCCTATCCACCGCTTTGGTATCCGACCAACAGCACTGAATCGATGGAATGGCTAGCGCGCGAAGGCTTCCACACCGTGGTCCACTATCAATCGATGCCGGTCATTCACGAACTTTTTGTTTTGTATCGCCGTCTCTGGAATGAGCATCGGAGTAACGCGCAGCGGCTGAACGCGCACGTGATGGACTCCCTCTATGGCATCTCACGGCACGTTTATATCGGCGACACCGATGCGGCAGCGTGGGAAGAAGCGAAAACGGCGCTTACGGACTTCAATGACAACACCAGTTATCTGCAATCGCGCCGGGGCGACAACAAACGGAAGGATTATCTGAACGATTTCGAGGCGCGCCGCGCCGAAGGTCTCTATATCGCGGGATCGGCTGCGAGTGTGCGCGAGCAAGTAAAACAGCATCTGGAGATCACCGGCAGCAATTACTTCGTCGCTTCGTTCGCTTTCGGCAGCTTGACTCACGAACAGGCCATGAACTCGCTACGGTCGTTCGCTCAAGAGGTCATGCCCGCATTCGAACGATGATGATGATGTGTGACGTGCTATGACAGTCTGTTATGCGAGCCGCGAGAGAAGAAGCGGCTTCGACTGAGGAGGAACGCATGTCGTCTCGAATCAGACATTTGGCGCTTTATACAGAGAACCAGCAAGGAATGTCGTCGTTCTACTAAACCGTGTTCGGTATGAAGCGTATTACGGAGAGCTTCAATCAGCCGAATCACGGCCATATCAGCGATGGCGTCATCGGTCTGGCTGTTTTGAGAAGGCGGCCGGGTTTTCACGCGGCGCTGGACCACTTTGGGTTCGAGGTGGACGATGTCGGCACTATCGTCGAAAAACTCAAGAACAAATATCCGAAGGTTCTCGTCACTAAGGGCTTGGAGCAAGTCGCCTTCGCGGTGTTCCGCAGTCACGACCCGGCGGGAACACAATTCGATATTTCATGGAAGCAGCACCCGAAAGTACAGGAAGGTTATAAAGACGACGGCTGGCGGCAAGCGAGGCAGATCAATCATATCGCGATCAGATCGTCGGAGCCCGAGCGGGTGGCCGAGTTCTACCATGAAGTCTTTGATCTCAAGGAAGGCAAGAATTTGTTCGATGAAGATGCGCTCTCCGTGACGGATGGGACGGTCGATCTGATCATTCGCCGGACCAGCAACCATTCCTATATGAGCATGCGGGAGGGAATCGATCATTTCGGCTATGCCGTCGAGAGCATCGAACAGGTAAAGAACGACGTCGCTGAATTCGGCCGCGCTCACCCCGAAGCTACGCCGAAAGAATTAGCCGGCGGCGTGTTCGGACACATCACCCAAGAAGATATCGACGGGTGCAAAATCGGGGAATCCGCGATCGCCGATCCCGATGGGCTGCTCGTGGATTTGTCCGAGCGTCCGGCGTAGGTTTTTGCGATCGAAGAAATCGGAATCCAACACAGAGGCACAGAGGGCGCAGAGACTTTCGGCTGCGCTTCTCTGTGTCTCAGCGCCTCTGTGGTGAACAATCCGCAGCTTTCTAGTGTCTTGGAACTGAACGCATTCAATAAATTATTTTTTCTTTTGCCGTCATACCGGCGCAGGCCGGTATCCAGATTTATTTGAATTTCCTGGATTCCGGGTCGCGCTAGCTTCGTCAGCTTGCCCGGAATAACATTTGATTATGTTGCGAACTTCAGTGCTAGGACAGTAGCTAAATGACTAACAAATGACATCATGTGGCGGCGCATACTCGAACCTCTTTTAGCTCTCGCGTTGATTTCTGTAATAGGCTCTGCGGCTGCCGCGCAAACTTTGACGCCGATTCACATCGGCGTTTCGACCAATTCAGCCACCTGGTTTCCATTATACGTTGCATGGAAGAAGGGGCTGTTCCGCGAACAGGGGCTTGAGCTCTTGCCCGTGTATATGCAGGCGCGGACATCTTTGGCGGCGCTCGCATCCAAGCAGATCGGCTACATCACGCAAACCGGCTCTGCGATTACAGCGATCTCGCGCGGGCTGCCGGCACGACTCGTGATGGTATTTACCGACAAAACTCATCATGTTTTGGTGGTGAAGCCCGACATCACTTCTCCGTCTCAACTTCGTGGCCGCGTCGTCGCGATCAGCCAGCCCGGTGGCACAGTGCACCGTGAATTATTGATGATTCTCGAGAAATACAAAATCGACCCGAATGAAGTGAAAACCGCGAGCCTGGGAGACACCCGAACCGCTCTCGCGGGTCTGAAGGCAGGTAATGTCGACGGCACAATGCTCATGACGCCGCTCGAATTTTATCTCGAGAAGGACGGGTTCAAGCCGCTCGTCTACCTCAAAGATATTCTGGAATACCCGCTGCTGGGAATCATCGTCCAAACCGATTTGCTGCGTGACAAGCCTGATCAGGTAAAAAAAGTTCTGAGCGGTGCTCTACGCGGAATTGCGTTTGCGAAATCGCGCCGGGACGAAGTGGTTCCGCTTCTGAAAGATTTTATTGGTCTTGAAACTTTGGAAATGGCGCAAAAAGCCTACGACAAGCTGAGAGACATCTGGCCCGATAACGGCATGCCAACGGAAAAAGGCTTGAAAAATGTCGCCAGTATGGCGGAAGTGCCGGCTAACGTGCCAATCGAGAAAATAGTGGATTGGACATTGGTCAAGGAAATATCAGCCGCACGCTCAAAGTGACGCGGGATGAAGATTCAAGGGAGGCGAGAGTGAATCAGAGGACAGTTACTAAAAAGATCGACTTACCGCCGGAACACTGGGATCGGCTGTTTGCGCCGAGCGCATGCCTCGTCACCATTACGACCGTAGACAATGAAGGACGCATCAACGCGGCCTCTTTCGGCACGTGTGTGCGCGTGTGTCACGATCCTGTGTTTATCGCCTTCACCGTCGGCGCGCCGAAGGATACTTGCAACAACGTTCTTGCCACCGGTGAATTCGTCGTCAACGTGCCGCCGTTCGAAAGAGAAATCCTCGAGAAGGTGCGCGTCTGTGGTCTCGAGTTTCCGACCGGCGTGAACGAGTTGGAAAAAGCCGGCCTCACCGAAATTGCCTCAAAAATCGTCAAAGCGCCGCGGATCGCTGAGTACCGCAGCCATTTCGAATGCAAGGTCGAATGGACGAAACAGTGGCTGCATCGCGTGATGATAGTGGGTAAAGTCGTCGCTGCCTCGGTGGATGAGGGTTGCGTCGATGCCAATGGCTACATCGTTTGGGACAAGCTCAAACCGGCGCATTACTGCGGGCATGAATACAAAAACGGCTTCGTCGCGGCTTATCAGAAAATGGACGTCGACATGATCTACAAGGATCCGATTCCGCCGCGAAATGCGTAAGTCCGGCGGGACTCTGTTGCCGAAGCGGTGGTATTGCGGGTTCCCCAAAGAATTTTTGGTGAAGCAGACCTAGCTCAGAAGCTACAATTATCGCACCAGCTTTTGTAGCCGGCCTCTAATAATCTCCTCGGCATCGGCGAGGATATCTTCGATCACTTGTTTGACGCTCTTGATCGAATCGATCAAACCCGCATCTTCCCCATAGGAGAGCGAGGCGTTATCGATATCTCCTGCCGCCCGTGCCTGAGCTAGCTGTTTGCCGATTTCGGCTGCGTCTTGACGGATGGCCCATTCGCGTCCGGCCCAGCGCTCGATAAACCGATTGCGCTTGGCGCGCGACATGGCGCCCGGCCAGACCCGCTGGCCGGCTAGGTCGGGGATTTCCGTCAGCACCGTATCGTGTCCGTCGCTATCGACGATCGCCTGCTTGAAGTTCGCATGCAGCGGTGATTCGTTTGTGGCGAGAAAGCGCGTCCCGAGCAATACGCCTTCGGCACCCATCGCAAGCGCTGCCGCGAGGCCGCGGCCATCGGCAATGCCGCCGGCGCAAAGCACCGGCAGGGGCGCGAGCGCTTTGACCATCATAGGCAGCAGCGGCAACGATGACATCCAACCGACATGGCCGCCCGCTTCCGTTCCTTGCGCCACCAACACGTCGGCGCCCGCTTCAGCGGCGCGCAGCGCTTCCGAGACTTCGCCGGCCATATGCATGACCTTGCACCCGGCGTCGTGCGCACGCCGATAATAATCGCGCAGATTCTGCTCTTTGCGAGCCCATGCGAAAGCAACGAGCGTCGGCGTGGCCGCAAGCGTTACCGCAAACATGTCCTCCTTGATCTGAAACAACAGATGATTGATGCCGAACGGTTTCTCGGTTCGCTCGCGGATTGAAGCGATCTCACGCTCGAGGCTCGCAGCATCGAAGGCTGACGTGCCGAGGGTGCCAAAGCCTCCCGCATTGGAAACCGCCGCGACGAGCGGCGCGGTCGTGGCATTGCCCATGCCACCCAGAACGATCGGATGGGGAATACCGAGCAAATCGCAAATGCGCGTTCGGATCATAACGCCTCCTCTGAGTTAGCTCATATTCAGGGTGTAATTATTCTTAATAAATTCCTAACAGACCGCAAAGCCGCAAATGTCAACGCCACTCGGTTCGATCCGGATGGTACACCGCGGTCGTAAGGTGTTGTCCGTTCAGATGAAAAATTCCAATCAAGCGAACCGCACGCCTGAGCGTAGCATGGGGCGGCGAGCGATCCGCCCATTTGATGAACTCCCGGATTTTCTCAGGGCTTTCTTTGCTCTGGATCTTGATTTCGAAAGTAATTTCTTCGAACCCTCTATGCTCGTAACCCAGATCGTAAAGATATTCCCCCCGACGATCGAACCAGCCGCGCACTTGTTCTTCCAAAGATTCGATCTCCAGATCAAGAACGCCGGCGGCGCGGCCCCACTGAGTAAAATGGCTAAAACCAAATCCCGCTAAAAACGTATGCGCGGGACTGACGCCTTTGCCGAACCCGGTGCTGTGATCGTTCTCGTCCGAGATCAACTCCTGGTCGCGAATCTTGGTTTTTCCCGAACAGTTTTCCAACCACGTGATCGTGACGTTGGGCGTGGACCGATAATCCTTGGGATCCACTTTCTGAGGCAGCTCGACCAGCAGCTTGTCGAGATATTTCATTTTCTCTTTGTAAATTTTGATCGCCATATTGAGCCTCCTCGCGGCCGTTGATCTTGAAATCAAATCCTTGCGCGCCAGTTTTCGACGGTCCCATGATTGTTTTGCGCGATCCAGTCGGTGGCCTCGATATGTTGCCCGGTCACTCCACGCCCGTTCTGTGAGGCGAGAAACAGCGCCGGCGGCACCATGATTTCTGGGCGCAGGAAAATAAGGTCGGGGTTTTCTTTCAGCTGAGCGATTTTTTCCGGATCGCTTAGAATCGAGTGCTTACCGGGGGACAGGGAATTGACGGTGATATTGTAGGGTTGGAATTCCAGAGCCAGACATTGCGTGAGAGCTTCCAGACCGAACTTCGACGCGCAATAAGGAACTCTTCCTGCCATGCCTTTTTTGCCGCCGCCGGCCGAGATGTTGATAATAGTGCCGACACCGCTGCGCTGCATCAGCGGTAGACATTCCTTGATGCACAAAAACGGGCCGCGGAGATTGACATTGATCGCCGCGTCCCAATCACCGAGCGTGAGATTCATGAAGGGAATATAGTAGCTCGACTTATCGCCTAGCTGGTTCATGCGCAGCGCCGCATTGTTGATCAAAATATCGAGATGACCGAATCGGTCCGCGACGGTTTCGACCATGCGCCGAACATCATCCGGCTGCGAAACGTCGGCCTGAATCGCGAGCGCTTGACTGCCGACAGCTTGGCCTTCGCGAGCGGTCGATTCGATCTCCGTGAGCGTACGCGAAACTACCACCGGGTGAGCACCGGCTTTTGCAAAGCCGAGCGCCAGTGCTCTGCCGATGCCGCGGCCAGCGCCTGTGACCAGCGCTATCTTGCCATCCGGTCCCATCGTCCTAACGAGAAAAGAGTTGTCGAGCGTTGGCGCCGAGAATCTTGTTTTTGACCGCCTCGCTGATGTCCGTGCGTTCGCGAAATTTCACAAATGAATTTGGGTGACTTTCGGAATGGGGCATATCCGATCCAAGTAAAAGACGGTCTTCACCGAGCAGATCGAGCGCGCCGCGCAATTCATCGTCCACTTCGCACACCAAATAAATCCGCCCAGCGCGCAAAATCTCGCTGGGCATAACTTTCGAATGGCCAAAATCGGGATCGTTCCTGAAAAAGCCTTGGCCCATACGCCAATAGGAATCCATCACATGAACTAGCCAAGGCAACCATTCGACTCCGGCTTCGGCAAAAACAAACTGCAGGTTGGGAAATCGCTCGGCGACTCCGGTACCGACGATGGCGAGAAAGCCCATCAACAGGGAAGCCCGATTCGAGAACGCGATCGACATAAAAAGGTTTTGGAACAAACCGGTGAAGGTCGGACTCTCAAAACCGATGTGCACGTAGACAGGAATATTCAGTCGTTGGGCCTCCGACCAAAATGGATCGAAATCGCGGCTATCGAGCAATCGATCACCGGCCATGCCATGAATTTCCGCCGCCGCAGCGCCAAGATCAACGACGCGCCGCAGCTCGTCGACGGCGCTCTGTATATGGGTCAATCGGACCATCGCGTTCCAG
>Ga0075424_100002409_pt1 | contig 17112 bp, 18 predicted proteins | sample SoiMethybrSBSTD3_FD_75301 | JGI IMG/M metagenome (GOLD analysis project Ga0075424, IMG submission 75301) | Bulk soil microbial communities from a Populus tree surrounding site in Tennessee, USA - Soil MetaG P. TD hybrid SBSTD3 | ecosystem: Environmental > Terrestrial > Soil > Tree plantation...
GAATCCTTTGCAATCATTATGATATCATAACGGTATCAAACAGAGCTTCGCAACCGACCCATCCACGCGGAGGCATCGAACATGACCACCGAACGTTCCGTGAAGGCGCTGGGAGGCCCCCTCGGCCTCGTCGTCTGCCTTCTCTTCGTCGCGACCGCCGTCGTCTCGATCGTGGGGGCGATTCGCTCGGACCAGCCGGTTTCGATCCTGATCGTCACCCTGCCCTGCGCGATCCTCGCCGTCCTCTCGGCCACCGGGCTCTTCACCGTGCAGCCGAATCAGGCGGTGGTGCTGATCCTGTTCGGGAGCTACGTCGGGACGGTGCGTCAGAGCGGTTGGTGGTGGACCAACCCGTTCAATACGCGAAAGCGCATCTCGCTACGGGTCCGGAGCCTTAACGGCGCCACCATCAAGGTGAACGACCAGGCCGGAAACCCGGTCGAGATCGCCGCGGTCGTGGTCTGGAAGGTCCGGGAGACCGCGCAAGCCTCGTTCGACGTCGAGGACTACGAAGCGTTCGTCACCGTGCAGAGCGAGACCGCGGTGCGGCACCTGGCGACGGAATACTCGTACGACGATCCCGCCCACGACGCGATCTCGCTTCGGGGCAACACCGACAAGGTCTCGGAATTCCTGAGGGCGGAGTTGCAAGAGCGCCTGCGGCAAGCCGGGGTCGAGGTGGTGGAGGCGCGGCTCAGTCACCTCGCCTACGCGCCGGAGATCGCGGGGGCCATGCTGCAGCGGCAGCAGGCGTCGGCGATCATCGCGGCCCGGCAGCGGATCGTGGACGGCGCCGTCGGAATGGTGGAGATGGCGCTCGAGCGCCTGGCGGCGAACAAGGTCGTGGACCTCGACGCCGAGCGAAAGGCGGCCATGGTCTCGAACCTGCTGGTCGTCCTCTGCGGAGAGCGCGCGGCCCAGCCCATCCTGAACGCCGGCACGCTTCACAACTAGGGGGACCGGTTGCCTCCGCGCAAACCCTTCCTGCTTCGGATCGACCCGGAGCTATGGAGCGCCCTCGAGAAGTGGGCCGCGGACGAATTGAGGAGCGTGAACGGGCAGATCGAGTACCTCCTCGGGCGCGCGGTGAAGGAGGCGGGGCGCGACCGGCGCCCCCGTTCCAAGGAGGAACCGAAACGGCCGGACCCCGGGAAGGGTCCGGCCGATGCGTCGTAGCCCGGGCCCGCGAGCCCGCGGCGCCCGTCTCTCACGAATCGACTTCGACTAGTGGTATCCGCTGCCCTGATCCTCCTGGCTTTCCTTCCGATCCTCGCGATGTTCCCGAAGATCTTCGCGGCGCTCGCGCCGGTCCTCGATCAGCTCGCGCCCCGTCTCGCGCGCGTCTTCCTTCGCGATCCGGAGGAATTCCTCGAGGAGGGCGTCCTCGCGCTGGAGCGCGCCCCGGTCGCCTCGCTTGACCTCGGACTGGATCGAGCGAAGATCGCGGAGTATCTGGCGCTCCCGCTCCAGCCTGCGGCGGCTCTCGGCGGTGTCGCGCGCGTCGTCCCGAAGATCGCGGCGATCGTCGCGCCGGTCGCGAACGTCGTCGCGTAGATCCCGCGGGTCGCCTTCCCGGCGCTCGTCCCGCACTTCCCGCCTGTCTCCGCGCAACTCGCGCTCGCTCCGGCCCGTCTCGCGCCGGTCGGCCGCGAGGTCACGACGCGTCTCCCCGACCTCTCGCCTCAGGAACAGGTGAATCCGATTTCGAATACCTTCCTCCGCGTTCCGGTCCCCCTCCGCCTTCGCCTTGTCGAGGCGCGCCATCATGCGCTCCAGGCGCCGCACGTCGGCCCGATCCCCGGCCAACTCCACCCGGTCCTTCCGTACCTCCCGGCCGTCCTGCCGGATTTCCTGTCGGTCCTTCGCCAGCTCTCGGTTCTCCGGCTGGGCGCCGGCCGGGAGCGGCGAGCCCGCCGTGACGGCGAGAAGCGCCGCCGTGGTGATGCCTCGTGTCCACACTGTGACCGCGTTCATACGATTCGATCCTCCAGGGCGGCGATGCGCCGCAAGGGGTTACTGCGGGAAACGGGCCCCCGTACCGCCACGTCGCCCGGGATCAGGGCAACTAGCATGCCCACCCTACCGCGCCGCCCGCGCGGTTCGGACCGCGGAGAGAATCGGCGCCGTGATCGGCGCCTCCGCGACCGGCCCGTAACGACGCGCCACCGCCCGGATCTTGGCCGCGGGTCCGATCAGAACCAACGTGAGGTCCTGGTCCGGCGGAAACGCGCGCGCGGACGCGCGCCGCGCCTGCTCCGGCGAGATCGCCGCGATCCGCCCCATGTACCCCGTGATCTCCTCGCGGGGCAGCCCGTAGTAGGCCAGGTCCCCGAGCCTTCCCGCGATCTGGTCGCCCGTCTCGATTTCGGGCGGGTATTGCCCCTGGATGTATTCCTTCGTCGTGGCGAACGTCCGATCGTCCAGGCCGTTCGAGCGGAACGCGCGGTAGGTCTCGAGCGCGAGATCGAGCGCGCGCTGGGTCGACTCGACCTTCGTGTAGGAGCTCATCGAGAAGGAGCCCGCTTGCGCGTGCTCCGCGAACGACGCGCGCGCGCCATACGTGAGGCCGCTCTTGATGCGGAGCGCCGTGTTGAGGAGCGAGGTGTAGCTCCCTCCGAACCCCGTGTTCGCCACGTCGATCGCGTCCCGATCCGGGTCGGTCCGGGCGATGCCGACGCTCCCGATCCAGAAGTAGGTCTGGAGCGCGTCCGGCTTGTCGATCAGGAGCACTCGCCGCCCGGTCCGGCGCACGGGAGGAGGGATGACCGGCAGCCGGCCGGCAGCCTTCGGCCAACTCCCGAACGCGCGGCGGAGCACGGCTTCCATCGATCGAGGATCGAAGTCCCCGACCATCGTCAGGATGAGGCGGTCGCCGCCGAACTGATCCCGGTAGGAGCGAAGGACGTCCTCGCGCGTGATCGTCGGGACGGTGGTCTCGTCTCCGCTCGCGGGGCGGGCGTAGGGATGATCCCCGAAGACGGCGGCGGCGCCGTACGCTCCGATGATGGAATAGGGTTCGTCCTTCTCCGCAGAGAAGGATTCGATCGTCTGCTCCTTCAGTTTCTGGAACTCCGAGTCGGGAAACGTCGGACGGAGCAGGACGTCGGAGAGAAGCTCGATCATCAGCGCCTGATCGCGCGCGAGGAACTCCCCGGCGACCCACGAGCCCTGGAGGCCGCCGCCGGTCGCGAACGCGCCGCCGACGCCGTCCGCGGCGGCCGCGATCTCGGCCGCGGACCTGCGGCCGGCGCCCTTTCGCAGGAGGTCGGCGGTCAGGGACGCGACGCCTTCCTTCCCCGGCGGATCCGTGAGCGATCCGCCGCGAAGCCACGCCTGGAACGCGATCATCGGCACGTCGTGCTTCTCCGCGAGGACGACGAGCGCGCCGTTCGGAAGACGAAGCTCGCGTGTGGGCGGGAGCGAGACGCCGGCCGGCGCGGCCGCCGACCCCGGTGACACGGCCGGCGCCGCCGCGACCCACGTCGCTAGCGTCGCGAGCCCCGCGAGCCCCATCGCGACGACCGCGCGTCCGCGCGCCCTCATCGCGCACCGCTCTTCGGGGCGGCCGGCGAATTTGCCTGACGCGTCTCCTCCGGGATCAGGATGCCGATCGTCCGATTTCGCTCGGTGAAGGTCCGCTGGGCCAGCGCCTGAATTTCGCCGCGCGTGACCCGACTGTATCGATCGGGCGCGCTGAAGAGACGGCGCCAGTCGCCCTGGAAGGTCTGGAAGTCGCCGAGCTCCGACGCCTTGCCGTCGATCGTCTTCCGCGACCGCCAGTAGGCCGCGATGTGGACGTTCTTCGCCTTGGTGAGTTCCTCGGGCGAGACCCCGTCGCGCGCGACGCGCGCCAGCTCGTCGAACAGGACCGACTCCGCGGCGGCGGTGCCCTTGTCCGGAGCGACCGTCAGCTGTAAGTGCAAGAGCCCCGGATCGAACCCGCGTTGGTAGTACGACGAGACGTCGAGCGCGACGCGATCTCGGTCCACCAGGCGCCGGTAGAGCCGCGACGATTCGCCGGTCGTCAGGATGGTGCGGAGCAGATCCTCCGCCTCGAGATCCTTGCCGTGGGCCGGGCCCACGTGATAGGCGACCTGGATCAGCGGCACCTGGGCCGGTCGCCGGATCGTCAGGCGCCGCTCCCCGGGCTGCGGCGGCTCGACCGTCGTCACGGGGGCCGCCGGCGGCTGCGCCGGGATCGGCCCCAAGTACTTCGCCGCGAGCGCGAAGATCTCCTCCGGCGTCACGTCGCCCACGACGACCATCGTCTCGTTGTTCGGCGCGTAGTGGATCCGGAAATACTCCTTCAGGTCGCCCAGCTTCCAGCGCTCGATGTCGCTCGGCCATCCGATCACCGGAATGTTGTACGGGTGCGCGAGGAACGCCATCGACTGGACCTGCTCGTCGAGAAAGCCCCGGTTGTCGTCGTCCACCGAGACGCGTCGCTCCGACGAGACCACGCCGCGCTCGCTCTCCACGACCGTCGAGTCGAAGGCGAGACAGCAGATGCGGTCCGCCTCCAGCTTGAAGATCGTTTCGAGCGCGGAGCGGGGAAACCAATCCTGGTACACCGTGACGTCGTTGCTCGTGTACGCGTTGTTCGCGCCGCCGTGCCCCGACATGATTCGATCGAACTCGCCCGGACCGACGTCCTTCGACCCGTTGAACATCATGTGCTCGAAGAAATGCGAGAGGCCCGTCAAACCCGGACGCTCGTTTCGGCTCCCCACCCGAACCCAGTTGTAGAGCGCGACGCTCGGGATGTCGTGGTCGGGCCACACGATGATCGTGAGGCCGTTTCCGAGCGTCTTGACGGCGATCTCCCGGGGGACGCCGCGGGGCTGGGCCGTCGCGACGCTCGCTACGAGAAAAATCGACGAAATGGCGAGGAGCGTGCGAAGGCGGTTTCGGGGCATGGGATCTCCTGGACCGTGAAACTCGGCCGGCGAGCAACGCGTATCGGGAAGCAGCATAGGGCGGTAGCGAGGCGAGCGCAAATCGCGCCCACTCGGCCGGCGAACGTGCCGTATCATTCGGCGGCGATTCGGGATCCGACGCAGGGCCACGCGACCGCGACGAGGGAGGGATTCGAGCGATGCCCACGATGCACGAGATCGACTACGAGATCAAAGGCGACGACATGCAGTACGTGCGGATCCAACTCGATCCGGGCGAATCGGTCGTGGCCGAGGCGGGCGCCATGATGTACCTGGAACAGGGGATCGAGATGGACACGGTCTTCGGGGACGGCTCGCAGCAGAACCAGGGATTCATGGGCGCGCTCCTGGGTGCCGGCAAACGCCTCCTCACGGGCGAATCGCTCTTCATGACGGTCTTCCACAACGAGTCGGGCGCCAAGAAGTGGTGCGCGTTCGCCGCGCCGTATCCCGGCAAGATCCAGGCGATCCATCTTGCGGAGATGGGCGGCGAGATGATCGCGCAGAAGGAGTCGTTCCTCGCGGCGGCCAAGGGCGTGTCGATCGGGATCGCGTTCCAGCGCCGACTCGGCACCGGGCTCTTCGGCGGCGAGGGGTTCATCATGGAGCGGCTGACCGGCGACGGCTGGGCGTTCGTGCACGCCGGCGGCACGCTGGAGGAGCGGACGTTGGGCGCGGGCGAGGTGCTTCGCGTCGACACGGGCTGCCTGGTGGCGCTGCAGCCGAGCGTTCAGTACGACATCCAATTCGTGGGCAAGGTGAAGACCGCGCTCTTCGGCGGCGAGGGGCTCTTCTTCGCGACGCTGCAGGGCCCTGGGCGGATTTGGCTGCAATCGCTTCCATTCAGCCGCCTCGCGAGCCGCATCTACGCGGCGGCGCCCCAGACGGGCGGCAGGCGTCGCGAAGAGGGCTCGCTTCTCGGCGGCCTCGGGAATTTGCTGGACGGCGACGGGCGGTAGCCGCCGCCGTCCCCGCATCCCTATCGTCCGCGGCGAAGGGAGATGTCGCCGGATCCGGTCTCGAGCGCGATCCGGCCTCTCCCGTCGCCGAGCGTGCCCGCCAGGTAGCCGTCCGACCGCTTCTTCAGGGTGAGCGGAAGATCCGAGGCGATGTCTCCGCTTCCGGTCTCCGCCTGAAGCGTGGCCCCGACGCCGCTCGGCATCCGGATCACGACGTTCCCGCTGCCGGTGTCGATCCCCAGCGCCTCGATGTCGGAGTCGATCGCGACATCGACGTTGCCCGAGCCGGTATCGACGTGGACGCGCGGCGCGCGGATCGCCTCGGCCCGAATGTCCCCGGAGCCGGTGTCCAGGGACACCTCTTGCCCCTCGATCCCGCGCACGTCGATCTCGCCCGAGCCGGTGTCGATCGAAACGCGGGCGCCGCGAAGATCCGACAAGGTCACGTCGCCCGAGCCCGTCTCCACCGAGAGATCCGCCGCCGAATCGCTGATCCGCACCTCGCCCGAGCCGACGTCCACCCGGAAGGCCCCAGTCAGATCGCGGGCGTTCACCTCGACGCCGGCGCCGTCGATTGCGACGTTCGCGTCGACGCCGCTCACGTCCCCCGTGCCGTGCCCCCAGTAGATCGCGACCGATCGGCCGCGCGGCACGAGAATGCGGACGTCCGCGGCGGCGGAGATTCCCGGCCCGTGGTCGGAGACGGTGACGCGATGCCCCTCGCCCGACTTGCCGTCCAGGGTCCCGTCTTCGCGGACCCAGAAGTTCGACTCCCACCGGCTGAACCAACCCTTCCAGCCCTGCTCCTCGGCCGACTTCGGAAGCACGATCTTGTTCCCGGGATAGACGATCGCGAGGGTGGTCGCGCCGCGCACGACACCCTCCCGGACCTGGAGCCGGCCCGCGTCCTGGCCGTGAAGCGTGACCTCGGCCACGACGGACGCGCCGCTGGTCGGCACCACGGTGAAGGACCCGACCAGGTTGTGGATGGCGACGCGATCGCCGGAGAGGGTGTGGCGGACGACCTGCGAGGCGCCGGCCGAGCCCGCCGCGGCCGCGGAGACCGCGGCGCCAGCGGGCTCCGGTGCATCGAGGACCGCGATCGCCAGGAGCCCAGCGAGGGCCACCGCGGCACGGATCGGGGAGTGGAGAAACATGAGGCGCTCCTTTCATTTAGGGCGGAAGATCAGGGCTCGTCTCGCGGGATAGGCGCGGGGGGCCCCCAACGGGAGCCCCCCGGCTGCACGAGCGCGACCGGGGTGGGGCCGCGGTACGGCACCCCCTGAGACACCAGCTCCGGACTCAGGGTTGGCGGGCCCGCACACCCACCGTAAACTACGCGGCTCAACCGGGTTGCGTTTCAACCATTCGGGGGGAGGGCTCATCCAATCTGCTGCACGCAGCGCTTGTGGGGACAGGGGTGACCGCGTCGACCACGCTACCGAATCACGTGCCGCCGACTGCTGAAGGGGTCGACGTCGCACGCGCCCAGAACGGCGATACACGCGCGTTCGAGCGCCTCTACCGGGCGCACGTCGGACGGGTGCTGGGACTGGTGCGCCGGATGCTCGGGAACGACTTCGCGCACGAGGTGGCCCAGGACGTATTCGTCCGGGTCTGGGAGAAAATCGGAACCTTCCGGGGCGAAGCGGCGTTCGGCACGTGGCTCCATCGGGTCGCGGTGAGCGTCATCCTCCACCGGCGTAACGCGCTCCGGATCGAGCGCGGTAGAATCAAGGACGACGAGGACGCGCTCGAGGCGGTCCCGACCCGGCCTTCGACGTCGGATCTGGGCATGGATTTCGAGCGCGCCATCGACAAGCTCCCCAACGGGGCGCGCATGGTCTTCCTCCTCCACGACGTGGAGGGGTTCAAGCACGAGGAGATCGCCGAGCTCTTGGGCGTCACCTCGGGCACGACGAAGGCACAGCTTCACCGGGCGCGCATGATCCTGCGCCAGCACCTCCATCGCTGAACGGAGCGACACGATGACCGATCGCTGGACCGAACTTCTTTCCGACTACGTGGACGGCGGGCTCGACGTCGCCGCCCGAACGGGGTTGGAGTCCCATCTTCGCGGGTGCCCGGACTGCTCGGAGACGCTCGAGGATCTGCGCATCGTCGTGGCACGGGCCCGCTCACTTCCGGTGGCCGCGGCGGCCCCGGACGTGGATCTCTGGCCGGGAATCGAGTCCCGGATCCGGGGGGGCCAGCGCCCGGCGCCCGTTCTACCGGTGCCGCCACCTCGGTCGCGGTCGTGGTCGGAGCGCCGGGTCTCCTTCTCCCTGCCCCAGCTCGCCGCGGCGTGCCTCGCCCTGGCGATCGTCTCGGGCAGCGCGGTGTGGTACGCGCGCCGAAGCGGGATGGAGCAGACGGTTCGGTCAGGCGGGCTCATCGCCGGGACCGGCGACCAGGCGATCGCATTCGACGCCGCGGCCTCGACGCGCCGGGCCGCCCCGGCGACCCCGAGCAAGGCGGGCCTCGAGGAGTTACGCCGGATCCTGGCCGAGGGCCGCGACAAGCTCGATCCCGCCACGGTCAAGACGTTGGAGGAGAGCCTGGCGATCATCGAAATCGCGATCGGGCAGGCTCAACGGGCCCTGGCCGCGGATCCCGCGAACCCCTACGTCCGCGCCCATCTGAACAAGACCATGCAGCGCAAGGTGGACCTCCTTCGCCAAGCGACCATGCTCGCGAGCGCACCCCAGTAAAGGACCGAACGCATGCTCGCCGCCGCCGCCATCGCAGCCACGATCGCCGCCTTCAGTCTCCCGCCGGGTTCCGACACGACGCTGGTCGTGCCGCGCGGCCTGAATCTCGACGTCGCCAATTACTCGGGCGAGGTCGTGATCGACGCGTGGGAGCGAAGCTCCCTCCGAATCCGCACCGATCACTACGAGCAGGACCGGGTGCTGGTCAGCCCGCTCGCCAAGGGCCTTCTGATCAAGGCCTACTCGAAGCATTCGGAGGAACGGGGCGCGGTGATCCGCCTCACGGTGCCGGCGTGGATGAACCTCGACATCTCGGGCATCCACACCGACGTGGTGATCGCGGGGACCGAGGGGCAGGTGCGGGTCGAGACCGTGAACGGCGACGTCCTGGTCAAGGGCGGCCGCCGGCGGATCAACCTCGCCACGGTGACGCAGGACATCTGCCTCTCCGACGCGATCGGGGCGATCGACGCGGAGACGGTGAACGGGGACGCGTATCTCTGGCGGATCGATTCCGACAGCGTCACCGTCTCGACGGTGAACGGCCTGATCGCCTACGAGGGCACCGTCCACGACAAGGGCGTGTATCAGCTGACGAGCCACAACGGGGACATCTCGATGGGGATTCCGGAGAACGCGTCCGCCGGCGTGGCCATCTCCACCTTCTCGGGCGACTTCGAGTCGAGCTTCCCGGTCACCCTGACCGAGAAACGCGCCGGCACGCGGTTCCAGTTCTGCGTTCGGACCTGCTCGGCCCGGGTGGAACTGGAGTCCTTCCAGGGGACCATTCAGATCTACAAGTCCGGCCCCACGCCGTCCGAGAGGATCCAGAAGATCGACAAGCTCACGAAGCGGATCTACGCGAAGTATCTGAACCGGCCGGTGGGCCGGATCGAGCGGGCAGCCTCCGAGGAGGCGCTGGAGAAATCGCCCAAGTACGAGAAGTACGAGAAGTACGGGAAGCACAAGGGCAACGACGACGAGGAGAACGACGACGGGGAGGACGACGACCTTCCGTAGCGTCCTCCCCGTCGTACCGCGCCGAGCCGGCTAGGGCGAGTTGAGGATCAGCGGCAACCCGTTTCGGCCGCCGACCACGATGACCTTCGCGTTGGGCGAGTTGGCGATCTTCTCGGTCGCCTCGATTCCCTTCCAGGTGAGGAGCCCCGGCGTGATCCCCGCCGTCACGATCCGCTGAAAGTCCGAGATCCCCTGCGCCTCGATCCGCTTCCGCTCGGCCTCGCTCTTCTCCTTCCGCAGCACGAACTCCATCTGCTGGGCCTGCTGGTCGGCCGCCAGCTTGGCCTCGACGGCCTTCGCGACCTGGTCCGGCAATCGAATGTTGCGGAGCAGCATCGCCTCCACGACCACGCCGCGCCCCTCCATGCGCTTTCGCATGTCGTCGAGCATCCGGCGGCCGATCTCCTCGCGGCGGGAGGAGTACAGGTCGACCGCGTTGAATCCGGCGGTGACGTCGCGGATCACCGAGCGGAATTCGGGGATCAGGATGTTCCCGACGATGCCGTCCAGGCCGCCGTAACGGCTGAAGATCTCCCCCGCCATCGTCGGCTCGGCGTGATAGACGATGCTCACGTCGAGGCCCACGACCAGCCCTTCGCTGGTGGGCGTGGCGGTCTGCTCCTCGATCTGGAGCGTCCGGCAATTGATCCGATGAACGCCGAACCAGGGCATCCAGGCGTGGAGCCCCGGCGGCCACGTGTCGGCGTAGACCTTGCCGAACGATTCGAGGACGCCGACGTGCTGCGCCGGGACCGCGGCGCAACCGGTGGCGAGCAGAGCCGCGAGAAGCGTCGTGAGGACGCGCGTTCGAATCATGAGCCCCCCTCCATGGATGGCGCGGAATCCCGGCTCAGTAGCCGTGGGACTCCGGCTCGGTGGAAACCTTGCCCGCGAAGTGTCGGTACACGAACGTGAAGTAGCCTGCGACCAGCACCATCCCGATGCTCCACCAGACGACGCCGACGCGTAGTCCGTACTCGGCGGCGGCCGCGTTCGAGACGGTGAGTCCGAGCTCGCGGCCGGTGGTCGCCGGAAGCACGTAAGGGTACACGCCGAAGGCCGCGCTCGCGAGCATGCCCGCCAGGTAGCCCGCCGAGGCGAGGAACGCCCGCCCGTCCGACCCGCGCGCCGCGAAGAGACGGACGCCCGCCAGGCCCGCCACCGCGAGCGCCGGGAAGGCGTAGCCCCACGGTCGCGCGGCCAGGTTCTCCACCACCTGCGGCTGCAGGCGCAGGGTGAAGACCGTCGTCAGCGCGGTCAGGGCGACGGCGCCCCACCACGCCCGCGCGGCCAGATCCCGGGCGCGTCCCGACACCGGATCGTGGGTCTTCTTCGCCACCCAGAGCGCGCCGTGCATCGCGAGCGAGGCGAGCGCCGCCAGGCCGACCGTGACGGTGTACCAGTCCAGGACGCCCTCGCGCGGCCCCGCCGGCTGGAAATCGGTCCAGAGCGGCTCGAAGAATCGCCCTTCCACATCGAGGGGGACGCCCCGCACGACGTTTCCGAGCGCGGCCCCGAAGAACACGGCGAGCAGCGTGCTCGAGGCCGCGAAGACGAAGTCCCAGAGCGGCCGCCAGGCCGGGCTGTCGATGTGGTTTCGAAACTCGATCGAGATCCCGCGCAGGATGAGGAGCCAGAGCACGAGCATGAGCGGGAGATAGAAGCCGCTGAACGACGCGGCGTAGAGCGCCGGAAACGCGAAATAGAGGGTGCCGCCCGCCGCCAGGAGCCAGACTTCGTTCCCGTCCCAGACCGGGCCGATAGACCCGAGGACGGCGCGGCGCTCGTCGTCGGTCCGGGCGACGAAGAGGTGCGCGATGCCGGCGCCGATGTCGAATCCGTCGAAGATCACGTACATCGCGAGCATCGCCGCGACCAGGCAGAACCAGAGCGTTTCCACGGCGGTCAGCCCCCCGCCCCGGCGCGCGTGTGAGGCGGCGGCGCCGGGCCGCGGTCGACCTCGCGACGGATCAGAAAGAGGAAGAGCATCGCGAGGACGGTGTAGAGACCCATGAACCCGATCAGCGTGAAGAGGCTGTTCCCGGCGGAGACGTTCTTCGAATACCCGTCAGCGGTTCGCATCAGCCCGTAGATCAGCCACGGCTGCCGCCCCACCTCGGCGGTGATCCAGCCCGCCGTGGTCGCGATGTAGGGAAAGGGGATCGCCAGCATCAGGAGATAGAGCGCCCACTTGGCGCCGTAGAGCGCTCTCCGCCAGAGCAGGAACGCGGCGCCGCAGAAGATCGCGATGAAGAAGGTCCCGAGCCCGACCATGATGTGGTAGGCGTAGTAGAGGAGCGGAATGTTGTCGGGCCAGTCTTCTCGCGGGAAATCGTTCAAACCCTTGATCTCATGGGTCCATCGTTGGTAGGTCAGGAACGAGAGCATCCTCGGGATCACGATCGGATTGTCGAGGCGCTGGCGCTCCATGTCGGGTTGCCCCACGATCACGAGCGGCGCGCCCGCCTCCGTGCGGAAGAGGGCCTCCATGGCCGCGAGCGTCACCGGTTGGTGGCGCGCGACCATCTTCCCCTGCCCGTCTCCGGTCGGGAAGAGCTGCACGATCGAGGAGACGGCGCCGACGATCACGGCGACCCGGAGAAAAAGGCGCCCCATCTCCTCGTGCTTTCGCGCCAGTTGGTAATAGGCGCCCGTCCCCGCCATCACGAAGCAGGCGGTCAGCACCGCGGCGTTCATGTTGTGCGCGTACTGCCAGATGGCCCAGGGATTCAGGAGCAGCGCCCAGAACGAGCGAAGCACGATCTCGCCGGTCGGGAGCACTTCGTGTCCGACGGGGTGCTGCATCCAGGCGTCGGTGGCGATGATGAAGTAGCCGGAGAGCCACGATCCCAGGAAAACCAGGAACGCCGCGAACCAGTGGCCGATCGGCCCCAGCCGCTTCTCGCCGAAGAGGAAGAGCCCGAGGAAGGACGACTCCAGGAAGAAGGAGAAGACGCCCTCCATCGCGAGCGTTTGGCCGATGACGCCGCCGGCCGCCTTCGCGAAGTCGGCCCAGTTCGTCCCGAACTGGAATTCCATCGGGATTCCCGTCACCACGCCCATCGCGAAATTGATCCCGAAGATCCGCGCCCAGAAGCGGGCGGCGTCGTTGTAGCGAGCGTCCTTTCGGGTGAGCGCGATCGACTTCAAGATCACGATGAGGAGCGAAAGGCCCATCGTGAGCTGCGGGAACAGGTAGTGGAACGTGATCGTGAAGGCGAAGTGCAGGCGGTGGACGGCGAGGGCTTCGTCCATCATCGGCTCCCGATGCGCTCCGTGAATCCGCTCACGGCGGCAGTATACGCTTTCGCGGGCGCGGGGGAATGATACCTGCGACTACTTGATTGCCCCCTCGTGTCCCGCGATCCGACGGAGGAGCGCGACCTGGCCGATGTGGTAGGCCTCGTGGAACTGGAGGAAGTGGAGCCAGCCCCCGACCGTGTCTCCATCCCCGAACGGCTTCGCGAGGTCCGCGTCGGTGGCCCGGTCGAGGCCAGCGATGATCCGTTCCTGCGCCCGGTCGAAATCGGCGAGCATCGTATCGAGCGGCTTCCCGACGCCCGCCGCGGTGATGGGCGCGCTGTGGCGGGCATAAGTCTTCGCCTCTTCCTTCGGCCAGATCGACTCCTCTCCGAGCGCGGCCAGGACCCCGTTTCGGGAAGCGACGATGTGCCCCACGACCCAGTTCATGCAGTTTCCGGAGGGCGGCTGGATCCAGGCCTCCTCGTTGGTGATCCCCTTCACGTTCACGTGCAGCGCGTGCTGATTGATGCCGTACATGCGGGACAGCGTCGTGGCGCTCATCGATCCTTCTCCTTTCCGGCTCTAGCGGCGGCGGCGGCTCGCGACGGCGCGCCAACACCCTCGATCCTCGCACACGGGGCCGCGGCGCAAGGGAAAAAAACGGCCCGCCGAGGCGGGCCGTTTCGGAGCTGCCGGGATGGCGCGCCTCATCCGAGAGGCGCGTTCCGGGTCAGAAGTAGAAGTGGAATCCGATCCGCGTGATGTCGAGCGCCTGGAGGCCGTTGATCAAGGTCGACGAGTCCTGGTCTCCGGTCGTGAGCTCGTTCGCAAAGACCCCCTTGGTCGAGACGTACTGGATGCCCTCTCCCACCGAGAGGGACAGGTCGTCGGTCGCGAACCATTCCGCGCCGAGGATCGCGGAGATCGCGACATCGGTTTCCGACTTCTTGTCGTAGGGGTCAGCCACGGTGGGACGATTGTAGGTGGGAATGAATTGAAACAGGATCCCGGGCCGGAAGAAGAAGTTCACGTGATCGCGCTGAACGAGCGTCAAGGGAACCCCGGCCTCGAGATTCAATTGGAGATTCTTCTTTTCGTCGCCGGCCGCGGCGGTCGTGGGATCGTCGCCGATCTCGTCCTGCGCGAAGCCGATCCCCAGGTCGAGTCCGGCCTTCTGGGACATCTGGTAGCGAACCCCGAGCGGCGCTTCGGGACTCCAGTAGCCGATCGCGACGCTGCCCGACTTGTCCGTTTCGGCGAACGACATGCCGGGGAGTACGAGGAGCGATACCGCCAGAGCGAACAGAATCCTTCTCATAGAACCCTCCGTGCTGTTCGAGTCGACGTCAACGAATGAAGACACGTGCGGCCGCTTCGGGACCGACACCGTACGCCCCGGTTCGACGTGTTCGAATCCGGCACGGACGATCCGCTTTCGCGTGGAAACGAGCGCGCCCCCAACGTGCCAACACAGGTCAAGCACGCGGTGTGCCATTCCGGGGCCCCGAATCAGCGCCCGCGCGCCCCGTGTTTTCTGGTACTATCGTTCGCCCCATGATCGCTCTAAAACGCCGCGCGGACCGCCGCGCCATCGCCATCGTGGCGCACGTCGACCACGGCAAGACCACGCTCGTGGACCAGCTCCTCAAGCAGTCGGGGACGTTCCGCGCGGGCCAGCAGGTGGACGAGTGCGTCATGGACTCGGGCGATCTGGAGCGGGAGCGCGGGATCACGATTCTCGCGAAGAACACCGCGATCCACTACCGCGACACGATCATCAACATCGTCGACACCCCCGGTCACCGCGACTTCGGCTCCGAGGTGGAGCGCATTCTGACGATGGTCGAAGGGGTGCTGCTCCTGGTCGACGCGGCCGAGGGGCCGCTCCCCCAGACGCGGTTCGTCCTGAAGAAGGCGCTCGAGACCGGCAAGCGCCCGATCGTCCTGATCAACAAGATCGACCGGGCGGACGCGCGCCCGCTGGAAGTCGAGGACGAGATCCACGACCTCTTCCTCTCCCTGGCCACGCACGACGACCACCTCGACTTTCCGGTCTTCTACGGATCGGGGCGGATCGGCTTCGCGGCCAAGGACCCGTCCGCCACCTCGGGGACGCTGAGCCCGCTCCTCGACGCGATCCTCGACCACGTTCCGGCGCCCGAGATCGGCGCCACGCCCTTCAAGCTGATCGTCGCCAACATCGACTACTCGGACTACTTCGGCCGTCTCGCCGTCGGGCGGGTGCACTCTGGATCCCTCACGCACGCCACGGAGCTGGCCGCGGTGAAGCCGGACGGCGCGCTCGTGCAGAAGGGGCGCGCGGGCAAGATCTACCTCTTCGAGGGCATCAAGCGGGTCGAGGTCTCCGAGGCGTCGGCCGGCGACATCGTGGTCCTCTCGGGCTTCCCGCGGATCGAGATCGGGCAGACGATCCTCGACCTCTCCGATCCCGCGCCCCTGGCGGGCATCCGCGTGGACGAGCCGACGCTCTCGATGGAGTTTCGCGTCAACGACTCGCCCGTGTCCGGACTCTCCGGAAAATTCGTCACCAGCCGCCACATCCTGGAACGCCTCGAGCGGGAGCTGGAGCGAAACGTCGGGCTTCGGATGGAGCGAACCGGCGACGCCGACTCGTTCCTCGTGCTGGGCCGCGGCGAGCTCTCGCTCGCGATCCTCGCCGAGACGATGCGCCGCGAAGGGTTCGAATTCGCCCTGGGCCGGCCGCAGGTGATCTTCCACAAGGACGAATCGGGAGCCACGCTCGAGCCCTACGAGGAGCTCGTCATCGACTGCGCCGAGGAGTTCACCGGCGCCGTCATCGCGGCCCTGGGCGAGCGACGCGGCGAGCTCCAGCACCTGGGCCGGCATGGAGACCGCACGCGGATGGAGTTCTCGATCCCCTCGCGCGGGCTGCTCGGGTTCCGCACCGAATTCCTGACCCTGACGAAGGGGACCGGGCTCTTGAACCACCTCTTCGACCGCTACGGCGAGCACCGGGGCGCGCTACCCAATCGCAAGCGCGGCGCCATGGTCGTCAAGGAATCGGGCGACGTGACCGCGTACGCGCTCGATCAGCTGAGCGATCGCGGGCTCTTCTTCGTCCGCCCCAGCGAGAAGGTGTACGCGGGGCAGATCGTCGGGGAGCAGGTGAAGGATGGCGACCTGGTGGTCCAGGTCTGTCGCCGGAAGCACCTCACGAACATGCGCGCCTCCACCTCCGACATGGGCATCAAGCTGACCCCGCCGCGCGATTTGACCATCGAGAGCGCGATCGAATGGATCAACGACGACGAGCTGGTCGAGGTGACGCCGGCGTCGATCCGCGTGCGGAAGCGCGTGCTCGATCACACGCGACGGAAGCCGGCGGCCGTCTAGCCGAAGACCCGGCGCTTCATCCCCCGAAGGAGCCGGAAGAAGAGCACGACCACCCAGACCGCGGCGACGGTCAGCACGATCGCGAGGCCGAGCGCCAGGGCCGGGTGGGACGCCGCGAGCCACGCGAGCGAGATCGCGAGCGCGTCCTCTCCCACGCTGACCGCCCAATTGCTGAAGGGCTCCGGGCTCGCGTTCACCGCGACCCGCGCCGTCGCCTTCCCCCCGTGCGACGCGAGCGCCACCGTGCCCGCGAGGAGCGCCGCCGCGAGGCGCCACGGCTCCGGCACTCCCGCGACCGCCGCGTACGCGAGCACCGCCGCCGCGGGCGGCCGCACGAACGTGTGGATCGCGTCCCACACGTGGTCCACCACGGGTATCTTGTCCGCGAAGAATTCCACGACGTAGAGAAGGAGCGCGATCGTCAAGACGAGCGGATGCGCCAGCGACTGAAGCGGCGCCGGGAGCGTCACGACCCCGAATCGCTGGAGGAGCCCCAGCGTCGCCACGGTCGCGTAGACGTTGAGCCCCGCGGCAAAGGACGCGCCGAAGACCAAGCCGAGCGACCCGACGGGCATGAGGAGGAGGTTCCCGGCCTAGCGGCCGTTCCCGGCGTGCTTCGCCTCGCCACGACGGACGATCGCGAACGTCACGAGCGCGACGCCGAGCGTGAGGAGCAAGAGAACGAAGAACATGAGAGGCGACCCCCGGGGTTTGGCGCGAACGTTCTGAGACTACCCCGCCGCTCCCGCGGGCGCCACCCGAAGAAGGGCGACGTCCTGGAGCGACGCGCGCTTCGGCCGCAAGAATCGGGGTGCCCGCTCGGGCATCATAGGGAAGACTCCGCCCATGACCCGATCGGCTCAAAGC
>Ga0075424_100002411_pt1 | contig 17102 bp, 16 predicted proteins | sample SoiMethybrSBSTD3_FD_75301 | JGI IMG/M metagenome (GOLD analysis project Ga0075424, IMG submission 75301) | Bulk soil microbial communities from a Populus tree surrounding site in Tennessee, USA - Soil MetaG P. TD hybrid SBSTD3 | ecosystem: Environmental > Terrestrial > Soil > Tree plantation...
CGATGGCCATGGCGTTCCAGACTCCAGAGGAGACGGCGGTCGTCAGGGCAGGGCGGATTCCCATCTCCGCGAGGCTCTCGATGACCCCAACCTGGAAGGCGCACCGGGCTGAGCCACCGGAAAAGGCGAAGCCGATCCGGCGAGCGGAGCGGAGAAGGGCGAGGGCCGGCTGGAAATCAGATCCTGAGCTCATCGGCGGCGAATTTCGTCGTCGCAGCAATCTGCAAAACGCGCGCCAATCTTCGAGCTCGGCCAAGTGGGAGAGAAAAAGGGAGGAGCGGCCCCTACGCCCTAGGCGCCGCTCCCTGAATCCATGCTGGCTTGTCGCCTGCATGGGGGGAGACTTGGTCGGTGGCTGGCTAAGGCAACGCTTAAGAGAACGCGCACCGGAGAGATGAGGCCTTGGTCAGCAAGATTGACAATAGAGGACAGAGATTACAGCCCACATTACGGCGAAATGCCGCGGCGCTCGCTGACACCGCGCGAAATGGCTTGACACCTCTGCCACCCCTTTGACAGGGGGGTGGCGTAAGTTCCTCCCGCTACGAACAACCTCTTTCTTTTCTTGGTCTTAGGACCATGGAGGCGGATGGCATCCGCCGTGCTGTGGGGGGAAGCCACAGCACGGAAAAACGAGCGCCTTTGCGGGACGCCAGAAAGGAAAGAAACCATGCGAGCCTCACGGAAAGCCTTTGCGGTCCTCCTCACCGCGGCGATCGGCCTCCTGGCCGGCGCCTTGACGGCCGTCGCGCAGCCGCAACCGTCCGCCGAAGCCCTTCTCCCTTATTTCGAGGTCGAAGCCCGGCCTGCCGGCGTCACCACGCTTTTCGCGGTGGCCAACGCCCTCGACCACCCGGTCGACATCCTCGTCACGGTCTACTCGAACTGGGGAATTGCCCTCTCCAACGTTTCCCTCACGCTGGCTGCCCGCGAGGTGCGCACCTTCGACCTGCGCACCTGGGTCGCGGGCCAGATGCCCGGCCGGACGCTGACCAAAGCGGACGTCGCGCATCTCAAGGCCGCACTCTCCGGCCAGCGCTCTCCCAAAGACCAGCTCTATTACTCGACGCCGGTCGCTGCCGGAATCTTCAGCGGTTTCGTGCGCATCAGTGCCCAGACGCCGGCGCATGCCGCCGCGTTGTGGGGCGACTACTTCTTTCTCGACCAGGCGCACCACGTCACCTACGCGAACGACCTGGTCAACCTCGACACCCTGGTCGGCTGCCCGGGCACCTGCAAGCGCCACGCGCTGCGCTTCATCTCCGGGACGCAGTTCAACGCCGGCACCCGGGTGGTGGTGTGGACCGGCAAGGCGGGCAAGCCCAGCGCAGATCCGACTTCGGGCGCGTACCTCTCCCAGGCCGGCGCGACGATCTTCGACGAGTCGGGGGCTTTGCGGAACAGCTCGCAGCGCCAGATCCTCCCCACCCAGACGCTCACCCTTGCCGACCTCGGCGTCAAACAGCCGTTCGGCTGGGTGGACCTGCAGACGGAAACGGAGGTCTTCGTCGCCACCCAGTACGGCGCCTCCAACGGCCTGAGCCTTGGCGTCCTTGCGTACTGTCTGCCTCAGCCGCCGCCGCCAACCGGCCCCGGCATCCATCTGCGCAAGCTCACCAACGGCGACGACGCCAACGCGCCTCCCGGGCTCTCGATCCGCGTCGGAGACCCCGTGCTCTGGCAGTACGTCGTCGACAATACCGGCGATGTCAAGCTGACCGATATCCAGGTCACCGACGACCAGGGGGAGCAGGTGACGTGCCCCGGCACGACGCTCGACGTCGGTGGCACGATGACCTGCACCGCGCACGGCATCGCGGCGGCCTGCCAGTACACGAACGTCGGCACCGTCAGGGCCCATCGTCCCGACGGCGCCGAGGTCACCGCCGACGACCCCAGCCACTATTTCGGCGACCAGAGCCCGGCGATCAGCATCGAGAAGCGCACCAACGGGCAGCGCGCCACGCTGGCGCCGGGACCGGAGCTGGCGGCAGGCTCGCCGGTCACCTGGACCTACCTGGTGACCAACACCGGCGACGTCGCCCTGACCGAGGTCAAGGTGGTCGACAACCAGGGAGTCGCCGTCACCTGCCCGCAGATCTCCCTGCGCCCCGGTGAATCGATGACCTGCACCGGCAGCGGCCTGGCTATCGCCGGACCGTACGAGAACGTCGGCACCGTCACCGCCTCGAGCCCCTGCGGCAGCCGGGTATCGGCCTCCGACACGAGCCACTACACCGGCAAGACCACCACCGACCCGCACTCATCGATCCTGATCAAGAAGTACACCAACGGCGCCGACGCCGATGCTGCCCCCGGGCCGCAGATCAACGTCGGCGCCGCGGTCCTCTGGGAGTACGTGGTGACCAACACCGGCCAGACGGCGTTGAGCAGCGTCCACGTCACCGACAACCGCGGCGTGGCGGTCTCCTGCCCCAAGACCTCCCTCGCCGCCGGCGAGTCGATGCGCTGCACCGGCAACGGTACCGCCACCGCCGGCCAGTACGAGAACATCGGCACCGTCACCGCCAACCCACCGACCGGGCAGGCGATCACCTCGTCCGACCCCAGCCACTACTACGGGTTCATCCAACCGAGCTCATCGATCCTTATCAAGAAGTACACCAACGGCGACGACGCCGACACGGCACCCGGACCGCAGATCAACGTCGGCGCCGCCGTCCTCTGGGAGTACGTGGTGACCAACACCGGCCAGACGGCGTTGAGCAACGTCCATGTCACCGACAACCGCGGCGTCGCCGTCTCCTGCCCGAAGACCTCCCTCGCCGTCGGCGAGTCGATGCGTTGCACCGGCAACGGCACCGCCGTCGCCGGCCAGTACGAGAACATCGGCACGGTGACCGGCAATCCGCCGACCGGATCGGCCGTCACCTCCTCCGATCCCAGCCACTACTTCGGCGTCACGCCGCCGCCCGGCAATCAGGGTTGCTCTCCCGGGTACTGGAAGAACCACACCGGCTCCTGGACCGCGACCGGCTATCTGCCCACCCAGTCCGTGCAGAACCCGTTCAGCGCCAGCTCCGGCTACCCCAGCCTGGGCAGCGCCACCCTCCTCCAGGCGCTCTCCTTCCATGGCGGCTCCGACCTCGACGGTGCAGGCGGCAACCTGTTGCGCGCCGCCGTGGCTTCCCTGCTCAACGCGGCGCACCCCCAGGTGGCCTTCCCGCGCACCGTGACGGCGGTCGTCAGCGACGTCAACTCCGCCCTCGCCAGCCGCGACCGCAACACGATCCTCGGTCTGGCCTCGGCGCTCGACAGTGACAACAACCTGGCCTGCCCTCTCAACTAGCCAACCGCTCCACTCTCCCCTCTCGCCCCGGCGGTCCGCCGCCGGGGCGTCTTTTTTTGTTAAACTATTCTCAAAATGGACACAGAGACGCGCGATCTGGCGGCCCAGGTTCTCCCCAGTGGCCTGCCGGCGGCACGGGACCGGCGGCAGCGCTCGCGAGCCCGCGTACCCGCTCTCACCATCCTCTACCACCCCGATCTCACCCGTATCGGCGAGCAGGCGCGGCTGCTCGAGCTGGCGTCCGGACGTGGAGCGCTGATCTCGCGGTCGCTGCCCGATTTCGCGGCGCCGGGGAGCAACCAGCCGCGTCCGCTCGGCGATCATTACCTGAGCCGCAGTCCGTTGCGTCTGGAAGCCGCGGAGGCCGGCGCCCTGCGGCTGCAGGCCGGCGAGAGCCGGACCCACGTCGCGGTCGAAGGAGTCGTGGTCTCGGCCGAGCGCGATTTCACCGCCGCGGAGATCCGGCGCGGCGTCGTCCTCGAGCTCGCCGATCGCGTCGTGCTTCTCTTGCACGATGCGGCGGCAGTCGCCAGCCCGGCCCCCTCCTACCCCGACCTGATCGGCGAAAACGAAGGGATCGTGCGGTTGCGCAACGAGATACGCCGCGTCGCCGACCTCGACGTTCCGGTGCTGATCCGCGGGGAGACGGGCACGGGCAAGGAGCTCGTGGCGCGCGCCATCCACGCGGCCAGCCGGCGCCACGGCCCGCCCTGCGTGTGCGTCAACATGGGTGCCATCCCTCCCAGCCTCGCCCCGTCCGAGCTCTTCGGCACCGTCCGCGGCGCCTACACCGGCGCCCTGCACGACCGGCCCGGCTACTTCCAGCGCGCCGACGGCGGCACCTTGTTCCTCGACGAGATCGGCGAGACGCCGGCCGAGCTGCAGACCATGCTGCTGCGGGTCTTGGAGACCGGCGAGGTGCAGCGGGTGGGCAGCCCGGCCGCGCAGAAAGTCGACGTGCGACTGATCGCGGCGACCGACGCGGACCTCGAGCGGGCGATCGCGGAGGGGCGCTTCCGCTCTCCCCTGCTCCACCGCCTCGCGGGCTACGAGATCGTGGTCCCTCCCCTCCGCGAGCGGCGCGACGATTTCGGACGCTTGCTCCTCTACTTCCTCCGCCAGGAGCTCGCCGCGATCGGCGAGGAGTCCCGGCTGCGGCCGCCCGAGGGCTCCGCGCCGCTCTGGCTGCCGGCCTCGATCGTGGCCCGTCTGGCCCGTCTCGACTGGCCCGGCAACGTGCGCCAGTTGCGCAACGCGGTGCGCCAGATCGTCATCGACAGCCGGCGTTCCGCGACCGTCGAGATCGGGCCGCAGATCGAGCGCCTGCTGCGCGAGGCCAGCCCCGCTCCCGAGCCCGCCGGCCAGGCCGCCCCGCAGCCCTCCCTCGCCCGTCCGGCCCGCAAGCGCGCGGCGGCCGGCACCTATCGCATCCCCTCGGACGTTCCCGCCGAGGAGGTCCTCGCCGCCCTGCGCGACAACGACTGGGAGGTGAAGCCCGCCGCCGAGCGCCTGGGCATCTCCCGGCCGTCGCTCTACGTCCTCATGCGCAAGATCCCCGGCCTCCGCAAGGCCGCCGACTTGAGCCGCGCGGAGATCCTCGAAGAGCGCGCGCAGTGCGGCGACAATCTCTCTGCGGCGGCGCAGCGTCTCGAGGTCTCACGCTCTGGCCTCGTCCTGCGCATGAAACAGCTCGGCCTGCTCGGCGGCTGATTCCTATCGATCGCAGGCGGTTTGGCCGCAGGGGCGGCCGCAAGAGGCAGGCCCTTCGCGGTAAATGAGACAAACTTTGTGGTGATTGACGGACTCGATGGGATGGCGTGAGGACGCAATGCCGCAACGTCCCTTACCAATCTCTTCCCGGGCGTGCTCTTTGCGGCATTGCGTCCCTCCGATCGAGCATGGGGAGGGTTCGATGGCTGAAAATCCTCGCCCGCGACGTGCGCGCTCATTGCCGCGATGTGAGGGTGCCGTCCAGGCGCGTCTCAATGATGAAGTGGGACACCAGGATGCGGTAACCTTCTGTACTTGCTCGACTTGAAGATGACCCAGAGAGCCCATGAAGAAGATCACCCTTGAGAACTACCGGAAGGATAAGTACTACCCCCGCGTCGTGAGGGCCGTGCAGGCCATTCTCGCGAAGGGCGGCGGTGTCGTCGCTCCTGTCGACGTCCTCGTTCACATGGAGCTACTCAGCAAGGCAGACCTTGAAGACTGGCGGTTCGGGCGCGTTGCTTACCTGGAGAGGGTCATCCACTGCAACCTGGAGAAAGCGAGCCGGATCCTAAGGATCCTCAGGATGCATATGCAGGACATGAAGATGCGCCCATCCCCGACCGTTTACAAGAAATGGGGAAAGGGCGTGAAGATCGCTCTACGCTTCTCGAAGAGTGGCAATCCCTCCCTTGAAGAGGCATATTCACTCCACTTCGTTGCGGCTTGGAAAACTAAGGAGAAAAAGGCGGAAGTGCCGACCTCACCCAAGGAGCCATTCCCTGTCCTGGATTCTTCGCAATCTCAGGATGACGATATACCGTTTTGACAGTTGGCGGCTGGGATCACCGCGATTCGCGGATCAGTCGAGCGTGGGCGCGTTTCGCGCGGGCGAGCGCCGGGGCCGGCGCGGGTGGATCGAGCAACAGCTCGACGAATCGACGCTGATCCTCGCAGGAACCTCGCCGCGTCGGCGGGCATCTGAAGTGACTGCCTCACCGTCCTTACTTCACCAGCCTGTAACAAGCATGCAGCAACTCCATCGGGACGTCGCCCTGGAAGGGACCGCGGACGATCGTGCCGCTGGTGCTGAGCATCAGCGGCGTCGAGAGCCCCTGGTTGTTGCGGATACGGTAGACGAAGCCGGAGGGGGTCGAGGTGGAGCAGGGATTGCTCAAGTAGGGTGCGGACACGACGACGTTGTTGTGGAAGTTGCCCCAGCTCACAGATACCAGGGTGTTTTGCGTTGCGCCGGCGGCCCGGCTGTAGTTGATCACCGTATAGATGAGGCCGGGCTCGGCTGGCGGGGTGAACGTGGCCACGGATGCCCGGGTCCTGGCGCCCCAGGCGACCGCTGTGGCGGAGGCCAACAAGATCAGGACGACGACGGCTGAGAGCTGAGATTTGCGCATGGTCGATCTCCTCCGATGGGCGTGCAGCTGCTGTTCCCGGTCGATTCTCTGCTGCATTTTCTATTCCACCTGGTGCCGTCAGATACCGAAATAGCGGACGAGATTGAAGCCGAGCCGGACGTCCCGGGTCTGGAAGCCCGCGGCGGAGTCGCCCCCCAACATCTGGTCCACGGTGGTGGCTCGCGAGTTGCCGAGGACGACCTTGAAGATGTGCCCTCCGACCTGCTTCGAAAGGGCGGCGTGCCATGCAGTGCGGCTGGCGTCGAGACTGTGGCTGCGGGGGACCGCTTCCACCTCCACCAGGTAGTCGCGGGGCAGCGGGAAGGTGAGGCCAATGGGGACGTTGAAGGCGTTTCTGAGCTGCGGCGTGTCCCTCACCCACGAGGGCGACAGAAGGATGTTGACGCCCGGGACGATCTGGCGCGCCAGGAGAACTTGGAAAAAGGGGCGGCCCGGATCTTGGACTCCGGGCCGCCTAAGGAGGTCGGCACCCGTTCGTATGGCGACGGTAACGGGCACCCGTGGAGCCTGTTCGAAAATCAGGAGCTTGCTGGCGATTTCGAAGTCTTCCTGGAGGGAGGCGCGGAACAGCGAGAGGTCGAGCTTGCGAGTGAGGCCCACGCCGATCCCGATACCAACGTCCGAACCGCTGTCCAAGCCCCAGAGGTCGTGGGAGTCGCCGTTCTGGACCGACTCCTGGAAACGGTGGGTGAACAGCACCTCGAGCTTGTGTGCTCCCACCGGATAGGGGGTTGCGCTATTCACCAGCCGTGTGCCCAGCGGGTCACGGCGGATAGGGTCATAGGGTCCGCCCAGCACATCTTCCTGAGCCCCGGCGGGAACCGCCGCGAGGAGGACGGTCAGGAGGAGCAGGCGGGCCACGGGAGGAATGATTTGCAAGTCGGCTGTCCTCAGTTCGTCCTCAATTGTTGGGCGCGCCGGCGCGAATCCAACCGGCGATGCCGTCGATCTGCTCCGCGGTGAGATAGGGGGGCCCGTCCTCGGGCATGCGTACCCCGGTGATCGACGGATCGCCGCGCAGCTTCAAGATGAGGTAGCTGGTTTCGGGGCTCCCCGGCTCCACCCGGTTGAGGTTCTGCTCCGTGGCGGGATGGCGCACCAGCAGACCATAGCTCTGCCCGGCTTCGAGGATCAGGCCTTCCTGCGCGGTGGCGGCCGAGTGACATCCCGCCTTGGCGCAGGTCGGCGTGAAGATCTCCCGCTGAATCTGGGAGAAGGTGAAGGCCGCTCCTCCCGAGGAAGCAGCTGGCTCGGTGGGCGACTTCACCGTGCCGCAGCCGCCGAGGACGATCGAAATCAGCAGTCCCAGAGCCGCTGCTTCAGGGGCACGTCGCGAAGGCGTTGACATCCTGCACCGGCGGAGCGCTCGTGTTGAGCGGGTTGAAGTAGACCTTGACCTTGCCGGACTGGGTGTCCGTCACGGTCGTGGTGAATTCGACGTTGGTGGTGGCGGCGAAAAATACCCAGAAGTGGTTGAAAGGCGGCACGCAGGCGTTGAGCACTTTGATCAGCATCTCGATGTTGTCCGCGCCGAAGAAATAGAACAGCCCCGAGTTGGGAGCCGAGGCCAGAGGCACGGCCTGGCCCTGGCCGGTGGCCGTCGCGGTGCGCCAGCCGACTTCAGCCTTGAACCGGTTGTCGATGCACAGGGTGGTGGGTCCGGCCACGCAGGGTCCCGGCACGGCGTCGGTCGCTTCGCTGGCCTCGTTGGAATAGGCGGAGAAGGTGCTGCCGCTGCCGGTGGCCCGAACGCGGAAGAAGTAGAGCTTGGCGGTGTCGAGGCCGGTCGCCGCGAATGTAGTGACGTTGGCCGCCACGCTGCCCAGCTCTTGATAGGTGCCGGTCGGGCTCCTGCTCTCGATGGTGAAGCCGGTCTCGTTGTTGGCGTTGTCCGTCCAGGCGAGGTCGATCTCGCTGGGGGAGTGCGCCGCGGCCGTCAGGTTGGTGGGCGCGGCCGGCGGCGTGCTCGGAGGCGGACCGTCGTTGTCGAGAATGGTCAGCGTGGCGGTTTTCTGGGCGTCGTCCAGAGTCGCGCCGCCCGTGGGGCTGGCGAGGGCGAGGAGGACCGTCTCGCTGGGCTCCTGGACCGTGTCGTTGGCGATGGTGACCTTGAAGGTCTTGCTGCCGCTGTCGCCGTTGGCCCAGTTGAGGGTGCCGCTGGTGGGGGTGAAGTCCTGCCCCGCGGTCGCCGTGCCGGCGGTGGCGCTGAAGGCGACGGAGACGGCGCCATCGGAGCCGCTGACGCGCTGCACCGTGACGGTGGCCTGGCCCACGGCCTCGCTGACGTTGAAGCTCGCCTGCGAGAAGCGCAAGGCTCCGGAATGGGGATTCGGCGGCGGGTTCGCGGCCGCGACGTGGATGGTGCCGAACATGCCGAACCCGGGGGAGCCGTGATTTACGCAGTGATACCCGAAGGTGCCCGCCGTGTCGAAAATGTGGACGAACGTCCAGCTGTTGCTCGCCGGGGGGCCATTGGTGAAGCTGCCGTCGTCAGCCGTCACGTTGTGCTCGCCGCCGGCGTTGCGCCACGTCACCGAATCGCCGGCCTGGATGTTGAGTGTGGCGGGGGTGTAGACGGTGTTCACTCCGCCCACCGCGACGTCGAAGTTGGCCCCCCGCGCTGGAACGGCGAGGAAAGCGGCGAGGACAAGGGGAAGCCAGACGATCGTCGGGATCCACGGGGCACTGCGGTGCCGCATCAAGACGTCTCCTCCAGAAAGAGGCCGTAGCGAAGACGGCAAGGTCTATTCGTACCCGGCGTTCGGCTTGGGCGCCTTGTCGCCCACCAGGATCGAGCCCTTCATGTTGCAGCAGGCTGCGTGCGTCTTGCACGAGTAGTTGTAGGTGACGCTGTCCTGGTTGAACTTCTGCGAGAAGGTCACTCCGGCCGTGGTGAAGATGAAGCCGCTGTCGAAGGCGCCGCCGACGTCGGTGGCGGTATGGGTGGTGAGGGAGCCCGGCGCCAGGACCCACTGCACCGTGTCGCCCGGGTTGATGGTGACCGACTTGGGGCTGTACATGTCGTCGCTGATGGTGACGACGACCGTCTTCGGTCCAGTCGGGGGCGGCGGCGAGGTTGGCGAGCTGCCGCCGCCACCGCCGCCGCACGCCCAGGCAAGCAGACCGGCCGCCAGAATCGCGGCCGGAGCCAGGAAGGTTCTTGGAATGCGGGACATGGGGCCCTCCTTTCGGCCAAGCAGGAGATACGATTTTTCGATCTCCTCTGAGGAGATCTCGATGGGGTCAGTCCCCGCGAGACGGGAAAAGGTTCTCGCCTCGCCGATTGAACTCTTGCCGCGGTTTCGGGGACATACTGTCCGACATGCCACCGGACGACGAGCTCGTTCTTCTGAGGCGGGTGGCCGCGAAAGACCGCAAGGCCTTCGAGGCGCTCTACCATCTCTACTACCGCCGTCTGTTCGGCTATGTGCTGAAGCTCACCCGCAAGGCGGACGTGGTGGAAGAGGTGGTGAACGACGTCATGTTGGCCATCTGGAGTCACGCGCCCGGTTTCGACGGCCGCTCGCGTCCGTCGACGTGGATTTTCGGCATCGCCTATCACAAGGCGCTGAAGGCGTTGGCGCGGCGGCAGCCGGAGTCGGCGAACGGCAGAGAGGGCCCGGAGCTGGTGGCGGAAGGCGAGCCCGAAAGCCTGGCGGTGCGGCGGGAGCTGGCGACGGTGCTGGGGACTGCCCTTCACCGCCTGTCGCCGGAGCAGCGAGCGGTGGTGGAGCTGACGTATTTCTATGGGCTCGCCTACACGGAGATCGCCGAGATCGTGGGCTGCCCCGTGAACACTGTGAAGACGCGGATGTTCCATGCCCGGCGCCGGCTGAAAGAGCTGCTTCCCGAGCTCGGTGTGTCGGGCTACGCGGGCTAGGAGGGAACGATGCACGAACGCGAAGACCACGACGAGCGCATTCACCAGCGGATCTGGGAGATGCTCCCCTGGTTCGTCAACGGCACGCTCTCCGCACCGGATCGGGAGCGGGTGGAGGACCACGCCGCCGTGTGCCGGCGTTGCCGGGACGAGATCGAAACCTGCCGGCAGATGGCGGAGGCGATCCAAGGTAAGGGCGAGGTGGCTCCGTCGCCCCATCCGGTGCAGCTCCAGCGAGTGCTGGCGCGCATCGACGAGGCCGAGCAGGCGGAAAAGAGCGAGCGGCAGGCGCAGCGCGCCGGCCGCCGGCCGTTCGGCGTGCCGCGGCGAGCGTTCGAGGCGCTGATCGCCGCGACACCCCGGCCGCTGCGGGGGGCGCTGGTGGCGCAGGCCGCCATCATCGTGCTGCTGGTGGGCGTGTTGGTCTGGGGCGAGCTGCGCACGGTCACATCGCCTGCCGTGCCCGGGGCGCCTGCCACCTACCAGACGCTGTCCGAGTCCGCGCCGGCGCAGCAGAAAGGGGGGACGGTCACCCTGCGGGTGATGTTCTCGCCCCGGGCCACGGAGAAGGAGATCCGCGACCTCCTGCTGGCCGTCCATGGCGAGATCGCGGCCGGCCCCTCGCCGTTCGGCGTCTACACCGTTGAGGTCACGGCCGCGGGACTTCCCGTTTCCGTCGTTCTCACCCGCCTGCGCTCGGACTCCGTGGTAGCCCTCGCCGAGCCGGCGGCCGGGAGCGCGCCCGCCAGGGGAGCCCGATGATTCACGTCCGGGGACTGGGCGCGGGGGCGCTCCTCCTCCCTCTCCTGATGCTGGGTTGCGCCAGCGTCGTCACCTCGGGTCCGGTGACTTTCGGCCATGACGGTGCCCAGGCCTCCGGGCCGGGCGATACGTCTCAGCAGGTGATGGTGACCTTCCCGCCGGCGCCGCCGTCGCTGTGGGTGCGGTACACCTCGGCGCTGGCCCGGACGTACCGTATGAGCATCGTCGTCGCCTGGACCCTGACGTCGATCGACGAGTACTGCGTGGTCTTCGAGGTCCCCCGGGGACGCTCGCCGCGCGACGTGATCCGGCGGCTCTCCTCCGATCCCCGGGTCGGGCTGGCGCAGAGCGTCGGGACCTTCGAGACCCAGGCCGGCGGCGATCCGCTGTCCAACCTCCAGCATGGCTCGCAGGCTCTCCACGTCCAGCAGGCCCATCGCCTGGCCACCGGCAAGGGAGTCAAGGTGGCGGTGATCGATACCGGGGTCGATTTCCAACATCCGGATCTGCTCGGGCGGATCGCCAAGGCCAGCGATTTCGTTCACCGGCGCAACGCGCCGTTCACCGCCGACGTCCACGGCACGGCGGTGGCCGGCGTGATCGCCGCCGGGGCCAACAACGACATTGGCATCGTGGGAGTGGCGCCCGGGGCCGACATCTACGCCCTCAAGGCCTGCTGGCCCCGAGCTCCCGGCTCGCGCGAGGCGGAGTGCAACAGCTACACGCTGGCCTTGGCGGTGGAGGCCGCCATGGAGGTCGAGCACGTGCAGGTGATGAACCTGAGCCTCGCCGGGCCGGACGACCCGCTGCTGACCAAGCTCCTGGGCGCCGCGGTGTCGCGGGGCATCGTGGTGGTGGCGGCCGACGGCGGCGCGCCCGGCCACTCGTTTCCTGCCAACGTCAAAGGCGTGCTCGGCGTGGTGGGCAGCGATGACCTGAAGGGGGGCCTCGCCCGCCCCGCCGAGCGCTTCACCTCATCCCTGGCGGCGCCGTCGATCGACATCATCTCCACGGCTCCCCCCAACTCCTACGACTTCTTTTCCGGCAGCTCGCTGGCCGCCGCCGAGGTCACCGGCATCGTCGCCCTGCTGCTGGAGAAGAATCCCAGGCTGACCCCGGCCCAGGTCCGGGACATCCTGCAAAAGACCTCCCATCCCCTGGCACCGCCTCCCGGTCTCCCCGACCCGCCGGTCGCCCAGGCCGACGCCTGCGCCGCAGTGGCCGCGCTGGCGGGTGGGGAGGGGTGCTCGTAGGCGCAGCCCTCGCTGTAATGTCCTTTGTAAGGTCCGCCACCGACAGTGTTGTCGATGGATAGGAGATTCTCCGACGGCGGAGTGGCGAGCTTCCTCGAACAGGGGCCGCGATGGCTCGCCGAGATCTGCAAAGCGCTGACCACGGGAGACGTCGGGTCTCTGGCCCTGGCGGCCCACGACCTTGCGGGAGCCGCTTCCGTCCTGGGTGTTGGCGTCCTGGGGCAGCACTGCATCGAAGTCGAGGCGCTCGCCCGGCGCGGCGAGATCGACGTCGTCGGCGAGCGCCTGCCGTTGCTGATGGCGGCCTGGGAGCGCGCCGAGTCGGAGCTTCGGGTCAGTGGTTGAGCCCGGAGCGGTCTGCGTATAGGAGAGGGTGGACTTCCACTTCGGATCTTCGATCTTGGTCAGCGTCAGGACCTTGGACTTTGGCGCCTGGGCGGCCCTTGACCGGCTGGCGGCAGCATCGCAAGATACTCGCCACCGCGACCTTGGCCGAGCCGATGCGCAACCCATGACCGAGATTTCGCCAGAGGTACAGGAGTCCGCCGACCGGGTGACAGCCCGGCGTGCCCTGGTGGGCGTGGCGAGCTACCCGTTGGTCGTGGTGGTTTTCGGCCTGGCGGCAGGCCTGCCGGAGCGCAACCCAACCCTGTTCGCCGTCCTCCTGAGCGCCATCCTGGTTTTGGCCGGAATCCGCCTGGTCCTGGTGCGGTGGTTCGACCGCATCCATGGCGCTGGCCCCCGGCGCTGGCGCACCGTCTTCTACGGCGCTCTCATCCTCAACGCGCTGGTTCTCGGCGTGCTCTTCTTTGCCGCCATCCAGAGCTTCGGATCGCGGGTGGAGTCGTTTTTCGTTTTCACCGTGGCGGCGGTGATCTCGAGCATGGCGGTCATCCTCTATTCGCACGTCCTGCGAATCGTCATCACCTTCGTGGTCGTCCTGATGACGCCGGTGCTCCTCACCTTCAGCCGCATGGAAGGTCCGACGGTCTGGCGGCCGAATCTCTGGGAGTACTTCTGCCTGGCCGTCTTCTTCGGCTATCTCCTCCTGCTGGCCGTGCAGCTCCACCGGGAACGCTGGGAGGGGCTCCACGACGCCCATCTCCTCACCATTCGCGCCGGCGAGTTGGAGCGGGCCCGCAACGAGCTGGGGCGGGTTCGCGACGAGTTGGAGCGGCTGGTCGACGAGCGCACCCAGGAGCTGCGCAAAGTGAGCGAGGACTACCGCCGGGTCTTCGAGAACGCGCACGATCCGATCCTCATTTTCCGGCCCGCCGACGAGGTGGTGCTCAACGTCAACCGCCGGGCTTGCGAGATCTATGGTTTCAGCCGCGAAGAGTTCCTCGGCATGTCGCTCATCGACGTCTCGGAAAACCCCCAACGAGGGCGCCTGCAAGTGGCCCAGACGTTGCGGATGGGGGTTTTCTACAACTTTGAGAGCGTGCAGTTCCGTAAGGACGGCAGCCGGATGTTTCTCGAGATCAATTCCTCGTTGATCGAATATGAGGGCCAGCTGGCCATCCTGAGCATCAATCGCGATGTCACGGAACGCCGTATGGGCGAGGAGATGCGGCTGGCGAAAGAGGCAGCCGAGCAGGCCGATCAGGCCAAGGGCCGGTTCCTGGCCAACATGAGCCATGAGATCCGCACGCCGATGGCCGGCGTGGTCGGTCTGGTGGATCTGCTCCTCAAGACCGAGCTGTCGCCGACGCAGCGCGGCTACGGAGAGCTTATCCAGACCTCGGCGGGCTCCTTGCTGCGGCTGATCGACGACGTCCTCGATTTTTCCAAGATCGAGGCCGGCCGGCTGTCGCTGGAGCGGGTACCTTTCGATCTGCACGCCACTCTGCGCGAAATCGTCGAGCTGTTGCGGTTCCGCGCCAGCGCGCGGCGTACCGAGCTCGACCTGTTGCTGAACCCCGCAGTGCCGGAGTGGGTTTGGGGCGATCCCGGGCGCCTGCGCCAGGTGCTCACCAACCTGGTGGGCAATGCGGTCAAGTTCACGGAAGGCGGGCGGGTGGACGTCGAAGTCGAGCCTCTCGCCGACGGCCGGCTGCGGTTCCGCGTTTCAGACACGGGCATCGGCATTCCAAAGGAAGTGCGGGGACGGCTTTTTACGTTGTTCTCGCAAGCCGACAGCTCCACCTCGCGGCGCTTCGGCGGCACCGGGCTCGGCCTGGCCATCAGCCAGCGGATCGTCGAGCAGATGGGCGGTGAGATCGGCTATGAGAGCACGCCGGACGTGGGCTCGGTTTTCTGGTTCATCCTGCCTTTCGAGCCCACCACGCCTCCGGCTCCCACTCCAGCCCTTCCCGCCGGAGAGGCTACGGTCCGGCCGGATGGCCGTCAATATCGCATCCTGGTGGCCGAGGACAACGCGATCAATCAGCTTGTCATCACCCACGAGCTGGCCGTGTTGGGCTACGACGTGGTGGCGGTCAACAACGGCCGGGAGGCGCTGGAGGCTTTGGAGGCAAACGCCTTCGACCTCGTCCTGATGGACTGCCAGATGCCCGAGCTCGACGGCTACGAGGCCAGCCGCCGTATCCGCGCCAGCCCGTGTGAATTCCGCCGAATACCGATCGTAGCCTTGACCGCCCATGCCCTCAAGGAAGACCTGGAGCGGTGCCTTGAAGTGGGCATGAACGACACCATCACCAAGCCGTTCCGCGAAGACATCCTGCGGCAGAAACTTGATCGCTGGCTGGGCGTCACTTCTCACGACAACCGGACCATCTGAGAGAACAGCTCGTCGAGCGCGCGCTCCGGCGGATCGCAGAGGCCGGTGTGGACGGGAGATACCTGGATCATCGTGCTGCGCGGCGCGACGAGCCAATGAAAGCGCTCGCGCAAGGAGAGCCGGGCGATGGGACCCGCATCGGGGCTGCCGGCGCAGATCTTGGGAATCGCCTCGAGATGCTGCCGTACCAGCTCCAGGTCAATCTCGGGCCAGAGCGCGAGCAATCGGGGCTCGTTCACCTCGACGCGGGCCTGGAGGAAATCCCGTTCGAGACAGAAGAGGATCACACCGGCGTTGACGAGCTCGCCCCGCTCGACGCGCGGCACCACGCGGATGATGGCGTAGTCAAAGGAGCTGAGCGCGGACATTCACCGCCTCCTCGAGGAACGCTGCCGCCGCGGCCAGTCGCTGGGTCAGGAACTCCACGTAACCGGCGCGCATACCGGCCTGGTCGAGCGGTGGAGCGGGACTTCCAGGCACGGGCAGCAGCCAGCCTGCCGGGATCTGCTCGACCACGCTCTTGAACAGGGCCTCGTCCAGCCATGGGCGCAGCCGGCGGTCGGCGTCTTCGAGGCGGCTCGCCCAAGGCAGGAGGACATGGTCGCGAATGGCGGTAAAACGGCTTCTGGCCATGGTTTCCAGGCTCGGCCAGTTGTGATGGAAATAGAGCGCGGCGCCATGATCGATAAGGTAGAGGGCCTTGTGCCACCACAGGAGATTGGGATTGCGCGGCGTGCGGTCGACGTTGGTGACGAAGGAGTCGAACCACACGATGCTGGAGGCGAGGTCCGCCTCGACCCGGTCAGCCGCCGCGTCGTAAGTCGCGGACCCCGGCAGGTAGTCGAGCCCGAGGTTCAGCCCGACGCTGGTGCGAAGCAGGTCCCGGATCTCCGAGTCCGCCTCGTTGCGTCCAAGCGCCGCGTCCACTTCGATCAGCACGATCTCGGGCACCGGCAGCCCAAGAGCCCGTCCGACCTCGCCAACGATCAGCTCCGCCACCAGCGCCAGAGGACCCTGGCCCGCGCCGCGGAACTTGAGCACATAGAGCCCCAGATCGCTGGCCTCGACGATCGCCGGCAGGGAGCCGCCTTCCCGCAGGGGCGTCACGTAGCGCGTCGCGCAGACGGTGCGGATTGCCGCGAGAGATGTCATTCAACTGCTCGGAGACGCAGCGTTTCCGCCAAAGCGTCTCGGAATCTCTCCAACTGGTCTGTAGTGAGAGGCGCGAGCATCGTGGGCAGGGGACGAGTCGGAAACTGGGCAAGAAGCCAAGCGAGCACACCAGGATCGATTCCAGAGTCTTTGCGTGAGGCGATCTCGAGATCTCGCTCGGGAGGAAAACCGGCCTGATCGAGGAAATAGAGATCGACCAGATCGCGGGGCTCGGAGCGCGAAAGGATACAAGTCAGCTTGTTCGCTCTCAGGTCGGTGAGCGACTCGATGAGGATCCCCTCGATCGGCGGCGGAGGAACCGCGATGTCGGGGACGGGATCGTGAACCACGTCGACTTCAACGCTGTTTCCATCGCGAGCCTTCAGTTGCGCCCGCACAAGATGACCCACGTCGCGTAGCAGAGTGAAATCAATTCCGGCATCTTCGGCCGCGCTGGAAAGAAATCCGACGAGGACACGCATCTCCTCGGCGTCATGGACGAAGAGATCGATATCTCCAGTCGTTCTATGCCCGAGATACGCTCCGGCAAGAGCTGCGCCGCCACCCAGGTGGCAAGGGATGCGTCTCTGGCAGGCCCGGACGAAGTCGAGAACGAAATCCGGAACGACCCGCCGATCAAAGGTCTTACGCATGGCTGGCGCGGATTTGACTCAGCGGCGGCCACTCGGGCGGCGGGAGCTTCAGCAGCCAGGCCCACATTTGTCGTGAGCGCCCCAGATAGCGGATCAGGCTTGGCCAGAGCTCACGAATCTCGTCGGCTTTGACGAAGAGCCAGACATCTCGTGTGTTGGCCTCCCGCAGGAGGGCTCCCATCCAATAAGCACGCTCTTCGGGATCGGAT
>Ga0075424_100002412_pt1 | contig 17101 bp, 15 predicted proteins | sample SoiMethybrSBSTD3_FD_75301 | JGI IMG/M metagenome (GOLD analysis project Ga0075424, IMG submission 75301) | Bulk soil microbial communities from a Populus tree surrounding site in Tennessee, USA - Soil MetaG P. TD hybrid SBSTD3 | ecosystem: Environmental > Terrestrial > Soil > Tree plantation...
CGCCGAGTGTCGGCGAGGAACCAGATCGGCGCGTCGTTTCCTCGACGCCAATAATCGACGAGACCGAGCCACTCGTAGCTACGTCGAGGCTCCACGATCGTGATGTGCTCGGGAGCGCTCGCTTGAAGCGGTCGTCGCAACGAGAAATGGGAATAGATGGCGGCAGGCGGGGAGACTGCGGCTCGAGACCTCATCGCGGCGATGGCTTGGAATTCCGGATGCGGCTGGCGCGCGTACACCACCCCAGATGGCACGGCGATGGCCAACGCAACCATGACGAACAGCGAGGTGACGTATGGTGCGGCTCGTCCGGTTGTTGCCGCGCCGCGCACTGCGAGCCACGTCACGAGCGGCAGCGTCGGCAGCGCGTAGCGCACGAACACCGTTTCCTGAAACAACAGGTGAAACACGACGTACGGCGCAAAGGCGATCGCGATCACCGTCAGTGCGCGCCGATCGGTCGCGAGTGACACGAGCCCACCGACTGCGGTCGCCGCACCGATAGCGATCCCCAAGGGCAGCGTGTCCCACGGCAACGCAAACGTCTCCCATAACGCAAACGCGAGACGACGGGACGTGTGGTTGACCCACAGCATTCCGGTCCAGGCAAAGTCCTCTCCTGCCTGCGATCCGAGCGCACGGATGTACCCGTCGATGCCGCCCGACAACGCGAGCAACGGAATCGCCCACACCAGCGCGCCGAGCACCAGCGCGACGATAGGGCGAGTCGTCAGCCACATCACTCCCGCGGATCGCTGCTGCCATATCGCGAACGCCAGTATCGGGAGCGTGAGACATGCGGTCTGGGCGCGAAAGCCCGCGGCCACGCCGGCGAGCAGCGCCGACCAGATGAGCAATCGACGATCGCTGGTACTTCGAAGCGCCAACGCCTGCGCGATCATCGCCACGGCAAGGCCCGGCATGTCGCTCAACGGACGCACGCCGGAGATCCAGAACAGCGGCGACGCGCCGAGCAGCGTCGTCGCCCAGAACGAGATGCCGCCGACCTTGAAGAACGGCGGCTCCGTGGATGGGCGTCGATATCGCCCAAGTTCGACGAAGAACGCCCAGGCCGCGAGCAGGGCCACGCCACCGCCAATCGCCGACCAGAGCGACAGCGCGATCGCTTCGGCGCGCGCCGTGTCGAGCGACGGTGCGAGCGCTCGAACCACGGTCAGCGATAGATGGCCGAGCGCGATGTAGACGGGATAGCCGGGCGGATGGGGCTGATGGCTTGCGACATCGAAGTGGCGCAGCCCCAGCGCGAAATTGATCGAATCGATGTCCTCGAGCGACGGTGCGAGAAAGACGAGGTGCGCCGCGACGTAGACGGCGATGACAATGAGGATCGGACGAGGAACCCGAAAGACTGGACGCGCCTGTGAGCTCTCAGACCTGTCGGAGTACAAGACCGTCATTCAAACTGCCCATACGATAACCCTGCAGGTCGATCGTCACGTGCTGATATCCCACAGCGCGGATCTCGCGAACGAGGCGATCGCGGACGTCGGAGTCGAGCGCACGCGAGAGCTCGTCGCGACCGATCTCGAGGCGCGCGAGCGCAGGAGCAACGCCGTCGATCGCCGGCGCGAGGTCGTGATGCCTGACACGGCAGACGCGAAATCCCACCGATCGCACGATGTCCTCCGCGTGCTCGATCATGCGCAGCTTCTCGTCAGTCACCTCGCTGTGGTACGGAATGCGCGAGGAGAGACACGCAGATGACGGCTCGTCCCATGTTGGAAGGCCGGCGCGGCGCGACAGCTCGCGGATCTCCGACTTGGCCAGACCGATCTCATCGAGCGGACTTCGGACGCCGAACTCGCGCGCGGCCTGTCGTCCCGGCCGATAGTCGCCGCGGTCGTCGGCATTGCTGCCGTCGGCGATCACCGCGAAGCCGCGCTCGGCAGCCATCTTGGTCAGCGCGGTGTAGAGCTCGTGTTTGCAGTAGTAACACCGGTTCGTCGGATTGGCGCGGTACTCGGCGCGTTCGAGCTCGGACGTATGAATGATCTCGTGTCGAAGGCCGAAGTCGCGCGCGACGCGGCGCGCGAGTTGACGATGGTGATCGGGATAGCTGGGACTGTCGGCGGTGACGCAGAGCACCGAATCACCGCGCGCGGCCGTGGCGGCCCAGGCCAGGTATGCGCTGTCAGCACCGCCGCTGAAGGCGACGAGTACTGAGTCGTAACTCGCCAGCAGTCCGTGCAGACGGCCGGCCTTCTCCACCAGATCCGCCTCCTGATCGCGCAGTGGAGGCGAGAGCTCCGTCACTCGTCGAAGTCCTCCTCGTCTTCTACCTCGTCCTCGTCGTCGAGATCATCATCGTCGTCGTCGTCTTCTTCCTCTTCGTCTTCGTCGAGGTCGTCGTCGTCGAGATCGTCGTCATCGTCGTCGGCAACTTCAAGCTCGTCGGCACCAGTCATCACAAGGCTCTTTCCGCATTCGGGACAGCTGAGGGTGTCACCCTCCTCGAAGTCCTCGGTGTCAATTTCGTCGAACTCACACTCAGGGCAGGTCGCCATACGGGCTCCATGCAGCGGATCAGCCACGAAGAACACGAAGAACGCGAAGGGGAGAATCTTCGTGCCCTTCGTGCCCTTCGTGGCAGATCGGCCGCTTCGAAGGATTCCGGGAACGAGCCGCCCCCCAGCGGATCTATCACATCCCGGCCAAGATTTCGGATTATATCGAGGACCTACGGATCAGGGCAACGAAGCCTAACGATGTGACTGCGCGGTGACGATAAAGATCTAGATGACCGCAACCAGAGTCGAGGCGAAGACCGTGCTCGTCGCAGACGACACGGCGTTCGTGCGCGACCGGTTCAAAGCGGCCATCGAAGGTGCGGGGCACAAGGCGGTCACGGCACAGACCGGTCCTGAACTGCTGGGACGGGTTCGCACCGACGTCACCCACCTCGACCTCATCGTCCTCGATCTGCGTCTGCCGCAAGGCAACGGCGTGGCGCTGCTGCGAGCGATACGCAAGATTGCGCAGGACACGCCGCCGGTCATGGTGTTCAGCGGCACGATCGCAAGCGCCGACGAGGTGCGCGAGCTGGGCGCGCTCGGAGTCACCGGCTACGTAAACGAGTACATGGCGGTACAGCACATCGTGCCAGCGCTCGTGCCGCATCTCTTCCCCGATCGTTCCAATCGCCGGTCGAGCCCACGCGTGGTACTCGGCGTTCCAGTGGCCTACAGGTTCGGCAACACGATTGCCGCAGCGCTGACGTTGAACATCAGCCGCGGTGGGCTCGCGGTGCGGACCACCAGCCCGCTTGCGGTCGGTACTGCGGTGAAAGTTCGGTTCCGCCTGCCCGGCACCAAGCGCGACATCGATACCGAAGCACAGATCGCCTGGACCGACCGTCGCGTGGGGATGGGGCTGCAGTTCACAGGCCTCTCAACGACGGACCAAGCCCAGATCGACGACTACATCCAGGGCCACTTCTTTTCGAACCGCAAAGCCTGATTCGTACGTAGTGTCCGGCTTCAGCCGGACCGTCGTACGTGTAGTGTCCGGCTTTACCCGGACCAGGTACTTTACGGCTTCGGCAATTGAATGTCGGTCGATGTGGCGACCTCGAAGCGCTTGAACGCATCGTAGGTGTATGTGATCCGCGCGTTCAACCAGCGGATCTGGGGTGTCTTCTTCTCGGACCCGTCGAAGAAGCTGACCACGATCTTCCGCGGCGTCAAGATGTCGAATGCGCTCGGACCGTATTCCACGTCGTAACGCGTCAGCAGGACAGGTGTCGTGATTGCTTCACCGAGTACCAAGGTTTCGGCCTCCCATCGGTGGGCACGCCACGTCTCGGCATCGAGCCACACGCGGCCGCGAACACCGCTTCGTGGTTTCTCAAACTGTCGATAGATCGCCTTCTGCGCGACCGGCCGAAACTCCTTCGAGCGAAAGCTGACGATGACGACGTCGCGATCGTTGACCCGATCGCGGCCCGCGATAACGAACTCGTGCTCGTCGCGTCGATCGGCCCGAAACGCCCAGAGCGGGTTTACCGTGGAGCCCCACGTTGCATATCCGAGTGCGTATTTGACGTTGGTGTCGCGGAGCCGCTCGAACTCCTGCTCCAGCGTCTTCGCCCGCGCCAGTCTCTGGAACGTCTTGATGGCGTTACTCGCGTCGCCGACAGGCTTGCCGTCGACTTCGTGGGCGAGACGGTACTCGCTCACGTCGCCAGCCCTGAGCTCGGATTGGTAGACGAGAAAATCAGAGACGACCTGGCGCCGCCGCTCGAGAGCGCCGTTCTTGTCGAAGCGTTCCATGAGCCGCGTTTCGGTGGCAGTGAGGCTCTTGAACGCTTCGACATATTCCTGTCGGCGCGTGTCGGCCGGGCTCAGGATCGCGTCGAGATCCTGCCCGCTGCTGACGGCAGGAACCACGAGCACGCCAACGAGCGCCGCCAACACGACTCGCGTCACGATGGCTTGTCCAACTTGAACGCCCTCCGCTTTCCTTGCTCATACATGCCTGCCGGCAGCAGTCGCATCAGCCTCGACGTGGATTTCGCTTGTGGTCCGATCAAGTAACGCAATCGCGGCGATGCGCTCGAAACGATCTCGAGCAGCGCCTCCGACACGAGCTCCCCGCCCGGAGCCGACTGCTCGAACGCACGAAAGGCGTCGAACGCGCGTCGCCTCCAGTGGTCGTACGCCGGCAGCGGGGCCGCCGCTGGCTGGCGTTTGTTCATCATCGGCGTCTTGAGGAAGCCGGGCTCAATGAGCGACACGTGAATGTTGAACGGTGCAACCTCCATGCGCAGCGCGTCACTATACCCTTCCAACGCGCACTTGCTCGCCGAGTACATGCCCATGAACGGGATCGCCGACACGCCGGACAGCGAGCCGACGGTGATGATGCGGCCCTGTCTTCTTTCGCGCATCGACGGCAGCACGGCAGTCACCATCCGTACCACGCCGAAGAAGTTCGTGTCGAACTGCGCCCTTGCTTCTTCGAGTGAGGTCTCCTCGAGCGCGCCGGCCAATTCGTACCCGGCGTTGTTGATGAGGACGTCGATGCGACCGGCCTGGTCGAGGACCGACTTCACACACGCCTTCACCGAGTCGTCATCGCGCACATCGAGCGGCACCATCTCCACGGCCGATTCACCGCGGCTTGGACTCCGGCTCGTGCCGAACACCCTGTAGCCCTTCTGCGCGAGCAGCCGCGCCGTCGCGTGGCCGACGCCAGACGAGGCGCCGGTAATGAGGACAACTGGCTGAACTGACATGGTCGAACCCTCCGACCTGCTGGGAATGCGGCCTACGTGCGTGGTCGATCCGATCGACGAGCGCCAGCGCGAGTCGATGGGCGACGGGATCGCGGGATCGGTGTGATGCGAGTCGCGATCTGCCAGATATTTGCCCAGGGATCTTCCACCATCGCCCGACGATCTCCATAGTGCATGTCGGCAGGCGCCTCGATCGAACGGGCGCCCGCCGCGATCGCACGACGATGCGCGGCATCGGTGTCGTCGACGTATACGTAGAGGAATCCCGTCGACGGGCCGCGAAGGCTGTCGTCGTTGACCATGACGATCGAATCACCGATGTGAATCTCCGACGGACGGTCGCCTCGATAGGTCCCGGTCGCGCGAAACACTCGCTTGATGAACGTCACAAGGCCTTTCGGATCGCGAACGAAGAGGCGAGGCGTCACCCTTGGCCAGCCGGCCGGCATGAACGCAGCGTTCCGGGTTCTCTTCATCGCACCAATTATCGCGCGCGCAGCAGACGTAATGCGTTGGCGACGACGATCACCGATGCGCCGGTGTCGGCGAGTACGGCCATCCACAGCGTGGCGGTGCCGGTCAGCGCCAGCACGAGGAACGCCGCCTTGAGCATCAGCGACACCACGACGTTGGTCTTGATGTTGCGCAACGTGGCGCGAGCGAGACGCAAAGCGTAGGGCAGCTTCAGCAGCTCGTCCGACATCAGCGCGACGTCGGCGGTTTCGAGCGCGACATCGGATCCCGCCGCTCCCATGGCAACGCCGATATCGGCGGCGGCCAGCGCCGGAGCGTCATTGACCCCGTCGCCGACCATGAGCACAGGGCCATGGATGCGCATCTCGACGATGCGGGCGTGCTTCTGATTCGGGAGCAAGCCTCCGTGATGTTCGTCGAGGCCGAGTAGGTCGGCGACGATCGTCGCGCTGCCGGCGTGATCGCCGGTGAGCATCGCGACACGACGGATGCCATTCGCGCGCAGCAACTCGATGGCTTCACGCGCTGTTTCACGCACCGGATCGGCGATGCCGATCGTTCCGAGCAGGCGTCCGTCGACGGCGATGAACACATTCGAGCGGTCGGGGCGAGTGAGCGCTTCGTGTTCAGACGGCAGCGCGATGCCGCGCGACACCAGCATGGCGCCGTTGCCGATCACCACGAGGTGACCCATCACGCGTGCTTCCGCGCCGAGACCTGGCGCGGCCACAAACCCAATCGCGGGCGGAATGTCGATCGACAGGCGCGCCGCATAGGCGACGATCGCGCGGGCGATCGGATGCTCGGATCGGGCCTCGACCGCCGCAGCAAATCGAACGATGTCGGCATCGCTCGCCGCACCAACGGCGGCGACTCCGGTGACCGCCGGCTCTCCGCGCGTCAGCGTCCCCGTCTTGTCGAACGCCACTACCCGTGCCGCGGCCAACCGCTCGAGATGTGCGCCGCCCTTGATCAGCACGCCGTTGCGCGCCGCCGCCGACAACGCGGCCACGATCGAAACCGGAGTCGAGATCACCAGCGCGCACGGGCACGAGATCACAAGCAGGACGAGCGCTCTGTATAACCACGTCCCGGCGTCGGCGTGAAGCATCAGCGGCGGCGCGATCGCCACGAGAGCCGCGAGCGCGATCACCGCCGGCGTGTAGATGCGCGCGAATCGATCGACGAACGACTGCACCGGCGCGCGCTGCGCCTGTGCCACTTCGACGAGGTGGATGATCTGCGCGAGCCGCGTGTCCTTGCCGACGCGCGTGACCTCCAGCTCGAGCGCGCCGCGGCCGTTGATCGTGCCGGCGTAGACCTCATCGCCAGGCTTCTTGTCCACCGGCAGCGATTCGCCGGTGATCGGCGCCTCGTTCACATCGCTGTGGCCGGCCACCACACAACCATCGAGTGGGACCTTGTCACCCGGTCGAATCACGATTTCGACGCCGGTGCCAATGGCCTCGACGGGTACCCACCGCTCACCCGCCGGTTCCTTGACGAGCGCCTCGCGCGGCGACAATTCGACCAGCGCGCCAATGGCCAGCCTGGCCCGCTCGAGCGTGCGCGCCTCGAGCCACTGCGCCAGCGCGAACAGAAAGACCACGCTCGCGGCCTCCTGCCACTGGTTCAACGCCAGGGCCCCGATGACCGCAATCACCATCAGAGCGTTGATATCGACAGTCCGCGATCGCAGAGCCTTGATCGCCCGCTGAAGGGGAAACACGCCGCCGGCGGCCGCTGCCGTCAAATACAGGGCGGCCGCGACCGTCGACTGCCCGGCTGCCCCCACTGCCGTGCCCGCGGCCAGTGCCCCTCCGGACGCCGCGGTGAGCCATAGCCGCGCTCGGACGTCGCGAGCCGAGGTGCGTGGCTGCTCGTGCTCGAGCCACATCCGCATCCCGGTCTGACCGACGGCGTCGACCATAGCGGCCGTGGTGACCTTTGCGGCGTCATATGTGACGTGTAGACGCTGTCCGACCACGTCCGCAGAGATCGCCTCCATACCCGCGAGCGGCTTCAACCGGCGCTCGAGAATGACCACTTCCTCGTGGCAGTCCATGCCCTCGACCCGGAAAACCGCTTCGGCGTGGAGCTCGCATGTGGCGCAGGCGCTGGCAGAAGCCGCAGGAGGAGCAGTTGCCACTGGATACGGCCTAGCGGCCGCCCTCCTGAACGTGGCGCAGACCCTGGCGGAACAAGGCGAGCACGTGCTTGTCGTCGAGCGCGTAGAAGATCATCCGGCCCTCTCGCCGGGCTCGGACGATGCGGACATTACGGAGCAGGCGTAGTTGATGGGACACGGCCGATTCGGTCACACCCAATTGATTGGCCAGGTCGCCGACGCACAACTCGGAGCGCGACAGCGCGTCGAGAATGCGCACCCGCGTGGGATCGCCGAGCATCCGGAAGATTTCCGTCAGGCCGTCGACGGTCTGCGCGTCGAGCTGCGACATATGAACAACTGTTCATACGTTAACACGAGATCTTGCCCGCGCCCTCGGCCATCGGCTACTATCGCCGGTTGTGCGCACGTAAGACGCGAGTACTCTAGAACTTACACGTCGACGAGCGTCAGGCCCGTTCGGCAAAGGAGCACGCGGTGATCGAAGTTCAACATCTCACCAAACAGTACGGCCCCGTAACCGCCGTCAGCGACGTCAGCTTCAAGGTCGAGAAAGGCGAGATTCTCGGCTTCCTCGGGCCGAACGGCGCCGGCAAGACGACGACGATGCGGATCCTCACCGGATACATGCCGGCCACTGAAGGCAAAGCTCTGGTCGCCGGATACGACGTGACGGAACAGCCGCTCGAAGCCAAACGCCGCACCGGATACTTGCCCGAAACGCCGCCGCTCTATCCCGACATGACCGTCAGCGATTACCTGACGTTCTGCGCGCGCATCAAAGGCGTGGCCAAGTCAGACCGCAAGGCGCGCGTGATCTCGACGATGGAGCGGACGCGGATCGCCGACGTCGCCAATCGTCACTGCGCGAAATTGTCGAAGGGCTATCGACAGCGCGTCGGCCTCGCGCAGGCGCTCTTGCACAATCCCGACGTGCTGATTCTCGATGAGCCGACCGCCGGCCTCGACCCGAAGCAAATCATCGAGACGCGCAATCTGATCAAAGGCCTCGCCGGCGATCACACCATCGTCTTGAGCACACACATCCTGCCCGAGGTAAGCCAGACGTGCAGCCGCGTCGTGATCATCAATCGCGGCCGCGTCGTCGCCGTCGATACGCCGGAGAACCTGACCAACAGGCTCGGTGGAACGGGCGCAATGTACTTGGAGGTCGACGCCGCGGGCACCGATGCGCAAAGCGTGCTGACCAGCGTGCCTGGCGTGATGGACGTCACGGTGTCAGCCACGCGCGGCACCGTCGTCGGCTACGAGGTGGCGAGCGGGCAACGCGACGTGCGGCGTGAGCTCGCCGCCGCGATCGTCGGACGCGGCTGGGGGCTGCTCGAACTGCGCCCGATGCGCCTGAGCCTCGAGGAGATCTTCCTGCAGGTGACTACTGAAGAAGCGGCGCCAGAAGCCGCGGCGGAGAGTGCGCATGAGTAACATCCTGGCGATTACCCAGAAAGAGCTGAAGGGGTATTTCGCGTCGCCGATCGCATACGTTGTCATCGGGTTTTATGCACTGATCTTTGGGTTCTTCTTCTACTCCCTGGTCCTCTACTTCGACCGTCAGAGCATGCAGATGCTGGGACTGGGCGGCGGTTCGCCACCCGTCAACGTGAACGAGAACATGATCCGGCCGGCGTTCCTCAACGCCATGGTCGTGTTCCTGTTCGTGCTGCCGATGATCACCATGCGCACCTACGCCGAGGAAAAGCGGTCGGGCACGATCGAGCTGCTGCTCACCTCACCGCTCACCGACTTTCAAATCATCATGGGCAAGTTCCTCGGGGCGATGTCGCTCTACGCCGCGATGCTGGCCGTAACCCTGATTCACATTGCGCTGCTGTTCATGGCCGGCAAGCCTGAATGGATTCCCATTCTCACCACCTATCTGGGCTTGCTCCTCATGGGCGGATGCTTCATCGCCGTCGGTCTGCTCATCTCGAGCCTGACGAAGAATCAGATCGTGGCCGTGATGGTGACGTTCACGGTGTTCCTGATGCTGTGGGTGATCAACTGGATCGCCTCGTTCGTGGGGCCAACGGCGCAGCAGGTGCTCAACTACTTGTCGATCACCGACCATCTCGACGACTTCACGCGAGGGATCATCGATACCAAGCACGTCGTGTACTACGTGAGCTTCATTGGCTTCGGTTTGTTTCTGACCGCACGGGCCGTTGATACCGAGCGGTGGAAGGGATAGCGCCATGAAGCGACTGTTCAGCATGCTGAGTTGGGTCGGTGTTGCGCTGGTCGCCGGCGCTCTGGTCGTGCAGCGGGCGAAACCGGACTGGGATCAATACGCACGCTACGCCGCATGGGCGGGTCTCGTGCTCGTGCTGCTGTATGTGGCGTCGCAGTGGCGGGAGATCGCCGCGCAGTTCCAGAAGCGCAACACCCGATACGGCACCATCGCCAGTGCCAGCGTCCTGATCGTCCTGGCGATCGTGGTCCTGGCCAACATGACGTCCCAGCGCTACAACAAGCGCTGGGACCTCACGTCGAACCGGCAGTACAGCCTTTCGGACCAGTCGGTGAAGCTGCTGCAAAGCCTGAAGGCGCCGGTGAAATTCATCGTCTTCGATAAGGAGGACGCCTTCGATCGCTATCGCACGCGGCTCAGCGAGTACTCCTACAACTCGCGCCAGGTGCAGGTCGACTACGTCGATCCCGACAAGACGCCCGTCAAGGCGCGCGAGTACAAGATCGAGGCCTACGGCACGCTCGTGGTCGAGTACATGGGCCGCACGGAGCGGGTGACGAACAACGCCGAGCAGGATCTGACGAACGCGCTCATCAAGGTGATGAACCCCCAGGCGAAGAAGGTCTACTTCCTCAGCGGACACGGCGAGAAGGATCCCGCGAAGAGCGAGCGCGACGGCTACAGCACGATCGCCGATTCGTTGAAACGCGACAACTACCAGTTCGACAAGCTGGTGCTGGCTCAGACGAATGAGATCCCAAAGGACGCGACGGTGCTGGTCATCGCGGGTCCGCGCACCGATCTGCTCGAGCAGGAAATGCCGCTGATCAGCGACTACTTGACGTCCCGAACCGGCAAGCTGCTCGTGTTGATGGACCCTCCGGATGACTTCAAGCAACCGATGCAGATGCCGCGCCTGACCGCGCTGTTGAAGGAATGGGGCATCAACGCCACGCAGTCGGTGGTCGTCGACGTGAGCGGTCGCACCTCGGTGGCGACAGTGCCGGTGGCCGCGCCGCCATATCCGACGCATGCGATCACCAACGACTTCGGCCTGGTCACGATGTTCCCGATGGTGCGTGCGATGCTTCCCGAGACCGCACCGCAGAAGCGATCGGGGCAGTCGTTCCTCCAGACCGCGGCGCGGAGCTGGGCCGAGACCGACTTCAAGGAACTCGTCGCCGCGACCAGCGAGTCGGGAAACTCGAGTGCGCTCAAAGCGGAACCCGACAAAGGCGATATCACCGGACCGGTCTCGATCGGCGTCGCAACCGAGGTGGCCTCAACCGCCGAGCCGCCGAAGCCGCTTGGCGACGTCGGCAAGACCGACAAGCCGGACGACACGCCGAAACCGGAAACGCGGGTGGCCGCTATCGGCGACTCCGACTTCGCCGCCAACAACTACCTCGGCATCGAGGGCAATCGCGATCTGTTCATGAACACCGTGAACTGGCTGGCGCAGCAGGAGAGCCTGATTTCGATCCGGCCGCGCGAGCCGTCCGACAGCCGTCTCACTCTGACCGCCAACATCCGATCGGCGATCTTCCTGCTCTCGATCTTCGTGATCCCCGCCGCCGTTCTCGGCGCCGGTGTCTTCACGTGGTGGCGGAGGCGGTAGCCATGCGCGGATGGTCCACGCTGGCTCTCGGCGTCGTGCTCGTCGCGCTGGTCGCGTTCTACTACTTCCTCGATCCCAAGCGCGATCCGAGCGCGAGCGAGGAGAAGAAGGAAAAACCGTTCGGATCGATCGTCGCCAACGACATCGAGGAAATCTGGGTCAAGACCGGCAATGACGCCGCGCGCGTGCAGAAGGTGCAGGGAAACTGGGAGCTCGTCGAACCGGAGCCGGCGGCGGCGGATCAATCCGAGCTGACGTCGATGACCGGCAGTCTGGCGTCGTTGGAGGTCAACCGTGTCGTCGACGCCAACGCCTCCGATCTGAAGGCGTACGGCCTCGATCCGCCGCGCGTCGAGGTGTCGTTCCGTCTGACGAAGCAGAAAGATGCGAAACGGCTCGCCCTGGGCGAGAAGACGCCGACCGGCGGCGACCTCTACGCGCACGTTCCTGGTGAAAAGCGCGTGTTCCTGGTGTCGTCATTCGTCGACTCGACGTTCAACAAGACGCCGTTTGCGCTGCGCGACAAGGCGGTCCTAAAGGTCGAGCGCGAGAAGGTCGACGGCCTCGAGCTGCAGAGTGGAACGACCGTCGTGCAGTTCGCCAAGAAGGGATCGGACTGGACGCTCGTGAAGCCGATTGCCGCGCGTGCGGACTACGCAGCGGTGGAGGCGGCGATCGAGCGATTGTCATCGGCTCAGATGACGGCCGTCACCACACCCGCCGCGCCGGCGGCCGAGCTCGGCAAATACGGACTCGACAAGCCATCGAGCACGATGACTGTAAACAGCGGCAGCTCGCGCGCCACTCTCGCGCTGGGCAAAACGGAGAACGCGGTCGTCTACGCGAGAGACACGTCTCGGCCCATGGTGTTCACCGTCGCGCCCACGCTCAAAGACGACATCATCAAGAAGATCTCGGACTTCCGCCGCAAGGATCTGTTCGACGGCCGCTCGTTTACGATCACACACGCCGAATTCAAGCGCGGCGCCGAGACCATCGTCCTCGACAAGAGCAAGGGCAAGGACGGCAAGGACGTCTGGAAGAATGCCGCGGGCAAGGACGTCGACGTCATGAAAGCCGAAGACGCGCTCAACAAAGTGTCCGGCCTGCGCGCGACGTCGTTCGAGGACAAGCCGGATGCCTCCCTCAAGACGCCCGCGCTCGTCGTCACCTTCAAGTACGGCGAGAACAAGATGGAGACCGTGACGTTCGGCAAGTCCGGAAGCGACGCTTTCGTCAGCCGCGGCGACGAACCTGGCACCGCCAAGTTGGACGCGATGGGGTTCGATGAAGCGATGAAGAGTTTAGATGCTCTAAAGTAATGCAGCATTCAGCATGCAGAATTCAGACACGACAAGGCGCCTCCGCGTTGCGCTGTCTGCATTCTGCATTCTGCATGCTGCATTTCTGAGTTGCGCCAAGCGTCCTCCCTCCACGCCACAGGCGATCGCACAACCGCAGCCCGACGCGATCACCCAGCTCGGTCAAGACATTCTCAGCGCAACCAACGGTCCCGGCGTCACGCGCGCGATCTGGGGCATCACCATCTACTCGATCGATCGTCAGCAGAGCCTGTTCGATCTCAATGCCCGCGCCCTGCTGGTTCCTGCATCTTCAGCCAAGATCGTGACGGTGGCCAGCGCCGCTGAAGCGGTGGGATGGAACTATCGCTACGTCAGCACGCTGCGCGCCACCGGACCGATCGTGGACGGCGTTTTGAAAGGCGACCTCATTGCAATCGGGTCTGGCGATCCGTCGATTGGCGGGGCCGCGGGCGACGATCTGGCGTCGTGGTCGGATGGGATCAAAGCGGCTGGAATCCATCGTATCGAAGGCCGCATCATCGGCGACGATGACGCGTTTGAAGAGCCGCGACCGCAGCTGGCGTGGGCCTGGGACGATCTCGGCTACACGACCGGCGCGGTGTTCGGCGCGCTGAACGTCGCCGAGAACCGCACCGTCATCACCATCGCACCAGGCTCGGTCGAAGGTGCACCAACGGTCATCACTGTCGATCCCCGCGCCGCGTATCGAGTGCTGACCAATCGATCGGTGACGGGACCAGCGGGATCGACCCAGCTGCTCTGGCCCGAGCAGCGTCCTGGCGAAACGGCGCTGACGATCGGCGGCTCGATCCCGATTGGTGCGGCACCGGTGTCGATTGGCATCGCCGTGGGAAACCCGACCGTGTGGTTCGCGAACGTGCTACGCAGCCGCCTGATCCGCGACGGCATCGAGGTGACCGGCGAGGCGGCCGACATCGACGACATCAGGCCGCCGCCGGCGCGGGCCACGGCGACGGTTGTCTACACGCACACGTCGCGAACGCTCGGCGAGATCGCACAGCCGCTGCTGAAAGACAGCATCAATCTGTACGCGGAGGCGTTGTTGCGTCTCGACGCCGCACCAGGTGTGTTTCCCACCAACGACGCCGCACTCGAGGGACTGCGCAGGCGCCTCGAATCGTGGGGCGTTCCGCGCGACGGTCATCAACTGGTCGACGGATCCGGTCTATCGCGCCGCGACACGCTCTCAGCGGAAGCGCTGCTGACGACGCTGCGGCGGATGTACGACCCGACCGGCGTGTCGCCATTCATGACCGCACTCCCGATTGCCGGTGTCGACGGATCGCTGTCGCTGCGAATGAAGGGAACCGCTGCGGAACGCACCGTGCGCGCGAAGACCGGCACGATGTCGAACATCCGCTCGCTCTGCGGCTATGCGACGACACGCGACGGTGAACACATCGCGTTCGTGATGATGGTGAACAATTTCGAAGGCACCGGCGCGCAAGCCAACGACGCCCTCGATCGCATCGCGGTGCGACTGGCGTCATTCAGCCGGCGCCCAGCCACTGCTCCGTAACGTGGAGCGACCCAACCGTCTCAGCGCAACGCGGCGCCGATCGCCACACGGGCGGCGTCGATGATTGCGGCACGGTCGCCGGCCAGCCCAGCGCCCTGCGCCAGATCGGCTTTGCCGCCGCCGCGGCCGCCAAAGGTCGCCATCAGCGTGCGCAGCAGCGCGTTGGCGTCGAGCGCGACGTCCGCCGATCGTGCCACGGCGGCGGCAGCGGGCTGAGTGGCGGACAACAGCACGGCAGCGACGCCCTGGTGAGCGGTCAATGCGGTGGCAATCGCGCGCAGGCCCGCGGCATCCCAACCCTCGAGCGCCTGGGCGACGACACGCACACCGCCAATCGATGTGGCGTCCCCGAGCAGCCGCAGAGCCTCGTGGACCGCTAGAGACTGCTGCACGCGCGCCATATCCTTCCGTGACTGCTTCAGGTCCTGCTGCAGCCGCTCGATCGTCGCGGGGAGATCTGACGGCGCAACGGAGAGGTGCCTGATGCTGCCGGCGATTGCATCGCGCTGGAGCCTGAACGCCCGCAGCGCTCGGCCGCCACACGCGAACGTGACGCGCGATCCGCCGCGAAAGCGTTCGAGCGCGCTCACGGCGATGACGCCGACCTCTCCCGTGCGCGCCACGTGCGTGCCCCCGCACGCGGACAGATCGAAATCGGCCACCTCGATCAATCGCAGGGGCCCGCTGCGAACCGGCTCTTTCCTCAACGGCAGCTGCGCCGCTTCCTCGGGAGACACCGTGCGAATCGTGACCGGCCGATCGTCCCAGACCACGCGGTTGGCTTCGTCCACCGCACGCTCGACCTCATCGCCATTCATCTCTCGCGCGAGATCGATCGTGGACGTGTCCGCGCCCATGTGAAAGCTCATGGTGCGGTTGTCGAACAACCGATCGAACGCGGCCGAGAGCACATGCTGGCCGGTGTGCTGCTGCATGTGATCGAATCGGCGCGCCCAGTCGATGTCGCCGCGCACCGCGGCGCGGTCGGCCAGCGGCGCGCTCAACACATGGACGATGTCGTCATCCTCGTCGATGGTCTCGACCACATCGACCTCGCCGAGACGACCGGTGTCGAACGGCTGGCCGCCGGACGTCGGATAGAACGCGGTGCGATCGAGGTGTACTGCCGGGCGGCCGTCGCGTTCGAGAACGCGAGTGACAATCGCGTCGAAGGTGCGCCGTTCCGGTTCCTGGTAGTAGAGCCGCTCGGTCATCGATGCAGCACCGGATCGGGCACGCCGACCTCGGCGAAGCCGGCCGCTCTCAGCACGCAGCTGTCGCACCGTCCGCACGGTCCGGTCGACGTCGGATCGTAACAGCTGTGCGTCAGGCCGTACTCGAGTCCCAGCTCGAGACCGCGACGGATGATCTGCGCTTTCGTCATCATCTGCAGCGGCGCGTGGATGCGAAAGCGCTCGCCCTGTACGCCACGCGCCGTCGCCAGAGAAGCGAGTCGCTCGAAAGCGGCGATGAACTCGGGGCGGCAATCCGGGTAGCCCGAGTAGTCGAGCACGTTGACGCCGATGAAGATGTCGTGGGCACCCACCACCTCGGCCCACCCCAACGCGAGCGCCAGGAACACCGTGTTGCGAGCGGGCACGTACGTCGATGGAATCTCGGTCGGTACGATATGACGGTCTTTCGGTACCGGCGTCGGTGTGGTCAACGACGAGCCGCCGAACGCCGAGAGTCCGACGTCGACCTCGACGTGATTGGCGACGTCGAGCGATGCCGCGACCTTCCGTGCCGCCTCGATCTCGACGGCGTGCCGCTGCCCGTAGCGCACCGTCAAGGCGAACAGACGGAAGCCGTCTGCTCGCGCAATTGCCGCGGCCGTGTAGGAGTCGAGGCCGCCGCTCAACAACACAACGGCGTCAGACACCGCGCGCGTCTGGGCTCCAGATGTACTTGTGCAGCTGCAGCTGCACGCGGACGGGCAGACGATCGGCGAGCACCCACTCGGACAACGTCTTCGGATCGAGCACGCCGTGGACCGGCGAGACATGAATCGCCGACGCGCGCGCTGCGAGCTCCCTCGTGTGCACGACATCACGCGCCCATTCGTAGTCGGCGCGATCCTTGATCACGAACTTCACTTCGTCTCGGGGGCGCAGGCGATCGAGATTGGTCCAGTCGTTGGCGTCCGATTCGCCGCTGCCAGGGCACTTGATGTCGAGGATCGTGATCACCTCGTCGGGCACGCGCGCAGTGCTGCGATGGCCGCCGGTTTCGAGCAGAACGGTCTTGCCTCGATCCAGCAGCCCCTGCATCAACGGATAGACCTCCTCCTGAAGCAGAGGCTCGCCGCCGGTGACTTCGACCAGCGGGCAGCCGAACGCATCAACCTCACGCCAGATCGCGTCGAGCTCGCGCTTGCTGCCTTCGTGGAACGCGTACGGCGTATCGCACCACGAGCAGCGCAGATCGCACGCGGTGAGCCGTACGAATACGCACGGCCGGCCGGCGTAAGACGATTCACCCTGCACGGAGTAGAAGATCTCGTTGATCGTGAGCATGGAAATCGGGGTCGGAGGTCATTTGTAGAGGACACTCGCG
>Ga0075424_100002413_pt1 | contig 17099 bp, 14 predicted proteins | sample SoiMethybrSBSTD3_FD_75301 | JGI IMG/M metagenome (GOLD analysis project Ga0075424, IMG submission 75301) | Bulk soil microbial communities from a Populus tree surrounding site in Tennessee, USA - Soil MetaG P. TD hybrid SBSTD3 | ecosystem: Environmental > Terrestrial > Soil > Tree plantation...
GTCGTCTTCGCCACGCGCTTCCGCTTAGCGTTTCCAGTGTCCCCCTTCGCGGTTCCCGCTTCCCGCTTCCCGCCTTTCGCCATTCTTAGTGCACCGTAGTGTTGTCGCCGGTCGACGACGAATCTTCCAGACCAGTTCCTTCGAGCAGTCCGCGCAAATCGTCGAGCGCGATACGCCCGTCGAATTGCATCAGCGCTCGCTCGATGATGTGCTCGAGCTCGAGTCCGCTGATCGCTCCCGACCCGCTGAGCGAAAGCAGATGACCCCACGCATCGGGAGCAAAACGTCCCCGCTCGTGCGGTCCCATGACGCGGAATGTGGTGTGTGAAGGAATCCGTTCGTCCATTGCGTTTGTTCGCTATTTGTCGGTCGAGGCAAGCTCGACCACCTTCGCTATAAGTTGTTGTCTTGCAAGGCGTTCGGTGTCGATGACGGCATCGGCCGTTTCGTACAAAGCACGCCGTTTCTGATACAGCTCCCGGAGAGCCAGCACCGGATCACGCCCCGCCAGAAGCGGACGCGTCTCCACTTTGCGTAATCGACGCGCGACCGCCTCCGGTGACGCTCTAAGGTATATGATACGTCCAGCCGAACGCAAAAGTTCGACTGCGCCCTGCTGAGTAATCCAGCCGCCACCTGGTGATAGCACCATCCCGCCAGTGTTGCTCAATTCTCGCGTCAGCTCCAGCTCCATCTCGCGAAACGCATCTTCACCGCGCAGCATGAAGATGTCGCGCACATTCATTCCCGCGCGTTTCTCGATCTCACGATCGAAATCGAGGAACGCCCGTCCCAGCTGACGCGCCGCGGCTTTGCCAATCGTCGTCTTTCCAACTCCCGGAAGTCCGACGAGGATCAAATGCGGCGCGGCGCCGCTACCTGCCTTTTCTGTCACTGAGCGACGCAATGTAACCCGAGTAGTTCCGACGCGTCTCGGCGAGCGAGTCGCCGCCGAACTTCTCGAGAAACGCCTGCGCCACGATGAATGCTGTCATTGCTTCGGCAATAACGCCCATCGCTGGAACGGCCGTGACATCACTTCGTTCCGCGACGGCCTGCGCCGGTTCACGGGTCTTCATCTCGATCGTCCCCAGCGGCCGCATCAATGTGCTGATTGGCTTCATCGACACGTGTAGCACGATCTGCTCACCGTTGGTAATACCGCCTTCGAGTCCACCAGCGCGATTGGTTCTGCGGCGGACTCGCCCTGCTTTAATCTTGCTTTCGTCGGAATCGATTTCATCATGCACATCTGAGCCCTTTCGCTTCGCCGCTTCGACGCCGAGCCCGATCTCGACTGCTTTCACGGCAGGAATCGACATGAGCGCCGCCGCCAGCCTGCCATCGAGCTTTCTGTCCCAAGATACGTGCGATCCGAGTCCGACCGGCACACCGTCGCAAACGACTTCAGCAATTCCGCCGAGGGTGTTGCCGTCCGCTTTGGCTGCGTCGATACGCGCGATCATTTCTTTTTCAGCGGCCGGGTCGAGCGTGCGCAGCTGCGATTGGTCCGCGGCTTCGTTCAGATCCGACGGCATGCGAGTTGGAGGCTTTGCGTCGACGCCGCCCAAATGAATGATGTGACTGCCAAGCGTGATATCGAACTCGCGCAGGAATCGCCTGCAGATCGCGCTGGCGGCCACGCGTGCGGTTGTCTCGCGTGCCGACGCGCGCTCCAGGACGTCGCGAGCGTCGTCGCGGTCGTACTTGAGCATGCCGGACAGATCGACGTGGCCGGGTCGCGGCCGCGTCACGACGCGTTTGCGCTCGGGATCGCCCTCGCGCGGTGCCGGATCCATGATCTCCTGCCAGTTCTTCCAATCACGGTTCTGGATCACCATCGCGATCGGCGACCCGAGCGTCTGACCCGCTCTGACGCCAGAAAGGAACTCGATGCGGTCGGACTCGATCTTCATGCGTCTCCCGCGGCCGTAGCCCTGCTGGCGGCGCGCCAGCTCGACGTCGACGTCGTTGGCGACGAGGGGCAGGCCGGCGACCATTCCCTCGAGAATGGAGATGAGAGCGGGGCCGTGTGATTCGCCAGCGGTGGTAATTCGAAGCATCGGGAACCAAAGAGAACTACGTGCGTCCGCCGTGACAACCCCTGACGCGCGGACAGAGTCTCTCAAGCGTTGAAAGCAAGAAGGCCCGACCGATTGGCCGGGCCTTCTAAGACTGCCTGTCAGGACTAAGGACAGGTTGTAGTAAAGGTGTTCGGGAGCTGCGCGATTACGACGCCGCGAGCAGTTGCCGCAACCAGCACCAATTGGCCGGTAGCGGATCTGTATGCGGCCTTGATCGGACCGATGATCGGGTCGCGAATCGGAATTGTTGACACTCTCTGGTAGCAGTGGGTATCGAAGATGTCGATTTGCGGCTCAGACGACGCAGCGAACAACAGACGTGTCAGCAGCGGGAATGAGTTTGGACCCGTGTTCAGCGGATGGAAGTCGAGGCCGGCGTTGTTCGCCGTCGTGCCAAGAATACCTTGCAGCCGCAACAGTGGGTTCAGAATGTAGGTGGAATCCGCGCGAATTGCCGAGAGCGTTCCGTCAAAGTTGATCGCCACTCCCTTCACTTCGGCGAACGTGTTCGCGATGAAGTCCGACACCGCCGTCGACGGCGATATACCTGCGTCAACCTCTGGTAGTGTCAACGGCACGTTCGGGGTATTACATTCGTCGGTGGCAGTCATCCGATACCCACGGTCCACATCGAAGCCAACGGCGCGGCTGCCGAATACGCTACCGCCCTCGCCGAAGATCGCGCGCTGGAATTGACCCGAATTGCGGGCAAAGGTCGTGTCGCGATACGCGAGCTCGGGTAGACGCACCACAACCGAGTATGTGCCGCAGCCCAACGGCTGTTTGTATTGCACCAGTGTAGTGGTGTCGATGCCGTTGGCGTCGAAGCGCGTGATTTCAAGCGTATCGGCGCGTCCGGCGGACTGACCCATAGCCGGCTCAAAGAAGAAGTGCGACGTACGGAAATCCGTCTTGCCAGCCACGGTTACACCGCGCGTGAGATTCTCCCAACGAATCGTTCCGTTGAGGGTGTTGAACGGCGGCGTTTGCCCGGGCGTGGGCGTGGTGGTGTACGCGAGGACGGTCTCCGAGCAGATGCCGCCCGCTTGAATGCAGGTCGACGCGAGGAACTCGGGACGATCGCTGAAGTCGTAACGCACCTTCTGCTGGAACGGTAGACCGCTTGGTCCCGCGGTCACTGTCGTGACGGCGTAGACGATGATGTTCGGCAGTGCGTAGCGGAATACTTCGGCTCCGCTGCCGCTCGTTCCCGCGTTCAGGTCGATGTAGCTGATATCCGTGGCGCCGGAGTTGGCAATCAGCAGCGTATCACCCGCTGTGCCGTTTCTGTCGCGCGGCCAGGGCGCAATACCCCAGGGACGCGATCCAACAACCACTGGTGCTTTGAACGAAGAGTCTGCGAGGTTGAAGACCTCGACTCGGTTTCTGGTAATGTTGGTGAGGTACAGGCGATCCTTGCCGGCGTGATAGAGCGCGTCGGCTACTTCACCGCCCAGTGGCAGCGGCCGCGTCACACCAGCGACGACTGTTACCGTATCGATGCGATCGGCACCACTGGCGAGCTTGGCGTACGCCCTCACGCCATTCGAGTTGCGCGCGAACACCTGGATGTAGGCCGTGGTCGGGAACGTCGTGTAGGGCAACCGCATTGCAAAGGTGTGCGGCTGGAAGGTCAACTGACCGTTCGACACGAAGGTCGCCGAATCGTCGATCGGCCCGCCGGCCGTGCTGCGTACCTCGTATCCAAGCTGCGAGATACCGCTCGGATCGTCAGCCTCGACGTGAACCGTATCGGTGACCTCGACGCGCTTGCCATGACCACACGCGTTATCAAATGCCTGGCTGGACGTGCAGTAGGCATTTACAACCGGCACTGAGTTGATTTGCGCAGCTGTCTGAACGTTGATGGTGATGCTCGGTCCGACGGTCCGCTGATTGAGCGAGTCTCTCAAGAACGGCGTGATTGTGAGCGTTCCGGGAGCTGCGGTCGCCGGGATCGCCACTGTGTCCTGCCACGTCAATGAATCAGACAGCGGGCTGGAGTAGACCGCAGAATCCGCGAGTACAACCGGACCTGTCGAAGTGAGCCCGAGTGAGCGCACCTTGGTTGCAGCTTTACCCATTACCGTAACAAGAATTGACTTGCCGACGACCGCCGAGCTTCCCGAGAATGGAGTCAGCACGCGCACTTCCGGCGGCGGCAGATTTCCGGTCGCCATCACCAGTGTGTCGACGCCCGAGGTATTTCCTGCGCCGTCGACCGCCGTTGCCGTAATCACGACCGGTGTTCCAGGAGGAACGGTACGATTGGCGAACAGCGTGAACGGCAGCTGAATGTCCGTCACCGCGCTGGTGAAGACGGTATCGTAGATGAATCCGACGGCGCCAATCGCCTGCACGTGAATGGTCTTCAGACCGAGGTTGTCTTTCGCCTCGGTGTTGAAGCCGATGACCGTGTCAGCGAGACCGGTGCGCGGACTGAGTGTCAGAGTTGGCGGAATGCGGTCCCGCTGCGGATCGATCGACGTGCTGTCGTTGCACGCCACAATTACGAGAGACACCGACGCCGCAATCGCGGCTACTGCAAAGCCGCGGCGCAGAACGCCGAAAGGAACTTTATGCATTCGAGTCACCTTTAGCGGGTGGCTGGTGGTATCGAGTTAGGCGACGAGCCAGGAACTGACGCGCCATCGTCGACAATGTGGGGCGTGACGAGAATTAGAAGGTCACGCTTTTCATCCTGGGTACGTGTCTCGCCGAAGAGCCTGCCGATGAGCGGCAGGTCGACGAGCAAAGGAATACCCGACTTGGATTGCGTGGTCTGAGTGACGGTCAGACCGCCGATTACCGCGGTCTCGCCGTCCCCGACGAGGAGCTGAGTATCACCGGCCTGCTTGCCGAAGATGTAGCCGGCGTCAGAAGACGCGAGCTGGGCATCGGAATTCTCGGCGTGGAGCAGCAGCAGAATCTGGCGATTGTTGGTGATGTGCGGCGTTACAGTCAGGATGATACCGACCTGCTTCATCTGCACCGTCGCGCGCGGCTGTGAGTTCGGGGTCGCCGCGCCGCTCAGATTGGATGTGTTCGCGTCGAGCACGCGGATCGGAATTTCCTGACCGACCTGAATCGAAGCCTGTCTGTTGTCGAGCGTTACGATGCTCGGCTCGGCCTGCAAATCGGCGAGACGAACTTCCTGCAACGCGTCGAGGAAGCTGGTGAGCTGGAACTTGCCGAGCGCCGTCGAGAACACCACGCTGAGCGCGGGGTTGATCACTCGGGCGTTGGCGTTGGCGATTGCCGAAAGGGCGTTACCGCCGAGCAGGATTCTGTCACCGCTGAACGGCGTGCCGCCGCCAAGCGCGTCGGGAACTCCGTCGCCGTTGGTGTCGATCGGCTTGAGCGTCGAAGGATCCGGACGCTTGATAAGCTGGCTGAAGAACTGGTCGGTGCCGGTACCGAGATCGTACGAGAGACCGATGTCTTCGATGTTGGTTCTGTTGACGAAGATGATCTTCGCCTTGATGCCGACTTGGGGCGTGCGAACGTCGAGACTGCGCACGTACTGCAACACATCGGCGAGGCGTGAAGCCGTCTCGGTGATGATCAGTGTATTGGTGACGCTGTCAGCGGCGACGAGGCCGCGGGCAACGCAGTTCGGACGCGCGTTGTTCTGCGAAACGTTGCCGCTCGTAGGAACCTGCGCGTTGGCGAGGCAGTCCTTCTGCAGCAGCTGCTGAATCGTCGGCACCAGCGCATTGGCACGCGCATAGTTGATCGAGACCAGCTGCGTCTGCAGCGGCTCCGATGCCTGACGGTTCAGAATGTTGGCGTAGCTGTCGACGGTGATGATTCCGGAGATCGGATCTTCCGACGCGGCGAGGCCCTGACCCTGCAGGATTGCGCGCAGCGCGACGTCCCACGGCTGATTCCGCACTTCGGCGGTGATCGTGCCGCTGACATCTTTGCCGACGACGATCGTGCGTCCCGAGAACGCTGCGAACGACGCGATTACGTCACGAATGTCGGTGTCCTGGAAAGTGACGGTGATCGGCGGCTGCTGAGACTGCTGTACCTGCGAGAACAGACCGACAGCTCTATCGCTGTTCGAGGTGCGACGCGTCGGCGTCGGCTCGGGCTCCATTGCAACCGGCGCGGGCTCATCCTGCGTGTCCGCGCGCTCAGTCGTTGCCTGGGCCTGAATCGTCGCCTGAAGCGGCTTCGCCTGGACGGGGGTTGCCGTATATGTCTGAGCCTGCTTGGGCGCAGGCGCCGGTGTCGCAACGCTCTTTGCTACATCGTGTGTCGCAGTCGCGGTCTGGTGGGCGGCGGTCGACGTCGTAGCCGGAGCGCTCGCGTAGCTGCGACGCGATGCGGTGCCCCATGACGAGTACTCGGCGGTCTTGCCACCGGTTACCGACACGCGAACTTCGTTCGGGTTGCGCTTCACTTCGTACGGGTGCTTCGCGTCCAGCTCGATGACGACGCGGACGATATTCGGACGGTACTGCGAGTATCTGACGTTGGTGATGCCGCCGCGCGATACCTTGTCGTAGGTGCGGTTCGACATGTCGAGCGTAGCTCCCTTCAGATCGACGACCACTCGTGCGGGCGCGTCGAGCGTGAAGTCCTGCACTTCGACAGCCGCGTTGACCCCGATCACCACCTCGGCCTTCCCGGATGACGGGACCACGCTGAGTGAGTGAACGGTTGCAGCCGAGGAGGGCAGAAACAGGAGCGCCGCCGCTGGCAGCGCTTTCAACAAGCTCATTGACGTTGCCTCATTTTGCTCGAATCGGGCGGTGCTATCGGCAGAAGCTCCTGGCGACTGTAACCGAACTCTTCGATCGTGAAAATCACTGCCTTCGGTTGAATGGCCGCGACACGCATTCTGCCTATCGTCTGGCCAACTCTGACTTTGTACTGGTCTTTAGACGTGACATCGCGCAAAACGGCAACAGAGTTTTGCCCACGCGGATCGTATGCTACGCCGACCAGTTTCAGGTCGGTGAGCAACGGTTTGAGATCAGACGTTGTCAGCAGCGATACAAACGGATCGCGACGGCCTGAGCCTTCATAGGCGAACACTTCGCGATTGATCAGCACTCTGGGCGCGGTGTCGGCCGCGGGCGTCGCCGGCTTGGTCGCCGCGGTTGCGGTCCCCGCCGCTGGCGCCGTCGACTTCGGCGACGTCGTCGTCGAAGCCTTCGTAGCAGCCGGCGTCGTTGCCGCAGGCCGAGCCACTACCGGCTTGGCGACCGAAGATCCCGCGCGCGATGTCGACTGCACATTCTGATTATTCGCCGCCAAGGTTCTGCGCGCAGCGGGGGTCACCGCTGTTTCGGGCTGTGAATCGCCAAACCCAATTGACGCGGCGACCTTGTGGTAAGCGCGCGTCACGGGATTATTCGAAAGCGTCAGCGATGCGGCGCCCCGAGCGCGCGCATTCGCAGATATGTTTGGGTTCTGCTTCGTCGTCGCCTGTGCCGATGCTACGTGTGCGAAAGCGGTCGAGAGCGCGAGAGCGAACGTGAGGACTCTATTCATTCTTTCACCGCGTTAGGCGGAGCATATGGCGTTGAGCGGGCAACGTAGGTTTGCACCTGGAACTCGGTGTCGACGAGTGACTCACCCTTCTTCACCCGCGCCTTCGTCTTGTCGGCGACCGGATGCAGCTTGATCGACATGGTCACCGGCGCGATGATGCGATTCAGCGAACCGACGTTGCTGAGGAACTGGCCAACCGGGTGATAGCCGCCGATCACTGCCAGCTTGTAGCGATACGTGTCGAACTGCTCACCGGGCAGAACCGGCATCGGTTCAACAGTGGCCAGGTCCAATCCGACGCGACGCGCAGCAGTGGAAATGTCCTCGAGCAGCGCCGGAACTTCGTTGCTGCGCGGAACGAGCTGCCGCATCACTTTGAGGCTCTGATCGTACTCCGCCGTCTGCGCCTTCAGCTTCTGCAGACTGCCCTGCGCGATGTCAGCCTTGGCCTGTTGATTTTTCTTGTCGAGAGAGTCGACGTGAGCCTGCGTAACCGCCATCTCCGCCGACTTCGGTTTGTATAGGAAATACCAATAAGCGCCGAGGAGCAGTACCGCGCCGATACCGATACCAACCCACGTCTGCTCCTTCTTCGTCATGTTCGCGCCGATAGCCATTAGGGCACCGCCGAGACTACGAGTGGAACTGTCTTTATCACGAATGGCGGCGGAGCTTGTGTCTCCGCTACCAGCGTGAACTCCGTTACTTCCTTACCTTCTGCCTGCACGAGATCCGACCGCGTCAGCTGCACGTTCTGTATGAACGGCGACGCCTCGAGGGACTTCATGAATCGCGTCAGCGCCTGAATGTCGACGGTGTGACCTACGATCTTGAAGTTGATTTGCTTGGCATCGTTGAGCAGTGAGTCGGCGCGCGCTCTCTTGGCGCGATCGCGCTCCAGCTGTCGCTGACGCGGGGACTTTGCAGCCTGACCGGCAGTATCGGCAGTCGCCGCTGCGCCTTTCTTGACCAGGGTATCGGCTATGGCGACGCTCTTCGGCGCGCTCGTCTGCGAGACTTCGACCAGCCACGTGTACTGCGGCAGCGCGTTGCTGATCTCGTACATCAGATGCGACCACAGATAACGCGAATCGTCGATCGACTTGATGATCGCGATCTGCTGATAGAGCGAATCGCGCGTCGCTTCGGCTTTTGCCTTGGCGTTGAGAACGGCGCTGTACTGCGCTGAATCCTTGACCGCCTTGTTCTCGCGCGCGTCGAGCAGTGCGGCTCTCGCCCCCTGACTGATCAACATCAGTGTGATCAGAGCGCCCGAAGCAGCGGCAGCGCCGAGCCCACCAAGCATGTACTTGTCGGTGATCTTATCAGTCAGCCCGGCAAACCACTGACCTGGATGGAACTCCATCTTGAAGCCGGTGCCGGTCGTGGCCTTGCCGCGTTTCTTCTTCTTGGCGTCGCCGGGGAGCAGGTTGATTTCAATCATCTCTATGCGTCTCCAGCTAGTTCTTTCTGAGCGCGAGGCCGATTGACAGCATCAGCAGCGGCGCAACTTCGTCAGTGACCAGCGATTCGAGCGCGTCTTCGCGCACCGTCATCGTGGCGAGCGGGTTGGCGAGCTCGACGGGCTTCCGCAGGCGCTGACCGAGCGCTTCGGTTAGTCCTGGCGTCCGAGAGCCTCCGCCGCAGGTGTAGACCGCCTTCATCTGGCCGTCGCCTTTGAGCGAGGTCGAAAGGAACGCGATCGCGCGCTCCAGACCGGTCGCAATTTCTTCGGTGCGCGCGGCAATCACCGAATCCAGCTGCGAGGACCGATCGTAGCCCCTGATCAGGGCTTCGGCATCGGTGGCAGAGAGACCGTGTTCGCGCTGCAAATCTTCACGTAGACGACGCGTTCCCACCGGCAGATCGCGGGTGAGAATCGGAACACCATCGTCGAGAATATTGATATTGGTAACTTCGTGGCCGATGTTGACGAGGCCGACGGCGCCGCTCATCGCGGACGGATAGTTCACTTCAAACGCGTTGTGCAGAGCAAAGGCGTCCACATCCATCTGCATCGGCGTAATACCGGCCTCCTGCAGAATGCGGAGCTTGGCTTCGACGAGGTCACGCTTGGCTGCGACAAGGAGCACGCTCATCTCGTCGCGGCTGGAGCCGTCTTCGTCCAGGATCTGGAAATCGAGCTCGACAGAATCCACATCAGGTACGTGTTGCTCGGCTTCCCAACGCATTAACTCACGCGCCTGGGCTTCTTTGACGCGCTCGGTCTTGATTCGCTTGATGATTACGTCGCGGCCACCGACGGCAGCGACAACGGCCTTGGTGTTGGCGTCGACAGAGTCCATGGTCTGGCGAATGATCTCCGAGACCATGTGCGGATCCATCACTTCGCCTTCAACGATCGCGTCGTCGGGAAGCGGAGTGATGCCGACCTTGACCAGTTCTGGCGTGGACTTCGAGTGATCGACGACGGCGACCTTGACCAGGCCAGATCCGATGTCGAGCCCTACGGTAGTCTTCTTCCGGCCAAATAACCCCATCGCGGCCCTTTCTATGAAAAAAGAAGCGGGTTTTACTCGGGCGCGCGCCGCAGTGTTACGGTTTAGAGGCGTGACAACCTAAGAACCCTGTTTGCTTGCACTTCCGTGGAGACCAACCGAGTGGCACTGCTGCCTCCTGAGTCCGTCACCATCGTTCGAACTAAGACACGATTCAATTGGCGTGAAAGTAACGATGGAGTCCCGAAGGTCTCAGAAAAGCTCCGACCACCATCGCTCTGAAATCGGGTCGACATGGACGGCACCATCGACGCTTTTTCTCACGCTGATGACGACCCCGATTCGTCGCATCGCCGCTCTATCAGACGACGTCGATCGTGCTTGCGCCACTAGCGAGTAAAGAGTGGAGTCGAGTCGAGTGATGGTCAGCGCAACTGAGGTCGGACCATCCGAAATTGTGGATAACTCGCGTCCGCCGACTCCGATTGGCTGAGCGCTCCGGTCGATCCACCCCGCGATCGCACCGGAAAGCGCCGATTCGGCGCCGGTGAGCGCACGATCGCGAAGCTGCGCCCCCGCAGCGATTCGACCTTCCTCGATCGTCGCGAACAGAACGCCCGCTACTAGCACCGCTATCAGCACGATCACAAGGAGGGCGGCGGCGAGCACGAACCCGCGTTGCCTGATCACAGTCGATTCCGCACTGCCACGGATACCTTCGCCGAGTCGGCGGGCGTCCATCGGGCTCCTTCAATGAGAAGACTCTCTCGACTTGCGGCACGGGCAGTGACATCGACTCGTGCCAGCGACAACGGCGCCGATCGAGCGTCGCCGCCGCCCCGATCGAAGTACTCCAATACGAGGCCCGATTGCGTCGCGTCAGGACTGTAAGGGCGGTAAGGACCGCTCAACGGCTGGATGGCACCGCACGCCGACGCAACTGCGCCAACCGCGTTGCATCGACGGTAACCGAGGTACCAGTCACCGTCCGAGCCGCGGTAGAGACTGTACCGGCCTCGCCTGACGAATCGGACCGGCGACCCCGCTCGAACGGCGCCCGCCAAAGGAGCGTCGAGCGAAAGGACATAAGCCTTGGCAGCGCCGGCAACGTCCGCGTCGCCCGCGAACGCTGACGACGTCGGGCAGGTCGTCGAAATCGAGCGTGAGTTGAACGCAACGATCCGGTATCTGTACCAGTGGGACGTCGGCGGCGCCGAATCGACATAGAAGACAGCCAGGTCGCCGGTATCTGGCTGCGCCGCAAAGGAGGTAAGCGCCGACCCCGATGAAGATACCGGAGGTAAACCGACATCCGACGGCGACAGCTGCTGGCAGACTACAGAGGTGCCCACCGTCGAGAAAAACTCGATCGCCGAGTCCGCCAGCAATCGCGCCGTGTCCGCGAGCGACATTCCGCGAATGTCGGTCGTCAGGACGTCGATCCCGTCACGCACGCTCTGGCGTGTTGCGATCAGCTCGCTGGTACCGCGGTAGAATCGCTGCTGTCGCATCAAAAGCACGGCAACGGTGCTGCCGATGATGCCGACGATCACCAGGACGACGGTCGTCTCGATCAGACTGAAACCGCTGCGAGCTTCTTTCAGCAACGCAGTCTTCCGGCGGGGCACTGTGAGAGCACAACCTCACTCTCGTTTGTTGCATGCCGGGCGGCTCGCTCTCGGACGGCATTGGCGTTGAGCCGTCTGCCAACAACCGCGCTCGTGCTGGCGAGCGCGAGCCCGCCGACACAAAACACGAAAATCGCAACCACTGTTTCAACGAGAGTGTAGCCTTTTCGCACTCGGCCATTCTAGCCGACTGTGCGCGCCTACCGTCATTCGCGCCTTGCGCGCGAAATCGAATTACTTGGACTCGGTGGCGAGCCCGTAACGGGACAGCTTTCGATACAACGTCGAGGGATCGATGCCGAGCACTTCAGCGGTGCGCGGTTTGTTGCCGCCCTCATTCTCCAGCACCCACATGATGTAGGCGCGCTCGATGGTGTCTAGGGTGGGGTTCGTCTGGACGGCATCGCTGACTAGAGGGTCCGACTTCGGCTCGACTACTCGCTCGGGGAGTGATGAAAGTGCAATCGTGTCGCCTTTGGCGAGTATCACTGCGCGCTCGAGCGCATTTTCCAGCTCGCGGACGTTGCCGGGCCAGGAGTAGCGCTGCATCGCTTCCAGAGCATCCGGATCCAGCTTCCTTGCCGGTTCGCCACGCACTTCCGATGCGCGACGCAGAAACGCCTCCGAAAGGAGCGGGATATCGCCCGGGCGATTGCGCAGCGGGGGTAGAACGATCGAAATAACGTTCAGGCGATAGAACAGATCGCTGCGGAAATTGCCACGCTTGATCTCGTCCTCCAGGTCGCGATTGGTCGCCGCAATCACGCGCGCGTTGACCGGTTTCGCTTCCGTTGCCCCAACCGGAATGACCTCCCGTTGCTGCAAAACGCGAAGGAGCTTGACCTGGGTTGCTGGTGTCGTCTCGCCGATCTCGTCCAGGAAGAAGGTTCCTTCCCCGGCCGCAGAGAACAAACCTTCCTTGTCGCGCGACGCACCCGTGAAAGATCCTTTCACATGTCCGAACAACTCGCTTTCGAGCAGGCTCTCCGGCAGTGCACCGCAATTGATCGACAGGAATGGCTTGTTGCCACGCGGCGATAGATCGTGGATGTAGCGCGCGACAACTTCCTTACCCGTTCCCGATTCACCCTGCAACAGTACGGTCGAATCCGTCCCCGCAACCGATTCAGCAACGTGCAGCGCGTCGAGCCAGGTTTTGCTCGAACCAACCGGCCGCGCTCCTTTCTCGCGCTTCTTCGGATCCATCTTGAGGGCGCGGCTCTCGCGTTTGAGATTGCGATGCTCCGCCGCGCGACGAAGTATCGTTACCAGCTCTTCGTTTCTGAACGGCTTCTGGATGTAGTAGAAGGCGCCGTTGTTCACCGCTCCGATTGCCGACTGCAAACTCGCCTGCGCGGTCATCAGAATTACGACGGCGTCCGGATCGTGCGCGCGTACTGAAGACAGAATGTCGAGGCCGGTAACATCGGGCATCCTGACGTCGGTGATAATCAGATCCGGCTTGAGCGCCGCGATCTGCTCCAGTCCTTTCTTCCCGCCCAGCGCGGTATAAGGAATGAAGCCTTCGTTCTTCAACAGGATGCGAACGGCGTCGAGAATTCCCTGCTCGTCGTCGATGACGAGAACCGAAGGTGCGGAAGTAGCGGCAGTAGACATATCAGCGCAGTGAGTAGATGGTGTGTGCTACGCTGGCTTCTTTAAAGTCGACTTCGGCGTTCTGCGACGCGCCGCCATTTCGTTGCCGAGCTTCGGCAGAATCACCGTGAACTTCGTTCCGCTTCCTGTAACGTTGGTGTCCACCAGAATGAAGCCGTGGTGCGCTTCGACAGCGCGATGCACGATCGAAAGACCGAGTCCGCTTCCGCCGGCCTTGGTGGTTACGAACGGCTCGAACAGCCTTTCTCTGATGGACTCCGCGATGCCGCGGCCATTATCGGACACCCGGATCATCAACGCACCGCGCGTGAAATGCGCGGCCTGCGAAGGCAGCTGCTGATGCGGGATGTCGGCCGTTTCAATCACTACTTCGCCGCCCGGGGAAGATGCCTGCACTGCGTTGAGTAAGAGGTTGAAGATCGCGCGGTGTAGCAAATCGTCATCGCCAACGACGACCATTGACTTTGAAGGAAACACCTCGCGAATGCGCACGTTCTCCGGTTTGCTCGGGTGTCGGGCAACCAGATCGGCGGCGTGATGCGCGATCTCGACGAGGTCGGCTTTCCGCACGCTGGTGACGCCAGTGCGAGCGAAATCCAGGAATTCCGACAGCAGACGCGAAAGCCTGTCCGACTCACGCTGAACCAGCTTTGTCAGTGTCCGGGTGTCATCGTCTGAGCCGGGCACCTTCGCCAGGAGCTCGGCGGCGCTTCTGATCGACGCCAGTGGATTCTTGATCTCGTGCGCCAGTGACGCGCTCAGCTCAGCGACCGCCTCGAGTCGCTGCGCTCGAGTATGCAGACGCTCGATATCGGCTTCGCGAAGCCTGAACGCAGCGAGCTCGGCGGCCATTTCGTCGCGGCCGGCGTGTGCCGCGCGAAGTCGCGCCCCGATGTAACCGCATCCAAGCGCGACCGCGCCAAAGATTCCGAGCTGCACGAGCACGGGTGTATCGACGGCCATCGCTCGATCGGCAATCGTGATCGAGAAGTAGAACACGTCACCCAGCGTCGCGATCAACAACACGCCTGCGGGGGGCAGCAATAGCGCGCTGACAGCGATCACCAGGATATAAAGCGGCGCCAGTTGCGACGGGGTGTTGCTTTGGGTGATGTGAACCACCGCGGTTACCAGCAGCAGGTCGAACACCATCTGTACGTAGTAAAAGCCGTCGCTTAGCGCGCCCGGACGGCGCGAAGCGAAGAGCATCGATCCGCCGGTAAAAAACAGGCTCGAGATGAACGCCAGTGTCGCCGTCAGTGTCGCGGTACTGTCGGCTCGGCGCCAGACCACGATTGCCGCCAGAAAGATCGCGGTCGCGATCGAAAGGCGCCCGAGATAGAGGACTCGAAGCACCCTCTCGCGCGCCCCACCGGTTGAGGCGGGAAGCGTTAGCGCGGGCCTGGGCGCCGCAGGACTGATCGGGACTGCCGGAAGCAAGTATTCCAAGCTGGGGGGGTTAGGGACCGACGTCAATAAGACGCTCCGGCACGGTCCTAAGTCTCTAGCTCGCTACTATATACATTACATGGATATGGTCCTGGGACTAGTTGTCGCGGAGGCTGCCGACCCTCCGTCCGTGACCGTGGCCACGAGCAGCATGATCGCAGTATTGGGACTCGTCGCCATAAACGGTTTCTTCGTGGCCGCCGAGTTTTCCCTGGTAGCCGCTCGGCGCAGCAAGCTCGACGAGATGATCGCCAAGGGTGACCGCGGCGCGAAGGTCGTCCAGAACGCCCTCAAGGAACTCGATCGTTACATCGCCGGCACCCAACTCGGCATCACGATCGCTTCATTGGCGCTGGGATGGATCGGCGAGCCTGTCCTCGCCCACCTATTCGATCAGGCGTTTCGGTATATCGGATTGAACCCGTCTGCTACCGCCGCGCATGTCGCAGCGGTCCCTGTCGCGTTCTTCCTCCTCACGTTCCTTCACATCGTACTGGGCGAGCTGGCGCCGAAATCCATCGCATTGGCAAGCCCCGAGCGGACAGCAAAGGCCGTAGCGCGTCCGCTTTTGGTCTTCTCGCGCTTCATGTCACCGTTGATCTGGCTGTTCAACGGAACCGCCAATGGGCTGCTTCGCATTTTCGGGATCGAGCCGGCAACCGATCACGAGGGTCACAGCCCCGAGGAGATCCGCTTCCTGGTGATGCAGGCCCACGCGCACGGCACCCTCGACGAATCGGATCGGGCGATGCTGGCGGGAGTGCTGGACTTTCACGAGAAGAAAGCGCGCGATGTCATGCGTCCGCGCACCGAGATCGTGGCGCTCGACATCGAATCGACCGAATCGGAAGTCTGGGAAGTCTTGCGGCGTGAGCGGTATTCGCGGTATCCCGTATTTCGGGAATCGCTCGACGACGTGATCGGTGTCTTTCTAGCCAAGGATCTGTGGCTTCACTCCGGCGATGCGCCGTTCAATCTCGCGGATTTCCTGCGTGAGCCGATGTACGTTCCCGATAGCCGGCCGGCCGAGCGGGTGCTCGATGACTTACGACGTACCCGAGCGCACATGGCCGTGGTGCTGGACGAGTACGGCGGCACGGCAGGCATCGTGACAATGGAGGATCTGGTCGAAGAAGTCGTCGGTGACATTTCAGACGAATATGATTTTGCGTCGCGCGAATCGATCGTCACTGACGGAGTGTTGGAGCTCGCCGGTTCGCTCTCGCTAATAGATGTCCGTTCGGATTACCGAATTCAGATTCCCGAAGGAGACTGGACGACACTTGGCGGGTACGCGTTCGCCAAGCTCGGACGCCTGCCGCGGATGGGCGATCGCATACAGATCCCGGGTGGGGAGATGGAAGTCGTGGCCATGGACGGCCGGCGAATCGCTGCCTTGAGAATTCATCGCGCCGGGGCCAGACAGCCGGCGCCGCAGGTTGCGCAGCCCGCCTAAAGCTTTCGCCTGAAAACGACGCAAGCGTCGACTGCAGCAGAATCCTGCAGCCGCGACGCGCGCACCGTATTGCAAGGAAGCAGCGATGCGCGCGCGACCCAATTCTTGCGGCGCCGCGCGCCGAGATCCGAAACGAATCGGTCGACTATTGGTCCACGAGCCGGATCGAACGCAGACAGTGCGGCGGCGGACTTGATTGCCAGATCGCTCTCTCGACTCCGCACGTAAAGAAGCGGAAGGTGCGCGGCGACTGCGAGATCGGCGCTGGGAATCGGCCGGTCGATCGCCTCGGTACGGTCCCAGACTGCCTCCGTGTATTTCGCCTCGAGGTAATCTGAGTAGAGTTTCGCAGCGCTGCCGTTGCGTCCCGAGAACTCGAGCCGCTTGCCCATCGCCAGGTAAAGCTCCGGCGAGCCGACGTAACCGTGTCGCAACGAGCTTTGCAGCATCACGAGCGCCGAATCACTCTTCCCCGCGCCCTGATACGCACTGGCCAGCTCGTAACGGGGCTCGCCGAGCATTGGATCGCTCTTAACGGCGTCGTTTAGCACGACAATGGCGCGCTCGTAATCCTTGTCTTCAAGGTAGACGTTGGCGAGTGCGAGCCACTGCTCGATGCGGTGTGGACTCAAGTCGATCGCCTTGTGCAGAACGTCGATAGCCTGCTTCCGGTATGATTGCGATCGGTAGAAATCCGCGGCGAACATCAGGACGCCCGCCTCGTGGGTATAGAGTCGATCATTGAGCGGATCGCGCCGGATTTCTTTGTCGAATGTGGCGAGTGATTGGGTGACAACGCTATCTACAAGGGCTCGCTGCTGCGGATCGCGCTCGAAGTCGGCGAGTCGCGGTCGTAGAGACACGACGTACTGCGCCATTATGATGGGAGTGTGAGCAGTCT
>Ga0075424_100002415_pt1 | contig 17089 bp, 15 predicted proteins | sample SoiMethybrSBSTD3_FD_75301 | JGI IMG/M metagenome (GOLD analysis project Ga0075424, IMG submission 75301) | Bulk soil microbial communities from a Populus tree surrounding site in Tennessee, USA - Soil MetaG P. TD hybrid SBSTD3 | ecosystem: Environmental > Terrestrial > Soil > Tree plantation...
TGGATGAGCGGACTTCTCGATCTCAACCACACTAGCCTCAGCAGATTGGCTAGTGTCTTTGGGCCGCGAAATCCATGGCGAGCTTGCCGCGGATGTAGATGAATTTGGCGATCAGGACGCCAGCAGGACCCTCGGGGGAATAATGGACGCCAGTGTCGACCCACCGCCGCGACGGTCCTTCGCGTTTGGGCTGGAGCGGCTGGGCCTTATCGGGCTCGGCGCGCCGCGGCTCACCGTGGTGCTGATCCTGGTCTTGTCCGCGCTGGCCGGCTGGGGGCTTACCCGGCTCCGAGTCGACGATTCCCTCTCCGAGCTCTTCCGCACGGATACCGAGGAGTTCCGGCGCTATGAGGAAATCGACCGGCGCTTCCCGTCCAGCGAATACGACGTTCTCGTGGTCGTGGAGGGCAAGGACCTTCTGCGCAAGGCCCAACTCGAAGCCTTCCGTCGCGCCATTGTCGACCTGCAGCTCACCGACGGCGTGGACGGCCTCATTTCCATGCTCTCGGCGCGCGGCAAGCCCGATGCCAGCGGCTATGCGCCGCCCATCGTCCCGGACGACCTGCCCGATGGCCCCGAATACGACGTCATCATTCAGCAGATGCGCGACAATGACATCGTTAAGGGCAAGTTCCTCTCTCCCGACGGCGAACTGGCGCTGGCGGTCATCGCTCTCGATCGCAAGGTGGTGGCCCAGGAGGGCGCCAAGGTGGTGATCGGCAACATTGCCAAGCAGCTTGCGGACGAGCTCAAGCCCGTGGGCCTCAAGTCGCACCTGACAGGCGCGCCGGTCATGCAGCTTGAGATCCGCAACGCCGTGGAACGCGATCAGATCGTCTACAACGGTCTGGGTCTGGTATTCGGCGCTACCATAGCAGTGATCTTTTTCAAGCGTGTGTCGCTGATGCTGCTGGCGGCCCTGCCGCCGGTACTCGCCGTGTTGTGGTCGCTGGGGCTGTTGGGCTGGCTGGGCTTCCGCCTCAACCTCTTCCTCAACGTCATGACGCCGCTTGTCATGGTCATGGGCTTTGCCGACAGCATGCAGGTCGTATCTGCTATCCGCATCCGCCTGCGCGAGGGCGATACCAAGGGCCAGGCCGTGCGTTTCGCGGTGCGCGTCGTGGCGCCTGCCTGCGTGCTGGCACACGGCACGGCGCTGCTGTCGTTCCTGGCATTGCTGCTGTCGCAATCGGGCCTGATCCGCACCTTTGGCATGGCCGGCGCATTGTCTGTCTGCGTCTCCTTCATCGCCGTGATTTTGGTGCTGCCGCCGCTTGGGCTGATCTTAATCCGCAATGAGGGCAAGCTCGCACGCGATCGCACTCCAGCCGATGGCCTAATGGACGGGCTCGGCAACTTCGTCGGCTGGGTCGTCGACCGAGTGGTGCATTGGCCCTTCATAACCACGCTCGTGGCCCTTGTGACCTTCGCCGTCTGCGGGTGGGCCTACCTGCAGCTCGAGCCGCGCTACCGTCTCGCCGACCAAGTGCCCGACCGCGAGCAGGCGCTGGGCGCCACCGGGCGCATCGACGAAAAGCTGACCGGCGCCAATCCGGTGCACATCATGATCGAGTGGAAGACCGGTGAGGGCTTGTTCACGCCCGGACCGCTCGAAGTAATTGCCAAAGCCCACGAAATTCTTGAGAAGCAAGCAGGGCTCGGCAATGTCTGGTCGCTTCAAAGCCTGCGCCGCTGGCTGAGCGAGGCTGGCGACGATCGCATCGAAACCGTGCAGAAATTCGTCAAGCTGTTGCCCGAACACTTGGTGCGGCGCTTTATCGCCAAGGAACAGAATGCCGTACTGGTGACGGGGCGCCTGCCGGATGTGGATTCCAGTCGCATCCTGCCTGTGGTCGAGGCCATCGATCACGCGCTCGACGGCCTGCGCCAGCAGTACCCCGCCTACACCATTTCGGTCACCGGTCTGCCGGCGATTGCCGCCCGCAACAGCGCGCGCATGATCCGCCAGCTCAACGAGGCGCTGCCGCTCTGCGTGGCGTTCGCCGCGCTGCTGCTGGCGGTGGCGTTTCGTTCGCCGTTCGTAGGGCTGGTCAGCCTCATCCCCGGGCTGTTTCCTGTGGTGGCGTCAGGTGCCCTCATCTGGGCCGTCGGTGGCGGCCTTGAATTCGCCTCGGTGGTGGCGCTGCTCGTCGTGTTCGGCCTTGCGATCGACTCGCTCATCCATTTCTTCAATCGCCTAAGCCTGGAGGAGCGCATCGAGCCCCGTGCCGATCTAGCCATCCGCCGTGCGCGCGTGCTGGTCGGCCCCGCCATCATCCTCACCACGCTGGTGCTGGCATTTGGTCTCGGCGTGACCGTCTTTTCCGATTTGCCGTCCCTGCGGCTCTTCGGCTCCATCTGCGGCACGACCCTCATCGCCTCCCTGCTGGCGGACCTCGTGTTCCTACCTGGCATCATCATGCTGGTGCGAAAGATCTGGCGACACCGCGCTTCGGCGTGAGATGATGCCGCTCCCGGCTTGTCATTGACCCGATCTTGTCGCGATACTGCTCCGAGGTGTTGTGCCCCGCGGCCGGCGCCAATCCCGTAAGGAATGACCAGAAATGCCACACCTCACCACCGATGACGGCGTTCAGCTCTACTACGAGGAGACCGGTAAAGGCGCACCGATCGTGTTCGTGCACGAGTTTGCTGGTGATTTGCGCAGCTGGGAACCCCAGCTTCGCTATCTGTCCCGCCGCTACCGTTGCATCGCCTTTAACGCGCGGGGGTTTCCGCCCTCCGAGGTGCCAGCGGAGGTGGCCGGCTATTCGCAAGCCCGTGCGAGCGATGATATCCGCGCTGTCCTCGACGGCCTGAAGATCGACAAGGCACACATCGTTGGCCTTTCGATGGGCGGCCTGGCGACCCTGCACTTCGGCCTCGCCTATCCCGACCGAGCGTTGTCATTGCTCGTTGGCGGCGCAGGCTACGGCTCGGAGCTCGGGGAGCGCGAAAAGTTCCGCGCCGAGGCGATCGTTATCGCCGCCAAACTCGAGCGGGAGGGCATGGCCAGCTTCGCGCAAGCCTATGCCTATGGCCCAACGCGCGTGCAGTTCGAGGCCAAGGACCCGCGAGGTTTCTTGGAGTTCAAGACCATGTTGGCCGAACACTCCGCCAAGGGGTCGGCCAACACCCAGCTCGGTGTTCAGCGCGAACGCCCATCAATTTTTGACCTCGAAGCGCAACTCGCCAAGCTCTCGGTACCGATGCTCGTCGTCACTGGCGATGAGGATTGGCCCTGTCTCCTGCCCGGCGTCTTCATCAAGCGCACCTGCCCGTCAGCAGCACTCCTCGTCATCCCCAATAGCGGCCACGCGATCAACCTCGAGGAGCCCGCCGCCTTCAATGCGGCGCTCGAGAATTTTTTGGCCCAGGTCGACTCCGGCCGCTGGCCCATGCGCGATCCCCGTGCCGTCAGCAACAGCATCACCGGCATGACCAGATAGCGGCCGCGCCGCAGGCATGGCCTCAAAGCCCTGCGCAACGTCTCAAACTGACTCGAGGCAGGAGCTGCCGATCGCCTCCCGCACGCGGAACCTGTGCTGCGCGGCATAGGCTTTCGCCCGTCCGTATCGATGAAAAGGCCCATGCCCTGTGCCGCGCGCCGCCATTGCCGATCTCGCCGTGAATGCGTCTCACTGCCATTGCTCGACGGCCACCGCGGTCGCTTCTCCGCCCCCAATGCACAGCGCGGCAACGCCTCGTCTTGCATTGTATTGGTCCATCGCCGCAAGCAGGGTAACGAGAATGCGCGCCCCCGAGGCGCCGATGGGATGACCCAATGCGCAGGCGCCGCCGTGCACGTTGACCCTCTCATGACCCAGTCCCAGATCGCGCATGGCGCATAGGGCTACGACCGCAAAGGCCTCATTGATCTCATAGAGGCCAACCTCCTCGGACTTCCAGCCCACCTGCTCCAGCAAAGTTTTGATGGCGGCCACCGGTGCGGTCGTGAACCAAGCCGGTGCCTGTGCGACGCTGCTGACCCCCACAATGCGCGCCACGGGCGCGAGTTTGCGGCGCTTGGCCTCACCCGCCCGCATCAGCACCAGCGCCGCCGCGCCATCGGAGATGGAGCTTGAGTTGGCAGCTGTCACCGTGCCACCGGTGCGGAACGCCGGCTTGAGTTTGGAGATTTTCCCGGGATCGGCGGTGAAGGGTTGCTCGTCCCGTAGCACTTCGATCGTTCCCGAGCGACCCGGCACGGTGACGGACACGACCTCCTTGGCAAACGAGCCGTCCTCATTGGCGCGTCTTGCGCGTTTGAGGCTCTCGGTCGCGAAGGCATCCTGCACGTCACGCGTGAACTGATAATGTTGGGCGGTGTCCTCCGCGAAGGTGCCCATCAGCCGGCCCTTATCGTAGGCATCCTCAAGACCGTCGAGGAACATATGGTCCTTGACCTCGGCGTGTCCCAGCCGGGCGCCGGACCGCATTTTGGCCAGCAGGTATGGCGCGTTGGTCATGCTCTCCATCCCGCCCGCAACGACAATGTCAGTGGGTCGCGCGTGCAGCCCGTCGTAGGCCAGCATCACTGTCTTCATGCCCGACCCGCACATCTTGTTGACGGTTGTGGAGGGCACCGATTGCGGCAAGCCGGCTCCGAACGCCGCCTGACGCGCCGGCGCCTGTCCCTGACCCGCCGGCAGCACGCAACCCATGAGCACCTCGCTCACATCCTGCGCCTGGAGGCCCGCGCGAGAAACGGCGGCCTTGATTGCTGCGCTGCCAAGCTGCGGCGCCGTGAGCGGCGCGAACGCGCCCTGGAACCCGGCAATGGCGGTGCGCGCCATGCCGACGATGACAATTGGGTCTTCCACCGGGGTCGCCATGGCCCAAGTCTCCTGCCGATTGTCTCCTGCCGATTTTATTCCTGCGCGTTCGGGCGCCTTAAGCACATTGCCATGCGTCCGGTCAACATGGGCCCCCGGGGTCAACCGGCGCGATCACGCTTGCGCTTGCCAAACTTACGACGGGAGAGACGTGCGCAAAAGCGGCGATCTGGCCGAGCGCCTGAGCACTTGCGCGCATCGCTCTTTGCGCCAGCGCCGGTGGGCCTTGCCGCTGCCAACCCCTGGAGAAACGACGACGGGCGGGGCTTCACGGGTTGATCTCGCCCGCGCCGGCACCGGCGTGAGTTCAACGCGCGTCATCTGCGGAGCGTCAACGCATCAACGGGCGCATGGGCTCACCCTAACAGCCAACCTCGAAGTCGGCCGTAGCGTTGGTCAGCACTGCGGAGCCTCCATCCCCTCGCCTTGCGAAACTTTGACGATTTGCACACGCCGATTTTCGGCGGCCAGCGGCTCTTTGGCGTTCTTCAGTTGCTTGGCACCCATGCCCTTGGCTACCAGCCTTTCAGCGCCAACGCCAAATTTCGTGATCAGATAGAGGCGCACCGCCTCCGCCCGCTTCTGGGATAGATCGACGTTGTAATTGCCGCTTCCCTTGCCGTCGCTGTGCCCAGCGATGAGCCGGCGAAGCGGAGATCGCTCAGGGCACGCCCGAGCGGCACCAACACCTGAGACCGCCTCGGGCGTTATCTCGGTCGACTTATAGGCAACGAAAATCTCCAGATCAGCGGTGGGTGCCCCTCCGCTGTCGGAGCGCTTTGCTGCCTGCTCGGGCTTGAGAGCCGCGGAATGGGTGGGCAGGTGGTCGAGCCTGCCCCGGGGGCGCAAGCTGCGGGTATCGGCGATGCCGGCCCAGCCGGTGCTAATGACGGCTCCCAGGTAGCGCCCTTGAGCTTCTTGATCAACTCCTCGACGGCCTTGTTCTCAGCATTGGATTGAACCTGGCCAAGGGTTCCTTGAGAGTGGACACGTCCGCGCTCCACGTGGGGCAATGGGCAGCGACCCGATGAGCACCACGAGAACACCCCTAAGGATAGGGCCTCCCCGCGCCAGCTGCCGTTTGCTCGCGCGGCCACCTCACGCGCCGCAGCGTTTCAAGTCCGCCGGCGCGCGCGTCCACATCATCGTCTCGCTCAGCCATTTCGTTCCCATGTATCCCACCACCTTGAGCGATCGCGGACCCACAGGCGTCAGCTCAACACTGAACCTGGACTGGCGTTCCGGGTCGTATATCAAGCCCCCGTCCCAGGCCCCATTGCCCATCGGCTTGACGTCGCCGATGATTTGGATCCCGCACACCTCCTTGGCGTGCGCGGGATCTTTCAACCAAACGAGACGGCCGCACAACTGAGCGCCGCACTTGGTGATCTCAACCGCACCGCGGCCCGTGTGATCAAACCAAAGACCGGTAGGCTCGGCCGCAAACGCCGAGCCGGCCCCGAAGGCCAGCATTGCAGAGACCGCGGCCAGCACCCTCGTCCCGGTTTTCTTGCGCATGAGAGGCTCCATCCCGTTGCAGTCAGCCCCCAGTGTTGCGCCGATAGCGCGCCCCCAATATGGCGTTTTGCGGGAAACCAGGCCGGTTGCCCGCGAGCGCTGCGAGATGGCAGATCTTTTGGGCTCAAGCGGACGCGCCTTACGCGGCCACGGCACCTTCTCCTGCCTTGTGGCGGCGACGCGCGCGTCCGACGATGCGACCGTCCTCAATGCGGATCAGTCGGTCAGCGTAAGACAGCGTGCGATGGTCGTGGGTGACGACCAGGATGCCGCGACCCTTATCCTTGGCCACCTCGGACAGCAACGCCATCACACCTTTACCGTTCTCGCTGTCGAGCGCCGCGGTTGGCTCGTCCGCCAAAATCACCGACGGCGAGCCCGCGAGCGAACGCGCGATTGCCACCCGCTGTTTCTCGCCGCCACTGAGCTTGCCTGGATAAGCGCTCGCACGATGCGCTAAACCAACCTGGCGCAGGGCTTCGGCGGCCTGCGCCGGGCCATCGCCCGGCGTGCCGCGCAGCTCAAGCGCCAGCATCACGTTCTCTTGCGCCGTTAGCGTGGGGACCAGATTGTATGACTGGAAGACGAACCCGACGTGCTTGCGCCGTAGGTCCGCGAGCCCTTCGGAGTTAAGCCCCGTCGCCACCTGCGTGCCGATGCGCAGGGTGCCTTCGTTGGGGGTGAGAATACATCCAAGAATCGAAAGCAGCGTGGTCTTGCCGCTGCCCGACGGGCCCATCAAGAGTGTGAGTTCACCCGGCATCAGCTCCAGGCTCACGCCTTTCAGGGCCTTTACCTCTGCGGCACCGGTGCCCAGGAACTTGACGATGTTGCTAGCTTCCAGGATTGGTTGCATGGCCCTGCCTTCCTCTACCGGCCGAACACGACAGCCGGGTCGATGCCAGTCCCCTTGATGGCGCTGATCGCGGCGAACACGCCATAGCGATGCTGAATGCCCGCAGCAACAGCGCCAAATTGGTCGTCATGACGCTCAACAGCGTGGAACCGCGCGCGCGAGATCGCCAGCACGCCGAGCAGGATGCCAATCGTTACCTGCTCGTTATTGGCCTCAGCGCGGTTGCCCCGCTGCAGGATGCCGAGTTCCCTAGAATAGGTCCCGTCGACGGACACCGCGTCCGGCGAGGTCAGCTCCATGAGGCTGCCCGCGATGATGTCCCGGAGGAGCGACCTGTTGTTGCCCGCGTCCGAGCCCACGAGCAACCCCGCTGTTGCACCGCCGCTCAGCTTGCGCCAGGCGACGAAGCCCACCGCCAGTTCCTCCATGTCGGCAACCCCCAATCGCGACAAGATGGCGTGCTTCTCATGACCAGGCAATAGCGAGGCGGCATCGAAGCTCTGGGGGCCAAAGGGCATCGCCCACTGCGCGTGGCCAGACAAGGTGGCAGTTGGGTTCTCCGAGCCCAGGCGGAGACCGAACTGCACGGCCATCGCCAAAACCGAGAAGACCATGGCAACCGGCGTGAGGATCAAGCGCAAGCAGTCGTCGAAGAGATCGCGGTAAGCGAGCTTGACCGTCGGCAAGGGCTTGCCCCCCCGTGCGGGGCGTGCGCTGGCCTCTGCTGCAGTCATTGCTCGGATCCTCCAAGCCCAGTCAATGTTGGCGCAGATCATCGGCATGCTCGAGCACCCTAGCCCGCGCTCAGCGCCTCACTCAGCGCCTCAAGGCCCAGCACAATTGGGCCCGCCCCAACGACGCGGCGTGAGCAGGCTGGCGCTGAAGCAAGGCGCGGACAGGGGTGAAGCACCCCAAGGAGCCACGCCCCTCGGCAGGACCTGCCGGGGGACCCCTATATGGCCTGCACTGACATCTGCCCCATATCCAGGTCCAATCCCGGCTGCGCCGTCGTTGCCGTGGCAGAGTGACCGAGACGCGTCCCCCATGCTGTTCCGCGTGACACACGCATCCCTCCCTGCAAGGGAGGGACTAACCCAACCGCAAGAGAGCCACCGCGGTTCACCCGCTTGACAGGGCCGTTAAGGCGGACAAGACTGCAATTTGACGCTCGTCGCCGCAGTGAGTTGAGCGTGGTTCGGCGCGAGAGCTCCACGCCACACGTGCCTCCTGCAAACCTTCCTCGACGGCGTCGCACGAAACGACAGCGAGTGGAGGGAGCATGACGCCACCTCAGGATCACTCGAGCCCCCGCCGAAGGGCGAGGGCACGGTCTGGCAGAGCGCTCGTCTGAACTGATCGGACCAGACCGCACACACCTGCACAGCGAAACGAGAGAACGAGGCTTGGCCTCGTGCATTTAGCCCGGCGTCGCTGGGCACCAATCGGTAGTGATCACGCGCCCCGCTCCACGCTCGACGTGGCGGGGCGCTTCGTATCGCACTTCCGAGGCTTGCCGCAACAAGCCTCTTGCTCCTTCTGACAGGGCACGCGAGAGTAGCATGCACGAGAGGTGCTTTTATGAGCGACGTGGCGCGTCCAGACAGGTCGATTGCAAGACGTCTTGATTTTCCGGGGACGGATCTCACCGTCTTGGTCGAGCTCAATGGCAGCGAGTTGTCGCTGACGGTCAACAAGGCCGACAGACGCGTCTATCGCCTCGTCATGGAAGAGGCGACGATGCCAATCGAGAATACGTGGCTCGCCGACATGTTCATGCGCGACGATCGGGTCCACCTTGGCAAGCTGTCGGCCGATGTCGCAGAATACGTCGAGACCCTCAACATCGCTCAAGGCTGAGGAAGGGCGTTCGAGGGAGCCGACGACCCGGCGACGACCCGGCCCGGCGTTTGTCTGTTCCCGGGACGGCCCCGCGCTTCCTCATCCGCGTCATTGTGAACAAGCCAAGCCCACCGTCGAGCTGCCGAACAGCTTGCCCTTCGCGCCAGGTCTTTCGCGCATGACGCGATGCCGTTTGCACCCCGCAAAGTCGCTCAGCTCGCCTTGCGATTGAAGAAGGATCTTTCCTTGGCAATAAGTGGTGCATACGATGATCGATTATGCATTCGCTCGACGAAGGCTACGGTCTTTGGATGCTCCCCCGCATCCACGGCTATCCCCATGTGCACCAAGTTGACGAACGGACTCGCGACCGCTAGGTCGGCGAGTGTCAGCCGGTCATCCACGAGAAATCCGCTATCTGGCAACACGCCCTCGATGTAATCGATGAGCGGCGGCATCTCGTCCTTTTGCGCCTTCTCGGCTGCCGCCAGGTCGCCCTCACGGCCGAGAAAGCGCGGCGCAACGATGCGGTTGAAGAACATCTTGCCAAGGCACGCCGCCAAGATGGTGTCGGCAAACTCCTCGAACCAAATAGTTCGAGCACGGCTCTTCGCCTCGATTGGAACCAGCACCGGCTCGGGGAACTTCGTTTCGAGATAGGTGATAATGGCGCTCGAATCAGAGATCGCAAAATCGCCGTCTCGGAAGGCCGGCATCTTGCGGAACGGACTGCACGCGACAAAGTCAGGATCCGTGTTGCCGAGCCCAATCGGCTTCAAGTCCACCTTGAGGCCCTTCTCGGCGACATAGGCGAGGGTCTTGCGCACAAAAGGTGAAAGGGATGAGCCATAGACAATCATGAGATGCTCTCTGCGTGTGCCGGAGCGCCTATCTTAATCGAGCTTTGCAAGAAGCATCAGCGGCCTTGCTGCCGCATGTGCGATGGCAGTACACCTGCGCCAACCATGCCGCAAAGCCCAGCAGCGGACCCGAAAAACGCGGTCGCGCGCCAGCTTCAATGCCGAGTTCGACCCAACCGAGCGACGCGGTCCAGATCGACCAAGATAACGTGCCCCCGTCCGGTTTTTCGTCCTCACTGCCGAGCTTTATCTTGGGGTAACACGCCTGACCGTACTCATGGCTTGCAAAGCCCCGCGCAAGGGCGCGGTGATGCAAGTCTGCGAACGACCGCGTCCTGATGGGATGAGGCAATGACCTGGCCATCCGCCCGGTTGCTTCCAGCGGGGCGGGCAGACGAAACATCTCGCGGGCCCTCTAGAATGGCGCGACAATGCCGGGAGGAAACCATGACACACGTTTGCTATTGCGTGACCAAGCACCACGCTCCGCTCGAGCGCATCGACTGCCCCACGCCGGAACCCAAGGGTGCGGAAGTGCTACTCCGCGTCACAGCTACAGGTGTGTGCCACAGCGACATTCATATCTGGGAAGGGGTCTACGATTTGGGGTCGGGAGACAAATTGGCCTTGAAAGATCGGGGTATCTCTTTGCCTTTGACGATGGGCCACGAGATCGCTGGAGAGGTCGTGACCACCGGCCCCGATGCCACCCGCATGAAGGCAGGAATGGCGTGCATCGTCTTTCCATGGCTCGGCTGCGGCGCATGCCCGACCTGCCAGCGCGGCGAGGAGAACCTGTGCCCGATTAAGGCTCGTTCCATCGGCGTCTTCTTGCCAGGCGGTTACGCTCAATACGTGCTCGTTCCCGACGAGCGCTACTGCCTCGAGCTCGGCACGTTGAATGCGGCGGAAGCCGCACCCTTGGCCTGTTCGGGAGTGACCACCTATTCTGCCCTCAACAAGTTCGGATCAAAGATCAAATCCGAACCGGTGGTCATCATAGGCGCTGGCGGGTTGGGCCACATGGCCATCAACGTGCTCCGCGCCATGGGCGGTAAAGGTGCCATCCTCGTGGATACGGATGCTGAGAAACGCGAGGCGGCAATGCGAACAGGAGCGATCGCGGCCATTGACGCGGGAGCGGCAAATGCGGCTCAAGAGATCGTTCGATTGACAACCGGCGGCGCGGCTTGCGTTCTCGATCTCGTCGGCGCCACAGCAACGATCAATCTTGCCATCGCCAGCGTCAGAAAAGGTGGCGAAATCGTCGTGGTGGGGCTCTATGGTGGCGAACTGAAGCAACCGCTCGTCTACTTTCCGCTGCGGGCCATGGCCGTTCGTGGCTCTTATGTGGGCAGCCTGCCGGAGCTCAGAGAGCTCGTTGCCCTCGCACAGAGCGGCAGGCTCGACCCGATCAAGGTGACCCGTCGCAAGCTGAACGAGGCGTATGCATCGTTAATGGATCTCAAGGCGGGCAAGGTTGTTGGCCGGTTCGTCCTCGTCCCGTAAGCTGCCAAATCACCGGCACGTACTTTCCAAGGGCACCGGTTCTCATTGCGATTCTTCGCCGTGTGGACGCGGGTGAGCGCCTTCTCGCCTAGCAATGCCGTACCTGCACAATCAATCTTGTGCGCATTGCCTTCCCCCGCGGGCAGCTCTCATTGGCCGCCATGGATGCCCGGGTCAACAGTGAGCGGACCTGCCGAGGCGCGACCACCAAGGAAGGAGCCATACTCTGTCTTGGTTTGTCGTCACGTTGCTAATTCCGGACCGTGCCACCGATGCCCCGCGCAATCGCGACCGGATAAGCCGGTCGAGTTGGTCATTGCCTATTCGCCCCGTGGGGTAAAGAGACCCGCGCGTGTTGTCGCCGATCGTTTGCGACACGCTCGGGCAAGCGTTCATCGCCGAGTACGGGCCTGGAGCAGGCGAGATGGTCGTCCTCCGCGGTCGCCAGGCCGCGAGCCGACGGATACACAGGGGAGCTTAGCCAGCAACTCACTGGATGAACCCCCCATCTTCATCAGCGCCGAGATCGCGAAGTAGGCGCGCACCATCAAAGTGACCGGCATGCGCCTCGCACCATGAGCGGCATGCCTGGCCCGAGCGGCTCAAGCTTGCAGCAGGATCGGCACGGCTTGTTCGTAGGCGGCTTGAGCGCGCGCCTTAAGCTGCGACAGGGTGCAACTGCCGATGGGGTGCTGGACCCTCAGGAAGGGATAACTCGGCAGACCAAGCACGCGCGCAATATTGCGCGCCGTCACCTCGAAAGGCTCGGTGCACAACACCACCGCTCGCTTGCCGAGCTGTTCGAAACTAATTCCGTCGTGCAGACTGCACGTTGAGCAAGAGCCTCAATCACCAAGGCCAGTGATAAGAAAGTCAACCTCCTCGGCGGCCTTCATGAGGATCTGCGCCGGGGCGGGTGCACTTGCGTTCGATTTGGAGTAGACCGCGCGCACCTTGCACCCATGCCGCTCCTCGAACAGACGCGCTAGCTCACGCAGCATCTGCGTCGCATTGAGCTTGCCGTTCTCGAGGATGCCGATGGTCTTTCCATCCAAGCAGGTGAGCGACGGCGCACGGAACAGCTCGCGCTGTGGCCCGGACGTCGTCGGATCGTAAAGTTGCATTGGGCTTGACTCCTCCTCTTCACCTATTTGCAGTCGATGCAGACCCCGATTGGTTTGTGCTGCATGATCGAGCCGCGACCCCGGCTCCACGATGGAATGAAGCAAGAGTGCCCGCCAGCCTCGCCGCCACCCAGCGTGATCAGGATATCCTCAGGCGCGAGCCCGCGGTGGACATACCCAGTTTCGACCAGCTGATGGGCGTCCGCGCCGTGCTGCTTTTCATATTCACTGGCGCGGTACTTACCCACACCTTTCATCCCCTCGACCGAGCGCTTAGCGTGCACGAAGAGATAGGCCTGCGTCTCCTCGCGGCTCCAGCCGGCGTCGGCGACAATGCGCATGTGCTCCGGCGCGAGGATCACCACGCTTTGGCCAAGCGTAATGCAACCATAGTTCGCCATGGCATCAGCGATCGAGCTCAGCACTTGCTCCGGTGTATTGCCGCCGTGGTTCTCGACGTTGCAAAAGCCGCCCGCGGCAAATACCGTTACGCTAGACACCCCTTTTGGATAACCCTGTGCCTCACAAAGCAGTGGCCAGGGATTGCCACGCATCCGCTCGGCGATGCAGAAACTGTATTTACCGGGATGACCCTGAGTCGACTTGTCGGAAATGCCGGGGACCATTTGAAAGACGTTGCGCAGGATCAAGCGCACGGCCCGCCCTATGGTGGCGTTCGCACGATTGCCAGGACCAAACAGGTTGACGTCCCCATTCATGCCGATGTCATCGGCATAGGCACCGCTCACGATGAGGAGCGGTGCCGATCCGCCAGTGCTCGCAGTTGAGCCATGAAAGTTGAAATCCGGCTTGTTCATCGCCTCGAAGGCCGCAACCAGCACCGGAAAATACTCGGGCAAACAGCCGGCCATGACCGCGTTGACCGCGGCACCATGGAGGGACAACTCAAGTGCGGTGGCCGGGTGGATCGCGATCACCGTCTCCGGGGGCCGGCCCTCGTAAGCAAGCGTGGCGTGCACGCGCTCAAGGGTCGGAGGAACCACCGGCAAACCATCGGTCCATCCTTTCTCATAACAATAGTCGATTGCTGCCAGCAGATTGTCGGGAACCTCGTGGATGCGGGCATCGAGTGGCATGGCTCGCCGGCGTCTTTTGGATGGTCGTGACAGCTTTCACCGATCAGCAAGCCTAGCGCGGGAGGGTCGTGGGCGCCAGGGGGCGGACCTGTCACTGGCGATTGAGGTGCACCCCGCTCGCATCGAGCACCACGTCGTTGCGCCCTTGAGCCGCTGGTCAGGAGGGAAAGTTTGGTCGCAGACTAAGGGCGGGCAACATCGCAGGTCACGCACAGCTCGCTGGCCCACACGAGCGCCGGTGTCAGCCGGCCTCGATCAGCTGGATGATTGCAGGGAAGTAACGTCCGCCCAACCCCATATCAAGTGCCGCTTGATAATATTCCCGCACCGCCATGGGCAGCCTCGGCTCCACGCCGCAGCTGTGCGCCAGGCTGATTGTATAGCCCAGGTCCTTCAGCACGTACTCCGCGGGAAAGGATTTTTCCGGGAAGCTGCGCGGCAGCATCGCTTTCATCCCGTGATTGCGCAGAACAAAGCTGTCGCCGGATCCCTTGGACACCGCCTGCAGCAGGATCTGCGGTGCCACACCCGCGCGCTCGCCGACGACCATCATCTCCGCCAGCGCTGCGACATGCTCAAACACCAGCGTGTTGTTGATCAGTTTCACCACCTGCCCGCAGCCGATCGCGCCGCAATGCGTCACCTCGCTGCCCATGTGACGCAGGATCGGTTCGATGATCGAAAACAGGGCCGGGCTTGCACCCACCATAATGCTGAGCGTACCGGCCGCGGCCGCCTCACGCGTGCGCGCAACGGGTGCGTCCGAGAACTCCATACCCGCTGCGGCAAGTTCCGCCCCCACGACACGTGCCTCGGCAACGCTAGTCGTACTGAGGTCGACCACAATCAGCCCGTGTTTGCCGCTAGCCGCGATACCCGCGTCGCCGAGGCAAACCTCCTTTACGTGCTGACCACCAGGTAGGGAAAGACAGATGATGTCCGAGGCGGCGGCCACTTGTGCGACCGAGACGGCCGCTCGTGCCCCTGAGGCGGCCACATCGCGCATCGCCTCGGGTTTGACGTCGAAGGCGTAGACCGGAGCGGGATGCTTACGGACGAGATTGCGGCACATGGGTGCGCCCATCACACCGAGGCCAATGAAGCCAATCGTTGGCGCTAAGTTTTGCATTGGCTGCTCAGCCCCGTCGATATACCGCCGTTCTGGCCCGCGCCGAACGGACGGAGGGAAATGGGTCACTGTGGGCAGATCATCCAATTCCCGGCAAGAACCTGCAAGGATGATGTTCCCCGACCAATCTCGCATTTTCAGGGGGTCGCCCCACCCTCGGCAAGGCAGGGCCTTTGATTGGCCTTCCCTCCGACGGTTCCCCAGCCCCAACTGGCAGACGGGGCCCAACCGCGTCGCATAATTGGGAATGGTAGACAGCCAACGGCACTGCTCTTCCCATGAGCGCACGCGCTCCATCAACGACCTACTGCAAATGTGTAAGACATCGCGGAGTTTGATGAGCCAGAGTACAAAATCGCCGCGTTGTCGCTTTCGGCGGTCCGTCTTAGGCTGGCACCCTGATGCGCCCCCCAATCAGGATCGCATAGCCATGGCCAAGGAGGTTTCCAGCATGGGCATCCATCGCCGCAAATTGCTCGCGGGCGTCGGAGGCAGCGCGCTCGCCGCCAAATTGGGAGGGATGGTCGGTATCCTCGCGGCAGCGCGGGCGCCAGCTCTCGCACAAGGCACCACGCTTCATTGGCTGCGCGTCAATGATTTTGTCCCGGCTTCAGACGCCTTCCTGCGCAAGGAGCTGCTACCTGAGGCCGAGAAGGCCCTCGGCCTGAAGGTCAACCTTGAGACCATCAACGGTAACGATGTGCAGGCGAGGATCACCGCGGGCATCCAAACGAGCGCTGGTCCTGACGTGATCAACGTATTCAACAATTGGGCGCAACTCTATGCCGAGAGTGTCGCCGACGTGAGCGAGGTGGCCGAGGAGATCGGCAAAGCGCAAGGGGGCTTTTATGACCTCTCTACCACCCAAGCAAAGAGCGAGAAGGCTTGGCTTGCCGTTCCCTGGTGCGTGCTGGGCATCCTCATCTCCTATCGCAAGTCCTGGTTCGAGGAGGTGGGCTTCGCGAGTTTTCCGCAGTCGTGGGAGCAGTATCGCGAAGCAGGCAAGAAGCTGAAGGCAATGGGCCGCCCGATCGGACAGACGCTTGGGCATACCTACGGCGATGCACCGGCGTTCTCTTACCCCTACCTCTGGTCGTGGGGCGGCAAGGAGGTGGAACAGGATGGTCGGACTGTCGCGCTTGACACCAAGGAGACGGTCGAATCTGTCAAATTCATGCAGGGCTTCTGGAAAGACGCGCACGACGAGGGCGGACTTGGTTGGGACGACAGCAACAACAATCGCGCCTTCCTTTCGGGAACGATTTGCGCCACCAGCAACGCGGCCTCAATCTACATCGAGAGCCTCAGAAAAGCCGATCAGTACAAGACCGAGAAGGCGACCCCCCTCAAGGATGACATCCAGCACGCCCCCTATCCCGGCGGACCGGCTGGTCGGGCCACCTTCCACATCGCCCAATCGCACATGGTGATGGGCTATTCCAGGAACCAGAAGGCGGCGAAGGACTTTCTGCGCTGGGTCGGGTCGAGAGCGGTTTATGAGAAGTGGTTCCTGACGCAGAAGGGCTTCTCGGTCGGCGCCACCCGTGAATGGTCAAAACACGCAATGTGGAATGACGATCCTGTCATGCTGCCGTTCAAGGATGTGGTCAACTCCGGCCGTGCGCCGGGTTGGCCCGGGCCGGCCAGCCGCAAGGCAGCAGAGGTCATCTCGAAGTATGTGATCACGGACATGTACGCGAAGGCCGTGCAAGGCATGGCTGCGCAAGACGCAGTCAAATGGGCGCACGGTGAGCTCGAGAAGATCTATTCGGCGTGAGCTAACCCCCAGAGCGCCTCCAGGACACGCACGGCTTGGCAAACCTCGCCATCGCCCTCAAGACCCCTCAGCGGTCCGGGCGGCGCGCATTGGGCCCGCTACAGCCAGGGACGACTGAGGATGCGCTGTCAGCCGGAAAAGCCTGCAGTCACACGCCACGCAGAAGCGCCCCAAAGCAATGCTGGGCGCCTCAACTTCCTCGCGCCTTGGTCTCGTCATCTGGCGAAGCTAGCGTCTTAGGAACTGCCCGAGGCCACGAGGCCCAGGTAAGGGGGAGAGCGGCGTGGGCGTGCGATCCTGGCGCGGCGTGGCGCTTTCTGGTGTTTGCCCGAGACGTGGTTGGCTCGCGGCGCCCAGCGAGCTCAAGGGACGGCGCGCAGATAAGTTAGCCCTCGACCACCAGACTTCCAAACTGCATGACGCTGGCAATTTTGCGGAGCAGCTTCCTCTCCTGCAGCGCACCGTAGCGCTCAACATGGCTTGTTGCGGCGCCGTAAGCAGGTCGCAACATGCGCACCCTCTCAAGCGACTGGCCCAGAACTACT
>Ga0075424_100002416_pt1 | contig 17084 bp, 17 predicted proteins | sample SoiMethybrSBSTD3_FD_75301 | JGI IMG/M metagenome (GOLD analysis project Ga0075424, IMG submission 75301) | Bulk soil microbial communities from a Populus tree surrounding site in Tennessee, USA - Soil MetaG P. TD hybrid SBSTD3 | ecosystem: Environmental > Terrestrial > Soil > Tree plantation...
TCCACGATGCCTTTGACAAGACTAGGGTTGAGGTGCGGCAGCTTCACCAGCTCTTTTTCATCGACAACATTGGGCTCCGCCATCCCCTGATGACGCCCAACCTGGGCGATTCCTGCGCCCGCGATAGACAACGATAAAGTCGCGACGGCGAGGGTCAGCCAAAAACGCGGCTTCGATTTATTCATTTTTCGCTCCTGTTTTGGATTTTGGCGTGTCGGCAAATAATAGCGCTGGGTGTTTATAGGTGTAAACGACGCCGAGTAAGCCCAGTTGAATCATCGCGCCGGGCGCTAGGACCGGAGGCGCCTTCCCGGTCAAGACCGCCCAAATCAGCGCCCATCCCACCAACGATGGATTCGTTTCCAGCTTGAATTCCATGCTGCTCTGATAGTGAAGCGCGATGCCGGCGACTCCGGCTAAGAGAAAGAGTCCCATAACTCCTTGCATCGCGCGAATGCTTGCCGCATGCCATGCGATGGCATGCCACATCACGATTACGAGAGCCGCACCAATCAGCACAACCGGGATCAACTCCCATAAACTTTTCGTATGCTGCAATAACAGAAGTTCAGCGTCTGTGCCGACCAGCCCAAAAATAAGAATTAACAAAAGCAGACGGCGCATCGTCGCACGGGCTAAATTTGCCGATTAACTCTGCGGAGAAATATACATTTCATGGTGAAGTCGCAAAAACACCTATTCCGGCGAGACAAAATGCTCTCTCTCGACGCGGGGTGGACGAGTTTCACCACTGTATCGCGCGGATTCCCAAGTGTTACCAGCAAATCTTGGCGCACGCTCTTTGAATGGCGAACGAGCCCCCACTCCAGCAAGACTTATTTGCCTAACACCGCAGCCGCCGTCTGCGCGATCTCGATATCCTTGACGGCCGCGCCGCTGACGCCCACCGCACCAACGATTTCCCCATCGGAAAAAATCGGAAAACCGCCTTCGATTGTGACAAACGAGCCTGGGCCCGCGGCCAGGGTAATGGCCAGTGCGTGATGATCGTCGCGTTCATTGCCGGTGGGGCTTTTTTTACCCGAGGGAAATCTTGTCAGAGCCGCGCTCTTCGCCTTCGCTTGCGCCAGCGCAATAGAATAGAGCTCGGCTTTTTCCGAGCGCGTAAAAGCAATCAAGTGGCCGCCGTCGTCGACTACGGCGATGCTCACGTGGCAATTCAATGCATGGGCTCGGTCAACCGCAGCGACGAGCACTTTCATCGCGCCTTCTCTCGTCATCTTCTTCGCTGCAACGATATCCATAGTTTCTCCTAACTGTCGAATGTTCTTTCTTTTACACCATGGCCCCGGAAAAACTCCAGCCTTGGCCCGCCACACTGGTAACTTTTCTGCAACGATGGTTTTAATGATTACGGCCGTCGCGCTGCGACAAATTCTAGCAACGCAGATGCTTAAGGTGATAGCTTCGAGTCAGAACACGAGGCACCCATGGCTCTGGATATCGACGACACTCCAATTTTATAGGAGTTTTTCCGTATGGAACAAAAAAAAGATCGACGCGCCGTCGGCGTAAAGGTTTTGCCCGACGGCGTTGAAGAGTACTGCGAACGTCATACTACCGCGTTAACTGGCTTGCACGAGAAACTGCTACACGAAACCGAAGAGAAAACTGCCACGGCGAATTTTCTCGTCGGCGAGATCGAGGGCGCATTTCTCAAAATGCTCGTCCGATTGACCCGGGCCAAAAAAATTCTCGAAGTGGGCATGTTTACCGGATACAGCGCGCTGTCATTCGCTGAGGCGTTGCCCCCGGATGGCTCCATCATCACTTGCGAGCTCGATCCGCACGCGGTCGAAATTGCGCGGCGCTTCTTCGCGCAAAGTCCGCATCGAGACAAAATCCAGATCCGCGAAGGGCGCGCCGCCGACACGCTGAAAATGCTGCAAGGCGCGTTCGATCTTTGCTTCATCGATGCCGACAAACCAAGCTACGACTACTATTACGATCGCTGTTTAGAGCTGGTGCGCCAAGGCGGGCTGATCGTGTTAGACAACATGCTGCGCTACGGCCGTGTGCTCAATCCGACGGAAGAAGACGCGCGCATCGTCAACCTCCTGAATGACCGGATTCACAATGACCCGCGCGTGGAAAACGTGCTGCTGCCGTTTCGCGACGGCATCATGCTCGCGTATAAATTGTAAGAGGATAAATCGAATTTGCCAAATCGCCATACCACCGAGTCGTTTATCAATTCTCTTAACGTTTTGTTTCCCCCCTTTAAAAAGGGGTCAGGGGAGATTTTCCGAAGCGCTAGCTACGTACGGATCGAACAAATCCCCCTTTACACCCTTTGTTCTTAAAGCGGGAGAATTGAGCATGATCCAATTTCTGCACCGTTGGGAGAGGATGAGCATCTAAAAAGCGAGGGGTCTATGCCAGCAAATAAGGTGATCGACGCAGATGGACACATTATTGAGCGCACCGACGATCTGCGAAAATATCTGAAAGCGCCGTTTAATAAGCGCGTCGGACCGCTCACTGCATCCGAGCCCTGGGACCGCGATCTCCAGCACACCTTGCCGCCGGAGCCGCGCACCTTTCCGAGTGCGCCCGACGCCCAGGACTGGCTGCGGCTCTTAGACGATCACAACATCGAAAAGGTATTTTTATATCCGACGGCGCTCGGCAATGTCTCGCGCATCCGTGAACCTGCCTATGCGGCGGCGCTTTGCCAGGCCTACAATGATTATGTTTACGACCACTATGCAACAATCTCCGACCGGCTGCGGCCCATAGCAATCCTGCCGTTTCAGGACCCGGAAAGCGCCGTGATCGAGCTGCGGCGCGCGGTGCGCGAGCTGGGCTGTCGCGGCGCCGTGGTGCGCACCACCGGATTGCGTTTGCCCCTCGGACATAAGTTTTATGATCCGATTTATCGCGAGGCTGAAAATTTAGGCTGCGCTCTCGCCGTGCACGGCACCAATGGCGCTGAAGAACTTGCCTCGGGCGCCTTCGAGACTTTCACCGAAGTCCATACCGTCTCTTTTCCCGTGGGCATGTTCGTGCAGTTTTCCAACATAATCTATCAGGGCGTGCCGGCGCGTTTTCCCAAACTGCGCCTGTCATTTCTCGAGATTGGTTCGACGTGGCTGCCCTACTGGTTGGATCGCATGGACGAGCACTGGGAAAAGCGCGGCGCTCTCGAGACGCCCTCACTCAAACAGCGCCCGAGCGACTGCGTGCGCGAGCATTCGATCTTTTTTAGCTTTGAAGCCGACGAGACCTTGCTGCCGGAGACTTTTAGCTATGTCGGTGAGAGCCACTTCGTTTACGCCAGCGACATTCCGCACTGGGACTGCGAGTTCCCGGCCAATTTGCACCACACGCAGAAGCGCTCCGATGTCTCCGACAAGACTAAAAACAAGCTTCTGTACGAAAATGCCAAGCAGCTGTATGCGATCTAACGACTAGAGGTCGGGAGGGGCTCCGGGCGGGCATCCAGAAACTAGCCGCCTTTAATGGCTACTGAGAACCTTCTCAGCAAACTCCGCGGCCGGTCTTCGGACATTGATCACTTTGTCTTCGAGGTGGTTTCGGAGACGATGATATTCCGCGACCGTCATAACATCCTTCGCCGCATCCACGCCAATCTGAGACATCCACTTAGTATCGACATCGAGGCGGCGCGTGCCCTGCTTCATGACTCTGGCGTAAAACTCCTGCCCTTCCTTGCCTAAGAACCAGTTAACGAAGACCTTGAGCGCATTCGGATGGGGCGGGTTCTTCACAATCCCCAGGACGCCGTAGCCGCTGCTCGCGGGCAGGCCTTCCTTAGGCGTCGGCACTTCTTTGATCGGCAAACCCGCGCTCAGAAATGGTTCGTATTCGGAGCGACCCAAACCAATCGTAATGGCCAGCTTTCCCTTCGCCAAGGCGTCTGCAATCTGCCGTAGATTACGGCTCAAAAAGAGATCTTGCTGAACAAGCTTCTTCAGATATTCTTCGCCTTTGACCTCCCACATGAAAGACCATAAAGAGATCCCCGACCCACCGATGCGCGGATCGTTCAACCCGATTTGGCCTTTCCACTTAGGGTTGAGAAGATCATCGAAGGAGCGAAGCTCTTCAGGTTTGGCCAGGTCTGCATTGTAAAAAAGTCCTTCGTTGCCCGCATTGGCAACAAAAGAGTAAAGGAAGCGGTTCGTCTTGATGTTATCATTCCAGATATGTCCGCCCCACCAGTATTTGGCCTCTTTGACTTCCGGTAAAATCATGTAGGAGCTCACCGGATCCAGCATGCCGCCGTCTTGGAGCGACATGGCTGTCGTCGTTCCCTGAATTAATGCGTCAAAGGTGTGCACGCCCGCTTTGTATTCCGAGGCGATTCGATTAGCCGAATCCGCCCCACGTGAAACGTTAAGCTCCGCTTCAATGCCAAAGCGCTGTTTCAACAATGGCTCTAACTCTTTTCGCAGTTCCGCGCTCGGAGGAATAGCGATGACCAGTTTTCCCTCTTTGCGCGCCGCCTTCACTGTGGCTTCCCACTCCGCCTGCCACTCGGCGGCTTGCGTGAAGCCACAATGAAACACAACGGAAAATATCGCAGCGGCGATCAACCAGATGAACTCGGTTCGCTTCATCTCGGACCCTCGACGGTCTACCACGTATTCCAACGCTCCTCGCGTTTGATCATCCATTCATAGTAATTCCATTCAGGAGGGCGACGAGGCTGAAATCCGCGGCGCTGCGCCCTCTGCGTCTCCAGCAGTTGATATTTCTTCACCACGGCCGGCGGAAACGGAGTCACCCTCCCTACGCTTTCGGCTAACACGATCATCTTCGCCGTTCGCTCCACGTGAACCATGTTGAGGCACGCATCCTGAATGGTCGCCCCCGTAACTAAGGCGCCGTGGCCTTTGATCATGAGGGCACAATGATTCCCGATCATTTTGGCTGCTTTTTCGCCGTCCTCTTGCCAGGTGCCATAAAGCCAGGGACTCGTCGGCACTCCCTTACCAAATTTTAGGGAATGTTGGTGAATCGGAATGATTTTCTTTCCGCCGGCAATCAGCGAAACTGCAATCGGCGGATGGCAGTGAATGACCGCGCCAACGTCCGCTTTCGCCTTGTACAGACAGGTGTAGAAAAAAATCTCCTCCGGCGGATCGCGCCTTCCAGCGACAAGCTTTCCGTCGAAGTCGTACTCCAAAATTTCATTTTCCGAAAGCGTGTGATCAAAGGGCGGGCGCAGATGGAGCAATATGAATGTATCGCCACGCGGGGTCTTGGCGCTCACATGTCCCCACATGTCCGCAAGCTCCCAGCGGAGAATTTGTGCGGCCGTCGCCAACTTATCTTTGAGATCGTCTAACTCACTTATTTTGCGCGCTTTCCGTTCACGGGATCTCGGCAAATGTTTTCGTCCCTAGTGGGAGAAAGAGTTAAAAGAGCGGAACCGTGAAGAGTCTGTCAGAGATAAAAACTAAACGGACCGCAACGATGTGTGGCGCTGCGACTCCGTCATCTGTTGCAAATGGACGTCGCCCTGCGGCGGTTTAGGCGTTTGGCCGATTTCACTTCAAGGCCAGTGTCGCCGAGCCGTACTCCACCTTTGCACGGGGTCGTATACCCGCGCACTCGAGAACTCTTCGCGCCACTTGTTCGGTCGTAGCATACCAGATGCCTTGATGACCCTTGACGTATTGGATCAGCTCATCCAGCACTTCGATCCGGCCGGGGCGTCCGACCAGGAAGGGATGCAAGGAGAACTGACAATAAGTATGAAAGGATTTGGATTCCGCATAGAAGGTGTCGAAGGATTTTTTCCAAATAGACAAGGCGTCATCCGGATCGGCGGTTTTGCCCCCCTGAAAAATAAACATGTCGCCAAAAGGTTGTCGGGGTATTTCGACGATGATCCGTTCTCCGTCTTTCAACAGATACGGAAGATCGTGAGAAAACGAATTGCTGTTCCAGATAAAACCTTGGCCGATACCCAGATCCGGAGTAACGTGACTCTGGAAACAACATCTCCAGCCATTGATCCTCTCGCCCGTGAGGCCGGTCAATACGTCAACCGTCTTGCGAATGGTTTCCAACTCTTCCGATTCCGTGAGCTTCCACGCCTTTTCATGGTGATAGCCGTGGCCCGCCACGTCATGTCCGGCTGCGTGAATCGCCTTGACGCTATCCGGGTATCGTTCCGCCAAAGCGCCGCAGGTAACGAAGGTCGCTTTGAGGTCATGCTTTTCCAGGAGGCGTAAAATCCTCCAGATCCCCACACGCGGCCCGTACTCGCGTCTGGCATACTCTTCAGCGTCGATCCTGCCCTTGGCATCCGGTTCCAAACCTTCGGCGCCCTGATAGTTGAAGACAAAATTAACCGCGCAACGGTACGGCTCCGGCCAGCGTAGTTTTTCTCCTAGAAAGATTTCCTGCAGCATAAGTCCTCTTGGGGGTTGAATTTACAGATTTTATTGCTCGCGGGCAAAGTCTTTTTTAGCTATACGATGCTTGTGCTTCCGGCGTCGCCGTCGCCGGATTGTCCGTGGTTCGATCCCATTGCTGAGCGCTCAGTGCTTACAGCCGAGCACCCAGTCACTTCAATAACCGGTTTGCGGCTTCAACCGCGGGAACGCGAACAGACTCCTGCCGCTCCTCGGTATGACCCTCGAGTTGATAGTACTGCTCCACTGTCATGAACTCGCGGGCTGGCCTTACCGCGTACATATCTTTTACCGTTTCGACATCAAGGCGCCGGGTCGGTTCGCCCAGTGCTTTCTGATACGTCGCCTGGCCCTCTCGGCTCAGAAACCAATTGATGAAAACTCTGGTCGCATTCGGATGCGGGGGATCCTTGATGATCGCCAAATTGCCGGACCCAGTTACGGGATAAACTCCATCCTTGAGCGGAGGCAGAGGCTTGACAGGAAGACCGGCCTTTACGAAGGGACCAAAGTTATCGATGTCCAGGCCGATGGTGATTGCCACGTTGCCTTTCACCAGATATTCGGCGAGCGGTCGTTCTTCGCGCATGATGACAAGTTTCTGCTGGAGGAGCTTTTTTAGAAAATCCTCTCCTCTGGTCCTCCAGAGAAAAGTCCAGTTGCCTTGCCCCGCCCCGCCGGCGCGCGGATCGCTATAACCGATTTTTCCGTTCCATTTGGGCCGAAGCAGGTCATCGTAGGTCCGGACCTCGTCGGGATTCATGAGATCGATATTGTACCAGACCGCCTCCTGGACAAACGCGAGAAAGGAATAGACGTACTGCTTGCTCTTATCCACATACATGTGGCCGCCCCACCAATGATGAGCATCTTTCACTTCCGGCAAGATGAAGTAAGGTTCGACAGCGTCCATGATTCCCGCCAAGCCGTAAAGGGTAGCTCCTGATCCGCCCGTGTGGACATCGAAGTAGTGAACGCCAGCTTTGTGCTCGTCGGCGATGCGCCGGATAATCTGCGATCCTCTTCCGGTAACGAGCTCCAGCTCGATGCCGAAACGTTTTTCGAACACCTCTTTCAACGTCTTGCGCAATTCAGCGCTCGGCGGAATCGATACCACAACTCGACCTTCGCGCTTGGCGGCTTCCAATATCCGCGCCCATTCGCCTGTCTGATCCGCTGCTTCGGAGGCAGCGCTGAACAGAAGCACCGCAATAAACCAGACTGACCGCATAAAAATTAGCGGTTTGGATGTGTTGAAGGACCGCATGATAATTGATTTCACTCTCTTAAGATTTTCGACGAATGTTTATGTTTGCGCGTCATTGGCCAGTCAAGCTTTTTACTACACATGTCGTCGCGTTTCGCCGAATGATTCCAGGAGCGCCGCTGTGGTCAAAGGCCCAACTTGCCTTCCTTCCTGAGTTCTTGCTGTGCGATTTTCAACAAGCGCTCTTCGATGATCTTGTCGAGGGTCAAGATCGGTCGACCAAACCCATCCGAACGTCTTCGTCGAGCATCATGCCCGCGGTGGCTCCGACCCTGAGATGCTGAATGACCCCGTCGTTCAAAATCGCCAGCGGCTCGCCATTGTCGGCCTTGAAGAGAATTACCAAGCCGCAAAAACGATCGGGTTTCCATGCAGTAGTTGTAAGCCCGCACCTGGCCGAACCTCATCGGCCAACTGAGGACATCGGACTTGGTGCGAATTGCCACCACGCCGGCGTGGGCGAGACCGCCTTCCGTCGAACTGAATCGGTACCATCTCTCCGAATATGAGGTCGGGAGATGCATCTGAGACTTCGTCCGGGTTGCGGCCGTGCCTTTCACTTCCTCTGCGTAAGCATCTTCGAGGGCGGCGATGCAGTCGGCCATGCCGAGAACCCGCTTGGCGCTATCGTTGTCAATCAAGATCATGCGTCGCGGCGGGTGGGTCAGCGATCCGACTTGTGAGCAGCCAACTCGATCGCCGCTCCCTGGACGGAGATGACGATTGCCGGATACGCGCCGCAGCGGCAGATGTTACCGGACAGCCACTCAGCGATCTCTTTGCGCGTGGGTGCGGGATTATGCAGAAGCAGAGGCTTGGCGACCATTATTTGTCCCGGAGTGCAAAAGCCGCACTGCGCGCCGACGTTGCGCAGAAACGCTTCCTGCAGAGGATCCAGCCGATCGCCTTGGGCCAGCCCTTCGATGGTCAGGAGTTTTTTTCCGTTCGCTTCGCAGGTTAGATAATTGCACGAACTGATCGGTTGGTTATCGACAAGCACGGTGGAGGCCCCACAAACCTGCGACTCGCACGAACGCTTGGTTCCCGTGAGACCGAGCCGTCGGCGGATAAACTCCAACAAAGTCTCAGGTGCCGGCACGCTGCCGGACCACGTCTCGCCGTTTATGTCTATGTTCAGTTCTAATACTTACGTGTTTGAGACTTCAGTCATTGTTTTTACCCTGTCATCGCGTCGCATTGTGAACGGCTTCATGCAGCGCGCGCTCGAGCAAAACGCCGGTGATGTAAAGCTTGTACTCGGACGATCCCAACAAATCGTCGATCGGCTCCAACAGCGCCTTCAGAGAAGTTTTGCTCTCTTGAATTATCTTGGAAATCTCGGCGGGAGCAGCGCCGTGCAGGTTTCCTTCCAACTCTTCGAGCCGTAGCGCTCTGGGTCCAACGCATCCGACCGCCAGGCGCACTTCGTCCAGAGCTCCATCGCGCAGCGAAACCGCGGCCGCAACTCCCAGCGTTGGCCGCTGCAGGCGATGAATACGCATATACGAGCCGCCGAACTGCGCAGGCAAGCGCGGCACATCGACGGACAAAAGCAGTTCGTCCGCTTCGAGTGTCGTCGAATACATGCCGGTTAAAAATGAGCCAAGGAGAACCTGCCTCTTACCGTTCGGACCGGCGACTTGCGCAGTCGCATCATGCACCAGCAGCACGGTCGCCGGATCGGAGTGCGGATCGTTGAAGCAGAGATTGCCGCCAAGGGTTCCCTGGCTGCGCACTCGAATGTTTGCCACTTGGGATTCGGCGCTCGCAAGCATCGGCAGCATCTCGCGGACCGTGGAATCGGTTTCCAAGGACCGGTGTGTTACCGCAGCACCGATCGATACCGTGCCGTTCGCGCACCGAATCGAGCCCAGCTCCGGGATCGATTTGATGTCGATCAAATAATCGCTCTGGACGAGATTGTGCCGAAGCAAAATCAGCAATTCGGTACCGCCGCCGTAGATTTTTGCATCATCGCCCAGCCGCTGGAGCTCCGCCACCGCGTCGCTCGTCGAATGAGCTTGGATCAATTTAAAAGGAGGAATCATGCGATGCTCGATTTCATTTCTTTGCCGGGAATTTTGCCGAGAGCGGCGAGAATCTTCTCAGGCGTGATCGGCAGGGATCGGACGCGCGCGCCGATCGCGTCATGGATCGCATTACCGATCACGGGCGCAGCTGTCACGATCGTCGTTTGCGACATCCCCTTGGAGCCGAACGGACCGGGGCCGTCGCCCGCCTCTAGCACCGAGGTTTGCATCAACGCTGGCAAATCCTTCAGGACCGGAAGACGATATTGGAACGGATCGGCGTTCATGATCTGGCCGTCCGCATAGACGATCTCCTCGAAAAGCGCATGGCCGAAGCCCATAACCGCGCCGAAGAGCAGCTGAGCGACCGCCGATTTATAGTGCAGCATCTCGCCCGCATCGACAGCGACGGCGTATTGCAGAACTTGAAATTCTCCAGTGTCTGGGTCGACTTCACCCATGCTTTCGATCGTCGCGTCGGGTCCGAGGAGACTGACGATCTCGGCAAATGAAAAACTCCGCTCCGCGCGCCAAACATAACCCTGGATGATGCTTCATTCTTCGGGCTTGCCGCCCGCCGGATCTCCTTGAGCGCCTCAGCGAGAAAGCTTTGATCGATGTACTTTTCAGGAACTGTGGCTGGCTTCGGCGGGTTCGTTTCATTATAGATAGCGATGGTCGTCTTCATGCCGCTCTGTTGATATTGTGTAAAACGCGTAAAATCAATTGTTGAGAAGAATCTCAGATAGAGATTCCTTCAAAATATATCGTTGGATTTTTCCTGCGCCGGTCATAGGCCATTCAGTAATAAACTTCACGCGACGCGGGACTTTGAAGCTAGCGAGGTGCTCGCGGCAAAAACCGATGATCTCGGCTTCGCTCGCTCGCTGTCCAGACTTCAGTTCAACAAATACCGCGACAACTTCCGCCAAACGGGCATCGGCCATGCCGATTGCTATCGCTTGCTTTACTGCGTCGTGCTTGAGCAAAACCGACTCGATCTCCGCCGCGGCAACATTCTCGCCGCCGACGCGGATCATCTCTTTGATTCGGCCAACCAGCCTGAGATAACCGTCCTCGCCGATCACGCCGAGATCGCCGCTCCGAAACCAGCCCTGGTTGTCCAACGCTTCAGCGGTTTTTTCCGGATCGTCGAAATATCCTTTGGTGATGCACCAACCGCGAAAACAGACTTCACCCGGCTGTCCTGCAGGTAAAAACTCTTTCCCGCTCGGCTGGCGAATGGCCAGCTCCACTCCCGGCATCGGCCGGCCCACGGTAGTCATTCTGATCTCCAACGAATCATCCAGCGCGCACGCGGTGCCGCCGATATGCGTTTCGGTGAGGCCGTAAGGACTGATAAGTCTCTTAATGCCCATTTCATCGTAAACCCGTTTGAACACCTCAGCGCCAGCGAAAATCATACCCTTTTCGAGAACCAAGTTTCTCGATTTGAGATCGGGGTGGTTCAGGTACTCGATGTAATGCGGCTGGTGGCCCATCAAGACGTTGCACTGATATCGTTCCATCAACTCCAACGCTTGACCTGCATCGAAATAGGGCTGCACGATCATCCGGCAACCGGAAATGATCGGCGTCAGCATCACCTGGATCGAGCCGCCGACGTGAAAAAACGGCTGCGGGCTGAAAAAGCGATCGGCCTCGCTGAGCCGCAAAATTTCACAGCCACACAAAGCGCCGCGCAGCATGGCGCTCTGGAACAACATCGCCGCTTTTGGCACAGCGGTGGTTCCGGAAGTGAACTGAAACATCGCGATATCGTCGCCGGTCACTTCGTTCGCGGCTTGCAGTAATTCTTTTTCGGATACCGCTTTGCCTGCCTCGATCAGCTCATTCAAGCCGAGACAACCATCGATTCGCCGATCCGAAGCGACAATTAGCGTGCGCAGAGATGGGAGTGCTTCGTTGGGCAAATTGCCGGCGAACACATCCAAAAAAAGTTCTTTAAGCAAACTCAGGAAGTCTTTGTTCGGTTCTTCTTTGAAAACCAACAAAGAGGCTTTGGACTTGTTCAGCACATATTTGATCTCGTCGGGACGATAGCGGGTATTGACCGGCACCATGATCGCGCCAATGCGGGCGAGCGCAAAATAAGCAAACGCCCATTCGGCGTACCCCGCCATCCAGATCGCGACTTTGTCGCCCTTCTTTACTCCCAATCGAAGAAACCCGCGCGCGAGCAGATCGGCGGTTTGCTTGAGGCGATTGTAGGTGAGTTCCCCGCTCGCGAAGACATACCCAACCTGAGCGCCGTATCGCTCGACGGCTGCGTCCAGCGCTGCGGCGATTGTCTTGCCGGCCAGGTCGTCACCCTCCATAAATTCCCGTTTCAGATTTGAACTTGGAACCTTGAACTTTGAACGGCAATCTTGGTTAGCTTATTTTCCCGCTCCGGATTTCGGCCAGCGAATACGGCTCTGTTTGAGCCCGAGACCCGCGAGCAGCCCGGCGATGCGAATCGGCGCACCGAATCCTTCGACGACGGGAACACCTAATTGCTCTTGCAGCCATTTGGGATCGATATGAACCGGGCATTGACTGATGCCCATGGGGATGATCACCTCCGCGCCTGCACTGATCAACCGCTTCGCTTCGCTCACGAAGTTCGCTATCACTTCCTCGCGATGCGCGGTCAGGTCGGGCAGATCGAAACCGCTGACACCAAACCCAACGATTCGCTCTTCCATGCCGTAGCGGCGCACGATCGCGCGATTAAACGCGAGCAGTTTTTCATGATAGATGATCAGACCGAATCGATCGCCGAGCAGAGCCGCGACATGCAGACAAGCTTCCATCGGCGCGATCACAGGAATATCTACGGCCGATCTGCCGCCGTCCACACCCAAATCGAGCATGCCCAGAGGCACCACGGCATCGTAACCTTCCTTTTCGGCGCGGCGATAGGCGTCGATGAACGCGGGCGCGACGAGCTGAATCTCGGTTGGCGTGATACCGTAAAAATATGGCGACGCCTCGACACGGATGATCCCGACTTCGATTTCTGAATTCCTGTAAGAGACGGCCAAATCGGCGCGCCGTTTATACTCTTCCGGCGGGTATCCGCCGATGCAAAACGCCACTCGAATCATGCTACCGCCTCGGATACCTGGACAGTGCACCACGGAGACACAGAGATCACAAAGAAATACGATTTCGCAATTTTCACGACTGCTTCGCTCTCTAGTTTCTACTCTGTGCTCTCCGTGCCTGTGTGGTGCGTGTCTTCTTATTTGGCCTGCCAGAACGCCGTCGTTTCTTGCAGCTTGTTCATGTCGATATCGACACCCAACCCCGCTTTATCTGTGACGCTGAGCTGCCCTTGTTTCACCGTGAGGCCAGACGCCGGGTCTTCCTTCAGACTTTCAAACTCGCCGATCTCAGCGCCGGCGAACAACTCCGGAATCGCGGCGCAGAAATGTAGCTGCATGGCTTCCATGAGCTGACTCCCTGCGGTGCTGCCGACGTGGACTCCGACGTTGGCGGCGTTGCACACCGCGGCAATTTCGCGCGATTTGTAATAGCCGCCCATTTTCCAGAGCTTGATGCTGACTGCGTCCATGCCGCCGGCTTCAATCAAGCGGAGCGCATCAGTCGCGGTTTCGACCCCTTCGTCGGCCATGATCGGCGTCCCTATGTTCTGGCGGACGAACGCCATGCCGCGAACGTCGTCGCGACGAACCGGCTGCTCGCACACAATCAGGTTGCAACTCTCAAGCTGGTTCAACACTTTGACCGCGCGCATCGGGGCATAAGACTGGTTGGCGTCGACGGAGATAAAGACATCGTCACCCAAGGTTTCGCGAGTAATCCTTACCGTCTCGATGTCGCGCTTATCATCGAGGCCGATTTTGATCTTGACGTAGCGATAACCGTCATCGACGAAAGCTTGCGCTTCGGCGGCGGTTTCTTTGGGTGGCTTCAGACCGAGCATGCGCATGACGGGAACTTCACGGCGCGACAACCCGCCAAAAAGATTAAACAGCGGCGTGTTCATGCGCTTCGCCTGCAGATCCAGCAACGCTTCTTCGACGGCGAACTTGAGTTGATAATTAGCACCGATAGCGAAATCAATTTTCTTAATCACATCGGGCACACCCAAGACCTCTTCTTTCAACAACGGCTCAATCGCGGTGTGCAGCAGCGCTTCCGCGGTCGCGGGCGACTCACCGACGATCAGCATCGCGGGCATATAGCCATAGCCGATATTTCCCGCTTCATCGGTAACGCCAACCACCGTGGCTTCGATATCGCCCTTCGTATAGCGCGCCGTTTTCCAGGCGACGGCCCGCCGCAACGTCGCGCGCCAGCTTTGGATCTTCTCGATTTTAAAAGGCGCGCCGTCGGATTTTGGCTTCGCAGTCATGACTGATGCTCCTTACGTCGAAGGGATTGCGTGGATGCGTGACCGGATGGAAACCGCATTACGGCCGAATTCTTTCGATGCGGTTTCGGTTTACTCACCGCATCCTGCAATCTGTTTGCCTTAGCGTTTGAATACCGCCTTGAAGAAGCCTTCTTTATCGAGTTTGCGTACAAGGGTCAGATCAAAAACTTGACTGATAGTCGCTTTTTTGGCGAGCGGCTCGCGCTCGCTGAGCTCGTCCAATAATTCTTGGAAAGACTTGGCGTCCGGTTCTAAATTCTCGGCGTAAAATTCCGTCGAGATGAAATCATAGGCTTTGTTCAACACATCGGTTTCGTTGGATTTCATGTAGTGCGCCAAGGCTTTGATACCTTCCTCGCGATTTCGCTTGAAACGCGCGATCGCTTCGACGAAAGCTTTCAGAAATGCCTCCACGGCCGCCGGATTCTCGCGCAAGAACCGACCGGATGCCACGGGACCGAGGTAAGGATAGTTCAAACTCACTTGAGAAAGCACGGTGTAACCGATCTTCGAGAGGCGAAGACCTGACATGAAATCGAGCGCGGCCGCTTGCACCGCACCGGATTGCAAAGCCGCTAACCGCTGCGGTGAACCGCCCACCTGGAGCATGGTGATATCCTTGTCGGGATTGAGCCCCAACTTGCGCAGCGCTACCTGCGACGCAATGGCGCTCACATCGGCCAGGCGATTGACCGCGAGCTTGCCGCCGATGAGATCCTTGGCGCTCTTGATATTTTTAGCAACGACCATCGTGTAGGGGAAAATCTTTGACGTGACGCCCAACATTCGGACGTCGCCGCCGCGCAGGATCGCCGTCACGGTTTCGGCGACGCCGTTCTGCGCCGCTTGGGCTTGCCCCGCGACCATAGCTTGCAGCAGCACGCTGCCACCTTGGATGAAGACCAATTTCGCATCGATGCCGTATTTTTCGTACAGTCCGACGTCGCGGGCAAACCACAGCGGCACAAATTGGCTGCTGGTCGTTGGATAGGTGATCACCATGCTCTCCAGCGCCCGCGCCGGAGAATCCCACAGCGACAACGCCAATAGAACCACAATGAAAAATTTCATCTGCGCACAAAGGCCTTTATCTAGTTGTAGGGGCGATTCATGAATCGCCCCTACCTTCGAGATCTGCACATCCTTCATTGTGAATATGTCTGTTTCTGAGCCTACTTGTCCTTCTTGAATGCGCCGAAACCCGGCCGGTACTCACCTTCGATGAACTGTTTGATTCCCTGATCCTTCCAAGCGCCGCCTTGGAGAAACGAAAGCTGATCGCTCTTCGCCGAACTGTAGCTCAATGCGGTTTCAAAGTCGGGAATCAGCAGACTGTCGCGGTAGGCGTCCTTACAGGCACGCAGCGCTAAAGCGTCCTTCTCCGCGAGTTTCGCCGCGAGTTTGTTTACCTCTTCCATCAAGGACGCCCTCGGCACCGAAAACGTCACAAAGCCGATCTCAGCGGCGCGTTTCCCGTTGAAAGTGTCCCCAGTCAGGATGTAGTAGATCGCATCGCGCACCCGCATGATTTGCGAGATCTGCTTAGTGACTGGCCCGCCGGGGAAATGGCCGAAGTTCACTTCCGAGAGTCCGAAAGTTGCCTCATCCGCCGCAATCGCAATATCGCAGCCCGAGACGATGGAAAACGCGCCGCCGAAACAAAATCCGTTGATCGCGGCGATCGTTGGGACGGGAAAAGCGCGCAAGATGCGCACACGCCACTCGAGGGCTTTTTCCAGTAGGCGCTCGAATTCCATACGGTCGCGCTGCTCGTAGAAAAACTCTTTCAGATCCTCGCCCGCGGAGAAGCTCTCGCCTGAGCCGGTCAGAATAAGCACGCGCAGGTCCTTATCAAATCTTAACTCGGTCAAGACTTCGACCATCTCGTGATGGAGTTTGGGATTCATCGCGTTGCGCTTGTGCGGCCGGTTAAACGTGATCGTTGCAATATTGTCGCGGCGCTCGACTAGAATCGTTTCATAGTTTGCCATAACAATCCCTTCGCCTGTACACAGGGTAGACACGAAGATCCGTCCCTACTAGTGTCCGATCTTGTGTTCTTCGTGTGCCCTTCCAAAATCGAGGACAAGGAGATATGAGTTCCAAAACCGTCACCCCCGAATGCTCTAATCGGGGGTCCAATCCGAATTCCGCCTGGATTCCCGCTGAAAGCATGCGGGAATGACAGCTCTCTCGGAGAATACGGGCTAGAATTTTTGAGCGGGATACTCCGTTTCATTCTCGTCCATGCGCGTAAGATCATGAAATCATTTCGTGTTGCGGCATGACTTGGACTTGACCCCGCTAATTCCGCGATTTCACCCAGCGCACGCGACTTTGCGATAGCCCCAAGCCGGCAAGCATGCCGGCCATCCGGATCGGCGTGCCGATGCCTTCGACCACCGGCACACCGACTTGCTCCTGCAGCCACTGAGGTTTGATGTGCACTGGGCATTGACTGATGCCCATCGGATAAATCACCTCCGCGCCTTGATCGACGAGCTTTTTCGCTTCGCTGACGAAGTTGGCGACCACTTCATCATGGTGCGCAGCGAGATCGGGCAGATCGAAGCCGCTTACGCCAAACCCGACGATATGCTGCTCCATACCGTAGCGACGAATGATCGCGCGGGAAAACGTCACCAGGCTTGGATGATAAACCATGACGCCGAAGCGATCGCCGATTAGCGAAGCCACATGGAGGCAAGCCTCGGTGGGGCCGACCACAGGAATATCAACCGCAGATTTGCCACCGTCGACGCCCAAATCAAGCGTGCCAAGCGGAACCACGGCGTCGTAGCCCTCCTTTTCGGCGCGCTTGAAACTTTCAATAAAGGCGGGCGCTACGAGCTGAATCTCGGTGGGCGTCATCCCGTAAAAATATGGGCTCGCCGCCACATCAACGATGCCCACCTGGATCTCCGCCGTCGAATAAGACAGCGCCACGTCGGCGCGCCTTTTGTGTTCTTCCG